>LAHS01003838.1_pt1 | contig 13786 bp, 7 predicted proteins | sample 329651 | NCBI WGS metagenome assembly LAHS01 (sample SAMN03275699, study PRJNA271635) | activated sludge metagenome | isolation source: sample C-1 Sludge from hydrolytic chamber (first chamber) of Anaerobic... | reverse complement strand
AGGGGAGGATACCAGTTTGCCCGCTTGCAAATCGTTGCTTGCTCGTTTTCACAACCCGACAAACATTCAGCAGCTTAAAAATACTTTGTTACTCTGTCTTAAACCCACTGCAATAAACCAGCAGAAAACCATCGGCAGCTTAAAAGCTATTCTGTTACTCTGTCTTTAAAAACCAGCAGCCAACCGCCAGGGAGCATTCAGCAGCAGAAAAAACACGCTGTTACTCTGTCTTTAAAAACCAGCAGTCAACCGGCAGGGAGTATGCGCTAGCGGCTCTAACCCTTAGAAACGGGAGGACAACGGGCGATGGGGAGGGACGGCGGTGAGGGGCGGAGGAAACAAAAAAGGCCCCTACCGGTGGGTAGAGGCCTTGATGTTTTGATGCTTGTTTATTCGTAGCCGGGGTTCTGGATGAGAACATCCTTGCCACTGAAGTCAATCTCGCGCTGCGGAATTGGCAAGATGGTGCGGTCGTCGTCGTACTTAACTTCGGTGCCGCCTCTGGAGGTCACGCTGCGCTTGTTGCGCCAGTAAGCGAAAGCTATCTGGTTTTCGGTGAAGAACTCCTTCTCGTATTCGAAGAGAATATCATCCAGTGTAACGCTTGCTACGTCGGTATAACCGGTTATGCGGTTCTGTCGGAGCTGGTTGATGAACGTAGCTGCGGCTGCTCCACCATTGAGATGGAAGGCTGCCTCGGCTGCAATGAGGTAGAGTTCCGAGAGGCGCACAATCTTAAAGTTGTTCACATAGATGCTTCCACCGCGGCCTGGATACTTGCCGGAGTAGTAACCGGGCACGTCAGGGTGTGCGGTCTGGTCGACAACGAGCTGGCTGCGCACGTCGTTGTTGGCAGCATCGTTGAGGTAGAGGAACAAGGGGCTCTTCTCGTTGAACACGCACTCGGCATAGCCGTCGGGGCTGTTGTAGTAGCCTACGGAGTAGCGGTCGTTGTTGTGGTTGTCGTTCACGCGGAGCTCGAAGATGGCCTCGCTGGTTCCTTCTTTATCCCATACGCCGGGATAGTCGGCGATGGTATAGAGCTTGTAAACGTTGCCGTTGATTACTTCCTGTGCGTCCTTGAGGGCGTTGGCATAGTCGCCGGCGTACAGATAGGCACGTGCACGGAGCGAGAGGGCCATCCAGTAGTTCATCGAACCCAGCTTCACGCTCTTTGAGAGCAGCGGCATGGCGTCCGTGAGGTCCTTGATGATGAAGTCGTAGGTTGCCTTCAGGGTGGTGCGCTTGCCCTTGTAGTCGGCGGGATAAACCTGGTCTTCGAGCACCAGACCCGTGTTTTCGGCGTTAACATCCTGCACCGAGGCGGGTATGTGGCAGAACATGCGGGCCAGGTCGAAGTGAAGCAGGGCGCGCCAGGTAAGGAGCTGGCCCTTGAGGTCGTTGATGGTGGCCTCATCACCCTCTACCTGCGGCACGTAGGAGAGGCTCTTGTTCACGTTTCCCAGTGCCCCGTAGTAATAGGCGTAGCCATACTCGGGGTAGTTATCGTTCTGGGTTACCAGGTAGTTTGATATGGCCGTGGTTTGTCCCATGTCCACACCAACCTCGAAGTCGTTGGTCAGTATGTCGGCATAAATACCGAACTCCGAGGTGTAGGAGAAGCGTACGCCGTTGTCGTAGTCTATCAGTCGGTAGGCTACACCGTTCACTGCGTTCTGCAGATCCTGCACGGTGGTGATGGCGTCATCGTCCTTCAACTCAACAGAAGGTTCGATATCGAGGAAGTCGCTGCACGAAGTGAGCAAGATGCCGGCAGCCAATCCCATGAATAAAAATATCTTTTTCATATTCTGTATGTTCTGTTTAAAATTAGAAAGTTAAGTTTACACCGAACTGGAAGGCGCGCGTAGCCGGGGTATCCGTTTGGCGGTAGCCGTTGATGTCCACATCAGGATCGATGTCCTTCGTAGCACAATAAATCATGAAAGGATTGGTTGCACGGAAGTAAACACGCAGGTTCTGGATGTAGTTCTTCGATACAGGGACGGTGTAACCCAACGTGAAGTCGCGAACACGGATGTTGTCGGTCGAACGAATCTCACGAGAAGAGAAGCGGTCGGAACGGAACGGGTTGGCATAAATGGGCATCGGGAACTCTGCATTGTCGCCCGGCTGCTTCCAGTACTTGCCCACCACGCTCTTTGATACATTGAAGGTACCCGTGCGCACGCCGTCACTGAAGGTGAGGAAGTAGCCGGGATAGTCGAACATATCGGCTCCGAACTGGTACGAAATCATGAAAGAGAGGTCGAAGTCCTTGTAAGTAAAGCGGTTGGTGATACCACCCAGCACATCAGGTACGGCCTTGCCAACGATTGTCTTGCCGGCACGTGAGTAGTAGTTGGTTACGCCCTTTGACTCATCTTCTGGGTCTATCCAGAACTCACCCAGACCAGTTTCGCTGTTCACTCCCTTGAATTTGGGCAGGAAGAAGGTGTGCATGGACTCTCCCTCACGCAAGAGATACATGTTGCCGTCGCCGTACTGCACGTCATCTCCATTGGGTAACTTGTCTACCTTGACGCTTTGCCAGGTGAGATTGAAGTCGGTATCCCACGTAAAGTCTTTGGTGCGGAAGTTCTGAGAGCTTACAGTAAACTCAACGCCGCTGTTCTTCAGGCGGCCAAGGTTTTGCCACTGGCTGCCGAAACCGGTTACGTAAGAGGTCGGAGTCATAAAGAGCAGGTCCTTGGTGAGCTTGTTGTAGTACTCAACTGTAAGCGTTACCTTGTGGTAAAGGGTCCAGTCAAAGCCCACGTTGAAGTTCGATGACTTCTCCCAACCTAACTTGCCGTTCTCGCGATTGGCCCAGAAGATGGCGGGATCGGAGCCGTATGCGCCCGTTGTGGCATAGGTTCCCATGTAGCCATAGTAGTCAGTAGGCAGGTTGCCGTTGGTTCCATAGCTGGCACGAACCTTGAAGTCGGAGAAGAGAGGATTGTCCTTGAGGAACTCCTCACCACTAATACGCCACGCACCTGATACCGACCAGAAGTTTGACCAGCGGTTGTCCTTGCCCAGACGGGAAGAACCATCGCGGCGGAAGCTCAGAGAAGCGTAGTACTTGTTGTCGTAATTGTAGTTTGCTCGGCCCAACCAGGAGAGCATGTTGGCCTCGTAAGTGTAGCTGCCGCTGCCTGAAGCCACGCCGTTGGAGAGCTCCGGCAGCTTGGCTGTGGCGTAGTTGTGCGACTGGAGGTAGAGTCCGAGCAGGTTCTTCTTCTCGACCTCGTAGCCTAAGAGGGCGTCGAAGTTGTGCTTACCCCAAACGTTGGCATAGTTGAGTGTGGTAGATGAGGTGAGTGTTTTGTTGGTAAAGCCCCAACGCTCGCCCATTCCTTTCACCGATTCGCCATTAACACTGCTGGGCGACCAGAACTCACGCGTCTTATTGTCAACGTAGTCGAAGCCGAACACCTCGCGAAGCAGGAAGTTGTAAGGCAGCTTCACCTCGGCTGTCAGGTTGCTCAGGCTGCGCACAATCTCGGAGTTGATGGTCTCGGCATAGTCGCCGGTCATCTGTCCGAGCATGAGATGCGGGTTTGATATCTTGCTTCCGTAGAATGCGGCATCAGGGTTATAGGAGCCGTCTTCCAGCTTCACGGGTGCCGTTGGGTCCATGGAGAAGAGGATAGACATAGGAGAGGTGGTGCCGAAGCCCTGTTCCTGCTCGCCTTGGTCACGTATTCCCTTCGAATCAGTGAACGAAACCATCTGCTTGGCGCTAATCTTGAACCAGTCGTTAACCTGATGATCCAGGTTAATGCGGCCGCTGTAGCGGTTGAAGTCGGTACCACGAACCACACCTTTCACGTTGTTGTAGCCCATGCTTACAAAGAACTTGGTCTTGTCACTGCCGCCGTTGATGCTCAACTGGTGGTCCGTCGTGAAGCCGTGGCGGTACACCTCGTCGTACCAGTCGGTATCAGTAGTGCCTTCGTAGTCGCGGAACCAGCCGTTGGGAATTTCGGCCTTGGCGGCTTCCATGGCAGCATCGGCATCCATGCCTTCCCTGTATTGGAAGTAGCCCTTGAGTGCATAAGTGTAATACTCCTTCAGTTCCGAGGCGCTCATAGCCTCGAGTGCCGACGGTTTGGCTATGCCTGTCCAGCCCACCGAGCCGTCGTAAGTAACGCGGGTCTTGCCCGATTTGCCCGATTTAGTGGTGATAATAACCACGCCGTTGGCAGCACGGGAGCCGTAGAGTGATGCAGCTGCGGCATCCTTCAGCACCGTCATGCTCTCGATGTCGTTCGGGTTGAGCGACGAGAGTACCGACAGCTGTCGGATGCTGGTTGTCATGTCGGCAGGGCTCTCGGTCAGTGCAACACCGTCTACCACGTACAGCGGCTGCGTTGAACCGTTGATGGAGCCGATACCACGGATAGAGATGCTCTGGTTGGCACCCGGGTCTCCGATGGATGAACCCACGCGCACACCGGCCATCTTACCGTCGAGCGACTTGACGAGTGAACCTTTCTCTGCCGAGAAGTCTCTGTCCTTGAGGCTCTCGGCCGAACCAGTAAACGAGGCCTTGGTGGTTGTTCCGTAGGCCACTACCATCACTTCGTCCAGCACCTTGTTGTCAGGAACCAGCCGAACGGTCATGTTCGGGGCCGCCGTAACGGTCTGCGAAACCATGCCGATGTAGGAGATGGTCAGCTTGCTGCCGGCAGGTGCCGACAGCGAAAAGCGCCCGTCAACATCCGTAACCGTACCGGTATTGGTGCCCTCAACGCGGACTGAGGCCCCCACAACGGGTTCTCCGTCTTCTTGAGACACAACGGTACCGGACACTCTGGTCTGAGCCAGCGCCATTCCAAAGCTTAGGAACAGGCAAGCCAAAAATGTCATAAGTCTTTTTTCCATAAAATCTCTCTCTTTAAAAATATTATAATGTATCAAATTCTATTTCCTCTAAGGGGAATGCAGCTACGCAAGTGGCACCCCGTTATCCATCAGATATTCCCTTTGGCACATCGTCATGTTTTCCGGCTGTTTACTTACATAACGCTGCCAGTTGCCCTGACACGCAAACATACGTATCGACATGCAAAGTTAATGGATATTTAGCAATGTTGCAACAAATTTAATTAAAACCGCTCTTTATTAAAGACTATTTAACAGTTGCGGCCTGTTTTTGAGGTAGAAAGTGAAAGTTTATGCACCCGATAACCTGCAAAACTATCATTTCTTGCCGCCGGTAACGTTAAATCTGTAACCGTTTTTGCCCCGCGTTTACATTTGTTTGCACAGCCGGAGGTTAGCTTGCAGCACCGTGCCTGCCGGAGGTCATCCCCTCCTCCGCCTCCCCTTGCCAAAGAGAGGGCCTACCCCGGCCCTCCCGAAGGGAGGGAGCATTGCTGCTCAACCATCGCTTTTGTAAAGCCCCCTCCCTTTGGGAGGGCAGGGGTAGGCTCCCTATCATCCCCTCCTCCGCCTCCCCTTTCCAAAGAGAGAGCCTACCCCGGCCCTCCCGAAGGGAAGGAGCATTGCTTCTCAACCATCGCTTTTGTAAAGCCCCCTCCCCTTGGGAGGGCAGGGGTAGGCTCCCTATCATCCCCTCCTCCGCCTCCCCTTGCCAAAGAGAGGGCCTACCCCGGCCCTCCCGAAGGGAGGGAGTTGGAGTATAAGACAGCAGACAAGGGATGAGTGATGTAAGTAATTGATAATGAAACATTTACCAAGCAGCAGGATTAAAGGTGCCATTCAAGGCCCTTGAAGGATAGGTTCAACGGGCTTGAAAGATAGGTTCAAGAGGCTTGAAGGATAGCAGAAAGGGAGCCCACCCCTACCCTCCCAAAGGGAGGGAGACAAGAGTTCCCCCCTTCAAAGCCCCCTCCCTTTGGGAGGGTTGGGGTAGGCTTCTCCCCCAAAACACAACAGAGGCGACCTTCAACAGGCCGCCTCCGTCATGTAATAGAGATTTTATGTATCACTCATTCGATTGTATGAGGTTTTCTGAAACGGGTTACCTACTCCGTCATGCGCTGCAAGTAGCAATACGGGAAGGTAAACAATGCCCCCTGATAGCCAGCGTATGTGCCGTCGGAACTTGCGGCTAAGCGCAGGCCATACAGCTCTCTGTCGCTGATGTTGTTGCCTACAAAGTCCCATGTATAGGTGCCGTCGTCGTTCTGATTGTACGCACCCTCCATGTTGGCGGTAGCGCTCGAGTAGCGGTAAATTGACGTTCCTTCGAGCCCCATGACCATGCTGATAATCTTGAGGTTGTTATAATCGCCCACTGGTTTTAGGTTAAAGATTTGTATAGACGGCGTTTGTGGGTTCACCTCGAGTGGTATTTCGAAGCCAAGGCTGGCAAATGGGTCGTCAAGGAACTTCAGGGCGTAACTGTTGTCGGCCTTTTTCTGCATGTCAACCAGCAAGTACTCCCAGCCATCAGTGCCTATGTACAACATTGCATAGGTACCAAGCAGGTCCTTATCGAACTCGAACTGGCGCACAAAGATGGAGTCGCTGATGCTGCCCGACTGGTATTTAAGCCAGCCCGAGCGCATGTTCTTCGTTGCGTTCTCGGCGAAGGTAATCTTCAGGCTGTCGCCAACAACGGTGGCGCTCATCCAGTCTTCGTCCGTTGAGAATGTAACCTCGGTGTTGTGCTTCATGCCGTAGGCATGGGTGGCAGCCTCATCGCCCACGGTAATTGAGTTGCCGGCACTAAGCTGGAGCACGAAACCCATCTGCTGTACCGTTACCTGCACGTAGTCGCCAGCTGCGGAGTAGATGGTTAGTTGGGCGGCACGGCCCTCGTAAGAGTCGTTCTGCGTTACCGTTACATCTATCTGGTTGCCGTTTACGGTGGCCGTACACCAAGGCTGAGAAGACTCTACCTTGGTTACTCCCTGCGGGCTGTTTACGTGTACGGAGCCTGTAGCAGCGCTGGCGCCGAAGAGCACCTGCGAGCTGTCTACGGCGATGGTAGACTCATGGGCGTAGGGGTTAGCCACCTCGTCGTCGCTACACGAGGCGACGACCAGCAGCCCCAGAGCCAGGAAAAGAATGCTGAATATCTTTTTCATAATTACTTCTTTTTAAGTGATGTGGGCCAACAGAAGAAGTTGTTGCCGTTAATATAGTAAGAAGAATAAGTGCTGGAGAGCCATCCTACGCGTGTTCCAAGGTCGGGGGTGAACTCATAGAGGATAAATCCGGTTACCTTATAAGTTCCCCAAACGCCGTTATCTACCCAATCGTAACTATCGGTAGCCGCGTTGTAGCGGGTTGTCGTGGCCGGCGACTCGTCGTAAATAATGTATCCTGCATTAACATCCCAGGACACCATTCGCACTACATTGCCGGTTGGCAGAGGGTCACCTACTACCTGCGTGTACAGTTCGAGGGAGTTTGTAGCCTTGACATAACGCAGCAGGATGCTGTAGTTGGGGTTCAGTCCCTGCATCTCGAAGCCGCTCTTGTCGGCAAGAGGCACGAGCTTAACATCCTTGTTTACGAGGGCAGAATTTGGTTCCTCGCCTTCACGGAAGGTAAAGGTATAGTCGCCAACCCAATCGAAATACTTGGCTACCCATTCGGGGTAGGAAGCCTGGAGGGTGAAGGCCTGCCCCTTGGAGTCGGTACCCGTGTACACTTTCTTTTCGCTGTCGTAGGTCAACTCGCGGAAAGTAGCGTCGCCAACCTGTATGGGTTCGTAGAAGCGCAGACCCGTAGAGGTGTACACAAACGAAGGTTCGGAGCTTATGTCGCCCGTCGTCATGTCGGCATAGAGGTTGCTCGCGTCAATCTCTCCGCTCACGTCAACGCCGTTGATGCTGCCGGCGAAGAGGGTGTAAGTATCGTCGCTGTACTGCTTCTTGAATGCAGCCACGTCCGCCAGGTACTCATCAGCGGGCTTGGTGAGGCGGTACATGTAGAGCGTGTTGCCCGTTCGGTAGCCGTGCACCTTCACCACATCGGTGCCTATGCTGTCTACCACGAACTCAAAGTCGCCCTGGTAGGCCTGGTACTGCGCCGATGAGGGGTCGGAGAAGAAGTGCATGAGGGGGTTGTAGGTATCGAAGGTGATGGCCGGTCCTACCTCGTTGGTCATCTTATAATAAGAGGTGTAGAACTCTCCGGGCCCCAGTTCGGAGCCTACTCGTACCTGCAGCGAGTCGAACTCGCACGTAAACACGTAGCCGCCGTATAGCTGGTTGGGCTCCGGAAACACCTCGAAGACCCATCCGTACTCTGAACCCATGAGGGTTTTCTGCGTGTCCGTGAGGTATTGTTGCAAGCGGTTGGAGGATGCCTGGTCGAAAGTATCCTCCTGATCCTTCAGGCACGACTGCATGAGCAGTGCCGGGAGAAGGAGCAACAGGTATAACAGTATATTCTTTCTTTTCATAATCGTAGTTTCTGATGTTATAAGCTAATGTCGGTCAAGTCAACCCTTCCGGCCACAATGTCGGCCTCCCTGCGCAGTACGATGTCGCGCAGCTCGTCCATGTCGATGCCCCACGACTCGGTCATGTAGGCCTTCACCATGCTGAGTTTGCTCTCTATGGCCCCTCGGCCGTCAATGTCCTTGCCGTCGGAGGGTGCCGTTTCGGCCTCTGTTAGCCAGGCCTCCCACTGCTCGGGGGTGTTGGTAACGTACATGGAGAACATCTCGGCAAAGTCTTCTGAGTCGGAGTGCTGGGCGTAACTGGATATAAAGCCGTGGTGGAGGTAGTAGTTAGCCTCGTCGCCGTCGCCGTTATAGGGCGGGTCACTCCAGCTTCCGGCCACGTAACCGGAGCCGGTAACGAGCTTGTAGCCTGCCGAGTAGTCCTTGGTTTGGTTCATGATGTGGGTAAACTCGTGGAAAATGGTCTTGAGATAGTAGTAGTTCAGCTCTTCTCCATTGTCGAGATGGCTGTCCAACTCATTTACTCCCGTCATGAGAATCTTCTTTCCTCCCTCGGCTGTTCCAAGTATGAAGGTTCCGTTGTTGTTGTACTCCCAGTCGCCGATGAAGTAGAGCAGCTTGGGAAAGTTGGCCCGGGTAAAGGCTATGCCGCCGGCCTCATCGAAGGCTTCGAGGCACACATATTTAATAATGTGGGCCAACTTGACGGACGAGTCGTAGTCGGCAGGGATGGTGTAGTAGAGGTGGTCGGACTGTACATCATAGTAGCGGTACATCACCTCCACGTTGTACGTGTTTACATAGTTGGCCTGCAGCCACTTGTCGAACTCGGTTGGCTGCACCTGGTCCACGGTGATGACGCTCTCGGACGAGAGGTCGTCCTCGGAACAGGCAGTGAAGCCGGCTCCTAAGATGAGCGCCATGGCTGAATAAACGATATATTTCTTCATGTTGAAAAACTCTTTATTTGATGACAGATGCGTATTACTTACGGGGGTTGGGCGCCATTCCGGAGTCGATGACGCGCTGCGGCAGCTGGATTGCCCGGCGCTCGTCGTCAACGGAGAGCTTGTCGGTTGCGCTGACGGGAACGCCGTTGGCGCCCATCTTACGGCGCAAAATCTCGATGCCGAAGCGCTTTACATCGAACCAACGCTGGCCGGTTTCCAGCTGTTCTATGCGCCTGAAGCCCAGCAGGCACTGGTACATGGTCTCGTCAACGGAGCCTTCCTCGCCTATTTCGAAGGTGGGGTGCAGGTGCTTCTTGATGGTAGAAGAGAGCCCGTCTTCATCGTACGAGTAGGCAATAGGCTTGTAGAAGTCGTTGATGGACTGCGGAGTGAGCGTCATGCCGGTATTGATGATGTTCTGCATCCACATGGTCAGGTCGGCTGCGGCGGCATCGTAGTTCTTCTTGTGTATGTACGCCTCGGCGCGGTTCAGCAAGCACTCGTCGGTCGTAAAGGCCGGGTAAATGGTCTTGTAGTAACCTATTCCGCGCACTGCATCGGTGTACTGGAAGAGGTAAGGTAGGCGCCAGAAGATGTTGTAGGTTGCCGACGTGGAGGTATAAGGCTTCGTTCCGCCGTCATAGAACTCGGCATCGCCCCAGATGTTCGATGCCTTCGAGGTTTCGTGGCTGTCGGTATAAGGGCCGTGGGTGTACTTCTTGTAACTGCTCCAGTTGCCGAATGCCACGCCTGCAATGGAGTAGCCGGTGAGCAGCAGGAGGTTGCAGTTGAGCTCCGAGGCCACGTAGTGCAGCGTGTAAGCCTCGCGGTTGCTGGCCAGGGTGCTGTAGTAGCTCCAGTCGCGCAGCATGGTTCGGGGTGCTGAACCTAAGCACTTGTTGGCGTACTCAATGGCTTTGTCCCATTGCTCGTAGTAAAGATAGAACTTGGCAGCAAAGGCGTAGGCCGCTTTCTGGTTGAAGTGGAACTTCGGAACGTCGTAGTGAGTGTCGCCGATGAGTGGCAACGCCTCCTGTATATCCTTGTCTATCTTCTCATAAACCTCTGCTACGGTGCCGCGTTCGTGCACATCGCCTATCCTTGATGCAGTCTCGTACTGGTAGTAAACGCCCAGATCCTTGTCGCTGGTCTTGCTGTTGTAGGCCTTTGAGAAGATGTTTACGAGCATGAAGTGGGCATAGGCACGGCACAGCAAGGCCTCTGCCTTGCACTCGCGCAGGGTGGTGTTGGTGGCTCCGCCCACCTTTTCAATGCCCTCCAAGGCCATGTTGGCGGCCGTTGCTGCTGCATAGCTGGACTCCCAGTAGCGCTCGGGCGACTCGTTGTTGCTCTCGGTGATGTCCTCCCAATGGTATATCTGGTCGAGGAACCGGGATGTGTTGGTGTTCGGAAATTCGTCTACATTGTCCGACATATACTCCGTAAAGAGCACGTGAGTGTTCTCAGCATAGGCGGAGGTGAGCAGTTTCTTCACCTTTTCTTCATTGTCTATGACGGTGCGGTTATCGGGCATAACGTCCAGATAGTCGTCACACGAGGTGAACGTAAGCCCCGACAAGAGCAGGAGCAGGGCGCTGTATAGTATGTTTCTTGTTTTCATTTTCTTGTCGTTTAGAGTCCTAATCTTAATGTGAGGGTAAACTGTTTGGGCACCGGAACGGCCACACCACCGGAGTTAAAGAACTCAGGATCCTGCCCGTTGAGCTTCTTGTCGGCGTAAAGCAGGAAGAGATTGGTGGCCTGCAGCTTCAGAGAGAGCGTGCTGATGCCTATCGGCGAAACGAGTGTACGCGGGAAGTCGTAGCCCAGAGAGATTTCCTTCATGCGGATGAAGTCGCCCTTGGCGATGCGTGCCGTTGAGTAGTTGTACGAGTTGTAGGCAATACTCAGGTCGCTGTCGTTCCAGTTCTGGCGGCGTGTAGCTATGGTAGGAACGTTCGTTCGGGTCTCGTCGCCGGGGTGCATCCATCGGTTCTTGAACTCTTTGGGCGTCGATGTGAGGTCGTCATAGCTGTTCTTGAACACCGGGTCCAGACGAACAACGTTGCCGAAGGAGTAGGTGATGAACACATTCAGGCTGAAACCCTTGTACCGAAAGAGGTTACCCAGCGAGCCGGTGCTGGTGGGATCGGTCGGTCCTTCGTACTTCAGGAAAGCCAGCTCCTCGGGATCGGACGTCTGGAAGTAGATGCCCGACACGGTTGTAGAGCCGTCGTAATTGAGGAAAGTGGGCAGACCTTCGCCGTTGAGTCCCTGGAACGGGATGGAGAACAGCGAGCGTACGGGGTAGCCCTCACGTGCAAAACCGGTACCGGACACGAAGTCGATGAGGCGTGTTGAGGTGTTGAGGTCCGTAATCTCGTTGTGAGTATGCGAGTAGATGAAGTTGGTTGACCAGCTGAAGTCCTTGGTCTTGATGTTCGTAGTGGACAAACTGAGCTCGAAACCGTCGGACTTCATGGAGGCTATGTTACCGTACTTCTGCGTTGAACCGTCGGTTCCGTCAACGTCGGCCACGCCAATCAGGTCGTAGTTGTTACGCTTGTACCAGTCGAAAGCGAGGTTAATGCGGTTGTCGAGAAAGCCTGCTTCCAGCCCCAGGTTTAGCTCGTGCTTCTTCTCGTAGGTAAGGTCAGGGTTGGCGGTGTCGCGTACGTAGAGGCTCGACTCGCTGTCCTTGGTAATGTAACGCCACGGGTTCTGGCTGCCGATAACGGCCTGCGCGTTGGTAACCGATGGGCGGTCGGCCGTCAGGGAGTACGAGGCTTTGAGCGTGAGGTGCGTGAGCGTGGGCCGAAGTTTCTCGAACCAGCTCTCTTCGTGGGCGTTCCAGGCGCCCGAGATGTTCCACGTTGGCAGCCATCGGGAGCTGCGGGCCATGCCCAGACCGTTGGTTCCTTCGTAGCGGAAGGTGCCGTTCACCGTGTAGCGACCTTTGTAGGAATAGGTTGCGTTGGCTGCAAAGGCGGCGCTGCGGGTATGGGTATTGCTCATTGTATAGTAGTCGTTGCCGTCTTCCTTGCTCTTCTTGAACACCTCGTAGGCGTAGTTTGCAATCTCGCCCATGGAGTATTGCATGCCCCAACCACGGAACCAGGTCTGGTGACGGTCGTAGGAATTGGTCTCCAAAGCGGCGTACAGGTTCACGATATGGTCCTCGTTGAAAACGTCGTTGTAGGCAGCCGAGGCGCGGAAGTCCCATCCGAACATGCTGTTGTCCGTGCGTTCAAAGATACCGCCGTAGGGCAGCACCGTTACCGGCAGGGCGAAGATGTTGTCGGGGTCGGTATAAAGATAGGAGTTGTTCTCGCGTATCGTAGAGGTTGCCATGGCGCGGTAGGCCATTGCCTGGTTAGAGTCGTCCAGGATGTTGTGCTCCTGCGAGGTGGCCGAATACTTCACTGCGCCCAGCAGGTTGAGCTCAACCTTGGTGATGGGCTTGTAGGTCAGCAGTCCTTGTGCACGGAAATCGGTCACGTTGAGGTTCAGGTAATTGGCGTTCAACTCATGCAGAATGTTGAACGGAGCATAGTTGCGGGTGTAGTAGGTGTTGGCATCGAGCGCACGCGAGGTATTGAGTGCGTACGAATAAGGGTTGATGTCGAAGTTACGGGTAACCTGTCCGTTCACCGCGTCGATGGTGGAACTCAGCGTGCCCGGTGCCCGCTGCTTGCGGTAGGAGGCATTGCTGATGAGGTTCACGCTCACCTTCTGGTTGATGTTATACGTGGTGTTCAGGTTTGCGGTGTAGCGTTGTACCTTGCTCTGGCGCGTCCATCCGGGGTCAAACATGGCGCTCAGAGAGGCTCGGGTCTGCAGTTTATCGGTACCGCCGGATATGGATACCGAGTGATTGTGCATGATGGAAGTAGAGAACAGCTGGTCGAACCAGTCGGTGTTGCGGTACTCGGCGTCGCGCAGATACTGTGCCCTGGCCTCCGGAGTGTTGGGAAGAAGGAACTGACCTGTGGTAGAATCGTACGCACTAAGCAGCTGGTACATGTGTCCGTAGACACCGGAATTGGCGGCATTGGCCGTCTCTGCGTAGCGCAGGTAGCCCTTCTGCTCCAGTTCCTGGTACACAGCCATCTGGTCTTGTGAGTTCATGATGTTGAATTCTCCGTAGCGCGGAACCAGTCGCATGGTGTACTCACCGGTATAGTTGATGTGGGCCTGGCCCGAGCGACCTTTCTTGGTGGTCACCACAATCACGCCGGCCATGGCGCGGGCACCGTAGATTGAGGTGGCCGAACCATCCTTCAAGATTTGGAAACTCTCGATATCATCGGCATTGAGGCCGGCGATGGCGGACGAAATCAGCGTCGAGGCGTCGCCCGAGGAGAGTGCATCGGCATCCACGTCAACCACGTCTTCCATGATTACACCATCCACTACCCACAGCGGTAGTGGATGGTGTAATCAT
>LAHS01004308.1_pt1 | contig 13792 bp, 9 predicted proteins | sample 329651 | NCBI WGS metagenome assembly LAHS01 (sample SAMN03275699, study PRJNA271635) | activated sludge metagenome | isolation source: sample C-1 Sludge from hydrolytic chamber (first chamber) of Anaerobic... | reverse complement strand
CCCGATGTTTGCGGGTCAAATTGCAGACTGCATATTTGACCCGCAAACATCGGGAGGACTTCTGATTTCATTAGAAAAAGAAAAATCCGAGTTATTGCTTAATGAGCTTAAAAACAGCAACACACCCTATGCCGTAATAGGTGAGGTTTTAGAAAAACAAGAACACAGCATAATCGTAGAATAATGAATTTCAAGGAATTATGAGGACGGACCTTTCAGTTCCAATGACAAAAAATTTTAAGGTATTGGACTTCCAATGCACACACGAATTTTTGGTACTCAAAGGTCCGTCCCCAAAATGTATTTTGGCTCACAAGCAAAGTGTATTGAGAAAATTGCAAGCCATCCACCAAAAGCATTTTTCGCTTGGGTCAAGAAGCATTCCAGGGCATTCCGGGGACGGACCTCAGAATTCCATTCATTGGCTTGTCTGCAGTGCTTTATTAATCTCCAATACCTGTTTATAAGGTAACTTGCATAGTCCTGCTACCTCTTTTATTGAAATTAAATTACGCCTAATTAGTTTCTTAGCAAGTTTCTCTTTCATTTTATAAGTTATTTGGTTTTGATCTGTAATTCCATAATAATTTATAAATTGTTCAATTTCATGTTGAACAATTGATTGAATATTTATAGATTGTTCTTCTTTAGTATCTAAATACAAATTGTCGTCAAAGGACTTGTGAAAAATAAGGAAATCATTATTAGTTTTAAAAAGATTTGAAATATAATTCATAAAATTTTCATCTATTAAATCGATATTATTATTGAAGTAATCCTTAGCACTGCTCCATTGATAGTTAATTATATCTTCTGTCAGCGCGGCTTTAATAGGATTATTATGTATATAACGCAAGGCACCAAGCAAATGCTTTTCATTTTCCACTGTCTCACTTTTAAACCTGTCTTGAAAAACATAACCATATCTGTTTTCTAAGCGATTATAATATAAAGCAAATTTTACATTTAATTTTTTCATAATGATTTTAAGATCCTCATCCCCTACCTTTGCCAATAAATGAAGATGATTATCCATAACACAATATGCAATTATTGAAAAGTCAATTTCTCCTTTTATTTCTTTTAATAGTTTTAGAATTTTTGTTTTATAATAGTTTTTTTGAAAAATTTGTTCTTTATTAATGCCTCTTAGCATTATGTGGTATACACCTGTAGAGCTAATTTTCCTTGCATGCCTTGCCATTTAATCACTCCTAATATAAATTTTAATTTAATGAATGAATGAATTTATAATGTCAAGTTAATTATAATAACAATTCGAATAAGCCATATGCATTCTGGTTAATTATACCATATAATATTAAATCTTAATACATATTTTTGTTGTTGAAATTATTTAAGACTATACGAGGGAATTCAAAGGTCCGTCCCCAGAATCCCATTTCTAAAGTGAAAAAGTCAGAAACGAAATAACTATTACCACAACCGTACTTATAAGAGTTCCTAACAAATAATATTCAGCGAAGTCCTTTTCCTTTGATATTTTGTCGTATCTTGCTATGGACTTTGCCGTTAACACCAAGCCGATTGCGGAATATTGCCCGATGGATAAGAATATCAGCATGATTATTCGTTCTACCGTGCCTATAAATCTTCCGGCATTGTTTAATTCTTTTTTATCGTTAATAACGCTAACCGGTTTATATATTGCCAATAACTTTTGTATTGCTATATTAGCCGGCTTATGTATCAATAATAATGCAAACAGCCATGAAACAGCCGCAAATCCTGATATCCCCGCAATATTAAAGAAATCTTCGATTATATTCCATTCATTTATTCGAGTATTGTTTTTCGCCAGCCAATACGCAACCCCTATCAAAGAAACAAAATGTAAAAATTGATCTGCAAAGAATATATTTCTATCTATTATTTTAGACATTTTACCTTTTTTGTTTATTACGGATATGCACATAAATTTTATCATATCAATTATCAGATGAAATAATGCTGCCACAACAGCACCCGATATGATTCCATTAGATATAACAGGCAAGATACACAACAGCATAATTCCTAAATAGTATGCACAATGAATCAACACCCATCTTATGCCATCATCCTTCTTTTCGGACATTCTTTCTGTTTGTATATAAAAATCCGCAATAATATGTGCCAAAAGAAATAGAATTAAATATTTTCTAAACATCATTTCTCCTTATTTCAGACAAGGCTTTCCCTATGGTATCCAGTGCATCCTTATATGCATAGTATTTGCCTTTTGACAAACTCTTCTGAATTGCCGGCTGCTTAATTTTAAACCTTTTAGCCGCATCAATTTGATTATCCCGGTGCTGCAGCATGTCCCAGATTATTTCTCTCTGCCTGTCACTCCAAGAATCTTTGATTGCAGCTGACAAAGACAGTATTGTATTAATCATTATTGTCACGGCTTGATTGTCACCTTCAGCCTCAAACCTTATATCTGCTGTATTTGTCTGTTTTTTCTTTTCGTTTTCCTTTAAGAATTCAATGGCATCTCTTGCTTTATAATATCCCGGACCATCTGCTCCTATTGACATTTCCTTGTTAACGTCTGTGGTTATGGCTCCTATCCCTACTCCGAATCTTATTTTAACCGGATGCATTTTTCTCTCAATCTCCGTTATTATATTCATCGTTATTGAACCGTTACATAATAAACCCTGAAATTCATCACCCAATGTTATAATAAACTTAGATGATATTTCATCATCATATTTTACATTAATTTCTTCTAAAACTAATTTTAGTTTTTTTTGCACTTCGCTTCTGTTCTCGATTTTTTTCGACTGTCTTATATCTCCTATTACTGCAATATACGGATCATTTTTAAAAGAAAAAAACATATTTCGCCTCCACTGTTAATGCATATATTATATAACCCCACAGATGAATATGCAAGCATTATTCATCTATGGGGTTATATATTCTGTTTTGTTTTCCATGTTGTTACCTCATTAATCATTGCATCGATTTACATAACTATATTTATGTTGATTTATTGCCGCGGAACCGGCATTTGAGTTTATGACATTTTAAGGTCCGTCCCCAGAATTCTTTTTTCTTGGGGTCTTGTTTCCAGCAAGCGAGGGTTATAGAAATATTTTTCCAACAGCTTGAAGGATCTTGCATAATATACACCGTCACAAATTCTTTCATCCATGGTGTAACCTATTTCACAGCACTTTTTTACTACTACCTGTTCATTTTCTACAATCGGCAGTTTAACGGTTTTCCCAAGAGCAGCAAATATACCGGTTGTTCCAAAGTCATAAAGATGGTGATAAATATAATGCGTATCTATTGATTTTAAGAAAGTAAAAAATAATGTCGTATGAAAGGGGCTTGCATCGATTACGCTTTTGGGAAGCATATTGTAATTATCCATTGCCTTTATCAGTCTGACCAATACTTTTTTCACAAACCCGGGCATTGACATTACCATTTCGGCAAGTTTGTCAGTATCTGTGCTTTCATTGAAAGAAAGTGCTTTTGCTATATCTCTATCTATAATTTCCGCTATTTCAAAAATATTTTCGTTTCCCGTAAATTCAAATTTAACGGTTGTCTCTTCGCCTTCATCCCGAAGAGAGCGTTTAACCGCCATCGAAACATATATTTTATTTCTTTGATATATCTGATTATTCATTACGAAACGGTTCAGTTGAGGTCTTTGTGCAATTAGTCTCACATATGCAGCTATAAATACATGCATATAGCTAAGGTTGTAACCTGATTGCTTTTTTTCGGCAATATATCTGTCAATACTTTCAGCCGGAAAAGTTTGCTTTGAGAAATTTTGTGAATCACTTCGTTTTTCCATTACATAAGGTATTATTTTCATAAAAGGTTTCAAATCTTTAAGTAAATAGCCGTCACTTCTTCTCATAAAAACCTCCATAATCTTGCCAGGCATTCCTTCCCGGAATGCAACTCACAAAAAGAATACCACACTTTCGGTGCGGTATCAATTGTTATTATTTTTATAGATAATTATTTTCTATATACTGATTTTCCATCAACATATGTTTCTATAATTTGAGTGTCCAGGATTTCTTTGTCGTCGGTTAAATTGTATAAATCCTTATCAAGCAGAACAAAGTCTGCCAATTTTCCAGCTGTTATAGAGCCCTTTATATCTTCTTCTCCGGATGCATAAGCACCTTCAATCGTGTATGACTTCAATGCTTCATCCATGGACAGCTTTTCATCCGGCAGATAAATCTTTTTATCTTCTCCCGTAATACCCTTTCTTGTTACAGCCGAATAAATATTGGGCATGGTGTCAAATCTTTCAACGGGACAATCCGTTCCGAAGGAAGCATGTACTCCTTTGTTAATCATTGTTTTCCATGCATATGAAGTTTCAGCCAAATCCTTACCTACTCTGTCGTATACTATATTCATGTCATAATCTATGAATATGGGCTGGATATATGTTATTACATTCAATTTCCTGATGCGGTTTAGAAGCTCTTCCTCCGTTATTTGGCAATGTACGATTCCATGTCTCGGATTGTTATCGGGGTACTCTTTCTGTGCATATTCTATTGCATTCAATGACATTTCTATCGCCTTATCCCCTATTGCGTGTATTGCGACAGGACAATTGTTCTTATGGGATAATAAAACCAATTCATTAATTTCATCCTGAGTCATTATTTCAATTCCATTCGTGGAAGGGTCGTCATTGTAAGGGTTTCTCAGAGCTGCGGTTCTTGCACCAAGCGAACCGTCCGTAAAAAACTTAATGCATACTATACGATATTTGTTGTTGCCCCAGCCATGATTATATCCCTTTTGAAAGAATCCTTTCAGCAAATCAATATCGGGAATTGAACACTGCTCACCTATACGTACTTTAAGCCTTCCTTCTTCATCTAATTCTTTTAATGCCTGAAACAGTAAATTATAGTCTCTTTCAGTCGTATACCCGATGTCATCTGTTTGTACCGACGTTATACCTTGCGCCAAGGCAAAATGTTGGGCTTCATCCATTATATTTTTTAAAGCTTCTAAGCCCCGGTCGTAAATACTGTTTTTAACAATTGATAATAAACCTTCTTTAATAACTCCGTTCGGCTCACCGTCCGGCAGTGTTTCAATTAAATCTCCGTATTGTTCTGCTGTTTCCTTGTTTAAACCGACAATTTTAAGAGCCGCAGAGTTTAATACTCCCACATGAAAGCAAGCACGCATAATCATGGTCGGCACATCACCCGTAATACCGTCTAAATCAAATTTATTCGGAAATCTTTTTTCATCGGTAAAATAATCGTGGTTCCAGCCTTCTCCTTCAATCCAGGAATTATCATTGGCATCTCTTTTTTCAAAACTACTTTTAATTCTGCACTTGATTTCTTCAATGCTTTTTACACCCACTAAATCTACGTTTTTCAAGCTTTTTGCAAAATGCAGAAAGTGCATATGCGAATCGTTAAAGCCCGGCAATACGAAATGACCTTTTAAATCAACTTCATTGAAGCTGTGATTGTTTAAGTAATCCCTTGCACCTGCTTCAGTTCCCACATAGACAAATTTATTGCCTTCTACCACAAATGCATCTGCAACCGTAACTTCATCCATTGTATGGATATTTCCGTTTTTAAATAATGTTTTCAATTCTTCCTCCATTTTATGTTATGATTTTTCGATTTTTACTTTACTTCCGCCTAATCCCGCCACTGCAGGAGTAACAATTAGTTTAACCGGAACACGATTCTTAATTGATTCCACATGGCTTATTATACCTATGGATAATTTGTCGTGATGGATTTTTTCGAGAGAATCCATTACAGTTTCAAGCAAATTGTCATCAAGAGTACCAAAACCTTCATCAAGGAAAAACAATTCAAGGGGTGCAGTTCCTTTAAGCTGTATTTGTGATGACAGCGCCAATGCAAGTGCAAGGGAGGCAACAAATGTTTCTCCTCCCGACAATGTTGTGGCATCTCTTTGTGCTCCTCCGTTTTTATAGTCTCTGATTAAAAATTTGCCATTTTCATCAACTTCAAGACCGTAGGTCCCTCCGGTTATTTCTTTAAGCTTTTTGCTTGCTTCGACGGACACATATTTAAGCTGGTTGGCTGCAACAAATTCAACGAATTTCTTACCCCTGAAAAGCTTATCCAAATCATTTAACAATGCCATTTTGTGATTTAGCTTTTGCTTTTCCTTTAAAAGCTCGGTTTTCACCTTTAGCTTAACTACTATCGATTTTAATTCTACCTCAATGCTTGTGGCAATTTTTTGCAACTCGCCAACCATCATGGCTTTTTCATTTTTAATTCTCTGTATTTCGTTCCATTGCTCTTCAGTCAGATTTCTGTTGTCAATTTTTTTATTTAAGCTTGTAAGCGCTCCGTTAAGCTCTGCAACAGCATTGTTGTACTTTTCGATTTTTGATTTAAGTTTATCTATTTCAGATTTGGGAACAAAATTTTTCTTAGCCGCATTCACATCCTTTATTCCTTCTTCTGCCAATGCCTTGTCAAGCATGTCCCTGTCATTAACGCTTCTTTCCTGCAAGCTTAACAAATTGCCTTGCAAGGATATTATTTTATTGTTTACTTCGTTAAACAGTTCTTCAACCTCATTTTTTTTCTTTTCATACATATTAAACTGATTTTCAATTTGCAGGACTGATTTTATAATTTGCTCCTTTAACAATTCAAGATTTTCCGCAACTCCAACCTTGCTTAGGATTATATTTTTCTTTTCTTGAATACTCTTTGTTTTTTCCGCAATAATTGTATTCTTTTCGTTTAATTGAATTTTCAAATCATTGCATTCATTTGCCGATTTTTCTTTATTAAGCTGCTCCTCTTTTAAACTGCTTCTAAGGTTTTTGATTTCCCGTTCCAATACTGCTCTTTCTTTTTCCTTGTTGTTTATATCGGTTCTCACTGATTTAAAATCTTCAACAAATATTTCTTTTTTAAGCATTGATAACTTTTCCCAAGACTTATTTAATTCTGTATTTTTTGATTTTAAGTCAGATGACAGCTTATCCAACAACTCTCTGTTGTAACATGATGCATTGTTTGCATTGTTATAGTCCGTAAGGATGCTGTGTTTTTCTTCAGTGATTGTTTGCAGCTCTTTTTCAAGTATAGTTTTATCTGTATTGTACTTATTTACAGCTTTATATAATAAATCAAATTCTTGCCGTAACTCTTCAACCGAATAATCCCTATATTCACCGCCTAAATTATTAAGCCTTAAATTATTATCGCTTAAATTGCTTTCTTCAGCAGCAAGTCTTTCACTTAATTTAATTATTTCCGAATTTATAAACTCGTGGTTTTCTTCTTTTAATTTTAGATCATTTCTTAATTCTTCAAGATTTCCGGTTTGTTCAGCATGCAAAATGTTTTCCTTGTGATGCTCTGTGGAGCCGCATACAGGGCATATGTCCCCGACCGCCAAGGATTCTCTCAAAATATATGCTAAATTTTCTTTTTCTAATCTTTTTATTTCATCTTTTAATATATTTATTTTTTCAAAAATACGGGTTTTCTCCTGTTGTTTATCTTTAAGCTCTTTACCAAATGTTTCTGTGTTCAGGAGTCCTTTTTCAATAGCAAAAGTGTATTCCTTGTGTTTGTCCCATTTTTCTTTTGCATATGAAAGCTTTTCTTTCAAGCTTATAAGTGTATCCTGGTTTCCGGGACAATTCTCATTTAAATTTTTTAATTTACCGGATACTTCACCCGTCAATTTTTCTTTTTCATTAAGCAGCTTTGAAAGGTTTTCGCTTTTGGCTTTTGCTTCTTCAATATTATGCTTAGTTGAGTTTATGTCTTTTTCAATACTTACGATTTGTTTTTTTATACTTTCAAATTCGCTTAATATAATAATTCCTTCATTAACCTTATTTTTAAATTCCTCGGAAACCTTTAGTTTTTCTGCTTTACTTTCCTTGGCATTGATATTTTCATTAATGCTAATGATATTTTCATCGTTTTTGTTTAAGCTTTTTACTGCAGTGTTCAACCTTTCATCTGTTTTTAAAATACTTTCCCGCAAGCTTGTTTTTTCTTTTATCAATGAGTCAAGCAGCTTTTTTTCTTCAATTGCATCAAGCACCTGCTGCTCTTTGATTTTAAGCCTTGGCAGTTCCGTATCTTTTTTATTTTTTGCATCTGCCAAACTTATTTCCGCAGTTTTTTTGTCTTCTTTGATTTTTTCCGCTTTTTTACTCAGGGATTCGATTTCGGATTTTACTTCTGAAATTTGTCCCAATGTGTTTTCATAACTGTCAACATATGGTTTTACCTTAAGAGAGCTTTCTAAAACCGAAACCTCATGCTTGCTGCTCTTTATGTCCTCTTCCTGTTCTTTAAGAGTTTTTTCTTTAATTTTCAGCTCATAAAATTCATTTTGCAGCTCCCATAATTCCCTGCCTTCATTATAAGTTTTTTCGGCTTTTAATAATTCCTCCTTACAGATTTTTAACTGCTTATGTGTTTCATTAAACACATTATTTTTTTCCTCCAAAATTTCATCGCTTACATCTTTGTAACCATTAAGCTCGCCTTCAACAATATTTGCTTTTTGATTTTCTTCTTTTATTTTATTTCCAAGCTTATTGGACAACTCGTCCCCATATTTTTGAAGGTTGAAAAGTCTTTCTAACATTTCTCTTCTTTCCCTGCCTTCAAGTTTTAAAAATTCACTGAATTTACCCTGCGGAAGAACTACCGTCCTTGTAAAGTCATCCAATTTAAGCCCTATTATTTCTTCGGACTTTTTTGTTACATTTCTTGCTTTATCTTCTAATACCAGATCACCATCGGTAATATCAACTAATATTGCAGACTTGGTTAGAACATTTCCGGTTTTTGGATCTCTTCTAAATTCCCGGTCAACCCTGTAATGTCTTACCTCCTTATCTGTTATCCTGAATTCAAAGCTTACCGCCATTGAATCACAGTTAGTGTTCATATAATTTGTGCTTTTTCTTGAAACCTCTCCGTAAAGCGCAAGGGTAATACCATCAAGTATTGTTGATTTACCGCTTCCGGTAGGACCGAATATGCCAAATAAGCCTTTTTGCGTGAGAATTTCAAAGTTTATTTCCTGAGCTTCTATAAAACTGTTAAGACCTTTAATTTTCAGTTTAATCGGCTTCATATTCATCCTCCTCACCGAGTATTCCAAGGAGCATATCCATCAGCTCCTGCTGAGGCTCTACCTGTCTTTCCTTAATATAAAATTCCTTAAATATTTCTTCAAATGATTTCTCGGAAAAACTGTTAAAATTAATCTCTTCCGTATTTTCACCCTTTATAATTGGTGATATTTCAAGGATGTCCTCTTTTTTTGATTTCATCATTTTAATTTCATCTTCCCTTAAATACCTGTCTGTTTTAATTTCTAAGTATACCCAGCAATTCTTGTCCTTGTTTTCCTCACACATATCTATTGCTTCTTCTATATTATCGCACTTCCATATTTCAATAGGCTTGTATACTTTAAATTTAACCTCTTCCACAGTGCACTCTTCATTTGCCTTAACATCTATAATGAATGCCTTTTTATCAAAGTTAATTTCCTTCTTGCCGTAATGTATGGGTGAGCCTGCGTATCTTGCTCTTTTATTTGTTCCGGGCACTAACTGCGGCTTGTGAATATGACCTAAAGCAATATACTGTGCTTTTTCGGGAAAGCATCCTCCGTCTACAACGAAGCTTCCTCCGAGCTGTACATTTCTTTCAGAGCCTGCTTCCTCGCTTCCCATGGCAAACAAATGTGAAACTGCAATGTTGATAGTGTCTTCCCTGTATTTTTTGCTCAATGTATCAAAGAGTATCTTTATTCTTTCGCTGTATGTTTTAACTCTTTGCTCTTCTTCATCCATTGCATCGTATAAAACTTCATTCAGCCTTTTTTCGCTTGGATACGGTACGGTTAAAACAACCGCTCTCTCGCCGTTTATTTCAACTTCGACTAATCCTTCACCTGAATCCACGACCATGTGCTTTCCGTATTCCCCCGTATCAGCGACAGACTTGGGTGTTCCAAGCATAATAATCCCGTGGTCTCTTGCTAATGGTCCTGCGGCTACCAATCTTTCCGGATTGTCATGGTTGCCTGCAATCACTAATGTTATTCTTTCTCCGTTCGACGAGAGTTTCTTCAATGTATCATAAAACATTTTTTCAGCTCTTGAAGGTGGATTTGCGCTGTCGTAAATATCTCCCGCAATAATAACCATGTCCACATTTTTTTCTTTGACTATTTCAATAAAATCATTTAAAAATGCTTCTTGCTCGTCCATTCGGCTGGCACCCTCAAGGCTTTTGCCAAGATGCCAGTCCGAAGTATGCAATATCCTCATATTAGTTCCCCTCTGCACGTTATTTATTATTTTATTATATCAAAAAAAAGCACTTAATGATACAGTTACTTGTAAAATCTTGTTTTAATATACAGGCATCTATAGTATAATGACATTATTATTTACATATGGGAGGACAAAATTGGAATATATAAACCCGTTGGGAGAAGAAAAAATTTCAAAGCTTTTATTAAAATTTTCGTTGCCTGCAATAGTCGGTATGATGGTAAATGCATTATACAATGTAGTTGACAGGTTATTTATCGGCAACAGACCTGAACTTGGAATAAACGGAATAGCGGGAATAACCATAGGTTTTCCCATTATGATAATATCCTTGGCAATCGGAGTTTTATTCGGTGTGGGCGGTGCTACTAATTTCTCTATGAATTTAGGTGAAAAAAACTATGAGGTGGCGGAAAATACTATTGGTAATACACTGATGATGCTTATTTCAGCCGGCGTATTATTTATGATTTCAGTTCAGGCAAATTTAGAAACCATTCTCCTTTCCTTCGGTGCCAGCGTGGATATCCTGCCTTATTCATTGGAATACATGAGTATCATTACTTTGGGAGCGCCGTTTCATATTGTAAGCGTAGGGCTGAATCATTTTATACGTGCCGACGGAAATCCTAAATTAGCTATGTACACAATGTTTTTAGGAGCAGGAACCAATATTGTTTTAGACCCAATTTTTATTTATGGTTTAAATATGGGTATGGCAGGAGCCGCCTTGGCAACTATTATTTCACAGTTTTTTTCATTTTTATGGGTTATTTCATATTTTATCGGAAAACAAAGCAGAAATAAATTAAAGCGTAAATATATGAAACTAAAGCTTAGTTTGGTTAAAAGAATTACGATGCTGGGAATGCCCGGATTTTTGCTGCAGTTGGCTTCAAGTCTTTTAAATGCGACTTTGAATAAAAGCTTATATATTTACGGAGGAGATATAGCCGTTTCCGGAATGGGAGTAATCAACAGCATTCAAACATTTTTAATTATGCCTATCGTTGGTTTAAACCAAGGAGTTCAACCTATCATCAGCTTTAATTACGGTGCCCGTAAATACATTAGAGTTAAGGAAGCAATTAAATTAGCCATAAAAACCGCAACAATTGTTGTAACATCAGGATATATTATTACCAGACTTTTTCCTGTACAATTAATATCATTGTTTAACAGGGATCCGGATTTAATCAGCTTTGGACGTTCGGCAATATTTGCTTGGTTTTTATGTTTCCCTGTAGTGGGCTTTCAAGTTGTAGCCGCTAACTTTTTTCAGGCAATCGGAAGACCAAAGTCATCTATGTTTTTAACACTTACGAGACAATTAATTCTTTTAATCCCTGCCATTTTGATATTCCCTAAGCTATGGGGCTTGAAAGGACTTTTGTATGCCGCTCCGTTCGCCGATTTTTTATCATTTTTGGTAACAGCGACTTTCTTTTATTTAGGAATAAAAAAATTATAGCCACTTGTGTTCATTTATTGTTTTACATTTCTATCAGCAAACTTTATATATTATTATCTTTGATATAAAAATTTTCACATGCTGACGTTGAGATTTAGCAGTCTATTTTATTTGTATTTAATTTTGTTATATGGTAGTATAGATTTGACATAGAATCTATGTACTATGTACTAATATAATTTATGGAAGGTAAAATTTAACATGGAAGCATCAAAACGCAAGTTATTTTACTATAATTGGATCGGTGAACTGACTTTCTTGGCGGGTGTTGTTAATGTTTGTGCTATGCTTTTATTAGAGTTGACTATTACCCACTCTACAGGAAATATAAGCAAAGCGGCAATTGCTCTTGCTAACGGAGAGTTCAATGTTTTTAGTGAAATATTATTCTATATTATACTTTTCTTTATAGGATCTACAATATCAGGTTATATTTATCATGAAAAAAAAACGGATATTACCAAATATGATTCAATTCTACCGATTTTCTTTGGAATAATAATGTTTATTTCTATAAAAACAACTACCGGCAATATAGTTATTCTCAGAATTATTTCCTTGGGTATGGGAATACAAAACGGTTCATATATTAAATTAAAGGGTGAAATAGTAAGAACAACACATATGACGGGATATATTACTGACGCAGGTTTTTGTCTTGGAGCCTTACTGCATGGTAATCGCAAGAATGCCTGGAAATTAAGATTTTACATAATTTCAATTTTAACCTTTTTCTTGGGTGGTTTTGTATCAGTTTTGCTTATTAAATATATAGGCCTTAAAACCATAGAAGTTATAGCGGCTCTATATTGTATTCATGGAATATATATGGGTTATCATTATTTTAAGGTAAAACAAAGTGAAGTTCAAGCTGATATCTAAATAAACAACCCCTTTTTAGAACAGTAACAGGAAAAGAAAGGGGTTGTTTATTGCTATAATGTTAATCATTAATTCACTTTATTTTTCTCATTTGATTCTTTTTTATAATTATATCAGTGATCGACGCCGTCTTCGCCTGCTATCTCATACTTGCCGTCCCCGTCAAAATCAGCCCAGACGTTTCCATCCTCGCCGAAATAAATTTCAAGCCTTCCGTCGCCATTTGTGTCCATTCCTTCGCGTCCTTCCGAATCAACCGTTAAGCCGCTCGGAACGTCTATATCGCCGGAACCTGATTCAGGCAGCTGCTGACCGCCATACTGTTCCGAAGAAGATAAACGTTCCTCCATGCGTGACATAACTTTGTCTCGGAACATGGATCGTGGATCTGCTTCCAGTTCAGTTTGTGAAATTGTCCCTCGAAAATCATCAAGATTATAAGCGGCGGTAAAATCACTCACAGATATCAGGGCTGTATTTTCACCTGCTTTCAATACAAATCCCTGCAAATTTTTTGTACCGTCCCCGAAGCTGTCGTTAACATCTAACTTGACTTTTCCGTCCGCTAATGCTTTCCAGTTCTGCTGTGATATCGTGTACTCATCCGTAATGATTTCCGCCTGCCCAATGAAATTTACAAGCGGTGCAAGATCAATATCCTCGCCGTTTGCGGTTACTGCCTCCTGCTGTTCCGGAATAAGTTCAAAGGAAATATTGTTGCTGATGCTGTCGTCCATAGCGCCGCCTGCAACGGTAACTCCACCGGTTCCGGCTTTGCTTAAATCCATATCAAATGCCACTAATGCCCGCCCCTCGTATTGACCGAACATTTCTTTGCCGCCTGCTTTCCATGCGATAAAGTAAAGCTCGGCGCTCATATCAATGACTCCACCACTTCCGTTTGGAATCGTGTAAGTGAAATTTTTAGTCTCTGAAACCTCTATAAGCCAATAAGTCCCGGAAGAAAAGGTTTCGTCTGCTGCTTCCTTTTCTGCTTGTGTATCATCCGGTTCATTGTTTTCCGCTTGTGTGTCATCCGGCTCATTATTTTCCGGTGCTTTCTGGACCGTACTACCGCACCCCGTAAA
>LAHS01007120.1_pt1 | contig 13919 bp, 10 predicted proteins | sample 329651 | NCBI WGS metagenome assembly LAHS01 (sample SAMN03275699, study PRJNA271635) | activated sludge metagenome | isolation source: sample C-1 Sludge from hydrolytic chamber (first chamber) of Anaerobic... | reverse complement strand
GGCGATGCGCCGCCTGCCCGACAAGCTCCGCGTGGTGACGCTGCTGTTCTACGTGGAGGAGTACCAGACGGAACAGATCGCGCGAATCGTGGGGTGCAGGCCCGCCACGGTGCGCAGCAGGCTCAATCGAGCGCGCGCCCGGCTGAGGGCCGAGCTCGAACCGGAGGAAACGGAGGAGGACCATGGACAAGAGGACTATCGACGAGTTTCGTATTCAAGCCAAGAGCGTCAGTCTTCCTGAGGGTGTGAGGAGCTTCGTGCTCGACGCGACCCGCGTCGGGCAGGACTCGGGGCTCGGGGCCTCCTCGGCGGCGGGCGTCCCGCAGGGGGGCGAGGTCCTGCTCTCGCTGGACGACTTCAGCCGCGGGTCCCTCTCCGGCGGCGACGACGGGGCATGGAGGGAGTCCCACGGCCTCGACCTCTCGTGCGCGGGCGAGAACATAGCCTCGATCTCCTACGCCCTCGAGGGGCCTCACGTCATCTCAACGGACGGCTCCGACGCCTATCCGAGCATCATGTTCCAGAACGAGAGGAACGACCACGGGAGCGGGACCGTCTCCTACTCCTCGACGAGCTTCTCCGTCGACTACGACTCCCAGTCGACGGGCGAGCAGGGCTGGCAGAGGGACCTCGTCGTCGACTTCGCGGAGACCGACGAGATGAGGGCCGTCGAGGACGAGATCGACGCCCTCGAATCGAGGACCGGCACGGGCGGCGAGACCGCCGACGACGTCCGACAGGAGCTGACCCTCTGGAACCAGCTGGAATACCTCTCCCAGAAGCAGTACGCCCAGGTGCTCTCCGAGACCACCCTCGTGATGACCGTCACGTTCGACGACGGGACGACCCAGACCAAGTCCTACGTCATCGCCCCCGTCGACGACTTCGACCAGAGGTATGCCGACTACTCCTCCCGGCTGACCGACCTCACGGTCGCGGCGGAGGAGAGCCCCGACGACGAGACCGCGAGGGACCAGCTCCAGGAGTATCTCGCGGACCCGCCGCTCCTGTACTCCATCGCCGAGACCTCCGACTGGCCGGCGTGAGCCGAGAGGCCGGAAGAGAACCGGCGGAGCCCCGCGGGCTGGACGCTGAGCACGAAAGGGGCCGGCCCGAGGGCGGCGGCAGCTAGCTCATCGCCTCCTCCCAGGACTGTGGGCCCTGGGGTGGCTGCAGATCGTCCCTGAAGTAAATCCCGCCTGCCCAGGTGAGGCAGGAGTCGTCTGTGTCCCCCTCGAGATAGGAGACCCACACCTCGGTGCCGGCGGTGGCCCTGTCCGCTATCGACTCCCAGCGCGCGGGGGTGCCGGTGTAGAGGAACGTCACACGGCCCGCGTCGCCCCCCGCCAGGGGCGGCGCGATCGCCGATGCCCCGCCCGCCCTGTCGACGTCCCCCAGCTCCCCGAGAGCGGCGGGCAGGCTCGGCAACTCGACCGTCAGCGTCCCGCCCGCCCTGTCGACGGACGCGACGGAGCCGTGAACGGTCAGCGCATGGTCATCGGGGCCGCTCGTCAGCGAGCCGGAGTCCCCCGACAGTCCGCGCCCCCCGCAGCCGGCGAGGAGGCTACCCGCGAGCGCGATCGCGAGGACGCCGAGGAGAGCTCCGAGCACCCTTGCGGCTTTATCTTGCATAGAACACGCCTCCCGGAATCGGTGGGTCAGGCGAAATCAAAGATTTCGTGCGCCACACCGTTATAGCACCCGTCGGGCACCATCATCGCTCGTCGGCTTTCGCCGGTGGATTTGTATTGCACGGTGCAGCATCCTTCGACGGCCCTTGCATACCCCTCATGATGACCGCCACGTTTGATGAAAACCCCACAGCTTGCTCGAAGTGGCAGGATCTCCGCCCAGCTGAACGGCCTGTGGGTAATTGGCTCTACGAGACGTCCCACGCGAAGCGAGTCGCGCGCGGGGAGCCCCCGTCCCACGAGATTGCGACGGGCAGCGACTGGGCGGGGTCCTCGTCGAGAAAGTCGGCGCGATAGTGCGCCCCGCGGCTCTCGGCCCGCGCTCTCATGGCTGTGACCAGGGCCTTCGCAGAGAGGAGTGCCTGTCGCGCCCGTATGGTTGACGCGATTGCCCGCCAGTCGTCGCAGGGTGCCGAGGACCGCTCGACCTTCTCGCTGAGCGCGGAGACGGTCGCGGCGGCAGCCGCCAGTCCCTTTTCCGTGCGAACGACGAGACAGCGCTCGCTCATGACGTGACGCAGGTCGCGCATGACGCCGGAAGCGAGCGGGGAGGCGAGCGGCTGGACGGTGGCGTCGGCGAGGCTTGCGCCCGAGGGGTGCTCCGCAGCCCAGGCTGCGGCGGACCTGCCTGCGATTTCGCCGAACACCAGCCCGTTTGCGCTTGAGAGCCCCCCGAGGCGGTCTGCCCCGTGCATGCCGCCCGTGACCTCGCCGCAGGCAAAGAGACCGGGCACGCCGCAGGAGGCGCAGGTGTCGACGAGGACGCCGCCGTTGGAGGCGTGCGCGTAGGGCGTGATGCGCACACCCTCGGTCGGGCTCGCGCCGTACGTGCGTCCGAACCAGTCGAAGTACGTCCGCATGAACTCAGGCAGCACGCCGGGCAACCGGTACGTCACCTGGGCACCGGTCTCGCCGGCGGCGACGATCGCGAGGTCGACGGCCCTGTCGGGGAGGCTCGCCGTGAAGGGGCCGTGAGCCGCACGGCTCCCGAGAAGCGCGGCGGCATTGTCTGCGCAAAAGCCCTCGACTCGCGCGAAGCGGAAGGTCCGCTCGTTGAAGACGACGTCGGGCACGGGGGAGAGCATGCCAGCCATGATCTGGACGAACTCCACGTTGACGAGGCGCGCCCCGTGCATGAGCGCCACGGCCTGGGCGGTGCCCGTCACGTCGGGGGTCGTGAGCGTCCGCTCGAAGAGTCCGCCGAAGCCGCCCGTGGCGAGGATCACCGCACCGGCGCTCACCACGCGCGGACGTCGGCTCGTCCGGTCGTAGAGCACCGCGCCGCGAACGCCGTCGCATTCCACGAGGTCGAGAAGGTCGTGGTGGGGGAGGGGCGTGACGTCTGCCCGCTCGAGGCGGGCTGCCGTCGCCTCGCGATACGACTGCCGTCCCAGCCCATGCCAGCTGCGTCGCTTGTGGTCGAAGCAGGGGATGAAGTCGGGCTCGTCGGCACGGGCGGCGCGCATGAGCGTCACGCCGCGTCGCTCGAGGGCGTTCACGGCAGGTCCGATGCCCTCGACCAGCACGCGCGCGAGCTTTGGCGAGGCCATCCCACGCCCTGCCTCGCAAATCGTGCGAACGAGGTCGTCCTCGTCCGCAGGTCCGTCGGGTCCCACGAGTCCCAGGCCCCAGGTGCCGGGAAAGAAGCTCGACCCGGAGAACGTGGCGCCAGCGCTGGCCAGCGCCACGCGGGCGCCCCGCTCGGCTGCGGCGAGCGCGGCCATCGTGCCGGCGATGCCCGCCCCGATGACGAGGACGTCGAAGCCATCCGTCACGTCACCACCGTTGTCGCAGGTCGCGAAGGTCATCCAAGCGCTCCCGGCTCGAGAGTTCACTGCAGTGTAGTAGAGTGTTGGGACGCGACACCACGAGGAGGCCCCATGTCCCAGACAGCTGCGCCCGATTATAGCTATGCCGGCGAGAAGGTCGAGCGCGTCGCGCTCGCCGCGACGGACGTGAGGTTCGACGACCGCGGTCTCATCCCCGCCGTCGTGCAGCAGGTCGGTACGGGCGAGGTCCTCATGGTCGCGTGGATGAACGAGGAGTCGCTCAGACTCACGCTGACGACGGGCACGACGTGGTTCTGGTCGCGCTCCCGCCAAGAGCTGTGGAACAAGGGAGCTACCAGCGGAAACATGCAGAAGGTCGTCCGCGTCCTCGTGGACTGCGACGCAGACACCCTCGTAATCGAGGTGGACTCGCCGGGCCCTGCCTGTCACACGGGGCACAGGAGCTGCTTCTTCCGCGAGCTCGTCGCCGACGAAAACACGACCCCATCTGCTGGCGTGTGACCTCGATCGGGATCGGCCCGTTTCTGTAGCTATGGCGCATCTGGCCCGCTCGCGCGGCTGGGGTCGTAAAATCAACGGATGACCACTCGCGGCAGCCATCCGCTCCTGCCGCCATGACATTGGAGCACTTCGCATGAATCTGACCGAACTCTCGTTTGACCAGTTCGAGGCCGAGGCGGCTCGCATCGGCGTGAACCTGCCCATCGAGCAGACGCAGGCATGGGCGACCTACGAGGACACCATCCCCGGCCGAACGCAGTGGGGCCGCGCCAAGATCGAGAGGGACGGCGAGACCCTCGCCCTCATCGCGTTCGCCGACTACGAGACCCACGGCTACCACTACCTACGCGCCCACCACGCGCCAGTCTGGGTGTCCACGCCGACGCCGGAGGAGGAGTCCGAGGCCCTCGTCGCCATCCGCGACTACGTCCGCTCCCGCGACAAGAAGGTCGTCTTCGTCCGCCTCTCGGTCGCATCCGACGCGCCCGAGTGCAGGCCCGTGCTCTCCACGATCCCCTACGACATGACCGTCGTCATCGACGTCACGGGCGGCGACGAGGAGATTCTCTCCCGCATGAAGCCGCGCGGACGTCGCGACGTGCGCAAGGCCCTGCGCGAGGCCCCCGTCACCTGCGCGGACGAGACCGACCGCGCGACGGCGGACTTCTCGGAGTATTACGCCATCATGCAGGAGACCGGCGCGCGCGACGGCTTCGAGCCGGCGCCCATGTCGGACTACGAGGACATGATGCGCATCCTCGGTCCCTCCCACGTGCGTCTCTTCGCCGGTCGCGACCCGGAGGGCAAGGTCGTCACCTGGTCGATGGACACCATCTCGGGCACCCGCGGTGTCCGCTACTACGCCGGGTCGAGCAGCGCCACGATGCGCCTGCACGTGACCGACAAGCTCCTCTACTTCGAGCTCTGCGAGCTCGGGCGTCTGGGCTGCAAGGACGTGGACCTCATGGCCATCGGCTCGGACTTCTCGCCCGCGCTCCTCGGCCTGAACGAGTTCAAGACCAAGTTCTGCAAGGAGGGCGGCTGCCCGGTCGCACCCGACCGCGACCTGCCCGTTCGTCCGCTCTTCTACGCGTCGCTCGAGAAAGCCAAGCGGCTCCTCGACGCCAAGCGCGGCACTGGCAAGGACGCTGCCGAGAAGGACGCGGAGTAGCCATGCCCGCCGAGACGAGCACGCCCGCCGCACCCCGCGAGGACCTCCTCCCCGTCATTCTCGGCGGCGACATCTCGGTCTACGCCTACGCCCGCGAGTTCCACGAGGCGTACGGCGTGCGGTCCGTGGGCGTCAACCAGGCCTTCATTGCCGTCATCGAGCACTCGCGCATCTTCTCTGAGCTCGTGCGCACCACCTCGATCGAGCCGGCCGAGCTCCTCGAGAAGATCTCGACCCTCGCCGCGGCCAATCCCTCGAAGCGCCTCGTCGTGATCGCCTCCACGGACGCCCTCGTGTTCTCGCTCGACGAGATTCGCGGCCAGCTTCCTGGAAACGTCATCTGCCCCATACCGAGCCATGACGCGCTTCTCCGCTCCTGCGACAAGGTCGAGTTCGCCCGCGCCTGCGAGCGGCTCGGCCTTCCCACGCCCGAGACCGAGATCGTGAGCCTCTCGGGCACGGAGGCCATCGCTCCCACGAGGATCCCGTTCCCCGTCGTCGCCAAACCGGCACGGTCGGCGGGCTACAGCCACCTCTACTCCCGGGGGTTCAAGAAGGTCTACTCCTTCGACGGCCAGGACGGGCTCGACACGCTCTGGTCGGACCTGCGCGCCGTGGGCTTCGTTGGCGACTTCCTCGTCCAGCGACTCATCGCCGGTGATGACACGCACATGGGCGCCCTCACGTTCTACGTGGGCGCTGACGGTCGGATGCAGGCCTTCGGCGCCGCTCAGGCCCTGCTCGAGGACCATGCCCCCACCATGCGCGGCAACTCCGTGGCCATGGTCGCCCGCGTGGAGCCCACGCTCATGGAGCGCTGCCAGGCCCTCGTGGCCGAGCTCGGCTACACCGGTCTCGGCGAGGTGGACGTCAAGCGCGACCCCGCCACGGGCGAGTGGCTCTTCTTCGAGCTCAACCCGCGTGCCGGGAGAAACTCGTACTACATGGCGGCGGCGGGCGTGAACCCCATGCGCGCCGCGGTCGCCGACCTCGTCGACGCTCAGGGCGGACCGCTCCAGGTCGCCGACAAGCCGGCCCTCTACACGCTCGTCCCCCTGTCGCTCGTCGAGCGCTACCTGCCCGACCCGGAGCTTCTCGCCGACGTCCGCGGGCTCGTCTCCAAGGGCCGCGTGTTCGATCCCCAGCGCTACGCGCCCGACATGAGCCTCCGCCGGCGCCTCGACATCGAGCTCACCGAGAGGAACCAGGTGCGGAAGTTCGCCCGCTTCTATCCCAAGCCGACGGACACCTCGTTCTAGGCCCCTCCGATGACCATCCGCGACCCCGGATACATGCCCGACCTCGGTGACATCCGTCCGCTCGAGAGCGGCCTTCCCGAGCTTCGCCGCCGCGTGGACGAGGTGCCGACCGACCCTGGCTGCTACCTCTGGAAGGACGCGCACGACGAGGTCGTCTACGTGGGCAAGGCCAAGAACCTCCGCGCCCGCCTGCGCCAGTACGTCACGCTCCAGGACGACCGCGAGAAGATCCCCCTCATGATGCAGGTCGTCCGCGACTTCGACTACCTCGTGGTCGGGTCCGAGCACGAGGCGCTCGTGCTCGAGCGCAACCTCATCGCCCAGTACCACCCCTACTTCAACGTCGACTTCAAGGACGACAAGAGCTACCCCTTCATCGCCATCACCGAGGACGACGTCTTCCCCGCCATCAAGTACACCCGCGAGCACCACCGCAAGGGCACCCGCTACTTCGGTCCCTACACCGACTCCCGCGCCGCCCGCGAGACCATCGACACGCTGCGCAAGGTCGTGCCCATCTGCATCGCGACCTGCGCCGAGTGGAAGCGCTGCCGCCGCGAGTTCGACCGCAACCCCGACGAGGCGGCCGTGGCGAACATCGTGCTCTCGGGCAGGGGACGCCCCTGCTTCGACTACCACGTGGGCCGGGGTCCCGGGACCTGCGTGGGCGCCATCGACACCGTCGAGTACGCCACCCACGTCCGTCAGGTGGAGCGCTTCCTCTCCGGGCAGCGCTCCGAGATCGTGGGCGAGATCGAGGACCAGATGCGCACCGCCGCCGCCGACCTCGACTTCGAGCGGGCGGGACGACTCAAGCAGCGACTCGAGAGCCTCGCCGCGCTCGACGACAGGCAGCAGGTCACGTTCTCCGCCGAGGTCAACGTGGACCTCATCGGCGTCTATCGCGAGGAGACCATCTCGGCCGCCTGCGTCTTCGTCGTGCGCGAGGGCCGCACGGTGCGCTCGGTCGAGCTCATCCTCGACAAGGGGCTCGACGTCTCCGAGGAGGAGCTCGTCGGCGGCTTCGTCAAGCGCTACTACGACGAGACGGCCGACATCCCCGCCGAGGTCGACCTCACGATCGACCTGCCCGACGCCGAGGTGGTGGGGGAGTGGCTCGCCGAGAAGCGAGGGCGCGCCTGTCACCTCCACCGTCCCCAGCGAGGCGAGAAGAGGCATCTGCTCGACATGGCCTGCGACAACGCGCACCACGCGCTCGCGCGCTACATGGTGCGGACGGGCTATGCCGACGACCGCACCAACCAGGCGCTGCTCCAGCTTGAGAGCGCGCTCGCGCTCGACACCCCGCCCATGCGCATCGAGTGCTTCGACGTCTCGACGCTTCACGGCAAGTTCACGGTCGCGAGCATGGTGGTCTTCACGAACGGGCGGCCGGACAAGTCGCAGTACCGTCGCTTCAAGATTCATGCCGACCTCGACGAGGCCAATGACTTCCTCTCCATGGAGGAGGTGCTCGGCAGGCGCTACGCCCCGGAGCGCATGGCCGACGAGCGCTTTGGCTCAAGGCCGGACCTCCTCGTCGTCGACGGCGGCAAGCCGCAGCTCACGGCGGCCATGAACCAGCTCGGCGAGCTCGGTCTCGACATCCCGGTGTGCGGCCTCGCCAAGGCGGACGAGGAGGTCTTCGTTCCGTGGGACGAGACGCCCGTCGTGCTGCCGTCCGGCTCCGCCTCGCTCTACCTCATCAAGCAGGTACGCGACGAGTCGCACCGCTTTGCCATCACCTTCCACCGCGAGCTGCGCGACAAGGCGATGACCGTCTCGGTCCTTGACGACGTGCCCGGGGTGGGGCCCAAGCGCAAGCGCGCGATCATGAAGAGGTTCGGCTCGATGAGGCGCCTGAGGGAGGCCTCGCTCGATGACATCGCCGCCGTCGAGGGGATTCCGGCCGACGTCGCCCGTGCCGTCTTCGATGCCATTCATGCGTAGCGTGCACGATTCCCGAGAGGGCGAGCCCGACGTCTCGCGGACGGCAGAAAGGGACATCTGCCAGGAGGAAGACCCCCTGGGAAGGCTTGCGGGCAATCTGTCATAACAGTGGGATTAGCAAACAAATATAGATTCTAAGCCCGTCGAATGTGTTATGTCACATGAAAAGCCATCGGTGTGCGAGAGGATGCCGTTAGGCGGCAGGCGGCTTACCTTTTTCCCGTGCCCACAATACTCTCGTAACAAAGGGCGACCACCATGAGTGGCCGTAGGAGGAGAACCGAAAAGGGAAGAGGTTACTATGAACAATTTTGTGAACCGCCCGCTGTCCCGTCGTGCGTTCGTCGGTGGCGCAAGCGCAGCCGCGGCGCTCGGCCTGGCAGCCTGTGGCTCCAGCAGCACGAGCTCCGGCTCGAGCAGCTCGAGCAGCACCGCCTCTACGGGCACTGAGGGCGGCGGCACCATCGCCGCAGGCTCCGCGTACGCACCGTCGAGCTTCAACCCCGCGTCCACCGGCTCCGCCATCGGCATCGGCGCCAACTGGCACGTCGTCGAGGGTCTCTACGGCATCGACTACCACGACTACACCACGTTCCCCGAGCTCGCCACCGGCGATCCCAAGCAGGTCGACGACACCACCTTCGAGGTCACGCTTCGTGACGGTGCCTCCTTCTCCGACGGCAACGCCGTCACTCCCGACGACGTCGTCGCCTCGTTCAAGCGCGCCGTCGACGGCAAGCTCTACACCGCCATGCTCGCGCCGATCGCCTCCATCGAGGCCAAGGGCGACAACGCGGTGACGATCACCACCACCGTCGCGAACTTCTCGCTCCTCAAGGAGCGCCTCGCCATCGTCCGCGTCTGCCCCGCCAGCCAGACCGACGACCAGCTCGCCGCCCAGCCCGTCGGCTCCGGCCCCTGGATGTACTCCACCGCGTCCGACACCGTCGTCGAGCTCGTCCCCAACGAGAAGTACAACGGCGACCACGCCGCCAAGGACAACATGATCCACTACGACATCCTGAAGGATGCCACGGCACGCCTGACCGCCATGCAGGAGGGCTCCACGCAGGTCATGGAGCTCGTCTCCGCCGACGCGGTCGACCAGCTCAAGTCCGCTGGCGCCAAGATCGACCAGGTCCAGGGCTTCGGCACCAGGTTCATGATGTTCAACGTCGCCAAGGCGCCGTGGGACAACGTCAAGGTCCGTCAGGCCGTCATGTACGCCCTGAACTACGACCAGATGATCTCCAACACCTTCTCCGGCCTCGCCTCCAAGCCGAGCTGCTACCTGCCCGAGACCTTCACCAACTATCACAAGGCCTCCACGGTCTATGACTACGACGTCGACAAGGCGAAGTCGCTCATCAAGGACTCCGGCATCACCCCGGGCGCCATCTCGCTGCGCACGACCGACAACGAGCAGGTCGTCTCCATGGCCACCGAGGTCAAGAACGACCTTGACGCCCTCGGATTCACCGTCACCATCACGACCGACACCTCCGCTGCCACCTATTCCGCCATCGACGGCGGCGAGGCCTATGACCTCCTGCTCGCCCCCGGTGACCCGTCCTGCTTCGGCGCCGACCCCGACCTGCTCCTCAACTGGTGGTACGGCGACGGCGTGTGGATGAAGACCCGCTGCCCCTGGAACACCTCCGACGAGTGGAAGAAGCTCCACGAGCTCATGGCCCAGGCCCTCGAGCAGAGCGGTGACGATCAGCAGAACACCTGGAACGAGTGCTTCGACATCCTCGCCGACAACGTCCCGCTGTACCCCGTCATCCAGATCCAGACCGTGACGGCCTCCTGGGACGACCCGTCCAAGGCTCCCTCCGGCACCGCCATCAAGGGCTTCTCGGGTATCGGCACCACGTCGATGTACTTCCTTGACTGCGTGTCGCTCAAGGCGTAGCACCAGTACCACCCGTAGGAAAAGCGCCCGCCCAGGAGAGCGGATTACATCGTGAGAGAAAGGAGGCTCGGGCGAGAGTGTCGTTCGGGCCTCCTTCCTATGTTTCAACTGTTGTAACAAGTGTCGGTTCTAAAGAAAGGAGAGGTAGTGAACAACCTTCTGCGCCTCATCGGTCGTCGTCTCGTGGCACTCCCGATCATGGCTTTCGGCGTAACGATTCTCGTTTTCTTCCTCATGTCGTTCTCGAAGGTGGACCCGGCGTACAACGCCCTCGGCGAGTCCGCGTCGCCTGAGGCCGTCGCGGCCTACCACGTCCAGTACGGTCTGGACGATCCGTGGCCCGTCAGGTACGTCCGCTATATCGGCGACCTTCTCCACGGTGACATGGGCACGTACGGTGCCACCCGTCAGTCCGTGGCCGGCCGCATCGCGACCGCCCTGCCCGTCACCATGCAGCTCACCTTCATGGGCCTCATCATGGGCGCCATCGTCTCGTTCCTGTTCGGCGTGCTCGCCGCACTCTACCGTGACAGGTGGCCTGACCAGGTCATCCGCATCTTCTCGATAGCCGGTCTCGCCACGCCGTCGTTCTGGCTGGCCGTCCTGCTCATCCTGGTCTTCTCGTCCTACCTGCACGCCCTTCCCGCATCCGGCAACCTGCCCAGCTTCGCCTCCAACCCCGGCGGATGGTTCGCCCGCATGATCATGCCGGCCGTCGCGCTCGCCGTTCCCCTCACCGGCCAGATGACCCGTATCGTCCGTACTGCCATGGTCGAGGAGCTCGACAAGGACTACGTCAAGACCGCGCGTGGCGCCGGCCTGCCCGAGCGCGTCGTCGTCGGCAAGAACGTCCTTCGCAACGCCCTCATCACCCCCGTCACCACCCTCGGCATGAAGATCGGCTACCTCATGGGCGGCGCGGTCGTCATCGAGGTCATCTTCAACCTCCCCGGCATGGGCACCGCCATCCAGCAGGGCATCCAGGGCAACGAGACCACGCTGGTCCTCGGAGTCGTCATTGTGGTCGCCCTCACCTTCATCATCATCAACATCGTGGTTGACATGCTCTACCTGCTGATCAACCCGCGCATTAGGACGGTGTAGCCCTATGATGCAGATTCGTGAGAAGCAGACCGAGCAGCTCGAGGAGGCTGCCTCAAAGGGTCTCAAGCTTGGCGGCATCAAGAAGATGCGCACCTCCTCGAAGATCGCGCTCGTGCTCCTGATCCTGGTGGCGTTCTCCGCGATCTTCGCGAACTTCCTGGCCCCCTACAATCCCGTCGACATCTTCACGGCACGTCAGGCTCCCGGCGGCGGTTTCATCTTCGGCACCGATGACAAGGGCCGCGACATCCTGTCCCGCATGCTCTACGGCGGACGCTACTCGCTCGTCATCGGCTTCGGCGCCACGTTCATGGCGCTCGTGCTCGGATCCATCCTCGGCGCCCTCGCGGCCGTCTCGCGCAAAGCCGTCTCCGAGACCATCATGCGCATCCTCGACGTCATCATGTCGGTTCCCGGCATCGCCCTCGCGGCAGTCTTCGTGACCATCCTCGGCAACTCCGTGCCGTCGATCATCTTCTCGATCGGCTTCATGTACACGCCGCAGATCGCCCGTATCGTCCGCGCCAACATCGTTTCCGAGTACGGGGAGGACTACGTCCGTGCGGTCGTCGTCTCCGGCGCCCGTGCCCCGTGGATCCTCTGGAAGCACGTCATGCGCAACTGCCTCGCCCCGATCATGGTCTTCACCGTGACGCTCGTCGCAGACGCCATCATCTTCGAGGCCTCCCTCACCTTCATCGGCGCCGGCATCACCGAGCCCACGCCCACCTGGGGCAACATCCTCGCCGACGCCCGCGGTGGCGTCCTCTCCGGTCGCTGGTGGCAGGCGCTCTTCCCCGGCATCGCGATCATGATCACCTGCCTCGCGCTCAACATCCTCTCCGAGGGCATCACCGACGCCATGGCCGCCGCTCCCGGCGCCCCCGTCGACACCGAGAACTCCGAGTCCCGCCGCGCCGACGACATCCTCGCCTCCGACCCCGTCCGCGCCTACAAGGAGCAGGCCGCTCCCCTCGCCCGCAGGCTCTCAGAGCTTCGCAGGGTCGAGCTCAGCCGAGACGACCGACACGTGCCTGACCATTCCGTCGAGCCCATCCTTCAGGTCAAGAACCTCTCCATCGGCTTCGAGTCGCACGGCGACGTGCGCGTCGTGGACAACGTCTCCTTCGACGTCCGCCCCAACCAGTGCATGGCGCTCGTCGGTGAGTCCGGCTGCGGCAAGTCCATCACCACCAAGGTCATCATGGGTCTCACCGACGCCAAGGAAGTCATCACCGGCGAGGTCCTCTACAAGGGCCAGGACCTGCTCAAGCTCACCAAGGACGAGCACCGCAAGCTTCTCGGCCACGAGATCGCGATGGTCTACCAGGACGCCCTCTCGTCGCTCAACCCGTCCATGCTCATCTCCACGCAGATGAAGCAGCTCACGGACCGCGGTGGCACCCGCTCCGCGGAGGAGCTCCTCACGCTCGTCGGTCTCGACCCCAAGCGCACCCTCGAGAGCTATCCGCACGAGCTCTCCGGTGGCCAGCGCCAGCGCGTCCTCATCGCCATGGCCCTCACGCGCGACCCGTCGCTCATCATCTGCGACGAGCCCACCACGGCCCTCGACGTCACGGTCCAGAAGCAGGTCATCAAGCTCCTGAACGACCTCCAGGCCAAGCTCGGCTTCGCGATGATCTTCGTCTCCCATGACCTCGCGCTCGTCGCCGAGGTGGCCTCCGAGATCACGGTCATGTACGCCGGCCAGGTCATCGAGCAGGCTCCCACCAAGGAGCTCCTCACCAACCCGATCCACGAGTACACCCGCGGCCTTCTCGGCTCGGTCCTCTCGATCGAGGAGGGCACCAAAGACGGCACGCGCCTGCACCAGGTTCCCGGCTCCGTCCCCTCGCCCGAGGACTTCCCCAAGGGCGACCGCTTCGCCCCGCGCTCGAGCCATCCCACGATCGGCCTCGACGTCCATCCCGAGCTCAAGCAGCTCCCGAACAGGGCGGACCACAAGTTCTCCGAGCTTCCCGACGACTACCTCAAGGAGAACGGCATCACGCCGTACCTCGAGACGATTGCGGCAACACCCGCGAAGGGGGTGGAGTAGATGAGCGAGCAGACACCGATCATCTTCCTCGATGACATCTCGGTCACCTTCAAGACCCGCACGGGGTCGCTCATGCACCCCAACCTGGTGCACGCGGTCCAGAACGTCTCCCTGAAGCTCATGCCCGGCGAGGTCATCGGCATCGTGGGCGAGTCCGGCTGCGGCAAGTCCACGACGGCCAACGTCATGTGCGGCCTGCAGTCGCCCACCTCGGGGCACGTGTACTTCGAGGGTGAGGACGTCACCAAGCGCACGCCCGACCTTCGCAAGAAGATCGGCAGGGTCGTCTCCGTCGTGTTCCAGGACCCCTCGACGGCGCTCAACCCGCGCATGATCGTCCATGACCAGCTCCTCGACCCGATGCTCGTCCACAAGGTCGGCACCCCGGACGAGCAGGAGGCGCGCATCAACGAGCTCGTTGGCCTTGTGGGACTCCCCAAGAGCGCCCTGCGCGCGCTTCCCGGCCAGCTCTCCGGCGG
>LAHS01015364.1_pt1 | contig 13924 bp, 17 predicted proteins | sample 329651 | NCBI WGS metagenome assembly LAHS01 (sample SAMN03275699, study PRJNA271635) | activated sludge metagenome | isolation source: sample C-1 Sludge from hydrolytic chamber (first chamber) of Anaerobic... | reverse complement strand
TTTTTCAATTGAAAAAAAGGTTCAGTTTCCTGAACCTTAACCTTGTGTAAATTATGATACTTTTTCAGCAGCCTCTCACAAAGACTTATTTTTTATTTACCAACAACTTTTGCATTTTTCGCATATATATATCCACTAGTATTAAGCATTTCTTGAAGTCTAGTAACATTTGCATTTTCAGTAAATACATTAGTTAATTTTTGGCACCAAGAGAATATATGAGCTTCAATTGTAGTTACGCTTGATGGAATTGTCAGATTAATTAAATCAGAATTATTATAAAAAGCATAAGCTTTAATAGTTTTTACAGTATCCAATAATACAATGTCAGTAATATTTGCGGACCCATGAAATGCTGAATCTCCAATAATTTGTGCTGGTATAGTAAGAGAAGTAAGACTAGTACAATCAGCAAATGCCCTTGAACCAATTTCAATTAAAGATACAGGGAAATTTAGACTAGTTAATGAAGCAGCACCATTAAATGCATAATCATTAATTTTTATAAGATTATTTGAAAATCTAATATTAGTAATTGTACTATATTCAAATGCATTTGAACCTATTTCATTAACAGAAATATTATTCATATAGTTAGGCATTACAACTTCACTACTATTGCCAACATAATCTGTAACCATGTAACCATAGTCAGTTAATTCGAATATTAATCCTTCAGTGGATTCTTCATAAATAGGTTTTATTTCTAAATTTGTTGTAACTTTAGAATAATCAGTGTCCCATTTATTAAAAACAAAGTTTAGTCTTGAGGGTGCAACTGGTGCAGTTGCACTTTGATTATAAAACACAGATTCAACAGATAAAACATTACCATCAAAATCTAAAAACTTAACTTGAAATTTTGCAAGTTCCCATTTCGCAAAAAGATTCGTATCTTTAGTAAACTTAGATTCAAGTGGATAAGTAGTACCTACTTCATCAGTCCAACAAACAAATGAGAAACCAGTTTTTGATGGAATTGGTAGATCAATTAAAGTGTTTTTTGTTGTAGTAATATCTAGTACTGGACTTCCACCCTTTTCATCAAAAGTAATAGTAATATTAGTATTATCAATTGTCCACTTTGCAATTAATGTGATATCTTTTGAAAAGATTGATTCACTAGTATAAGTATTACCATCTTTATCTAGCCATCCAACAAAAATATATCCATCATTAGTAGGCGTAGGAAGAGGGGTAGATGAATCTTTTTTAATCGTTATATTATCTACATTACTTCCTCCATTACCATCAAAAGTAATTGTGATATTTTCAATTATATCATCATTGGGCCCTTTATTTGTACATCCAGAAATTATAATAATACAAAAAATAAGTAATTAAATTTTCTTCATAGCATCATCCTCTTTTTATTATATACTTATATTATACCATATAGAGTCTAATTTTTAAATACTAAACAAAAAAAATACAGTATTAAACTGTATTTGAATTTCTTGCTTTATTTATTTTTGTTCCAGCAAAGGAAGCAATGAATACCTTACCTAAATCAATTGGAATAAAAACAAGCATAGCTTCTGTTGCTTTTAATATTGAGATACTATTGAAATAAGCAAGAAAAGCAATTCCAATAATGTAAACAAAAATAACTCCGAATATTATATTTGCAACTATAAGATTAAAGGTTGATTGATTACCTTTAAAATAACTTATTAAAAATGCAGCAAATGGAAAAGAAACAATAAAACCTCCAGTGGGGCCTAAAACAACATCAAATCCACTTTTTAAACCACTAAAGACTGGAAGCCCAGCAATTCCAAGAAGTACATATATTAAACAAGCAAGTAAAGCTTCCGTTGGAGTAAGTAGTATAGCTGTAAGCATAACCATTAATGTTTGTAATGTAACCGGAATTCCAAAAATAGGAATAGGCGGAATAATAACTGTACAAATACAAATTAGTGATGCAAATATAGAGATTCGAGTCATTTTTTGAATAGTCATTTTCTTACCTCAAAAATTACTTTCCAATTGCAAATATAAGTTCACATTCACAGACTATTTCATCATTTACTTTTGCTACACAATTAGCTAGTCCAATTGACCCTCTAAGTTTAGTTAACTTTGAATCTAATACCATTACATCTCCAGGAATAACCTTTTTTCTAAATTTTGCGTTTTTAATTCCAGCAAAATATGCAATCTTACCTTTATATTTTTCATGTGATAAAATGGCAACTGCTCCTACTTGGGCAAGAGATTCAATTATTAGAACACCCGGCATAACATGTTCTTGAGGGAAGTGTCCAATAAATTGTGCTTCATTAGCCGTAACACATTTGATTCCCTTAGCACCATAACCAATTTCAATTTCGTCAATTCTATCGACTAATAAAAAGGGTTGACGATGAGGTAAAATATTTTGAATATCATTACTATTTAGCACCATTTTTAAATCTCCTCATGTTTTTTTAGTATAATAACTGCGTTTTGTCCCCCGAATCCTAAACTATTGCTCATGGCATATTTAACGTCTTTTTTAACTGCTACATTTGGTGTGTAGTTTAAATCGCATTCTTCATCAGGGTTATTTAAGTTAATAGTTGGCGGAATAATACCATCATTAATAGTTTTAACAGCAATGATTGCTTCAATTGCACCAACTGCTCCTAATGCATGTCCTGTCATTGATTTAGTAGCACCAATATTAACTTTATAGGCATGTTCGCCTAATGCTCTTTTAATTCCTAAGGTTTCAAATTTATCATTATAATAAGTTGAAGTACCATGTGGATTGATATAATCAATATCAGACGGTAAAATATTCGCATCTTTAATAGCAAGATTTATACATTTAGTAATTCCATCAGCAGTTTCATCTGGAGCTGTAATATGGAATGCATCACAAGTAGTACCATAGCCGACAACTTCAGCATATATTTTTGCTCCTCTTGCTTTTGCATGTTCGTATTCTTCTAGAATTAACATACCACTACCTTCGCCAATAACAAATCCACTGCGATTCTTATCAAAAGGAGTAGAAGCATTATTAGGATCATTTGAAACATTAAGTGCTCTCATAGAAGAAAATCCACCAACGCCTAATTCATTTATACTTGCTTCACTTCCACCAGCAAATGCAAGATCAATATAACCATCGCGAATATATCTAAATGCTTCACCTATCGCATTTGTTCCGGCACTACATGCGGTAACAACAGGAATTGCAGGACCTTTAGCCTTAAATCTAATTGCTATGTTTCCACCGATTAGATTTATAATTGCGTTTGGAATAAAGAATGGAGAAACTCTATCTCCGCCTTTTTCGTATGCTTTTCTTGCTTCATCATTGATAGTATTTAATCCACCAATTCCACTAGCAACAAAAGTTCCAAAGCGATCATGATCTATTTGGTCATCTTTAAGTTTACTGTCTTCATATGCTTGAATAGCAGTAATTAAAGCAAAAATTGTAGCACGATCTAATCTTCTAACTTCACGAGCATCTAAGTATAATTCTGGTTGTAAGTCTTTAACCTCAGCACCGATTTTTACTTTCATATTTGAACAATCGAATTGTTTAATAAAATCAATTCCATTTTTACCATTAATTAATGATTCCCACATTTCATTAACAGTGTTTCCTACAGGAGTTACAGCTCCCATTCCAGTAATAACAACTCTTCTTTTCATTTTTCCACCCTTTACATTACCATTCCGCCATCAACATTAATGACTTGTCCTGTTATATAATTTGCTTTATCACTACTTAAAAAACTAACAAGGTTAGCTACATCACTTGCTTCGCCTAATCGAGACATAGGGATAGTTGATGAGATTTGATTTTTAATTTCATCACTTAAAACTTCAGTCATTTTAGTTTGAATAAATCCTGGTGCAACGGCATTAACATTGATACCACGTTTACTTACTTCACGAGCAAGTGATTTAGTTAAACCAATTATACCAGCTTTTGAAGCACTATAGTTAGTTTGTCCTGCATTACCAGTAACACCACTGACTGAAGAAATATTAACGATTTTTCCTGATCTTTGTTTTGTCATATATTTTGTAGCATGTTTAGAACAATTCCATGTTCCCTTTAAGTTTACATTGATTACTTTATCAAAGTCTTCTTCAGACATTCTTAAAATTAAATTATCAGCAGTAACACCGGCGTTGTTTACTAAAATGTCAATCTTGCCATAAGTATTTACTGTATAGTCGATTAACTTTTGTGCATCATTAAAGTTGCTTACATTAGCTTGAATAGCATCAGCAAATAATCCTTGCGCTTTTATTTCATCAACTAAGGCTTGAGCACTTGTTGAGCTAGAATTGTAATTAATTACAACCTTAGCACCATTTTTAGCTAGTGTTCTTACAATTTCTTGGCCAATTCCTGTTGCACCACCAGTTACAACAGCAACCTTATCTTTTAATTCCACTTTATATCCTCCCTTATTAAATTATTAATATCATCTAAGTTTTGAATATTATATGTTTTTACATTTGAATTGATTTTCTTAACAAGTCCAGTAAGAACATTTCCAGGTCCTATTTCAATAAATGTATCAACATTATATTCTTCAACCATTGTATTTACTGAATCATAAAAGTAAACACTTGATTCAATTTGATTTTTCATAGTTTGAGCAAGATCTTTTATTTCTAATTTTTTTGCTGTGCAATTCATAATAACATCTACTGAAGGGTTAGAGTACTTCATTGATGATACTTGATCATAAATCACTTTTGCTGCTTCACTCATTAAAGGAGTATGGAATCCACCACTAACATTAAGAAGTATTGCTCTTTTAGCACCTTGCGCTTTTGCTAGTATAATAGCTTCATCAATATCTTCTTTTGCACCTGCAATAACAAGTTGTGTATATGAGTTATAATTTGCAATGTATGTATTTGTCTTATTACATACATCAAGTAAAATATCTTTATCAAAACCAATTATGGCCGCCATGCTGCCTTTTACTTTACTACTTGCTTCATCCATTGAAATAGCTCTTATTTTTATTAAGTTTACAATTTCTTCATAAGTAAAGATGCCACTAGCATATAAAGCGCTATACTCACCTAAACTAAAACCTGCCATTGCAACTGGAGTAATATTAAACTCTTTTTTAAATACTTCATATAGCATTAAAGTAGTTACTAAGACTGCAGGTTGCGTATAAATTGTTTGATTTAGAAGTGGGTTTTCTTTAAAAACAATATCTTTTAAATCATACCCTAAAATACTACTTGCTTTATCAAACATATCTTTTGCATATGTATATTTATTATAGATGTCAAGGCCCATAGAAGTATATTGTGAGCCTTGACCAGAAAATAACAATCCAACTTTGTGCATATTATTTCATTATTAGTAGATTATTCTTATAATCATCTACACCTTTAAATAAATCTTCAATAATTTGCTTAACTGGTCTAATCTCTTTAATAAGACCGGCTACTTGACCAGCCATGAAAGAACCAGTTTCTAAATTTCCATCTAATACAGCACGTCTTAATGAACCTAAAGTTAGTTTTTCAAGTTCCATTAAGGATGCCCCTTCTTCACTTAATTTAATATATTCTTTAGCCATAGGATTTTTAAGAACTCTAACAGGAGCACCAGTTTTACGACCAGTAACAATTGTATCAGTATCCTTTGCATCAACAATCAAATTCTTATAGTTTTCATGAATTGGACATTCATTACTTGCAAGAAAAATAGTACCAACTTGAACACCCTTTGCACCTAACATAAAGGCAGCAGCAACTTGACGATAATCCCCAATACCACCAGCAGCAATAACAGGAATATTCACAGCATCAACAACTTGAGGAACAAGTGCCATAGTTGTTAATTCTCCAATATGACCACCCGCTTCAGTTCCTTCAACAACTACGCAATCAGCTCCACTACGTTCAACACGTTTTGCTAGTGCAACACTTGGTACAACAGGAATAACTTTAATTCCAGCGTTTTTCCAAGCTTCTATATATGGGCCAGGATTTCCAGCCCCTGTTGTTACAACTTGAACTTTTTCATCAATTACAACTTGTGCAATATCCTTTGAATGAGGACTCATTAACATAATGTTAACACCAAAAGGATTTGATGTTAGTGTCTTACATTCCCTAATTTGATTTCTTACAGTTTCAGCGTCATTTCCGCCTGCACCAATTAAACCAAGGCCACCTGCATTACTAACAGCAGCTGCAAGAACAGGGGTAGCAATATTAGCCATACCACCTTGAATAATAGGGTACTTAATATTTAATAATTCACAAATGTTTTTCATAATTACCTCGTTATTTATAGAGTTATTAGGGCGCTTCCCCAAGTGAAGCCACCGCCAAAGGCAACAAATAATATTTTCATGCCATCTTTATTAGTTACAGTATCTAAATATTCATCTAATGCAATTATAACACTAGCAGAAGATGTGTTTCCATAATCTTCAATATTAACAAAAAATTTATCCATACTAACATCTAATTGCTTAGCGCTTGTTTCAAGAATTCTAATATTTGCTTGATGAGAGATGATTTTATCAATATCATTTAAAGTTAAGCTGCAATCATTAAGAACTTTATTTATACTTGTTTCAATTGCTTTTGTTGCAAATTGATATACTTTTCTACCATCCATTTTTATTTTGCCATTTACAGTTAAGACAAGTTCATCATCACCTGTAGAAGCAGTAAAAAAGTAAGCATCTTTCTTTTCTTTAGTATTTTCTATAATCATTGCTCCAGCACCATCACCAAATAGTACACATGTATTTCGATCAGTATAATCACATACACTTGAAAGTCTTTCAGCACCAACAACTAAAGCAGTATTGAATGAATTTGAATTCAACATTTGAGCAGCAACATCTAGTGCATAGATGAAACCAGTACATGCTGCACTAAGATCAAAACAAGGAATATCTTTATTATTAAGTCCAAGTTTTGCTTGTAGCAAGTTAGCAGTAGAAGGTGTAGCTCTGTCAGGTGTACATGTTGCAACAATAATCAAATCAATTTTATTTACATCATAGTTAGCTTTTTTAATAGCATTCATACTAGCATGGTAAGCAAGATCTACTGTTGATTCACCTTCAACAATATGACGTTCCTTTATACCTGTTCTAGTATAAATCCATTCATCACTTGTATCAACCATTTTTTCAAAGTCAGAGTTAGTTAGTGCCTTTTTAGGTAAGTATTTACCAGTTGATACAACTTTTAAATTATTCATTTTCCTCATAGTTTTCAATTTCCTCAATCTCTATATTTTCAAAACTATCAGTAGTCTCATCAGCTTCATTTACAGCTTCATAAGTACTTATTCCCTCATAAAAGTTAGTTTCGATTAATTTGTTTAATTCATTTAATATCTCGCCTAATATCTTAACTTTACTACTATCCATTTTAGTAATTAGTTTAGATATTAACTCATAATAAAATTTCCCATAATGGCGAACTATTTGAATACTTTTTTTAGTTAAATAGACAATTACAATTCTTCTGTCTTGCTTATGTCTAGTCCTAATAACATAACCTTTTTTTACAAGGCTGTTAATAGTTATTGAAAGTGTCCCTTTTGTAACCTTTAATTCATCAGCGATATCAGACATTGATTTGGTATTTGAAATACCAATTATATATAGCACTTTAACTTCAGTAGGTGTAACATCTACAATATCATACTTCTTTAGGTATTCACGTTCAAAAAATTGTAATTTTGATTGGAACTCGAAGAATAATTCACCGATATTGCCTATAAGGTTATCAAAGGGCATCATATACACCAATGTTTCTATACTTTTGGTATCTCTTAGAAATTAGTGTGTTACTATCTATAGTAGAAAGTTTTTTAAATTTAGATACTAAATCCTCTTTTAAAATATTAAATGAGTATTTTTGATCTAAATGTAAACCACCCTCAACTTCTGGGATAATATGTTCAATTATTTTATAATCTAATAAATCTTGAGCAGTTAATTTCATTATTGGAGCAACATCTTTTGCAAGAGATGCATCCTTATACAAAATAGAAGCAAAGCCTTCTGGAGATAGAATTGAATAAATGGAGTTTTCAAACATCCATACTTCATCAGCAACTCCAATTGCTAGAGCTCCTCCCGAGCCACCTTCCCCTAATACAACCGAAATTAGAGGTACTTTTAAATCAATCATACTTGCAAGGTTTACTGCAATTGCACTTGCTTGACCACGCTCTTCAGCACCAATTCCGGGATATGCTCCTGGAGTGTCAATTATAAGTAGAATTGGACGATTAAACTTTTCTGATTGTTTCATTAATCTTAAGGCTTTTCTATATCCCTCGGGATGAGGCATACCGAAATTCCTTTCGATTTTATCATTTGTTGAATCTCCTTTTTCTTGAGCAATAACAGTAACTGGCATATTGTTAAGTAAGCCAATACCACATATTAAACATTTGTCATCACGATATAATCTATCGCCATGTAGTTCTACAAAATTAGTAATGATTTCATTTATTAATACTTTGGCTGTTGGACGTTTGTTATTTCTTGCAATACCAACTCTTTCCCATACAGCTTCAATAAATTTCTCCATTAATTAATCCCTCCTTTGGTGAAGGAATAAAAGATTTGCAATTACATCCTTAAGTTTTGTTCTATCAATTACCATATCTACTTGACCCTTTTTTAATTGAAATTCAGCAGTTTGAAATCCTTCAGGAAGTTCTTCACGTAATGTTTGTTTGATAACTCTTTGACCAGCAAAACCAATCAAAGCTTCTCTTTCCGCAATTATAATATCGCCTAAAGAAGCAAAACTTGCAGCAACTCCTCCAGTTGTAGGGTTTGTAAGTATACTAATAAATAATAAGCCAGCTAAGTCATGATATCTAATTGCAGCAGAAGTTTTAGCCATTTGCATTAAAGAAAAGATTCCTTCTTGCATTCTAGCTCCACCTGAGGCACTAAAGATAACTAGAGGTAGTTTGTTTTTTGTTGCATATTCAGTAATTCTACATACTTTTTCACCAACAACACTACCCATACTACCCATCATAAAATGACTATCTAAAACACCAATTGCACATGGATAATTGTTAATTGTACATATTCCACACACAAATGCATCAAGTTCATTTGTTTCTTCTTGATATTTTTTTAACTTTTCCTCATAATCTGGAAAATCAAGTGGATTAACTGTTTTTAAGTCATTAAATAACTCATTAAAACTACCTTTATCACATGTCATATCAAGTCTACATCTTGATGTAATACGGAAATGATATTTACATTTAGGGCAAGTATTTAAATTGTTTTTTAAATCTTCAAAAAAGATATATTCGTTACATTTATCGCATTTAACGAATAATCCACCTGGAATATCTACTTTAGTAGTAAGATTAATCTTACCACGAAATTCTTTTTTAAAGTTCTCAACTTTAGCTTTTCTATCATCAAGAAAATTATTGTTCATATTTATTCATCCTAACTATCTCTAAGAAACTATTCATGAATCCTGTGTCATATACCCCACGAACAAAGTCAGTATTATACATGATAACATATTGTAATTCCATATTAGTCTTTATTCCATCAATCATGAATTGTTCTAAAGATGAACGCATTTTTCTAATAGCTTCACGTCTAGTTGGGCTATATACAATAACTTTTGCAAGCATTGAATCATAATAAGGTGGTACAACATAATTTGCATATATATGAGTATCAATTCTAACTCCAGGTCCACCAGGTAAAACTAAGTTTTTAATTAAACCAGGTGAGGGCATAAAGTTATTATCAGGATCCTCAGCGTTAACTCTGCATTCGATTGCGTGACCACGTATTTCTATATTATCTTGGGTAAAGCTTAATGGATTTCCAAATGCAACTTTTAATTGTTCTTTAACAAGATCAATTCCGGTTACCATTTCAGTAACTGGATGTTCAACTTGTATTCTTGTATTCATTTCAATAAAGTAATAATTTGAATTCTTATCAACAATGAATTCTACAGTTCCAGCATTTTCATAATTTACAGCTTTCGCAAGTTTTACACTTGCTTCACCTAATTTCTTTCTTAATTCATCATTTACAAATGGAGATGGACTTTCTTCAATCATTTTTTGATTTCTTCTTTGGATTGAACAATCTCTTTCACATAAGTATACAGCATTACCAAAACTATCAGCCATTATTTGTACTTCAATATGACGAGGTGATTCGATATATTTTTCAATATATACACTACCATCCCCAAAGTTAGCAAGTGCCTCTTGTTTTGTTCTTTCAAATAATGTATTTAAATCATTTTGATTTTTAATTATGGAAATCCCTTTTCCACCACCACCACTTTTAGCTTTAATAAGAATTGGAAAACCAATCTTATTACAAATTTTTGTTGCTTCTTCAAGAGTTTCAACAATTCCAACTGAGCCTTCAACTACAGGGATATTAACACTTTTAGCAATTTCTTTTGCAAGTGTTTTATCTCCAAGTTTTTTTATTGCATCACTACTAGGACCAACTAGTTTAATATTACATTTTTCCATAATAGATACGAATTTATCATTTTCTGATAGAAACCCATATCCAGGATGGATTGCATTACTTCCAGTTGCCACAGCAGCACTAATAATATTATTTATATTAAGGTAAGTGTCGCTACTTTTTGCTTCGCCAATACATATTGCTTCATCAGCTAGTTTAACATGCAGTGAATGAGCATCAACTTTAGAATAGACAGCTACTGATGTTATTCCTAATTCTTTACATGCACGTATAATTCTAACTGCAATTTCTCCACGATTAGCAATTAATACTTTATTAGCCATAATGATTCCTACTTTATAACCATTAAAACTTGGTCATAACCAACTGCAGTAGCATTCTTTACTTTGATTTCTTCAACAACTCCATTAACTGGAGAAGTAATTTCGTTCATAATTTTCATTGCTTCAATTATGCATAAAGTTTGACCTACTACAACAGTTTGCCCCACTTCAACAAATGGCCCACTTGTTGGACTATTAGATTCATAATATGTTCCAACTAAAGGACTCTTTACTTCATTTAAAGTTTTTGATTCTTCAACACATTTTTCTTTAACTTCTGTTGTTATTTCTTTGTTACTTATTACTTCTTTAGTAATAACTTCTGGTCCATTTTTAGAAAGTTTTAATTTTAAGCCTTCTAATTCTATGTCAAGACTTGTAAGATTAGATTTTTCAAAATTTTTAATTAGATTTTGAACTTGTTTTAAATCCATAATTCCTCCTCAATTTTCATGTATTTAAAAAATGACGATATAAAATAATTAAATCGTCATTTACAAGGTTTTTATTTGTTTTGTTCTAAGAAAGAGACGATTTCTTTAACAGTATTTAAAGATTGAGCTAATTCATCAGGAATAGCAATATTAAATTCATCTTCAATTGACATAATTAGATCAACTGCGTCTAAAGAATCTGCGCCTAAATCATTTTGTAAGTGTGTATCCATTGTAATTTTGTCCTTTGAAACGTTTAAACCTTTTGAAACTAATTCAGCTACTTTATCATATATCATATTTTTTTCCTCCTAATAATTGATATAACCGATTCCTACAGCTTGAAGTCCTAAATGAGCTACAATAGTAGGTGTTAATGTATAAACTAAAATTTTTAAACTTGGTAATTTAGAAAGAAGTAATTCTTTTACGAATTCCATATCTTCTTTGTTTTCTGTATAAGAAATGTGAACTTCACAACTATCTTGATTAATTTCTTGCAATACTTTTTCTACTACCGCTTTTAATGCGCTTTTATAAGTACGAATATTCTCAATAGCATTAAGTTTTCCATCTTGAGAAAACTTAATAACAGGTTTGATTTTTAAAAGATTAGCAACGAAACCTTTCGCATTAGATAGGCGTCCATTCTTAATTAATGGTGTTAAGTCATTTACTGTTAAGTAATAGTTCCACTTTGTTTTCATACTTTCAACTACAGTTAAAATTTCAGCTACTGTCTTATTTTCTTCAGCAAGTCTAGCTGCCTCAATTACCATAGAAGCAAGAATTGAAACTGCACTTAATGTATCAACAATTGTAATATCAATGTCTTCAACCATGTCTCTTGCTAGATGGGCATTATGATATGTTCCACTTAATTCTTTTGAAATTGGCATGTAAATAATATGAGTAAAACCTAAAACTTTAATAGATTCATACATATCAACAGTTTCACCAACAGATGGTTGTGAAGTCTTTGGAACAACATTTGAATTTTTTAATGCCTTATAAAATACTTCATTACCATTCTTTGCGAAATCAGTAAAAATTTCATCACCTAGAAAACATGGAATATTAATCATAAAAATGTTCTTATGATCATGCTTTGCATTATAGATAGATGTTGAACTATCTGTAAGAATTGCAATTTTTGTTTTCATAAACAATTTTCCTCTCTTTATATTGAACAAATAGTTTAAACTTCAAATGTTTTGAATTTCAAACTATTTGAACTTCAAATTATTCTAGCATATAAATGTGCCTCTTGTCAAGATAATTATGATAAATAATACATCATAATGACGAAAATAATTGTTTATTTATACTATTATATCACAACTAAATATTTTTGTTAATAGGTTAGAAAAGAAAATTAAATATAAATTATTGATTCTTGATTAAGTTAATAAGATAATGTATAATAAAATCATTGATGGTGATTAAATAATGAAAATAAGTGAATGTAGTAAATGTAATTTTAAAACTAAAGAAAAACACTCCTCTTGCCCTCTATGTAATGGAAAAATGAACAAAATAGAAGGGGATGTAACTTATAACCATAATCTGCCTAATCGATTAAACAAGGTAGACAGAAATGTTAAAATATCATACTTTTGTTATAAATGTAGAAATGAAAGTTTTAATAAGGTTTGCCTAAATTGTAATGTAACAAGTTATTTATCACTAGAGTATAATAATAAAAGAGCAGTAATTAATAGAATAGATAATTTAGATGAAGTTTTTTCAGAAGAAGAAGTATATGAGATTCTAAAAGAGTTAACAGATGAGGAAAAATATTATATATATCATAACTTTGCGATTTCATATAAATTCTTTTATCAAAGAGATAATGCGAAAGCAATTATTTTATTCTTTATGGCTTTCTTAATATATTATGTTGCTTTTAATGTTACACTAAATTATTTAGAAACCTCAATTATTATTTCTTACTTCGCAAATGGATTTGCAAATGGAGTTTTTAGTATATTTACTGTTTTAGGTATATGGTACTTGCTAGATGCATCTTTTGTTGAATACGATAACGCTTCCCCCTATGTGGGTATAACTTGTGGAGTTATTCAAATAATTTATATAGGATTAGCTTTAATTTATTCCATAAATTTTAAACTTACATTAATTTTAGGTTTTATAAGTATTATAATAAGTATAATACTAAGTTTTGTTATTACAACTATTGTGAGGAAAATAAAATGAAGAAAAAAATATTAATTTTATTAACAATTATATGGATAGGTTTTATTTATTATAATTCCTTACTACCTGGTAGTTATTCATCTAGCCAAAGTATGAGATTTGTTGATATAGCAAAAAACATCTTAGACTATATAGGCATTAATATAAATATAGAAACATTAAGCTTATTAATAAGAAAGGCAGCACATGTTTTTGAATACTTTGTGTTAAGCATATTATTTACTCTTATATATATAGAAACAAACATGTCTAATAGATATAAACTTACGTATTCTTTCCTTTCGACATTATTAATTTCTATAATAGATGAATCAATCCAAAGTTTTGTTGTTGGTAGATATGGAACTATAATAGATGTTGGTATTGATATGATTGGAGCAATTCTAGGAATTGGTTTAATTATACTTATTTCATTAATAAGAAGAAAACCAAGAAATAACTAAAAAAATCCTCTATTAGAGGAGGCTGCTGAAAAAGTATC
>LAHS01002447.1_pt1 | contig 13931 bp, 13 predicted proteins | sample 329651 | NCBI WGS metagenome assembly LAHS01 (sample SAMN03275699, study PRJNA271635) | activated sludge metagenome | isolation source: sample C-1 Sludge from hydrolytic chamber (first chamber) of Anaerobic... | reverse complement strand
TTTTGAGCTTCTTTCGTAAATTAAGGAAAATCCGGCAATAAGCACCATAAATACATTTCCAAAAAGCGTGCTATAAAATCTTTCCGTATTATTAAATACCGCAGAAAATCTAATAAATACAGCTGTTGCGGAAAATCCAAGTAAAATTCCTATCGCTGCCGAATAAAAAATATTTATTCTTAAGTCCTCGATAAATATAGATATTGTCATTAAGACAGCGCATAGTGTTAAGGCTATCCTTAAAATATTGTGCGAACAGGAAGGCTTGATAAAGAAAACCGTAACACCCACTGAAATGAGCAAAGAAATATGTATTAACGATATAGATAAGGTGAATTCGTTAAACGAAAAAATTTTACCCCAAAAAATACTATAAGAACCGCCTGCGTCAAATGTGCAAAACCAAGTTCCAAACACGATAGCAAATCCGTAAAAAAGAGACCAACATAAAATATCAGGCAACATTTTTTTGCGTATATTAGAAATATGCGCTACGTTAAGAATGTTTTTTCCGTACATTTTATCCATATATGGGATAATAGCAAAAAAAATAAAAAATGTCTATCCCCCCATTAAAAAGATTAATTTATATTGAAAAACAAACCCTATATTTGGTATAATCTAATTATGAAAAAACTAATCGTTATATCAGGTCCGTTTGGGATAGGAAAGTCTTCGGTTTCCTGCGAAATATTAAAAAAATTAAATAGCGCAGTTATTATTGACTGTGACCATATCGGAGACGGCAATACAAAAAGCAAAGATACAGAAGCGTTATTAGAGAGCAACGTAACTTTTCTTTTAGACGCCTATTTGCAAAGTGATGCATACGATAATATCTTATTTGTTTGGTCACGTACTCCAAAACAAATCGAGCAATGCATAAGCAAAATGAACCTTCAATTTAAAGTTGTAAGAATCTTGCTTACGGGAAGCGAATGCGCCCTTGCCACTCACCTTTTAAAAGATTTTTCTGTAGGCAAAATCGAACTTAATGCAATCAAAAACATCGTTTCCACAATTGATGACTACTCTGATAATTTTAATTATATTGTAAAAGATGTCAGCGGCATTTCCGTTGAAAAAGTCACTTCCGAATTATTTGAGATTATTCAGTAAATAAAAAATAAAACCGCCCAACAGGACGGTTTAAGAAAAAAAACGCGACGCATATAAATGCGTCGCATTTTAATTGTCTAAAACTATTTGATGATTGTGGATACAACGCCTGAACCAACGGTTCTGCCGCCTTCACGAATAGCGAAGCGAAGTCCTTCTTCGATAGCGATAGGAGTGATAAGCTCGATTTCCATCTTTACGTTGTCGCCGGGCATAACCATTTCGACTTTATTTCCGTCGATATTGGTCAAAGCATGAATTGAACCGGTAACGTCGGTGGTACGGAAATAGAACTGAGGACGATATCCGTCAAAGAAAGGAGTATGACGTCCGCCTTCTTCTTTGGTCAGGATATAAACTTGACCTAAGAAGTGGGTGTGGGGATGAATCGAACCGGGCTTTGCAACAACTTGACCTCTTTCGATGTCCTTTCTGTCAATACCACGGAGCAATAAGCCAACGTTGTCGCCTGCGTATGCTTCGTTTAAGAGCTTTCTGAACATTTCGATATCGGTTACGGTAGTGTCTACGGGCTTTTCGTTAAGACCGACGATTTCAGCTTTGTCGTTCTTTTTGATGGTACCACGCTCAACTCTGCCAGTTGCAACTGTGCCGCGGCCGGTGATCGTAAAGACGTCTTCAACAGGCATTAAGAAAGGCTTGTCGGTAGCTCTTACGGGTTCGGGTACATAGGAATCAACTGTAGCGAGAAGTTCTCTTATGCAATCGCAATCCGCTGAATCTGATTTTCCGGCTGCTGCAGCTTCCATAGCTTTAAGAGCAGAACCCTTAATAATGGGAGTGTCGTCTCCGGGGAAATCGTATTGATTAAGAAGATCTCTTACTTCCATTTCAACTAAGTCCAAAAGTTCGGGATCGTCAACCTGGTCGATCTTGTTCATAAATACTACGATATAAGGAACGCCAACCTGTCTTGCGAGAAGGATGTGCTCACGAGTTTGGGGCATTGGTCCGTCGGTAGAAGCAACAACAAGTATTGCGCCGTCCATTTGAGCAGCACCGGTGATCATATTTTTAACGTAGTCAGCGTGTCCAGGGCAGTCAACGTGCGCATAGTGACGGGTAGCGGTTTGATACTCAACGTGTGATGTGTTGATTGTTATTCCTCTTGCCTTCTCTTCAGGGGCCTTATCGATTTGATCATAACGCATAACCTCAGCATTTCCTTGAGATGCGGCTACCATCGTAATAGCGGCAGTCAAAGTGGTCTTTCCGTGGTCAACGTGGCCGATAGTACCGATATTTACGTGCGGCTTTGATCTTTGAAATTCTTGTTTTGCCATTATAGTTCCTCCTGGAAAATATTCTGTATGCTTTTTTTAAAATTATAGCTTATATTTTTGCCATTGTCACGCGTTTTTATAAAGATTTTTACATTATCTTATTATTGTTATAATAGTAAATATAAAGTTATCTAAGCGTTTTTGCTATTTATTATTCTGTTTTTTCTCTATTTGTACCCGTTATGCGTTTGAACTCGCTTTCGTTGACTTCGGTATAATGCGAAAACTGCATCGTATAGTTTCCTCTGCCCTGCGTAAGCGATCTAAGCACGGTTGAATAACCGAACATTTCGGAAAGCGGAACTTCGCAATCGACGATTTGAAGATTGTTTCTGGCGTTAATTGCCTTTACGTTTCCTCTTCTGCTGCCGATATTTTTCATAACGTCTCCGAGATATTCGTCGGGAACGGTTACTTCTATATTCATAACAGGCTCCAAAATCGTGGGAGCTGCTTTTCTAACAGCTTCTCTAAATGCAAGCGAACCTGCGATTTTAAATGCCATTTCGCTGCTGTCTACTTCATGATAGCTTCCGTCAACAAGCCTTACTTTTATATCGATTGATTCGTATCCTGCAAGGGTTCCGCCTTTTGCCGCTTCCAAAACGCCTGCTTTAATGGAGGGTATATATTCCTTGGGAATAACGCCTCCGACCGTTTCATCGATAAATTCGATACCGCCGTCCCTTTCATTGGGGCTGACGATAACGGTACAGACGCCGTATTGACCTTTGCCGCCCGATTGGTGAACGTGTCTGCCTTCCGCCTTGGCTTCCTTTTTGATAGTCTCGCGGTAAGCAACCTGCGGTTTTCCGATATTAGCTTCTACCTTAAATTCTCTAAGCAGTCTGTCAACGATAATATCGAGGTGAAGTTCTCCCATACCCGATATGATTGTTTGACCTGTTTCGACGTCGGTATAAGTTTTAAAACTAGGATCCTCTGCGGAAAGCTTATGGAGCGCAAGCGCCATTCTTTCCTGTCCTGCTCTGGTTTTCGGTTCGATTGATTGGCGTATTACAGGTTCGGGAAATTCCATTGCGTCCAAAACTACTTGTCTTCCGACATCCGACAGAGTATCGCCGGTAGTGGTATCTTTTAAGCCGACCAAAGCGATTATATCGCCCGCGCTTGCATCGTCAAGATCTAAACGTGCATTGGAATGCATACGAAGAATACGTCCTATTCTTTCCTTTCTCTGCTTAATGGTATTCATAACCATCTGCCCTATTTTTATCGTTCCGCTGTAAATTCTCATATACGAAAGATTTCCGCAGAAAGGATCGGTTGCAAGTTTAAATACAAGTCCGCTGAAAGGCTCGCTGTCCGAAGCGGGAATAATAACGTCTTTTCCTCTTAAATCCGCCCCGGTAACGGAAGGAATATCCAAAGGAGAAGGAAGATAATCCACAATTGCATCAAGAAGACTTTGAATACCTTTGTTTTTAAATGCGCTTCCGCAAAGTACGGGATTGATTTTCATCGAAATCGTGCCCTTTCGGAGCGCTTTTTTGATTTCTTCTACCGATATATCGTCGTATTTTCCGTCAAGTACCTTTTCCATTAATACGTCGTCGAAATCGGCTATCGTTTCAAGCATGGATAAGCGCATAAATTCGGCTTGTTCTTTTAGCGCTTCGGGTATTTCTACTATATCAAAATGCTTTCCGAGCGTTGCATCGCTGTCGTTATAAATTACCGCGCGATTATTGACTAAATCAACGACACCTTTAAATTCCGCCTGACTTCCGATAGGAATTTCGATAGGAACGGGGTTAGCCGCAAGTCTTTTTCTCATCATTTCGATAGCGTTATCAAAGTCCGCTCCGAGAATATCCATCTTGTTAACAAAAGCGATACGCGGAACGTGATATTTATCAGCTTGACGCCAAACAGTTTCTGATTGCGGTTCAACGCCGCCCTTTGCGCAAAATACCGCTACGGCTCCGTCAAGCACGCGCAAACATCTTTCAACCTCTACGGTAAAGTCGACGTGACCGGGGGTGTCGATTAAATTTATTCTACAACCGTTCCATTCCGCGCTTGTTGCTGCGGAAGTAATGGTTATACCTCTTTCCTGTTCTTGAACCATCCAGTCCATCGTAGCGCCGCCTTCGTGCACCTCTCCGATTCTGGATATTTTGTTGGTATAAAACAAAATTCTCTCCGAAGTTGTGGTTTTACCCGCATCAATGTGCGCCATAATTCCGATATTACGGGTGTTTTCGAGGGAAAATTCTCTTGGCATATATGCTCCTTTTTTATTTTGCTAAGCTACTTTCTGACCTTAGCAGTCACGGATTTCTTTTGACTTAAACGGCGCACCGTTTGACTCAAAAGAAATCGGAATAGGGCAGAACCTATTCCGATCTTTTTAGCCGTTTTTTTGGACAATTAGAAATTATAGGTTGCAAACGCCTTGTTGGCTTCTGCCATACGGTGAGTATCTTCTCTCTTTTTGACAGCGTTACCTGCACCGTTAAACGCATCCATGATTTCTCCTGCAATACGCTCTTTCATAGTCTTTTCTCCGCGTTTTCTTGCAAAAGTAACTAACCAACGTATTCCGAGGGTTTGTTTTCTGTCGGGACGGATTTCGATAGGCACTTGAACGTTACTGCCGCCTTGTCTTCTTGCCTTAACCTCAACGGACGGCATGATGTTGGCGAGCGCCTTCGTGAAGACCTGCATGGGGTCTGTGCTTAATTTTGCTTCTATAATACCAAATGCATCGTATACGATAGATTGGGCTGTACCGCGCTTTCCGTCATACATAACCTGATTGACGAGCTTTGTTACAACCTTGCTGTTGTAGACTGGATCCGGAAGTACGTCTCTCTTCGGGACTCCGCTTCTTCTAGGCATAGTTTTACCTCCTCAATAGTTTATTTTGGGCGCTTTACGCCATACTTCGAACGGGAACGTTTTCTTTTTGCAACACCTGCGGTATCTAATGTTCCGCGGATGATATGATAACGGACACCGGGCAAATCCCTGACTCTGCCGCCACGGATAAGAACAACACTGTGCTCTTGAAGGTTGTGGCCGATGCCGGGGATGTAAATCGTACCCTCTTCACCGTTTACAAGACGAACTCTTGCTATCTTACGAAGTGCAGAGTTAGGCTTCTTGGGTGAAGTAGTGGTAACAGAAAGACAAACGCCGCGCTTTTGGGGATTCTTTTCCAAAATCGGGGTGTTTGACTTGACTGGTTGGTCCCTTCTTCCCTGTTTGATTAGTTGGTTGATTGTAGGCATGTTATCCTCCTAAAGTAATTTTTTGACCGTTTCACAACCCTCGTAAACGATCCTGCGACATAGTGGAAGTAGCCGCAATAAAGTATTACTTCAAAATACCGATGACCGCAGCGCTTACTTCGATACCCGCAACATGACCAAGTTCGGACTTAGTGCCCTCGCTTAAAACGGGAACCGAGCAAATCTTTGCACGGCAGTTAATTTCGGTTTTTAAAGCTTCATCAGCGTCCAAAGCGACAATAACACACCTGATACTCGCTTCGGACAGCCCTCTGACAACCTGTCGTTTTCCAACGACAATGCCAGATGATGTAATTTGTTTTGCAATTTCCTCGTTCATATTACCTCATACGAACAAAAATGCTTGCATTTGCAAGCCTGAATGATTATAGCAAGGTGGGTAATCGAGTGTCAAACGATTTTTGCATAATATTTATATAAAAGTTAAGATTTTCTCGTAATAGTGAATATAAAAACTAAAAAAGGCTTCCGATATTGTACACAGCCATAGAAAAGACGTAAGCAATTAATATTTGTACTCCCATAGCAATAAAAAATGAACTTTTTTTATCCATTTCTTTGTACATCGTAAAAAGCGAGGATACGCAGGGGCAAATCAACAAATTGAAAAACATAAAACTTAACGCGGAAAGAGAAGTAAAAAGCATAGCGATATTTCCTTTTGAAAGAACGAAAAGTGTTGAAACAATCGCCTCTTTTGCCATAAAGCCGGAAAATACAGCCAAAATATTTAAATATCCGTATTCGCCGCCAGAAAAGCCCAAGGGATAAAAAAGAACAACCAAACTTTTCCCTATGTAGGCAAACAAACTTTCTTCAAGCTCTTTTGCTACTGTAAAATTAGGAGTAAAATACGAAAGCACCCAAACGACAACGGAGGCGATGACTATCATACTTCCTACCCTTTTTACAAAGCCTTTTAGTTTATCATACAAAAGCTTGACTACGTTTCCCCCTGCAACCGCACGGTAAGGCGGAAGCTCCATAAGAAATTCTTCGCCTCCCCCATTTTTTATAACCTTTGAAATAATAACCGCTACGACTACCGCGAAAATGATTCCTACCCCATACATTAAAAAGATAATCCACCAGCTGCTTCCTCCGAAAAATATATTGGAAAGTATTACAAAAAGCGGAAGCTTCGCTCCGCAGGGAAGATAAGGAATAAGCGCAATAACCATATCGCGATTATTTTTTTCTATAGTGGCGGAAGCGGTCATAACGGCAGGCACGGTACATCCAAATCCCATAACGAAAGGAAGAACGGCGCGTCCGTTCAAACCGATTTTCCCTAACCATTTATCAAAAATCAAGGCTATCCTCGCCATATAACCGGTATCTTCCATAACGGAAAGGAAAAAAAACATTAAAAGTATTTGCGGAAAGAAGGCAAGGACACCGTTTACACCGGATAAAATTCCGTCTAATAGAAGAGAAATCAACCATAAAGGCAGGGAAGAATTCTCAAATGCGCCTCTAAGCATATCTACCGCCATACCAAGAAGACGGCTGGTTTCCTGCTCTAAAAAAAGTCCCAAAAGTTTAGTGTCTCCTACGCTCCCGAAAACGATAAAAAACACCGCCGCCATAAATAATAAAAATACCGGAATTGAAGTGAACTTTCCCAAAAAAATATCGTCGAGTTTTGTCTGTGTTTTCGATGAAGCTTCGGTTGAAGATGTATTTTTAAAAAAGCTTACGATTTCTTCGTTTCCAAAAGTACGCTTTTTTTGTGTTTTGGCTGTAAATATTCCGTCTATGAGCGCATCTATTCCTTCATTTTTCATTGCGGAAATAGGAAAGAATTTTACACCGAATTTACTCTCTAATTCAGCTAAATTCAGCTCACTTTTTCTCTTTTTTATTACATCGTAAAAATTAAGTCCGACGACTACCCTTTTGCCCGAATCTATCAGTTCTTTTGTTAAAAAAAGGTTTCTTACAAGATTTGTTGAATCAACGATATTAATAATTACGTCATCGTGAAGACCTATATATTCTCCCGTGACTTTTTCTTCGGCAGCAGGAGATTTCAAGCTATAAATTCCGGGTAAATCCACTATTTCAAGGTCTTTATTTTTTATATATTTACCGCTTTTAAGTTCTGTCGTAATTCCCGACCAATTACCTACATGTGAGTGATTGCCAGTAAGTCTATTAAATAAAGTGGTTTTTCCGCAGTTGGGATTTCCTATAAGCGCTACTCTTTCCGTATTAAAATTCCCCCTGCGATAGATTTTCTTATGATGAGTTCCCCGTCGTATACTTTAATAACCATTGGATCGCCGAAGGGGGAAACACGGACAAACGAAACGGTAGTCCCTTCGTTTATACCGAGAGCTTTCAATCTTTCCCTTATTTTTATATCAATTGAAAAACCGTTGATTTTCCCCTTCTCTCCGATTTTGAGATCTGTTAAATCCATATAAAAATATATGCGGCAAATTTTGCCGGATATAACAAAAAATCTAAAATAAGAATTCCATTTTGAGTTTTTATGGGAACCCCGTTATTATCCCAAAAAACTCATTCGCGGAGCGATTTCCTTGTCATTGCGAGGAGTGAAACGACGCGGCAATCCAGAATTACCCCAAAAAACTCGTTCTGACTTTTTCGGGGACCCCGTCGCTTACGCAGTCCGTCATTGCGAGCGAAGCGTGGGGTCTAGAACTATCGTAGCAATTCCCTCGTCATTGCGAGCAAAGCGTGGCAATCCAGAACTGCGGAGCAATTCCCTTGTCATTTCGAATTTTATTTTATATTCAAAAGTCAGGACATGTGCCTGACTATTCAATATTTTTAATATAGGTATTTACTGGACCCCCCGTCACTCCGTTCCTCGCAATGACGGTCGCGCTCAAGCGACTACTAGCACCTAGAACCTAAAACCTAAAACCTATTTACTGGACCCCCCGTCACTACGTTCCTCGCAATGACAAAGGGAAAGGCTTTGAGGGACTGTCCCCTTTAAGTCCGACCAAAAACACGGAACGTGTTTTTGCGCCTGGTCGAAATAGCTTTAGATTGCGATAGTCAAGACTTGCGCCTGATGGGGGTCCCCAAAAAATCCGAGGGATTTTTTAGGGGTACTCTTTTGCCCCTTACTCGTGCCCTTGCGGTGAGCGAGGGTGCGAGCAAAAGAAGTCCGACCAAAAGCTTTCGCAAGAAAGATTTTGCGCCTGGTCGGATCATTATTTGCGCAAAACGATTCCTTCTTTTTGAAGCTTTATCATCTGAAGTGAAAGCTGATCGATAAATTCTTCGTTATTATAAGTCTTCGTCATCATATCCATAAGGTTTTCGGTAGCTTCTGCGGTATCGCCCGAGGAAAGCATTTTTCTGACGTTCCAAATTCCTTCAAGCTCTTTTTGGGTAAGAAGTAAATCTTCTCTTCTCGTTCCGCTCTTATTAAGGTCGATTGCGGGGAAGATACGTTTTTCGCTGAGTCTTCTGTCCAAATGGATTTCCATATTGCCGGTGCCTTTAAATTCCTCGTAAATTACGTCGTCCATTCTGCTACCCGTATCTACAAGAGCGGTCGCAATAATCGTAAGACTGCCGCCGTGCTCGATATTTCTTGCCGCGCCGAAAAAGCGTTTTGGACTGTGAAGCGCTCCGGGGTCGATACCGCCCGACAGCGTTCTGCCGGTAGGCGCAATCGTAAGGTTATAAGCTCTTGCAAGTCTTGTAAGGCTATCCATTAAAATTACTACGTCCATTTTTAGCTCAACCAAGCGTTTTGCCCTTTCCAAAACAAGTTCTGCGGCTTTTGTGTGATGTTCGGGCATTTCGTCGAAAGTCGAGAAAACAACCTCGCCCTTAATGCTTCTTTGCATATCGGTGACTTCTTCCGGTCTTTCGTCCACAAGTAATACCATTAAATGGCTGTTAGGGTAATTTACGCTTATGCTGTTAGCGATTTTTTTAAGAAGAGTGGTTTTACCTGCCTTAGGCGGACTGACTATCATCGCGCGCTGTCCTTTTCCTATTGGCGCAATAAGGTCAATAGAGCGGATAGCAAAATCGAATTTTGAGCCTTCAGTTTCTAGTTTATATCTTTCGTCCGGATAAACGGGAACCAAATCGTCAAAATTGGGACGCTTGAAATTTTCTTCAAAAGGTTTTCCGTTTACGGTAAGAATATTTATTACGCCTGCGGGCTTATTGTCAAAGGCTGCTTTAACCTGAGCCTTTATCATATCTCCGCGTCTAAGACCGCTGCGCCTTATTTTCATTGCCGCAATATAGGCGTCGCCTTCGCCCGGTTCGCAATTTTTAACTCTTAAAAAGCCGTAACCGTCCGGATGAATATCCAAAATACCGGTCTTTTCTTCAAGACCGCTTGCGTAACCTATTTCAGGTTCGGCAACGGAAATTACTCTTGGATGAACGGGATTTTTAAGGATATAACTATCGCTCTTTATTTCGTTTATCTGTTTATTCTCTTTTATTTCTGAATTTTTGACAAAATTTTTAGGAATTTCTTTTAATATTTCTAAACCCTTCAATACTTCGGGTTCTTGGATTTGATTATCTGCTTCTTCAATCGTTTTAGGTGGTCTTCCCCTTTTTTTCTTTTCGTTAATTAATTTGGGGTCGACTTCGTAATTGGGGCTTACTTTAAGGATTTCGTCTATTAATATGCCCTTTTTTAAGGTTGTGGGATTTAAGACTCCTATTTCCCAACCGATACCTCGCAACTTTAGAATGTCAAGCTCATTTAAAAGAGCTCTTTGTTCGTTAATATCTTTCATTTTCTCTCCTAATTTCTTTTTACGCCTTGGAAGGTTCCTTTTTAAAAATTATGATTTTGGTGGCTTCACCATCGAAATTTGTGCGGTCGAACTCAATTGAGTTACCGTCCACATATTCAATTATATCCTCATTAAATAAATCTAAGAACTCATCCAGCTCTAAAATATCCATTTCGCAGTTTTCCGTTTGATAGTGCATCGGGATAACTACGTCCGGCATGATGAGGTCTATATATTCTTTTGCGACTTCGGGACTTATAGTATATTTGCCGCCTACAGGGATAAGCAACACGTTGGTAGGCGCGATAAGCTCTGCAAGCATAGGTGTAAGAGGCTCTCCCACGTCGCCTAAGTGCGTAACGTCAACGCCGTCGATTCCAAATTTGAAAATTAAATTTTTACCGCGGAGCGCACCTTTTTTTTCGTCGTGAAAACTCATAAAACTGTAAATATGAATTCCCGAAAATTCAAAACCGCCCGTGCTATCGAAGACTTCCTTATATTCTTTGACTTTATCAAGCGCAGAGTGGTCTTTATGTTTATGGCTGATCGTTACCGCATCGGCGGTTACCTCCGGCATATCGATACCGAAATAAGGATCAAATGGATCTGTAATAACGCTGGTGCCCGTACTTTCGGTCAATTTAAAGCAAGAATGGCCTAACCATTCTATTTTCATAAGGCTCCTCCTTAATAGTTGGAAAATTTATTTTCTGCCCTCAAGTAATTCATTAATTTTATCGTGAGGCTCCAATAAGCTTGACATTGAATGATTTTGGTTACAAGCAGAAATGATGTAAGCGATGTATTTGCTGAGATCTGCTTCGTAAAACCATTTTACGTTTTTAAGTTCCTCACAGCGGTAGGTTAGATTAGTCGATAGTACTGCGTCAAAAAGCCCTTCTTCGTATGCGGCATTAAACTTATCCAAGCCCTCTGTAAACAGCGCGTATGTTGCGGATAGGAAAATTCTGCCTGCGCCCTTATCTTTAAGCTCTTTGCAAAGTTTAAGTACAGATTCTCCGGTTGCGATAATATCGTCGTTAACGAATATATCCATACCCATAACCGAACTTCCGATATATTCGTGCGCGACTATAGGATTTCTTCCGTTTACAACCGTAGCGTAATCTCTTCTTTTATAAAACATCCCGAGGTCTACACCGATAACCGAAGCGTAGTAAATGTTGCGGTTCATTGCGCCTTCATCGGGGGATACTACCATAAAATGATTTTTATCAAGCTTTATGTCGGGAAAATTTCTGACAAGCTGCTTCATAATTTGGTATGTCGGGAAGAAATTGTCAAAGCCCATTAAAGGTTCCGCATTTTGAACTCTCGGGTCGTGCGCGTCGAAAGTAATAATATCGCTGACGCCCATATTAAAGAGCTCCTTAAGCATTTGCGCGCAGTCTAAGCTTTCTCTTGCGTTTCTTCTATGCTGTCTTCCGCCGTAAAGCAAAGGCATAATAACGGTTATTCTGGAAGATTTTCCACCCGAAGCCGAAATTATACGTTTTAAGTTAGCGTAGTGATCGTCCGGTGACATTTTGTTGTCCGAGCCAAACAGAGGATAAGTGCAGCTGTAATTGCCTACGTCTACCAAGATATAAAGATCTCTGCCTCTTGTGGTTTCGTAAATTATACCTTTTGCATCACCTGTTGTGAATCTGGGACATTCGTTTTTAATTAAAAATGTTTTTTTCGGGGGTTCGTTGTTTTTGGATGCAATATCTTTATTGTACCAGGATACCAAATATTTGTCGATTTTTTCTCCTAATTCCTCTGCGCCTTCTAAAGCTATGATACCGAGAGGTCGGGTTGGCGCGTCAAAAACTGTTTCGAAAAAAGCTGTCATAGGTAAAAACCTCCGAAATTATCTTAGCATTGCCTAGTATACCAAACGGAGCTTAACTTTGCAATCAATACTTCATAACTATTGCAAGAAATTTGCATCCTTCTTTTGATGCGGCAATCATTCCGTGCGGTTTTCCACTGTCATAGTAGATGCAATCGCCTTCGTAAAGTATTTCTTCTTTGCCGTCGACTACGGTTTTTAAACTGCCCGAAAGGATAAAATCCATTTCCTGACCATCGTGAACTGATAAGGAAATAGCTTCACTTAAAGCTTTTTCAACAAACGGGGCGGTTACGATAAACGGTTCTGCAATTCGGTTTTTAATTCGGCTTGCTATATGGAGATATGAAAATCCGTGTCTTCTGTTGATAGGAAGGCCTTCGCCTGCCCTTTCTACGGAATATGTCGAAAGATGAGGATTTTCTCCCGTAAGGAGTTCTGCGATATCAACGCCAAGTTTGCCTGCCGTTTTATATAGGAAGGTAAACGAAAAATCTTTCTCTCCCGCTTCGTAGGAAAGATAATCCTCTAAGGATAAAGTATTTAGCTTAGCAAGGGTTTCCGCCGAGATTTCTTCGATTTCTCGCAGGGTTTTGATTCTTTCACCGATTTCCTTCAATTTCTCGAAATTTTCCATATTTTAAGTGTATAACAAAATTATTTTTTTTTCAAGCATTAAGTGAAATTTAGTATTGCTTTTTTTTGATTTGCATTATATAATACTAAAACTATGACACTATATTCAGGTATAATCTTCGGATTAATTATTTTTTATACTTTCTACATGGGGTATAACGATGGTTCAGTTGCCGTCGCTACGACCGTTGCTACCCGTGCGGCAAAACCCGGGCAGGCGATTATCGTCGGCGCAATTACTAAATTCATTGTTCCGATTGCTTTATACTTTTTGGGATTTATGTCGGTTGCGACAACAATAAGCGAAGGTATCATACAAAAGTCGTTTTTTGAAAACGTCGACATTCAAAAAGCATTCATTTTCATTCTGTGCGGTCTTATTGCGGCAATGCTTTGGGGATCAGTAACTTTATTGTTTCATCTTCCAAGCAGTACTTCACATATTTTAATGGGAGGAATATTAGGTTCCGGTATCGCAGCCTTCGGATTTAATAGCGTATTTTGGTCTAGCGTGCTAATAAAAATCGTGCTTATGGTCTTTTTAGCTCCGATAATCGGTCTTGTGCTTGGTTTTTTTGTAATGAAATTAGTCGTTGCCTGCGCTAAGTCAATGCCGATTAAAGCCAACCGCTTTTTACCGCTGATTCAGCGCATAAATATGATAGTTTTGGCAGGCTCGTTCTCGGCAAACAACGTACCCAAAGCGATGGGCGTATATTTGCTTGCGGGGCTCTTAGGACTTACAGGCGGCGCAAGCGAAATGCCGGTTTGGATGGTAGTGGTATTTTCTGCCGCATTAACGGTCGGAATGCTCTCGGGAGGAATGAGGATAGTCAATACAATAGGCAGAAAGATTACTAAGCTCAGTCCTATTCATTCGGTTGCCGCTCAGGTTGCAACTAACGCCGTTGTTATTGCCGTTTCCGCTTTCGGTATACCCGTTTCTACGAGCCAAGTTATGTCTACCTCCATTATGGGTGTA
>LAHS01002226.1_pt1 | contig 13995 bp, 9 predicted proteins | sample 329651 | NCBI WGS metagenome assembly LAHS01 (sample SAMN03275699, study PRJNA271635) | activated sludge metagenome | isolation source: sample C-1 Sludge from hydrolytic chamber (first chamber) of Anaerobic... | reverse complement strand
TCCTTTCCTTCATTTTTTTGACGGTTTCCGTACCAGCCACGAAGTCTCCAAAATCGAAATGATCGATTACGAAGATATGAAGAAACTGGTCGACATGAAAGATATTGCAGATTTTAAAGCGCGCGCTCTCAATCCCGAGCATCCCGTTCAACGCGGTACCGCTCAAAACCCCGACATTTATTTCCAAAACAGAGAAGCCGCCAATAAATATTACAACGCCATCCCCGCTATCGTTACCGAATGCATGAAGCAGGTAGAAAGCATTACCGGAAGAAGCTATCATCTCTTTGACTACGTTGGCGCAAAGGATGCCGAAAAGGTTATCGTTATGATGGGAAGCGGTGCAGATGCCGCTGAAGAAACCGTAAACTATCTTACCGCAAAAGGAGAAAAAGTAGGTCTTGTAAAAGTAAGACTTTACCGTCCTTTCGATACAAAAGCATTTGTTTGCGCTATACCTTCTACTGCAAAGTTTATCACCGTTCTTGACAGAACAAAAGAACCCGGCAGTATCGGCGAACCTTTATATCTTGACGTAACCGCCGCTTTCAAAAAAGAAAACGTACAAACCACGGTACTTGCCGGAAGATACGGACTTGGCAGCAAGGAATTTACTCCTTCTATGGTTAACGCCGTTTATCAAAATATGGGCGGAGCAAACAAAGCCGCCTTTACAGTCGGTATTACCGACGACGTAACCGACACTTCCCTCCCCGTCAAAGAATTTATCAACGCATCTCCTAAGGGAACCATACGTTGCAAGTTCTACGGACTCGGCAGCGACGGCACAGTCGGCGCAAATAAAAACAGCATTAAGATTATCGGCGACCATACCGAAAAATACGCTCAAGGTTATTTTGAATACGACAGCAAGAAGTCGGGCGGACTGACAATAAGCCACCTCCGTTTCGGCGACAAGCCCATTCAAAGCAGCTATCTTATCGACCAAGCGGACTTTATCGCCTGCCATAACCCCAGTTACGTACTACGTTACGATATGGTAAGCGACCTAAAAGACGGCGGAGTATTTCTGCTTAACAGCATTTGGTCACCCGAAGATATGAACAAAGAGCTTCCCGCGGAAATGAAAAACATTATCGCAAAAAAGCACATTCGTTTCTATACCCTAGACGGCGAAGCTGTGCTTAAAAAAGCAGGCGCATCAAGAGGACTTAATACCGTTATGCAAGCCGCTTTCTTTAAACTTGCCGAAGTTATTCCTTACGAAGAAGCAGCAGGATTTATGAAGGCAGCTATCAAAAAAACTTACGGAAAGAAGGGCGACGCTGTCGTTAATATGAACATTGCCTGTATAGATAACGCAATCAGCGAATTAGTCGAAGTTAAATATCCCGAAAGCTGGGCGACAACAACCGAAGGCGCAGATCCTATCAAGCTTGCCGACAACGATTATTTCAAAAAAGTTATTCAGCCTATCACCGCGCAAAAAGGAAACAACCTTCCCGTATCCGCTTTCAATCCTGACGGAACAGTTCCCACAGGAACCACAAAATATGAAAAACGCGGCGCTTCAAGCTACGCTCCTCTTTGGATAAAAGAAAACTGCATACAGTGCAATCAATGCTCCTTAGTCTGCCCGCACGCCTGTATCCGCCCTGTTCTTGCAAAAAGCGAAGCTTTAAAAAATAAGCCCGAAGGTTTTACTACAAAGCCCGCAAACGGAAAAGAGCTATTGGGTTACGAATTCCGTATCCAAGTAAGCCCGTACGATTGCACAGGCTGCAAATCCTGCGTAAATACCTGTCCTTCTAAAGAGAAGGCATTAAAGATGGCTCCTATCGCAACTGCTATCGAACAGGAAGCAGACAACTGGGACTTTTCTGTGAAACTCCCTGAAACCGACGCTCCTATTGCTAGAACAACCGTTAAAGGCAGCCAATTCAATAAGCCTTTATTCGAGTTCTCCGGCGCATGCGGAGGCTGCGGCGAAACACCTTACGTTAAACTCGTTACACAACTTTTCGGCGACAGAATGGTAGTTGCAAACGCAACCGGATGTTCCTCCATTTACGGCGGTTCTGCTCCGACTTGTCCTTACACCGTTAACGATGAAGGTCACGGTCCCGCTTGGGCAAACAGCTTGTTTGAAGACAACGCGGAATTCGGTTACGGCATTAACCTCGCCTATTCCTATAGAAGAAACGAGCTTAAAGGATTTATCGAACAGCTTAAAGAAAAATACGCAGAATGGGCAGAAGGAAAAGCTGCTTGCGAAGCGTGGATTAATAACATGAACGATGCAGAAGGCAGCAAAAAGGCAAGCGAGGAACTTTTAAAGGTTATCGAAGGCTGCAAAGACTGCGGCTGCGAAGCTGACGAACTATGCAAGAAGATTTACGCTGCAAAAGACTGCTTAGTCAAAAAATCCATTTGGATATTCGGCGGAGACGGCTGGGCTTATGATATAGGCTACGGCGGCGTTGACCACGTTCTTGCTCAAGGCGAAGACGTAAACATTTTGGTTCTTGACACCGAAGTTTATTCGAACACCGGCGGACAAGCAAGCAAATCTACTCCTACCGGTTCTATCGCAAAGTTTGCGGCACAAGGCAAGCAAACAAAGAAAAAGGACCTCGGTATGATGGCTATGAGCTACGGCTATGTATACGTTGCGCAAGTTTCTATGGGCGCGGATATGAGCCAAGTAGTAAAAGCAATGCTTGAAGCAGAAGCTCATAAAGGACCTTCAATCATTATCGCTTACGCTCCTTGTATCAACCACGGTATCAATATGGAAAACGCGCAAAAGATTATGAAGGAAGCGGTTCAGGCGGGATATTGGCAGCTTTACCGCTACAATCCCGATCTCAAAGCAGAGGGCAAGAATCCCTTCACATTGGATAGCAAAGAGCCTACCGGCGACTATATCCAATTTATGATGGACGAAACCCGTTATGCCGCGCTTAAAAAGCAATTCCCCGATAAAGCAGATGCAGCATTCGAAAAGAATAAGGCAGATGCAGCGGAAAGACTTGCAACTTACAAGCGCCTCGCCGGCAAAGAGTAATTATAAAGGGAGTCGTTTGACTCCCTTAAATTTTTTGAAAAACTTAGGGGAGCATATCGCTCCCCTTTTTTAATTCCATTTAAAAAGAAAATTATCTCTCTTTTATTCTAATATTAAGTTATTGAATATAAATTAGTTGATCGTCTTTGTCGATTGTTACCGTTATTTTTTCGTCGAGATCCCCTGCCATATATACGGTTGAGTTTGCCTTAAGGATACCTATAAGCATACGCTTTCTAGAGAAAGTATAATAAAACGAGCAAACGAGTTCCGCTTTGTTTTCAAAAATCAGAGGCTTAACTATTTCAAGGACGTTTTCCGCTTTTTCGATAAATATTTTTATTTCCTCGCCGTCGTTGTCGTCAAGCTTAAGTAGGCTTTCAAAAAAGCTTTTTGCGCTCTTATTTTTTACAAGGTGCGTAATAAGCAAGCTTATCATACGGTTGCTTACTACCGTTCCGTCTACTCCGAAGTCTTTAACGCTCACCGAATTTTTAGGATCCATTACTTCGGCAAGTATTGAAAATTCGTTTTTCATTCGGAAGTTTTTGGCGATATGCATTAAGCTTATAAATATATTTGCATCCTGATCGCCCTTTTTTACGCTGTCGTCGCTTAGAATTAAAAGTTCCTTTTCCCCTCTTGCGATATTTAAAGCTTGAGTGAGTTCACGGTTAAAATCCTTTTGGAAATAATTAACCATAATTTCGCGCTTGCCCTGCTCTTGATATTTAGTAAGCCCGTCCATTAAGCCTTCTTTTTTGCTGTTATGACCGATAACAAAAACGGTAAGCGGTTCGCTTTCCTTTTCTTTTTTAGCAAGAGTCAGTCTTCTGTCGGTGTGGTAGGGAAATTCACGCTTGGTAAGAACGGTCTTTTCGTTTTCAGAAAAGACGTAAAGACGACCTTTACTGAAAACAGGTACGGCTGTCTTATAATAGGTAAGGAAGTCTTCGGGAGAAATATCCAGCGTTTCAAAAAATTCTCCGCCTACTCCCGCCTGCAAATCGTGATAGATATTTAAAAGTCTCGGATGCACCAAAGCTTGCGCCATAATATAACCGAGTTCTTTGATAAAGTTGATAAGAAGGACGTTTTTATCCTTAAGCGTTTCGACTGTCGAAATTATTTCGCTTAGCGTTTGTATCGTCTTTGCGTCGTCTACTTCCACGATTATTTTGGTTTTTTCGCCAAACTGAAAACTTCCCAAATTCAAAAGCAGTTTAAGGGAATACAGGTCGTTTGCGGAAATCTGATTTTCTCCGCTTTGAAGGTCGTCCCTTTCCATAATAATAACGCTTTCGGCATCTTTTAAGCAGATTTCTTCCAGTTCCGCTCGAAGCAGCGGATCGCCTTGACGGGCGATAAAGCTGATTTTTGCCTTGGGTTCCACTTCGCCTTTCGTCCTAAGAACGTCGTTTATTTCCGCTTTTACAAAATCTTTATCCCTATTTGATAGCAAAAGCACGGTTGCGGTTTTATTTCTCGTCATAAGGTCGGCGATTATTTCGGGAACACGGCTGTTCCAGTTCATAATAACGATATGGTTTTCTAAAATAAGCTTTCCTTTACCGTCTGCTTTTTTATTCAAAAACACTCTAATACCGTTGGTCGTCATTGCGATAATGACGCCCGAGAAAAGCACCATTTCGATTGCGATGGTTGCCCCTGCAAGTATCGTAAGCTTTGTGCCTACAACCGTATTTATCGAGTGAGGAGAAAGCATCCACCTTAAACTGCCCTTTAAAAATGCGTCCCAAAAACCGTTGAAAGCGGGCTCTATCGCGTTTCCTATCGCTGCTGTAATAAAGAGTATAACTATGTTTGCCAAAAGCAAAATTAAAATAGTCATGGCTATTGGCTTTTTATTCATGCTGATTGTAACCTTCGCTTGTGTTTTTCTCACAAACGCGGTCATTCTCGGCATAGCCTTTTGTAATGTTTCTATAAAACTTTTAAATTTTGCTTTCAGCTTTTTCATAATTTCATTCCTGTTCGATTATTATCGGGTTTCTTGCTGCTTTCACTTCGTCGGCGCGCCCTATCGGAGTTTTTGTGGGATGAGCGTGCATACTTTCGGGATCAGCTATCGCTTGGTCGAAAATAGAAAGCAAAATTTCCGACGCATTATCAAGGGTTTCCTTGCTTTCCGTTTCGGTAGGCTCGAACATTAACGCCTCGTGAACGATAAGCGGAAAATACATTGTCGGCGGATGCATGCCGCAGTCGATAATTGCTTTTGCTATATCCATAGCGGAAACGTTATATTTTTCCTTCATACCTGCAAGAGTTATTACAAACTCGTGCATGCTGTAGCCGTTTGTTGCCATTTCATATTTTTCTTTAAGCAAAGCCTTTAGATAATTTGCGTTAAGTACCGCCATTTCGGAAGCATCCTTAATGCCCTCCGCGCCAAGCGCAACGATATAAGTAAGGGCGCGTATGCAAACAAGAAAGTTGCCGTAAAAGGTCTTGATACTGCCTATTGAGGTACCCAAATCGTAGTTTAGGTGATATTTGCCGTTATTGTTTTCTACGATGGGAATAGGCAAAAACTTCTTAAGCTTTTCTACGCAACCGATAGGTCCGCTGCCGGGGCCTCCGCCGCCGTGAGGAGTCGAAAAGGTTTTGTGAAGGTTAAGATGCACTACGTCGAAGCCCATATCCTTAGGACGCGCTTTTCCCATAACGGCGTTTAAATTTGCTCCGTCATAATATAAAAGACCGCCTGCTTCGTGAACAAGCTTCGATATTTTCAGGATATTTTTATCGAATATCCCTAGGGTGTTGGGATTGGTAAGCATAAACGCCGCAGTATCCGCGCCAAGTGCGCTCTTTAGCGCATTTAGGTCAACTGTTCCGTCTGCCGCCGAAGGAATATTGATTATTTCAAATCCGACCATTGCAGCAGAGGCAGGATTGGTGCCGTGCGCGCTGTCGGGAACGATAATCTTTTTCCTTGCATAGTCTTTATTGAAATCATGATAAGCCCTAATAAGCTGTAAGGACGTATACTCTCCGTGCGCTCCTGCTGCCGGTTGCAAAGAAACTGCATCCATACCGGTAATTTCCTTTAAATACTCTTGAAGGGTAAACATAGCTTCAAGCGCGCCTTGAACGGTGTCTTCTGCCTGCAAAGGATGAATATTTGCAAATCCTGACAAAGAAGCCGTTTTTTCGTTTACCTTCGGGTTATATTTCATCGTGCAACTTCCGAGGGGATAAAAGCCGTCGTCCACACCATAAGCGCGCTTTGAAAGCGCGGTATAATGTCTGACTAAATCGACCTCGCAAAGTTCGGGAAGTTCGGCAGACTTTTCGCGCAAAAACTTTGCATCGATTTTGTATCCTTTTTCCGCCTTGGAAATAATACCTAAGGTTCTTCCTTGTTGGGACTTTTTAAAAATCGTGTTCATAGCGCGCCCTCCAAAACGGAAATAAGTTTATCTATATCCTGTTTGTCGTTCATTTCGGTAGCGCACCACAAGATTTCGTTATCGCTTAATTTTAAGCCTGCAAGGATACCGTTATCCTTGGCAATCCCGATAATTTTATCTGCGCATATTGGAGTCACCGTCACAAATTCGTGGAAAAATTCGCTTGCGTATTTTGTTTTAAAGCCCAGCTTTATAAGTTGATCCTTAAGGTAATGCGCGTTTGTAGTGCAGTGCGAAGCGACGTTTACAAGCCCTTCTTTTCCCATTGCCGCAAGATATATAGATGCGGTAAGAGCGCAATGCGCTTCGTTGGAGCAAATCGAACTGCTTGCTTTTTCACGTCTTATATGCTGCTCTCTTGCTTGAAGCGTCAAAACGTAAGCGTCTCTTCCGTCGTGGTCGGTGGTTTTTCCGACTATTCTACCCGGCATTTTCCGCGCTAGCTTTAAGCTTGTCGCCATAAAACCAAGATATGGTCCGCCAAAAGACATAGGAAGTCCCAAACTTTGACCTTCGCCTACCGCTATATCCGCGCCGGCTTCTTTTGGAGTAAGCAAAAGTCCCTGAGCAATCGGATTAACGGAAAGGATATAGCTCGCTTTTTTAGAGGAAAGATAATCTCCAATCGCTTTCGTGTCCTCGATAACGCCGAAATAATTGGGAGATGCGACGATTACCGCTATCGTTTCGTCGTCGATAGCTTTTTCGATGTTTTCAACCGAAGTCAATCCGTTTTTGTCAAGCTTTACGGTTACTACGTCTATTCCTATTGGTTTTAAGTAAGTTTTAACGACTCGTAATGAATTGGGGTTAACGCCTTCTGACACCAAAACTTTTCCCTTGGAGCCTAGCATAAGTACCCCGTCGGCTATCGCTGTGCTTCCGTCGTATAAGGAAGCGTTGGATGCTTCCATTCCGGTAAGCCTTGCTATCATCGTTTGATATTCAAATATCGCCTGAAGTATGCCTTGCGACATTTCCGCTTGGTAGGGAGTGTATGCGGTTAAAAATTCCTCACGCTTGGCAAGGCGTGTAACGAGGGGGGGAATATAATGGCAGTACGAACCTGCGCCCATAAAAATAGAATTAAAAACCGTATTTTTATTTGCCAGATTTTCGATATACCGCTCGGTTTCCATTTGACTTTTGCCTGAGGGCAATTTGAGCTCTCCCTTAATTTTTGCATCAGAAAGATCGCAAAACAGGTCTTCGACGCTGCTTGCGCCGATAGTATCGAGCATGCTTTTTATGTCCTCGCTTGTATGCGGAGTATATTTCATATTAAATCATTTCCTTATAAGCTTCCTCGCTGAGTAAATCTGGAACGTCTGTCGCTTTGACCTTTATAAGCCACGCTTCGTAGGGCTTTTCGTTAATAAGTTCGGGGGAACTTAAAAGTTCTTCGTTGACTTCAACGATTTCGCCGGATACGGGAGCGTATACGTCGGATACCGCTTTTACGGATTCGATCGTCATAAAAGAAGCGCCTGCTTTAACGCTATCCCCTACTTCGGGAAGTTCTGCGTAAACTACGTCGCCAAGTTCTTTCGCGGCGTAAGCGCTGATACCTATTGTGCTTTCTTCGGTGTCAAACCATTCGTGTGTTTTTGCAAATACTTTGCTCATATAATTCTCCTTCTATTTTATTATAGCTTGTTTATTTTGCCCTTTTATATAAAGGCATCGGCGTTACTGTTGCGGATAGCTTCTTTCCTCTTACTTCTATATCCACTTCCTTTTCGTCGAAGTCTTTATCAATACTCATCATAACAATACCGTGCTTTAAGGTGGGGCTCATTGTTCCGGAAGTTACTATTCCGATTTTTTTACCTTCTTTACTCCAAACTTCCGAACCCTCTCTTGCTATTCCGCGCTCAAGTATCGCAGCCTTTCTTTTCTTTTTGGGAGGATTATCAAGTAATGCTTGCTTTCCGATAAAATCGGGCTTGTCCATTTTTATAAAAACGTTAAGCGAAAGTTCGGAGGCAAGGCGTTCTTCGTTCATTTCGTGACCGTATAAGGGCATACACCCTTCAAGTCTTAAGGTATCCCTTGCGCCGAGTCCGCATAAGCAAAGGTCATATTTCTTTCCGATTTCAAGGACTTTATCAAGTAGTTCCTTGGACTTGCTTACGTTAATATAAAGTTCAAATCCGTCTTCTGCGGTATAACCCGTTCTTGATACGATAATTTTTTCGCCTAAAAACTTAGTAACCGTAAAAGTATAATTTTTTTCGGGAATGTTATCTAAAAATTCCTTGACGATAGGTTCGGCGTTTCTGCCTTGAATGGCAAGTTGCACGATAGAATCGCTTATGTTTTCAAATTTAGTGAAAGGGAGCAAATGGCTTTCCACCCATTTTGCGTCCTTTTCGATATTGCCTGCGTTAACAACAAACATAAAATCTTCCGAGCCGAATTTGTAAATAAGTATATCGTCGACTTCTCCGCCTTTATCGTTTAGCATAAGCGAATATTTTGCGTGACCTACTTCCATTCCGTTAATGTCGTTGGTAACAAGTCTTTGTATTGTCGCCTCTGCGCCTTTTCCTTTCAGGGTGAACTCGCCCATATGGGATACGTCAAAAAGTCCTACGTTATTTCTTACCGCGTTATGTTCGAAAATAATGCCTTCGCTAAATTGGATAGGCATTTCAAAACCTGCAAATTCGACCATTTTACCGCCCAAAGAAACCATTGCTTCAAAATATGGTGTGCGTTTCATTAATTCCTCCGTAATATATATAGATAATAATCTTGCTGATAAATTAAGTCAAGTTAAGTCAAAAATTAATCGCGTTTTTTCGGCGCGTTGTGGATTGCTTTGTTTTCGCTGTCCTCTACCGCCTCGAAAAACGCCTCGGATACAGTCGGATGCGGGAAAATAACACGCTTTATTTCTTCTCTTGTGTTAGAGGAAGCTATTAACGCCGCTATACCTCCTATTATTTCGGTAGCGGAAGGCGCAACGATTTCCGCTCCGATAAGTTTATCGGTTGCTTTTTCAAAAATTACTTTAAAAAAGCCCCTTTCTTCGCCAAGCACAACCGATTTGCTGTTAGCGCCCGTTATAACTTTTCCGACTTCGGTTTCGATTCCTATTGATTTCGCTTTTTCTTCGCTCATTCCCACAAACGCAACTTCGGGAGAAGTATAAATGCAGGCAGGAACTACTGAAAGATTCTTCTTTTTTTGAGTTGTCAAATTATCCGCTACAAATACGCCCGCAGCTTCTGCAAAATGGGCAAGCTGAATAGAGCCGTACGCAACGTCTCCGAAAGCGTAAACGCCCCTCTCGCTGGTTTCATAATTTTTGTCTACCATAATAAAGCCCCGCTCTGTTTGGACGCGCGTATTTTCAAGTCCAAGATTTTCGCTGTTAGGTTTTCTTCCTATTGCGCAAATTGCCGCTTCCGCTTTAATTTCTAAAGATTTATCTTTACTGATGTAGTTAATAATGTAATTCGAGTCGTCTTTATGTACGCTTTCAACTCTTGCGGCTAAGTTAATTTTCACTCCTAATTTTCTAAGGGCAAGCGCAAGATACTTTGAGCAGTCCAAAGGAAAGGTAGGTATAATATTATCGGCAAGCTCGATAATAGTAACTTCCGCTCCTGTTTTGATATAAAAAGTGGCAAGTTCCACTCCTATTACTCCCCCTCCTATTATGCAAACGCTTTTAAAAAGAGGAAGATCGTTTTTAAGTATATCGTCCGACGTCATGCACTCAGTTAAAAAACCGGGTTTAAGCGGTCTTGTTCCAGTTGCTATAGCTATTTTGTTTGCGCTGATAATTTCGCCGTTTACTTCGATTTCATTTGCGCCTTTAAATTTTGCTTCCCCTGTTAGCAAGTCGATATTATTTGCTTTAAGAAGCCCTTCAATACCATTTCTAAGCTTGGAGATAACATTATTTTTTCTGCCGTAAATTCTTTCTGCGTCGGCGCAAAGCGAGCTTTCGAAACTTTTAGCGTTACAAAAGATTTCCGCCTCGTGCAGTAAGCATTTGGTAGGTATACAGCCTTCGTTAAGACAGGTTCCCCCTACGTTTCGGCGTTCTACTACCGCAACTTTTAAGCCGTTTTGCGCGGCTCGAATTGCCGATGTATATCCTCCGGGACCTGCGCCTATTACTAAATAATCATAATTCATAGTTACCTCTCAAAAATTGAATTATATCTTCAACCATAGTATTTTTTACGCTGTCAAAATACGGATTTTCAACAATTTCTTTACCCATAGCAAGCAGCTCATTAACGTAGTCAATTACTTCGGGAAAAAGTGAGTCGCTGAATATTACCGCTCCCTTATGCTTACCGAAATCTTGGTGTAGAGTAACCGTTCCCCAACTGAACTTCTTTTCTTTTGCAGGGCTATCAATTACTACGCTGTCATAGGCTAAAAACATTTTGCTTTCTTTTTCTAATCCAATAATATCAATATCGGATAAGCTTTTTATTTCAAATTGGCTTTTGTACTCTTTTGATGCGGAGTATATTATAGCTTTTTTTAAATCATCTATTGATAAATCCGGTTTTACTGCTTTTAAATTTATTACCCTGCTTGGGACGGAAGAAACGGAGTGCCCTGCCTTTATAGGGGTTTTTAGATAGCTACCCAGTTTTTCAACGTTTAAATTTAGCATTATTGTTCCGTGATGAAGGGATGCATCGTCTTTAAATAAAAAAGCGTTTCCCGAAAACTTTTTGCCTTCTACCAATATATCGTTTCTGCCTGAAATCTCCGCTTTTATATCAAGTGAAGCTAAGGCATTTATAATTATATTAAAAACTTGTTCTTTATCGTAATCGGTTTTTTTGCATATAAAGGAAAAATTAAGGTTTCCACTGTCGTGATATACAGCTCCTCCCCCCGTGCTTCGCCTCACTACCTTTCCCCCGCCGAGTTTTATATTTTCCATATTACATTCGAGGTACATATTTTGGTTTTTTCCAATAACTACCGTATTATCGTTTTGCCATAAAAATATGACCATCTCGCCGTCAAAAGCAGACTTAAACAATCGGTTTTCAACGGCGAGATTAATTTCTGGAATCAAAATATCAGAAATATATACTTTAATAGATTTTATCACTTTAGATTAAATTTTTCCTTTATTTCCGAGATTTTTACAGGGGCGTTACGCTCAAGTGAGAGCTTGCAAGCAAGACCGATTAAAACAGGAGCCAGTCCGTCAAAGACGTTTACCGGCGTATCAGTGTTATTTATAACTGCGTTTACAAACTGCTGCATTTCTTCTATGTAGGCTTGTTTATATCTTTCTAGGAAGAAATATAAAGGCTTATTCGATACAATACCGCTTCCCGAGGAAATTACTAAGGAGGAGGAATTTACGTTAAAGCTTTGCGCCATACCTTGTGATCCAAACGCTTCGGCTCTTTGATCGTAGCCGTATTTTGCCTCTCTGCTGTTGTCTATAACCGCAAAAGCGCCGCTGCTTAATTTCAAGCTGATAAGCGCGGTGTCTATATCGCCTGCTTTCGCAATTTCGCTGTTGACAAGCGCTGCGCCCGTTGCGTATACTTCGGTAACGTCGGAGCCGGACAAATATCTTACCATATCAAAATCGTGAATTGTCATATCAAGGAAAATTCCCCCCGAAATCTTAACGTAAGAAACGGGAGGCGCTTCGGGATCTCTTGAAGTGATTTTCAGCATATGGAGATTTCCGATCTTGCCTTCCTTAATAGCTTCTTTAACGGCTGCAAATTCTTTATCGAAGCGGCGGTTAAAGCCTACTTGATATTTTATTTTTTTGCCCTCTAAGGCAGAAATTACTTTTTTGATTTTTTCTACGTCGTGGTCAATGGGTTTTTCGCAGAAAATGTGTTTTCCCGCATTGATTGCTTCGATCGAAATTTTGCTGTGGGTGTCCGTCGAACTAGCGATAACTACAGCGTCGATTTTAGGGTCTTTAAGTATTTCGGTATAATCTTTATAAATGTTCTTTACACCTAGATTTTCCGCCCATTCTCTCGAAGTATCTATAAAAGGATCCGCTATAGCGTAAACGCAAGCGTTATTTACATACTTTTGAATACTTTCCGCGTGAATTTTGCCGATTCTTCCAGCGCCGATGACGCCAATGTTTAACATAAAATGCCTCCGATTAATTCTTATTAAAATTCCGATAGTAATTTTTTGATATATTTGTTTGCAGCTTTTGCGTAGTCTAAGGGATTTGCCAGCGCGGGATCTTGCTCCGCTTCAACTAAAAACCAGCCTTTATAGCCCGCTTTATCAAGCTCGGAAAAAACTGGTTTAAAATCTATCGCTCCGTCTCCGGGTACGGTAAAAGCGCCCATTTTTACCCCTGTAAGGAAGGATAAATCCTTATCCTTGATTTCAGCTAAAATTTCTGGACGAACGTCCTTTAAGTGAACGTGTTTAATCCTGCCCCCGTATTTTTTCAGCACGCTTATATAATCTGCGCCTATATAGGCAAGATGACCTGTATCAAATAAAAGACTTACATACTCGGGATTTGTACCTTTCATAAAGCGGTCGATTTCCTTTTCGTTTTCGATAACGGTGCCCATATGATGATGATACGTTAGGCAAATACCTATCTCTTTTGCGGCTTTTCCAAGGCGGTTTAAGCCCGTTAAAAGCCTGTCCCATTCGCCGTCATTCATAACGTATTTTGCTTTGTAAATCGGCAAATCTTTGCCTTGAATTGAATAGCTTTGTTCGGATACTCCGATAACCTTAGCCCCTTGTTTGCTTAAAAATCTGCATTGTTTTAAAAATGCCTTTTCGACTTGCTCATAGGGTTCGGTAAGTAAAAAGGTTGAAAACCAGCAGTTTGCTATCTTCATTCCTCTTCTTTTAAGTTCGCTCTTTAATACTTTCCCGTCTTTTGGATATTTATTGCCGATTTCCGTTCCGCGAAAACCTGCAAGAGCCATTTCACTGATCGTTTGCAAAAATGTGTTTTCCGCTCCGAGTTCGGGCAGATCGTCGTTTGTCCAGCCGATTGGGGCTATTCCCAGTTTTACGTTCTTTTTTAACATATCAATACTTCCTTGCTTTTTTAAGCATTTCTATTTTTTCGTTGTATTTTTCTTTTTGTTTTTCGGTTGTCGGAAGAGAAGTGTTTCCAACGTGCCACCAAGCGTCGTAGCCGTGAGTCATTGATTTTGGTAAAACCTTTATGTCAATTAATACGGGTATGGTATCTTTTCTCGATTTTCTTAAAGCGGTTATAAGTTCTTCCTTAGTTTTTGCGGTATATCCTTTAGCTCCGTAAGCCCTTGCGCTCATAGCGTAATCAATAGGAATAAACGCTCCGTCAAGGCTTCCCGTATTTTCGTTTCTAAAGCGGAATTCGGTTGCCATGCTCTTTATGCCCTGTCCCATTTGAAGATTGTTTATACATCCGAAACCGCAGTTATCAAAGAGTAAAACGACTATTTTTTTATGTTCTGCAACTGCTGTAATGAGTTCGGAGTGAAGCATAAGATAAGAGCCGTCCCCTACCATTGCATATACTTCCTTTTCGGGATTTGC
>LAHS01000217.1_pt1 | contig 14031 bp, 11 predicted proteins | sample 329651 | NCBI WGS metagenome assembly LAHS01 (sample SAMN03275699, study PRJNA271635) | activated sludge metagenome | isolation source: sample C-1 Sludge from hydrolytic chamber (first chamber) of Anaerobic... | reverse complement strand
ACAGATTCCGAGGGCAGGAGGCAGTCAGGATCGCGGGTAATGAGCAAGAAAGTCATGGGCTGTGCTCATGCAGACGGCACCGGGAGCATGCCCTGCCACCACATGGAGGGAGCAGCCGGAGAAGACTATGAGGCCCCTTGTAACCATATTGTCATATAAAAACAGATGACACATAGCATGGGGAAACCATTTAATCGTTACCTTTGCATCACTTTTCCTAATGTTAAAGTGTATATATAAAGCATTAACATTCATAATTTATGAAACAACAACACAGATCTGCAGTCCGCGGGAGAACCTTGCACCCGCTGTATGTTGCCAGTGCGATGTGGGGCCTGCTGCCTCTTTTTCCTATTTCGGCCTTGGCCGCTGACGTGTCTCTGAAGAGCCCGTCGGTCCAGATGGCCCAGCAGCAGCAGGCTGCCACGGGCATCGTGGTGGATGGTGCCACAGGCGAGCCCATCATTGGAGCCACCGTGCGTCTGCCGGGCAATGGCGGTGGCACGGTGACCGATGTCGATGGCCGTTTCACCCTGCCGGCGACCCAATGGCCCATGACCGTAGAGGTGAGCTATGTGGGTTATCGATCGCAGCAGGTACGCATAGCCTCGGCCGGTGCCGTGACAGTGAATCTTGAGCAGGAAGCCTCGCAGATCGACGAGGTGGTGGTAACCGGTTACGGTACGTTCAAGAAGTCGGCTTATGCCGGCTCTGCCTCCAACGTGAGGGCGGAGAAGATGAAGGACGTGCCCTCGGTGTCGTTCCAGGACATGCTGCAGGGCAATGCCCCCGGCGTACAGTTCAGTCAGGCTTCGGGACAGCCCGGTTCTGCCACGTCGATCAATATCCGCGGTATGGGATCGTTCAACGCAGGCAACTCGCCCCTCTATGTCATCGACGGCGTGCCCATGCGCAGCGGATCGGTGAGCGCGCTCGACACCGATGCCGGTCTTGACATCATGTCCACGCTGAGCAGCACCGACATCGAGAGCATCACCGTCATCAAGGATGCCGCCGCCGCATCGCTCTACGGATCGCGCGCTGCCAACGGCGTGATCATCATCACCACCAAGAAAGGCCGTGAGGGAAAACCCCAGGTGAGCCTCACGGCCGACTGGGGACAGTCTGATTTCGCTATGCAGTATCGGCCTGTGATGAGCGGAGCACAGCGCCGCAGCTATATCTATCAGGGCCTGTACAACGGTGCCGTGCTCGATGGAGCCACAGCCGACGAGGCCACGGCCTATGCCACCGAGAATGTGGAATATTACGCACCGGAGCCCTGGTGCGGCTATGTAGATTGGGACGACGTGCTCTTCAAGAAGGGAGGCCATGCCAACTATCAGGCTACCCTGTCGGGAGGCACCTCACGGTTTAAGTACTTCACCTCGCTGGGCTATCTCAGGCAGGACGGTGTGACACGCAATTCGGGTCTGGAGCGCATCACCGGCCGTGTCAATGCAGAATATCAGGCCACCGATCGCCTTACCGTGGGAGCCAATATCCTCTTTTCGAACATCAACCAGGACGTGTATGAGGAGGGCACTTCCTACACCTCCCCGTTCTATGCGTCGCGCAACTGCGTGGTGCCCTCCGATCCCGTGTACAACGAGGACGGCAGCTGGAACCGCTCGTTTATACGCAATGGCGACCGCAACCCGCTGCTTGCCATGACCTATGACTCGCGCCGCAACTACGTTACCCGCGCGTTCAACACCGTGTATGGGCAGTATGAACTGATGAAGGACCTGCGCTTCAAGACCACCCTGAGCTACGACTACGTGAGCACCAAGGGCAAACACTGGGTTGACCCACGCACGTCAAACGGTGAAGATGTGAACGGATCCATGTCGCAGTCGGTCTATGAACTGAAGAAACTGGTATGGGCCAACCAGCTCACCTATGCCACCACGGTGGCCGAAAAGCACCATCTGGACGGTCTGCTGGGTTATGAGATAGACGACCAGAACAGCGACTATCTCTCTGGAACGACCTCCAACTTTGCCTCGCCCGACAAGAACGCCATCAGCAACGGTGTGAAGCCGGAGGGCGTGGGCGGAAGTCCGGAGCGCACACGCATGGTGTCTTATATCGCCCGCGTCAACTACGATTATGACAACAAGTATTTTCTCGGCGGCAGTTACCGCATCGACGGCAGCTCGCGTCTGCACAGCAGCCACCGCTGGGGATCGTTCTGGAGTGCCTCGGCCGCCTGGCGCGTGATAGAGGAAGACTTCATGCGCCCCACACACGACTGGCTCACCGACCTCAAGGTGCGCGCTTCCTATGGTGTGAACGGCACGCTGCCCTCCTCCTATTATGGCTACATGGGCCTGAGCTCCATCAACGGAGGTTACAACCTGCAGCCAGCCATACTCCTCTCGCAGATAGAAAACAACAGCCTGAAATGGGAGACCAACTATAATCTTAACCTCGGTCTCGACTTCGCACTGTGGAACCGACTCAAGGTCACCCTGGAGTATTATACCCGCACCACGAAGAACCTGCTGATGGATTTGCCCATCTCCATGACCACGGGCTTTGGCTCCTACCTCACCAATATCGGGCAGGTGAAAAACAGTGGAGTGGAACTGGAGATCAACTCCACCAACTTCCAGACACCCCATTTCAGCTGGACCACCACCTTAAACATCTCGCACAACAAGAACAAGATTGTGAAACTTGACGGCCGCCAGACCGAGATCATCGACGGCACGCAGATACATCAGATCGGCAAGCCGTATCGCACGTTCTACATGGTGGAGTTTGCCGGTATCAACCCCGACACCGGTGCACCGCAGTTTTACACCAATAGCCAAGACGCCGACGGCCATCTGGTGAAGGACATCACCGAGAATGCTGCCCAGGCCCATGCCATTGCCCTCGACAAGCACGCCGAGCCCACGGTGATAGGCGGCCTCTCCAACAGCCTGCGTTACCGCTGGGTGGACTTCAGTTGCCTGTTCTCCTTCCAGTTTGGCGGCTATTCTTATGACAACTGGGCACAGAAGACCGAGCACGGCGGCAACGACCTCGAGGCCAATATCCCCACCTACTATCTCGACAACTGGCAGAAACCCGGCGACGTGACAAGCTACGAAGTGTTTGTAGAGGCACCTTATCAGGCCATGAACAAGATCACCTCCACACGCCGTCTCCACTCGTCCGACTTCGTAAGGCTCAAGACGCTCACGCTGGGTGTCACCCTTCCCGAGGCTTGGACGCATCGTATCCACATGGGCAGCGTACGTCTTTATGCCTCGGCCGACAACCTGTGGACCTGGGCTCGCTACGACTATTATGACCCCGAGGCCGTCAGTGGCGGGTCGGCCATCTGGGGCACACCGCCGCTGAAGACCGTCACCTTCGGTGTAAATCTCAATTTCTAACCCTCCAACAGCATCATGACAATGAAAATATATAATGTTATGCTCCTCGCTGCCCTCCTCGGCGGCCTGTCCTCGTGCGGCGACAGCTGGCTCGACTCGGAGCCTTCTACCTCCATCGCAACGACAAAAAGCATCACCCGCCTGTCGGAAGCGGGCTTCGCCCTCAACGGCGTGTACGATCTCATGCAGAGCTCTGATGCCTACTCCGGGCGCCTCATCTACTATGGTGACGTGACCGGCGACGACATGCAGGCCGTGAGTGCCACCAAGCGTACAGGCAATTACTATCGCTTCAACTTCACCCGCGACAATGCTCCCGAGAGCCATTGGTCCTATCTCTATGGCATCATTCAGAACTGTAACGTGATACTCGACGGGCTCGACAAGCTCACTGTCACCGCCGACGAGCAGGCCACGTTCGACGATACCAAGGGACAGGCACTCTGTCTGCGTGCCATGGCTTACTTCGATCTCACACGCCTCTTTGGCTATCCCTATCTCAAGGACAAGGGTGCCTCGCTCGGAGTGCCTCTCGTGCTGGACGTGTCGTCAACCACAAGCAAGCCCTCCCGCAACACGGTGGCCGAGTGCTACGCACAGATCCTGAAGGATCTCTCTGAAGGTATCAGGCTCGTAGGCACCGGGTTCAGCAAGGGACACATCAACCGCTGGGCCGCACTCACCCTGCTGAGCTGTGTGCAGCTGTATAAGGGCGACAATGCCGCTGCCCTCGAGGCTGCCAAACAGGCTATCGCCGGCGCAGAAAGCAACGGCTATGCCCTATGGTCAAACACTGATTATCCTACGGCCTGGGCTGCCGATGCCAGCGAGGCTAACCCCGGCGAGGTGCTCTTCGAGATCGTGAACCTCACCACCGACAGTCCCGGAAGGGAGAGCATGGGCTACCTCAGCTCCAAAGATGGCTACGACGACGAGGTGGTAACCGTGTCGTTCTATCATCTGCTGAGCCAGGATCCTCATGATGTACGCCTCAAGATCCTCAGCTTCGACGGTTCGAGTTATGCCTATGTCAACAAGTTCCAGCCGCAGGGCAGCGAGGCCATCATGGACGCCAATATTCCGCTGATACGTCTCTCGGAGGCTTATCTCAATGCGGCAGAGGCTGCACAGAAGCTGGGCGACAACAGTCAGGCAGTGGCTTATCTCGACCCTATCGTGCGTCGGGCCAATCCTGACAACACCGTTCAGGGTACCACGGTGACGCTGGAGCGCGTGCTTACCGAGCGACGTAAGGAGCTTGTGGGCGAAGGGCATCGCATGTTCGATGTTATCCGCAACGGCATGAAGGTGGAGCGTAGGAACGAGACCGACAAACATCTCGCCAAGACACGCCACAACACATCGTATATGGAGTACGACTGGACCTTCGACAAGATCGTCCTTCCCATTCCGAAGGCAGAGCGTGATGCTAACCCGAATATACAGCAGAACCCTGAGTATTGATCACGAAACAACGGCATAGGGAGAGACTGCCTGTCGGTGAGTCGCGGCACATGGCAAACCTCTGGGCTATACAGGGCCCGGGTATCCTACTCTTTCATTGCCATGAAGACCGATAGTATATCGAAGGTCATAAAAAAGGGCTGATATCTCTCGCGAGATATCAGCCCTTTTGGTATAACAAGGAAAAGCTTTAACAGGCGGCAGGCGCCATAATGTAAGCCTGTGGAGGCAACCTTTTACTTCTGCACCTTCACCATCTTGTCACCCTGCTTGACGATATACACGTGGCCTTGCTGCATGCTGCTCACGCGTTGTCCCTGCAGGTTATAGATGGTGCCGTCGGGTATGTTGGCGGCCTGCTGCACGTGGTCGATGCCGGTGGTGGCCCCCTTGATGTTGATGGTGTAAGTCTTAAACGTGTTGAGGTCCGTCGATGCCACGGTGACGTAAGCCTTCAGGCCGCCGTCGGCCTCCTCGATCTGCTTGATCACCTTGGCAGCCTTGGTATCTACGATGATGTCGTCGGCACTGACCTGAGTGCCATCGGCCTCGATGCTCATCTCGTCGGCCAGGCTCAGGGTCTTACCTTGAAGACTGACGCTGTTGACGGTGATGTCTTGATTGTAAACAAGTGAGAGGTCATCTACGTAGAGCGAGTCTGTGCTCCCTGCTCCGGGCTGCGCATTGGTCGACAGGGTGATGAAGAGAGCCTTGGCCTTCACGTCCTTGTTGACGGTCTCAAAGGGAATGGTAAGATGTTGCCATGCAAAGCCGTTGCTTGCAATCTGCTTATTCTGTGCACGTGCCAGCACATTGGTGTATTCTTTGTCGGCAGGCTCCTGATAGTAGGTGCCATCGGTCACGGCGGCGCTGAGGGTGGCATAGGGGTACTTGGCCTGTGGCTTGCTCTGCTTAAATTTCACCCATACGTCGATAGAGTCGGGCTGACCGTTGAGTGCCACGTAGAAGGGATCGCCGTTGCCATCCTTGTCGGTGGAGCTCATGTCGAGGGCGGCGTGGTTGGCCACATTGGTAGCAGTCATACTGCCTGTGTTGACACGTCCCGTGGTCATGGTACCGTTGGCGATGGTTAAAAACATATTTACGGATGTGATGAGCACGCTGTGTTGCCCATCGGTGCCAGGGCGCACCACGTCGCTGACAAACGTATGAGGGTTATATCCTGCCAACCATGCTAAGTTGGGGTTACCCGATGCACTCATGAACGAGTGCCAATAGTTGGGCTCCTGGCTGGTGGCCGAGTTCTCGTGTGATGAATCCCAGATCGTTGCTGTGTGGAAATTCTCAAACCCACCGTTGGGCATCTGGTAGCCCTTGCCAAAGGTTACCTTGATCTGCAGAGCCTGCCCCATATCAATATTGATGACGGCATAGAGCTGGTCTCCGCGTTGCTCGCCCATGATCCGTACGGGTACAGCATCGAGCATGCCTGTGCTGGCAAGCCATGTCTTAGAGGCGTCGCTGCCGGGCTTGATGGCGATGGTCTGCTGGGTGTAAAGCGTGGTGACATCTTCGGAGGTGATGCCGTGCACACCATTGAGCTCGATGGTACCCACGTCCATGGAGGTACCCGCCAGATCGAGACTAAAGTCCTTCAGCAGAAAGCTGTAGTTGCCATCTTCCTGCTTGTTGAGGCTGATGGTGGTTTGCTGGGGAGTGGCTTCGGTGCCCGACACATTGACCGTGAGTTGGTCGGTGTAGTCTGCGGCCGAAGTCATCATGACTTGCGCACAAAGTGCAAGAAGAGTAATCATTTTTTTCATAAGCTATTTATAAGTTGGTGTTTCCTGACTATGTTTTTTATCCGTGTCCTATGAGCTTACTTTCTGTGTTGGAGCAAAAGGTGGGCACGGTCTTCATTGGGGGGAGCCCACCTCTGACCTGTCATCTGATTCTATAGGTCACTCCAAACGTACCAAAGATGGGGTAGAGCGTTTGCTCGATGGTCTTGAAGTGGCTGTGATGTATGCCGTTGAGACCCCAGTTGAGCTCGGCGAAGACCCCGAGATGGCGATAGACATTCCAGTCGATTCCCGCGCCAACGCCCCATTGCAGGTTGCGCATATCGTCGGAGAAGTCGTAGTTGCCACGGGTGGAGTAGTCGCCGCCGAGCTCCACCTTCGACCCCGTGGGGTCTCCCACACGCAGATATCCGTCGTGGGCGTAGCCGGTAAAGGTCTTGTCTGTCAGTACCGAGACGTAGGGACCGAGTCGCAGCTGCACCCTTGGGCTCACAAGCCAGGTGGCCTGTATGGGCATGGTGATCATCCATTGGCCTACCTTGGTGGTAACATCGCCTGTAAACTGGCCAGCGAGTTCCTCGCCGCCTCGCACGATGTCCTCGTGGTAGTTTTTGACTTTTGCATCAATTTTCATGCCTTTATTCTCGATACGTAGCCCCACGGTGATGCCCCAATGATCGGCGAGCGGCTTGGTAGCGTCAATGCCGATAGAGGGGTTGGGCTGCAAAGTGAAGCTGTTGAGACGGCGAATGGAGGCGGGCAGACCTATGGGCGAGGTGCCTCCGAGGTTGTAGCCCAGGCGGGAGCGCACGCTGGTGTCGTGCCAAAAGCCCTCGGCCTTGGCGGTGACACTCGTCAGGGCAAAGGCCACGGCGAGCAGGAGTTGAATGGATCGTTGTGTCATGATGATATCTGTGCTTATTCTTCCCTCTTACATATCACCTGCACCTTGTCGATGCAGAGCTCTGAGCCGATGGCGCCCTCAAAGAGATCGCCCTCGCTGCTCGACGAGAAGACGATGGCCAGGTTATAGCCACGGTTGGCCAGGAGGTCATAGTCGATGTCTGAGGTATAGTTGAATGGTTGCTTGAAGGCCACCCATCGGTCGGTGGCATGTACCGACCCCATGTCGGCTATGGCGATGATCTGTGGCGAGGTTTTCACGTCGTTGCCGTAGAGTGTCACCGCATTGCCCTGGTCGTCGTGGTTGCGATAGAGCACGGCATAGATGGATCCCTCGTCGGTACGTCCCTCCACGGCGTGACCGTCCTTATCCTGGAAGGTCTTGCCGGGGGTGTAGCGATAGTAGCCTGTGAGCTCGATAGGCTGACGGTCGAAGGGCACGCCGAAGTGGGTGGCTCGCATGGCATCAAGCAGTGCCTCTTTCACGTGGAAGGTTCCGAGGAAGAAGCTGCCCGCGGCGAGCCGTTTGTTGGCTATGATGCCAAATACACCCGTGTCGCGGGTCACGAGGCGGAGTGCATGGCCGTCATAGCCTTCGAGTAGCGGGCTCGACGGATAGTCCTCGGGCTTAGCCGACCCCATGCTCATCATGAAGCCCTCGTTGCCGTTGGCCCAGTCGTTGGCGAGCGTGCCGTCGTGGAGCACATTGTGCCACACGTAATACTTGTGATACTGCTGGTCGAGCTCAAAGTGCTCAAAGTCGAAGCGTACGGTGTCGCCCACGGTGTGTACCTGCGGGTGGATGGTGAGCGTGTACTGGCGGTGGTACTGGCCATCTTCGGAGGTGACCGTGTAGTCGTGTCGAATGCTGTTTTGTCCATCCGCCGTCACGTTGGTCTCGGTGAGCGTAGCGCCGGGGGTGACGGCGATGTCGGGTTGGAGGTCCTGGAGACTCACCTTGTGGTCACGGCGCACGGCCACCATGAGGTCGCGGTCGGTCGAAGTGACATCGAGCAGCGTGTCGCTCTCGTTGAAAAACGTGCCCAGAGGGTCGGCGAGGTGAAACGCCACGCGCGTGATGTCGGCCTCGGCGTTGAGGGGCTCGTCTTTGAAACAAGAACAGAGTGAGCTACAAATAAGTAATCCTGTGAGCAATCGGTATCCTTTCGTCATCATCGTAAAAATATTGTCGACGTGCCATAGGGGCACTGTCGAAACTGCCTTAATTATGGCGGTCGGTAAAGTAAAAAATAGTAGGCTACAAATTTACACCATTTATTTTGTCTGTCCAACATTTTTTCTTCTAAAGTGCGATAAAAAAGTGGTGATAGCAGCATGAAGATCGAGATAGGACACTTATTTGAATAATTTAAGCCCCATGCTGGCCCCCCTTTCGTATAAAATGCTTATTTTTGCAGAAACGTTTTTAATTCGAATTAGAAAGATGAAGATAGCTTTGATCGGCTACGGCAAGATGGGACACATGATCGAGGAGATCGCCCTGCAGCGTGGCCACGAGATTGTATGCCGTATTGATGTAGGCAACATGCAGGATTTTGACAGTGCCGAGTTCGCTTCGGCCGATGTTGCCATAGAGTTTACCAATCCTACAGCAGCCTTCGACAACTACCTGCGTGCCTTCAAGCACAATGTGAAGGTGGTGAGCGGCTCTACGGGCTGGATGAAGGATCACCGTAAGGAGGTGGAGGAGCTGACGCGCGACGGCCGGCAGACGCTCTTCTGGGCATCTAACTTCTCGATCGGCGTAGCCATCTTCTCGGCTGTAAACCGTTATCTGGCACAGATCATGAACCGATTCCCGCAGTATGACGTGGAGTTGGAGGAGACACACCATATCCATAAGCTCGACGCGCCGTCGGGAACAGCCATCACGCTTGCCGAAGAGGTGGTGGACAGACTGGACCGCAAGGACGAATGGAAGCTCGGAACCACCACGTGGGACGACGGCCGTGTGGAGGGATCGGCGGATCATACCGACCGACAGCTGCTCATCAACAGCGTGCGTCACGAGGAAGTGCCAGGCATTCACAGCGTGAGCTACGACTCGGAGGCCGACAAGATCGTCATCACCCATGATGCCCACTCGCGCAAGGGCTTTGCCCTCGGTGCCGTGCTCGCTGCCGAATATACCAAGGATCATACGGGCCTGCTGACGACAAGCGATCTGTTTAAGTTTTGAATAGGCCAGGGATCAGATGGGCTTGCTGACGGCAAGCGATCTGTTTAAGTTTTTAAAAAATTGCAACCTCGGTAGCCTCGCCTGCGTCAAAGCTATCGAAATCGGGACGACTCGCGCTCCGAAGAAACACGTAAATCATCTCAGACAATGATTGATAAGGAAAAAGCCCAGCTGAACATGAAGAAGCAGTGGGCAAAGTTTGTCATCGTACTCGCACTTTATCTGCTCTTCCTCTGGTGGGTGAAGAGTTGGCTCGGACTGGTGGTCGTGCCGTTTATCTACGATGTTTATATCACGAAGAAGATCAAATGGCAGTGGTGGAAGACCGCCGAGGGGCCGGTGAGGTTCATCATGAGCTGGGTCGATGCACTGGTGTTCGCCTTTGTCGCCGTCTATTTCATCAACCTCTTCTTCTTCCAGAACTATGTCATTCCATCGAGTTCGCTCGAGAAGAGTCTGCTCACGGGCGACTATCTCGCCGTGTCGAAGCTGAGCTACGGCCCCCGTATCCCCCAGACTCCGCTCACCATGCCGCTCACACAGCACACTCTGCCGGTGTTCAACTGCAAGAGTTATATCGAGTTTCCGCATTGGGATTACCGCCGCGTGAAGGGTCTGGGACATGTGAAGCTGAACGACATCGTGGTGTTCAACTATCCTGCCGGCGACACTATCGTGACCGACGAACGCTATCAGGCTTCCGACTATTATGCCATGACCTATGCCTTCGGGCAGCAGATCTACGAGCAGCAGACGGCTACCCCCGTCAATCCTGCCACGCTCAACCGTCAGGAGCAGCACGACTTCTATGCGATGCTCTACAACATAGGCCGAAACTATATCGCGAACAACCCCAACGAGTATGGCACGATAGACCATCGGCCTACCGACCGACGCGAAAACTACGTGAAGCGCTGCGTGGGTCTGCCCGGGCAGACGCTGCAGATCAAGAACCGTATAGTCTATCTCGACGGCAAACCGAACAAGGAGCCCGAGAATGTGCAATATACTTACTATGTGAAGCTGCGCCGCGACATTCCCGATGACGTGCTCAAGGAACTGGGTATCTCGATGGAGGATCTCACCAGCCTGAACCAGAGTGGCTATATGCCGCTCACTAAGGCAGCGGTGAAGGCTCTCAGCCAGCGTAAGGATCTGGTGACAAGCATACGTCTCAACACCGACGCGGAGACGGGTGACCTCTACCCGCTCAACAGCGTGACAGGGTGGACGCGCGATAACTACGGGCCGGTGTGGATTCCGAAGAAGGGAGCCACGCTGAACCTCACGATGGACAACATCGCCGTTTACGAGCGGCCCATCCGCGTGTACGAAGGAAACGAGCTTGAGGTGAAGAACGGTCAGATCTACATCAACGGCCGCCTAGCCCACAGTTACACTTTCAAGATGGACTATTACTGGATGATGGGTGATAACCGCCATAACTCTGCCGACTCCCGCTACTGGGGATTCGTGCCCGAGGATCACATCGTGGGCAAGCCCATCTTCATCTGGTGGAGCTCGGACCCCGACCGTCACGGTTTCAAGGGCGTGCGCTGGAACCGACTGTTCAAGTGGGTCGATAACATCAAGTAGGGGCGGGGCGCGCCCTATCCCCCGTCATCGGATCATGCTATAAAGGGCGGCTACGCCCTCCCGGCTCTATGGTGGAACAAAAAAATGTCTCCTATATGACGAAATGACCAAGCAAGTGATCAGGGCTTTCGTGGCGCTTGGCATAGCCTTGGCTATCATGTTTGCCATTCGCGCCTTTGCCTTCACTATCTATACCGCTCCCTCTGACATTGGCACAATGCTCCGAAGAGGCGACCGGGTGATGGTGAACCGACTTGCTCGTGCGCCTCTCAGGAAGGGCAACCTGGTGGCTTACGAACGTCATGGACGTATGGTGGGACGTGTGCTGGCTCTTCCCGGTGATACCATCACGGTGCGGGGCACCCGCTATCTCATTCCGCTGCAATGCTGTGACCGTTGCACCTGTCCGGATTGTCGGCTGTATCTTATTGATGAAGGAAACCACCCCGCTCTCGTTTATAAGCATCAGATGATCGGGCGTGCGTATCTTTTATTTCACCTACCCATCTAATTGAGAATTGAGAATTGAAAGTTGAGAATTGATAAATCCTCTACTCTCAATTCTCAACTTTCAATTCTCAATTTTCAATTGGTAAACTCAATTCTCAATTTTCAACTCTCACTTTTCAATTCTCAACTCTCACTTCTCAATTGGTAAATTCTCAACTCTCAATTCTCAATTCTCAATTAAGAAAGGCTGTGCTGTCTTCGGCCTACTTCGGGCCCATACAGTGGTATCAGAAGCTCTGCCGCTATGGCACCTGCCTGCTGGAGCAGCACGATCATTTTGTGAAGCAGACCTATCGTAACCGCTGCGTCATCGCCGCCACGCAGGGCACACAGGTGCTCACCGTGCCCGTGGAGGGCTATGACGGGCCGAAATGTGAGATGCGCGATCTGCGCATCAGCGATCACGGCAACTGGCGGCACCTGCACTGGAATGCCCTCATGTCGGCTTACGGCGAGAGTCCGTTCTTCGAGTATTATGCCGATGACCTGCGCCCATTCTTCGAGAAGCGATGGGAGTTCCTTTACGATTTCAATATGGAGATCACCATGAAGATGTGCGAACTGCTCGACATAGAGCCTCACGTAGAGCCTACATCGAGCTATGTTGCTGCTGATGATCTGCCCGCAGGCATAGACGATTTTAGAGACGTGATACGCCCCAAGCACCCTCTGCCCGATGCCGACTTCCAGCCCCGGCGCTATTATCAGGTGTTTGAGTCACGCTATGGCTTCATTCCCAACCTTTCGATTCTTGACCTGCTGTGCAATGAAGGGAATGAAGCGGTGATGTATTTGTAGTCCCTTTCATTCTTGTATCGAAAGGTACGAATGCTCTATCGCGCCCCGTTCTTCCGATTTTGCAGTTCACTCTGCTGCGCTCTCCTCCCTTTTCGCAGATGCCGGGAGGAGCCGTATAACAAAACAAGGGACCACATCTCCATCGGAGTGCGGTCCCTTCTCTACGTTAGTATGTTATGAAAAATTGAGAGAAAAATGAAACTTCACAGTTTCGTCGTTGTTTTACTAAACATTATTTTATAGAGAAAGCATAGAAATATTCTGTCTTTTATTTCACTATCGGCGCTGCCTGAGTAGCCTTGGGGTCCATCATGCTTTGCTTCATCGTGTCGGTCACGGCACTGTCGCCCATGGCCACTGAGTTGGTCTGGTCAATCTGTGGCAGGGTGTAGCCATCGTAATTGGCCATCGGATCAGCCTTCTTGCTGAACGGCATCTGCATGGCATTGCCGAGCGTGAGGACGATGGCGACCACTGCTGCAGCCTTGAAAAGCGGGCGCAGGCGCTGGGGCATCGAAATGATGCGTGCCTTGACAGGCTCCTGTGCGGCAATCTTCTTCATGAGTTTCTCGTCGAAGTCCTCACCCAGCACATCGCTCTTCTCGGCTTTCTCGGCATAACCGAAGAGAGCCTTATAGCGCAGTAACTCCACCGGGACATTGTCCTGACTGAAGAAGGCGCGCAGGATGCTTTCCTCTTCGAGGGAAGTCTCACAGCGCCAGTAGCGCTCCAGAAGCTGATTAATGTACTTGTAATCCATTGTCGAATTTTTGTCTGTCTATAAAGTTGACGATCGACATACGGGAAAGTTACCGGAGCTTTTAATTTTAACTTTTATTTAATATGATCAGATCGAAAACCTTAACGCTGTCCTTATTCACCTCTCAACCACAGATTATGCGATGACAAGAATTCTCTCTAACTATGTCAGTGTAAGTTGTTGATCACCTGGATAGACTGACACTGTCGCTATTTTAACCATAAATCTCACGAATGGGCACGAAAATATTCGATTTATTCGACCAATCACGTGCTGCGGATAACCCCCTGCCCGTGCTGTTGATAACCCCCTGCCTGCTTTTCACGACTGTAGGGAGTAAAGGCAGCCTATTGATGGCCGTGGGTTGGAGTGGAACGGAACCTACGGTCGGTGAGTGATGAAGGGAACAAGTCTGACAGGACTCCCCCTTGCCTGGCTGGGTAATTAGAACATAATGACATGCCGTTTTTTTCAGAATGACATATTTTCTTTTTTGTGCATCAATCCAGTGACAGAAGAAATCGCGGACGCGATTTGAGAATGACAGGTAAAGATACCCCGAAGGAAACCTATGTAACCACGGAACCGACCAGCCCTATACACCGCAGAACCGCCCACATACCCCCGCAAAACTAATCAGCATGTCAT
>LAHS01002089.1_pt1 | contig 14042 bp, 10 predicted proteins | sample 329651 | NCBI WGS metagenome assembly LAHS01 (sample SAMN03275699, study PRJNA271635) | activated sludge metagenome | isolation source: sample C-1 Sludge from hydrolytic chamber (first chamber) of Anaerobic... | reverse complement strand
GACATCCCCCACCAGTAGTTGAGCACGTGACCCACGTCACCGCCCGCACCCTCCCAGCGGCCGTCCCGTATCGACTGGACGATCAGCTCCAGGTAGCGCCCCCAGTTCCAGACGGGACAGGCGTAGTGCGTGAACGTCCCGTCGGACTCGACGCGATAGAGGCCGAAGTCGTCGTCACCAAACCTGACGATGTCGCGACCAGAGATGACGCGCACCCCCTCGTCGACCAGCGCACTTCTCCCCTCGTCCCCGTCGACCGAGTACCACCTGAGGTGGACTTGCGCCTGCGCGTCGACGAGCTGCGCTCCGAGGGCGAACGCATTAATCTCGGCGACCGAGCCGAACGTCGGGGCACCTGCGAGATAGCCCACGTCATGGCTGTCGGCGAGCGACGCCGCCAGGGCGCCCGCGATGAACTTCGCCTCATACATGCGGCCGTAGAACGCGCGCATCGATGACGCGGCATGGTAGAGCGAGCAGTTGATGAAGATCGTCCCCGGGTTGGCGACCGCAGCCTTGAGGGTGCTCTCGCTCAGGCCGGCGTCCGTCGTCACGACGAGGTCGCTCTTCTCGGCGACGGCAGCCTCGATCGCCTTCGAGAACGACGCGTCATCAGCGCACCCCATGTACGACGTCGTCTCGACCCTCCCAGCCATGCGGCGCTCGAGCTCAAGCCGTCCCTCCTCGTGGCTCCAGACCCAGCTCGAGCTGTCGGGGTCTGCGTCATAGACGAAGGCGACCCTGAACGGACGCGCATCGACGACCGACTTGATCGACGACATGATGCTCGGCACGATCGAGGTCTTCGGCGCGGAGGCGGGGTCCTCGAGAAAGACGACGGGGTCGCTCGTCGACGCGACGGCGAGCTCGCCCATGATCGCGACGAGCTTCTCCTCGACCTGCCGGGGGCTGTCGTGCACGAGCGAGTCGATGCCGTGGATGCGCAGGTAGACGAGGAATGCATCGGCTGGCGTCAGTGTGACGCGCCCGTCCCGGCGCCTCGCGAGCGCGGCCGAGAAGCACGCAAACGCGGACCGGAGCGCGTGAACCGCCTCGTCCGGCCAGGGGTGCACGAGGTCCTGGCCGAGACAGCCGGCCAGCCGCTCGAAGGAGCCCTCCTGGGTGAAGTCGAGCCCGTAGACGGGGGCGACCTTGAAGAACCGCACGAACTCGTCGTAGACGCGGAGCTCCCGGTCCTCTCCCCGCCTCGGCATGATCCTCGTGACCGAGGCCGTGATGGAGGGGTTTCCGACGAACTTCACGACCGAGAGACGCTTGTTGCCCTCGAGCACGTAGAAGTGCTGAAGGTACTCGTAGGCGATGATGGGGTCGCGCAGCCCCTCGCTTCTCTGGGCGTCGTACACGTTCGACCACTTCATGGCGAACTCCGTGTCCGCCCCGAGGAGCGGCATGAAGTTGCTGGCGAAGGTGTTCTGACGCCCCTTCGTCCGCGTGCCCGCGACGAGCGCGACGGGTATCTCCATCACACCCATCGGCACCTCCGCCCCGAGGTCCTGGGTCGCGAAGAGGTCGTCGAAAGCGGGGACGTAGGGGTAGCGTCCGGCGGCCAGGTCTTGGTTTCTCTGCCTGAGCCCGAGCTTGCGGGCACGGGCGTAATCCTCGATCATGCGATGCTCCGATGTCCGACGGCGCAGCGCCCGCTAGGCGCCGAGGCAGACGACGCCCGTCTGCCGGGTGCCCATCCGATAGACGTTCTCGCGTCCGAAGACGGGTGACATGAAGTCGACGTACGCCGCCGTCTCGTCCTTGGGGAGGACGCACATGATGACGCCCGCGAACCCGCCGCCGTGCAGACGGCAGGCTCCGGCACCGATCCTCGAGAGGAAGATCTCGGACATCGCGAGGGCCAGGGGGATCGGCTCCTCGGCCGCCGAGCCCGCGACGAAGGCGTTCTGCAGCCACTTCCACGAGGAGTTGCCCGACTCGGTGATGATGGAGAGCAACGCCTGCTTGTCGCCCTTGCCAATCGCGCTGACGGCGCGGTCGACGCGCCCGCACTCCTCGTAGAAGTGGAGCGCGCGGAGCAGCGCCCGGTCGCACCCGAGCTCGGCGCGGGCCTCGGGAAGGATGCCGAGAAGCGCGTCCTCGCTCGACTCGGCGAGCACGTCGACGCCGAGCACGTGCGCGACGCTGCGCATCTCAAGCGGCACGGAGGAGTACTCCTCGGAGAGGTCCGCGTGACCCTTGCCGGTGTTCACGAGGACGAGGTCGTAGCCGAGGTCGTCAAAGGAGAAGTCGACCTTCTCGCACGAGACGCCTTGGGAGAAGTCGAGAAGGACGGTCCCGCCCGTGGCGCAGGCCATCTGGTCCATGAGACCCGACGCCTTGTTCCAGAAGTGATTCTCGGCGTACTGCCCCATCCTGGCACGTTCGGCGACGGTCATGCGGTCGCCGTTGAAGAGGTGGTTGACCACCTCGCCGACGAGCATCTCGAACGACGCGGACGAGGAGATGCCCGCGGAGGAGACGACCCGCGTCGAGACGTAGGCGTCGAACCCGCCGACGGCGAAGCCCTGGGCCTTGGCGGCCACGAGCATGCCAGCCACGAGCGCCGTGCTGCCCGTGCCCGCGGGCTTCTCGCTGAGCTCGGAGACGCTCACCACGATGGGGTCGCGGTATCCCTCGGAGACGATTCTGACGGTGTCGTCACCCGACGGGGCGGCGGCACAGATCGTGTCCATCGTGACGGAGGCGGCGAGTATCCTTCCCCCGTTGTGGTCGGTGTGGTTGCCGATGATCTCGACGCGGCCTGGCGACGAGAAGTACTCGACCCCCGCGACGCCGAACGAGTCCTCGAAGCCTCTCGCGACCCCCTCGAACCGCTGCGACGCCTCCGCCGCATCCTCTCCGTACACGCGCTCCAGCATGGCTCCCGAAGGACCCCTCATCGTGACCTCCCCCTTCTCGCCCACCTGCAGGCGGGCATCTGCAACTGTCGAGACGACCTCGCTAGCTCAGCGACGCGACGAAGCGTGCGAAGGCGGCGTTGCCCTCGTCATCGTCGGCGAAGACGGCACACTGCTCGAGGACCTGCGAGAAGACCAGGCCGATCTCCTCGCGGATCACCGCGCCGAGCGCATCCGCGTCGTCGGGCGTGACCCTGTCTGGCTCGAACTCGGGATGACGGGCGAGGACGCCCGCCGCCCACTCCGCATGCGCGGCGAGCTCGGGAACCTTGGCGACGTCTCGTCCCGCGAGGATCTCGGCCTCGAGACGCTCCATCTCGGAGAGGAGGCGCGCGGGGAGCACGGCCAGACCCATGACCTCGATGAGGCCGATGTTCTCCTTCTTGATGTGGTGGAGCTCGGCGTGGGGATGGAAGATGCCGAGTGGGTGCTCCTCGCTCGTTCGGTTGTTGCGGAGCACGAGGTCGAGCTCATAGTCGTCACCCCTGCGCCGGGCGATGGGGGTGATCGTGTTGTGAGGGGTGCCGTCCGTCTCGGCGAGCACGCCCACGAGCTCGTCGGAGTACCCGCGCCACGCCGAGAGGATCCTGTCGGCAAGCTCGACGATGCGCTCCTGGTTGGCGCTGCGAAGGCGGATGACGGACATCGGCCACTCGACGATTCCCGCGGCGACGTCGGCGAATCCCGGGAAGGAGAGCTTCCTGCGAATGCCCGCGCGCGCCATGGCAAAGGTGTAGCGCCCGCCCTGGTAGTGCTCGTGCGTGAGGATGGAGCCGCCCACGATGGGCAGGTCGGCGTTCGAGCCGATCGTGTAGTGCGGGAACATCCACACGAACTGGAGCAGCCGCTCGAAGGTCACGCGGTCGATCCTCATGGGCACGTGCTTCTCGGAGAGGACGATGCAGTGCTCGTTGTAGTACACGTAGGGCGAGTACTGCATGAACCACCGCTCCCCCGCCAGTTCCAGGGGTATGAGGCGGATGGTCTGACGGGCGGGATAGTCGAGACGCCCGGCGTAGCCCTCGCTCTGACGGCAGAGCAGGCAGCGCGGGTAGGAGTCCGACTTCCGGTCGAGCGCGGCGGCTATCGCGCGCGGGTCCTTCTCGGGCTTCGAGAGGTTGATCGTGATGTCGAGGTCGCCGTAGCGGGTGTTCGTCACCCACGTGCGGTCGCGGGCGATGCGATAGGAGCGGATGTAGTCGGAGTCGAGCGCGAGCTTGTAGAAGTAGTCGGTCGCCTTCTCGGGACCGTCCTCGTAGAGCTGCCAGAACGTCGGGATGACCTGCCCGGGTCGAGGGGTGATGCAGCCCATGAGGCGCGTGTCAAAGAGGTCGCGGCTCGCGATGCCGTCCTCGATGACGCCGCGACGGACCGCGTCGTCCAGGAGGAACGCGAGCGCCTCCTCGAGCGAGGACTCCGGCGTCTCCCTCTTCTCGACGTCGAACAGGGAGCCGGGCTCGAACCGCAGGACGTCAAAGAGGAGGTTCGCGGAGTAGGTCTGCTCCTCCCGCGAGATGAGCCCTCGCTCGACACCATATCCGACGAGCCACGCCACTGCCGTCTCTACGTCGACGAACCGTGCTTCGCTCATGACATCTTCCAATCTCGCGCAGCCATTAGAGAGTGCCGAACCCTGGTCTTACTCCCCCACCCGCTCGAGGTCGAACACGTACGAGCGGTGGTCGCCCACGTTCAGGGGCAGGGGGATGCCGACGTCCATGAGCGCGGCCGCCGGATAGATCGTTCCCGTCTCCACGTTCCGATACGAGGAATCGGGGATGAGGCCGCGGAGCCTCACGTAGCGCGTGGGGGCGTTCGCCTCGGCAAGAGACACCACGGCGGTCACGTGCGTCTCGGAGGCATCTGGCGAGACGAACGACCAGGCCGTGACGGGATCCGTGAGGGGGCTCGAGAGCCGGTGGTAGTCCCACTCGCGGACGATGTGGTCGAGCTTGTGATACTCGACGACCTGTCTGCGCACCTCGTCCTTCTCGCCATCCGTGAGCTTGCCGAGGTCGAGCTCGTAGCCGAAGCCCCCCGCTGACATGGCGACGGCAGCGCGCGTCGCCATGGGCGTGACGCGTCCGTTGAGCTCGTTCGGGCAGGCGGAGACGTGCGCGCTCACCGCCGAGACGGGATAGCCGAACGAGGTGCCGTACTGGATGGACAGCCGCTCGTGGGCGTCGGTGTTGTCCGAGCACCAGATCTGCGGCGTGTAGTAGAGCATGCCCGCGTCAAAGCGTCCGCCGCCGCCCGAGCAGCCCTCGATCAGGAGCTTGGGATAGCGCGCGGTCAGCCTCTCGAGGAACTCGTAGAGGCCGAGCACGTAGTCGTAGAGGACGTTGCCCTGGCTCTCGGCGGCGGCCGAGTACACGTCGGAGATCGACCGGTTGAAGTCCCACTTGACGTACTCGACATTCGCCTGGTCGAGAACCGCGCAGAGCTGCTCGAAGATGTTCTCGCGCACCTCTCGGCGGGAGAAGTCGAGAACGAGCTGCGAGCGACCGAGCACGGGCGCCTGCCCCGGGACGGCGAGCGCCCAGTCGGGATGTGCGCGGTAGAGGTCGCTGTCCTCGTTGACCATCTCGGGCTCGAACCAGAGCCCGAACCTGAGCCCGAGGGCGTTGACCTTCTCGACGAACTCAGGAAGTCGGTAGCCGAGCTTGGCCTCGTTGACCGTCCAGTCGCCCAGACCGCGGCAGTCGTTGTTCCTCGACCCGAACCACCCGTCGTCGAGGACGAGCATGTCGATGCCGAGACTGGCGGCCTCGCGGGCGAGCGAGAGGATCGTGTCGCCGGAGAAGTCGAAGTACATGGCCTCCCAGCTGTTGATGACGATGGGCCTCGATGCGTCGCGGTACCGCCCGCGGCAGACGTGCCTCCCGATGCAGCGGTGGAGGTTCTGCGAGAGCTGGTCGAAGCCCTCGTTCGAGAAGGTCATGATGACCTCGGGGGCCACGAGCTGCTCGCCCGCGTGGAGCAGGTACGAGAACCGCTCGTCGGAGAGGCCGAGCTGCATGCGGGTCTGGTCGTACTGGTCGTGCTCGACCTCGCCCTCGAAGTCACCCGAGTAGACGAAGCTCATCGACCAGCAGCGCCCGGAGGTCTCGTCGGCGCCCTTGTCGGCGAGGATCATCATCGGGTTGTACTGGTGTGACGAGGTGCCACGCCTCGACGAGATGACGTGGCGGATGTGGTCGGCCGGGACTCGGTTCGCGATGCGCTCGTTGGCATGGCGCCCGTGGAAGGTCACGAGGTCGTACTCACCCGACAGGAAGTCGAGGCAGGCCGTCTGCGCCTTCTCGACGGTGAGGTCCACGTCGCCTTCGTTGCGCACGATGGCCGCGCGGGTGATCACGTCAATCTCGGGGAGGACGCCGTAGAGCAGGGTCACCTCGAGACCGAGCCGCTCGTCGCGGAGCGTCACCGAGAGGGTCTGCGCATGGTCGGCCTCGTCCGTCGAGTAGACGGCGGGCAGGCCGGGAAGGCCGTACTTCCCGTCCGACACCTCGTGGCGCACGTAGCGAAGGTCGCACCCGAAGGTCCCCCGCGCATCGCGGACGGAGAGCGCAGGGCTCCTGAAGTCCCCGACCCCCTCGACGGGGTACTCGAGCGGGAGGGCGTCGAGACTGTAGGTGCGGTCGTCACGGGCTGCGTAGGGCGACGGGGAGAATCCACGGTCGGCATGCGTGAGCAGGTAGTCCATGCAGCCCGACGTCCTTCTCCCGTAGTAGAGGTGGAGAAGGAACCCATACCGGTCGATCTGCATCTGGTAGGTGGAGCGCCTGGTAGACAGGGCGATGGTGCGCGCGCTGTCATCGAAGACGATGGACATGGCTGTACTCGCTTTCACGTGGATGAGGTACGAACACAAGAGCGGACGCCAGACAGGCATGGGGAAGATGACGACTGCCTGGCGTCCGTCTTCGAGGAGGGATCTACTTGACTGCGCCGTTGATGACGCCGTTGATGATCTTCTTCTGGGCGAAGAGGTAGAAGATCAGCATCGGCAGCATGGCCAGGAGATACGAGGCGAAGGCCAGGTTGTAGTTGGTGCCGAACTGGGTCTGGAAGGTCAGCTGCGCGAGCGGCAGCGTGGTGATGTTGCCGGACATGATCACGAGCGGCGTCATGACGTCGTTCCAGGTGCCGAGGGCGGTGAGCACGGCGACTGTCGCGTGCATGGGCCCCATGAGCGGGAAGATGATCTTCCAGTACGTGGACCACGTGGTCGAGCCGTCGACGCGCGCGGCCTCCTCGAGCGCGACGGGGATGTTCTTGAGGTAGCCGGTGTAGAGCAGGACGTTCATCGGCATGAAGAAGACGACGTAGAGCAGGACGACACCGATGGGACTGTCGATGTGGAGCTGAGCGGTCTCCTTGACGAGCGGGAGCATGAGGATCGCAAAGGGGACGAACATGCCGGAGACGATGTAGTAGTACGAGAGGCGGAACGGCTTGTGGTGGGTCATGTTGCGACCGATGGCATAGGCCACGAGCGAGTGGAGCAGGATGGAGATGCCGATGGTGGCCGCCGTGATGAGCACGGAGTTGAGCAGCGAGTGCCAGAAGTCCGTGACCGCGATCGCCTGGGCGAAGTTGTCAAAGCTCCAGGTCGAGGGCAGCGACAGGATGCCTTCGATGGTGTTGGTCATCTCGGTCGGGCTCTTGAACGCGATGACGACCGTCATGTAGAGGGGGAACAGGACCGTGATGAGACCGACGATGAGAAGGATGGTAACAGGCCAGTTGACCTTCTCCTTGAGTTTGCTCTTTTCCATTACAGCTGCTCCTCTCTGCTGTTCAGGAAGCGCATCTGAAGCACCGAGATGGTGACGATGACCACGAAGAAGATGACCGCGTTGGCGCTCTGGAAGCCAAACTGACCGCCGGCGAGGCCGTTGTTGTAGATGAGGTACGAGATGGACTCGGTGCTCTGCGCGGGACCGCCTTGGGTGAGGGACATGATCTGGTCGAACACCATGAGCAGGTTCTTCATCGAGAGGACCATGTTGATGGTGAAGAAGGGCATGATGAGCGGGAACGTGAGGTAGCGGAACTTGTTCCAGCCAGAGGCGCCGTCGAGTGCGCCGGCCTCGTAGATGTCCTGCGGCACGGTCTGCAGGCCGGAGATGTAGATGATCGTGTTCATCGCGATCGCCTGCCAGGCGCAGACCGCCACGACGGCCACCCATGCCCAGCCCTTGTCGGCGAGGATGCTCGTCGTGTTGGTGAGGAAGGGCAGGATGTAGGTGAAGAAGTAGTTGAACACGTAGCCGACGACGAGCGCGCCGAGGATGTTGGGGATGAAGTAGAGTCCGCGAAGCGAGGTCTTGAACTTGATCTTGGAGTTGAGCGCGAGCGCGAGGACGAGGGAGAGGACGTTGATGACGATCGTGCCCACGACGGCCATCTTGAACGTGAAGAGATAGGAGTTGCCCACCCGCGTGTCGGTGAATAGGTCGGCGTAGTTCCTGAAGCCGACCCAGTCGAAGCCGCCGTATCCCTTGGAGTTCGTGAAGCTGTAGATGAGACCATTGATGAGCGGGAACGTGTTGAACGCGAAGAACAGCACGAGTATGGGGATGAGAATCAGGTAGTACGTTCTCATGTTCTTGCCGAAATGCATGTCCTGCCTCCTATTCCTTCGAGCTCTCGTAGTCCTGGACCTTCCGAATGATGTCGCGGTTGTACCGGACCCAGTCGGAGTCGAACTTAGCTAGGAACTTGTCGACGTCCCCGTCCATGAGGAAGGTCTGGATCTGGGCGTCGACCGACATCTGCGATGGGTAGTGGTGGTCCTGGAAGTCGGCCACCTTCCCCTCGTCGATGTAGGTCCTCATGCCGTCGAGGTGCTCGGAGAGCGTGAAGTCGCCCGAGACGCACGGGACCGAGGACTGCGCGTCGATGTAGGTCTGGATGTTGCTGCTCTCGAGCAGGTAGTCGAGCACCTCGTAGGCGGCGTCCTTGTTCGGGCAGGACTCCATGACGGAGAACTGGAGGTCGACGCCGGAGTTCAGGACGAGCTTGTCCTTGTCGTTGCTGCCCGGCATCACGAAGGAGTCGATGTCGAGGTCGGGGTTCACCGAGAGAATCTGAGGCATGGCATACGAACCGATCATGAACATGGCCGACTGTCCCTTGGCGAACGCCGTGCAGGCGTCGTTGTAGCCATAGGCGAAGGGGTTCTCCTCCATGTAGTCGAGGAGCTTGTACATCTTCTCGGCCACCTCGCGGTACTCGGCAGTGAACGTGGTCTTGCCCTCGTTGACCATCTGGCAGGTGTCGGACGGCGAGAGCTCGATCGCGAGCGCGTTCCAGGGAGCAAGCGTGGTCCATGTGTCCTTGTAGCCGGCGTAGAGGGGCTGGATGCCTGCCTTCTTGATGGTTTCGAGAAGCGAGACGAACTCGTCCCAGGAGCCGGGAATCTCCCAGCCGTTCTGCTTGAACATGGTCCGGTTGTAGAGCACACCCGCCGCGTTGGCCATCCAGGGAAGGCCGAAGGTACCGTCGGTGGGAATGTACTCGAGCGTGTCGAGAATGTCCAAGTAGGACTGCTTGACCTGGGAGAGGCCCTGGAAGGAGCTCAGGTCTGCCAGGATGCCCGCCTCGACGAAGTCGGAGTAGTTGACGTCACCGCCGAAGCCGATGATGTCCGGGTAGTCCTCACGGACGAAGCGGGTCTTGAGGACGGTCATGGCCTCCTTCGGCGACGAGATGGTGAGATGGATGTTGTCGTGAGTGGCGTTGAAGCCGTCCTGGATCTGGGCGAAGACCTTCGTCGCCTCCTGCTTGTAGCTCACGATCTCGATGTTGGTGACGCCATCCGACGTCGTGCCCGAGTCGCCGCTCGAGCACCCCGCGAGCGCCGGGGCCATCGCCGCGATGGCGGCAAACGCCTTGATGGCCTGCCTTCTAGTTAGCATGGTCTGGTATCCCCCTTCCTAGTGAGCGATTGCCTGCTCGGTGTCCTTGTCAAAGAAGTGAAGCTTGTCGACGTCAAAGACGACGTCGATCTTCGAGCCCGCGCGGGCAGGCGTAGCTGCGTTCACGGAGGCGGACACGGAAGATGACCCACAGTCACAGTAGAGCATCACGCCCGCGCCGAGCAGCTCGTAGACGCTCACCGTGACGGCAATCGGGTCCGAGAGATGCTTGCTCTCCGCAGGGGCGCCCACCTCGTGGACGTCCTCGGGACGGATGCCGAGGACGACGGTCTTGCCCACGTAGCCAGCGTCGATGAGGGCCTTGGCCTTCTCGCCACCGACGGTGACCTTCTGCCCCTCGAAGGAGAGCTTGACGCCCTCGGAAACCTTCGCGACGGTCGCATCGATGAAGTTCATCTGGGGTGAGCCGATGAAACCGGCGACGAAGAGGTTGCACGGGAAGTTGTAGAGGTTCTGGGGTGTGTCGACCTGCTGGATCTCGCCGTCCTTCATGACGACGATGCGGGTGCCGAGCGTCATGGCCTCGGTCTGGTCGTGGGTGACGTAGACGATGGTGGCGCCGAGGCGGTCGTGGAGCTTGGAGATCTCGGTGCGCATCTGGACGCGGAGCTTGGCGTCGAGGTTGGAGAGGGGCTCGTCCATGAGGAAGACCTTGGGGTTGCGGACGATGGCGCGGCCCATGGCGACGCGCTGACGCTGACCGCCGGAGAGCGCGCTGGGACGACGGTCGAGAAGGTCCTCGAGGTCGAGGATGCGGGCAGCCTCGCGGACGGCCTTGTCGATCTGGTCCTTCGGGAGCTTGCGGAGCTTGAGGCTGAAGGCCATGTTGTCGTAGACCGACATGTGGGGGTAGAGGGCGTAGTTCTGGAACACCATCGCGATGTCCCTGTCCTTGGGCTCGACGTCATTGACCACCTTGCCGTCAATCGCGAGAGTGCCCGAGGTGATGCCCTCGAGGCCCGCGATCATGCGCAGGGTCGTCGACTTGCCGCATCCGGAGGGTCCGACGAAGATGACGAACTCCTTGTCCTTGATGTCGAGGTTGAAGTCCTTCACAGCCTCGAACCCATTTGGATATTGCTTTCCGACGTGTTCCAGCGTTAGTCCGGCCATTTCCGTGTGCTCCTTCTCCTCGACGACCGTCATGTGGGCAGACCGCTGTATATATCTCAATTCGCCTTAAATCTCATTTTGGGATATATAATATACCATCTTGCCCCTTCACAACGAGAATCTAAACCCTCAGATATCTGTTGTCAAGAACTATTTCTCAACGGGGGCAGAATTCTTTGCGGATGGTTCGAACGACGAGTTTCCCCGCCTTTCAACTGGCCATTATGCGTGGTGTACACGGGGCTCGACCCACACGCGACATGCCGTCTAGCCCGTGTGCACGCTCACCGACAGTGAGAGATTTCTCAGGCGGTATTGTTGACTTATCGTTCACATATTGGTATATATTAAGCGTATTTGGGATAATTAAACGCAATAGGAGGCTTTATTCGTGCATAACATCACCTTTGCGACGTTTCCCTACGCCGCATTCACCGATCTGACCCCCTACCAATACGGAAGGGAGGAGTGCGAGTCGGGGCACGCCTTCGGGCCTGCGCCACGCAGCCACTACCTGTTCCATCTCATCCTCTCGGGCAAGGGCACGCTCGTCGCCGACGACGAGAACGGGAAGCCGGTGCGCTACAAGCTCGAGGGCGGACAGGGCTTCATGCTGTTCCCCGGACAGGTGACGACCTACGCGGCCGACATCGACGACCCCTGGCGCTACACCTGGGTCGAGTTCGACGGCCTGCGCGTGAAGAGCGCCCTCGACGCGATCGGCCTCACGCCGAGCTCCCCCATCTACAGCACGAGCTCGCCCGAGCTGAGAGAGGTCATGAGGGCCGAGATCACGTCCATCGTCGACGACAGGGGCGCGAACGAGTTCACGATGACAGGTCACCTCTACGAGTTCTTCGGCGCCCTCGTCAGCTCGATGTCGGTCGCGCGCGCGGACACGGGCACGACCAAGGCATACGAGTTCTACGTGCAGGACGCCATCAAGTACATCGAGGAGAACTACTCCGGCGAGCTGACCGTCGAGCAGCTCGCGGAGCGCTCCGGCCTCAACCGCTCCTACTTCGGCAAGGTCTTCAAGAAGGCGACGGGCAAGACGCCTCAGCAGTATCTGCTCCTCTACCGCATGGCCAAGGCGGCCGAGCTCCTCAAGCTCACCGCCTTGTCGGTCAGCGACATCTCGAAGTCCGTCGGGTATCCAAACCAGCTGCACTTCTCGCGCGCGTTCAAGACGACCTACGGCCTCTCGCCGCGCGAGTGGCGCAAGGAGAGCCTCCACGTGACGGAGCACGAGCTGCCGCTGTCGTGAGTCCTTCTCGCCAGGCGACGAGAAGGACTGTTTTGAAGCTCAACTTACGCACGAAGGGCCCGAATTTTGCATTTTGTCCAAAATAGGGCCCTTCGTGCGTAAGTTCTGCAAGACTTGATGCGTGTTCGAACGGCGCAACGGGAGACGAATTGTGCTCCCGTGCTCATCAACTCTTGCGTCGCGCGCACAGCAGACGGCAGAAGGCGTCGACGCCCCAGCCGACATACCAGACGCCCGCGAGCATCGACACCGCGATCTGGAGCGGCATGGTGCCAAGCGCCGAGAAGCCCATCGATCCCATGACGAGTAGTCCGATCGCCCAGCCGCAGAGCGTCGCCGGCAGGAACACCCACCTCTCGACCCTGCTCACGAGGAGCACGACCGCTCCGCCGATCACGAAGAGCGTCACGAAGGTCGCGAGGTCGGGCGGCAGCGGCAGCACACCCATCATCCAGACCGCGATGACGGCGAGCAGGTCGCCGAGAAGGAACCCGAGGGAGATGCGCACGCCGTCTGACGCCTTGTTCCCGTTCGTGACGTAGAGACCGGCGCAGATGAGCGCCACCGCACCGACGGTGACGCCTAGATGTCCCGACGCGACCGCCCACAGAGGGGGCAGCAGGGCGATGCCGAGGGCGAGTGCGGCGGCTTCCTTCTTCATTCTTTCGACGGTCCTTTCACATGACGGCGCGCCAGCCCCGAGAGTCGTTGCCGGCGCGCAAGATGTCCTTGGAGCCTAGGCGTTGTCGTGGGTTATCGAGCGGGCGAGCTTCTCGGCAGGCTGGGCGCAGACGAGGCTCACGACGTAGCAGGCGATCCAGATGGGGATGATGTTGGTGAGGAATCCGAAGATCGCCGCGACGAAGGGGGCGCCGCCCATGATGACCACGTTGAACACCGTCATGAGGAAGCACAGGATGACGGCGTAGACGGTGTTCACCACGACGTTGAGCAGGGCGCCGAACTTGAACGTTCCCGGCTTCGCCCGCTTGACGGCAAACCCGAAGCCCCACTTGACGCAGGGCATCGTCATCGCAATGACGAAGGCGAGAGCGTAGGAGACCAGGAAGTTCACGAAGAATATCGGCCAGCTGAAGGCGGCGAGCTGCCCCTGGGCGATCGTCAGCCCCTGTGCGACGAAGCACAGCGCGAGGGCGATGGGCAGGTTGAGGATAAGGGCATTGGCTACCTGCGTGGACTTCTTCATGGGCATAGGTGCTTCTCCTTGGTCGACTGTACAAGAGCGCTCGTGATGATGACCTCGTCATGCCAGTCGGGCGTCCGCTCGACAAATGACAGGCACAACCATTTGGATAGTAGAGAGATGGGCGACGGGAGACACCGTTCAAACGAAACAATCGCGCTGCCGTTCGCTGATTCCCTTTGTGCGATTGTCCATAGTCGTCCACACTGGTCTTGTCTCGCCCGCGACGCACGGACGCCCGTTCGAAAGGTCCCGAAGAACATGGAACTCGATGAGCTTCTGTCCCATCTCCCCGGGGGTTCGGTCAGCCCCGAGCACTGTGTCTCCCTCAGGGCGCCCGTCTACGGGGTGAGCTTCCTCTCGACCGAGCAGGTCACCCTCCGCGACGACGTCCTGTACTTTGGCGGGCGATCCGTGCTGCCCGAGGGCCTCGCGGACGGCACCTTCTTCAACTGCGTCGTCATGGGAGCCGATCCGCTCCCCGAGGAACTCCTCGAGTCGAGGGACGTGAACCTCCTCCGCCTCGCGCCGGACGCCGACCCCTTCTCCTGCTATAACAAGCTGCAGGACGCGCTCGCCTCAAC
>LAHS01000953.1_pt1 | contig 14072 bp, 6 predicted proteins | sample 329651 | NCBI WGS metagenome assembly LAHS01 (sample SAMN03275699, study PRJNA271635) | activated sludge metagenome | isolation source: sample C-1 Sludge from hydrolytic chamber (first chamber) of Anaerobic... | reverse complement strand
AGACGTGCAGAGGCGGTTTGTTGGTGCGAATAAGGCTTTTCTCGATTACTACGGTTTTTCTTCAGTCAACGATATTATCGTAAAAACTGATGAGGAAATGGGCTGGCATCCTGATCCTGATCCGTATAAAAATGATGAAATACGCGTGCTTCAGGGAGAGGCAACGAACCGCGTGCCGGGCAGATGCATGTGCAAGGGCGAAGTGCGCGACATACTTGCGAGCAAAAGTCCCATTTATGAAAACGGGAACATTGTCGGTCTTGTTGGCACATTTGAAGATGTTACGGAAGAACACAGCCAGCGTGCGGAAGCTGAAAGACTAAGACTTATTCTTAATAATGTGCCGGCAGGAATAGCGGTATACCGCAAAGATGAAAATGATTTTCAGTGCATCGCGGTAAATAAATATCTCGTGTCGATGCTCAGTGTCGACGAGAAAAAAATGACAGGGCGTTCGTTCCTTGATTGGGACGATGTAATCCATTCTGATGACAGCGAACAGTTATATACGAAAAGAAAAAAGTTTTTATCAGATCATGGAACTTTAGACGAAACATACCGTCTGCTCGTTCATAATCCTGACCGGTACAGCTGGTGTCATATTATTTCGTATTATGTGCGCCAGAATGACGGACGCGAATATATTTACATGAACATAACGAATGTCGACGAAGTGAAGAATGCGGAAAAACGCGCTGACATTGAGCGACAGATTTACGAGAATACAACGAATGCCGCAGGAATAATTGTCTGGAGGTATGAAGTAAAAGAGCATCGTGTCGTGATGATGAAGAACAAGGCGTCGATTGATTCGAACACACATCATCATCTTTCGCAGATAATAGATGGTGTGCCGAATTCTCTGCTCTGTCATCTTTCAGATAAGTCAAAAAATGATTTTCTTGAGCTTTACGATCATGCGCAGCGTGGCATTAAAGACTCCAAAAAAATCTGTTTTATTGATGCAGCCGGCATTCCGACGTATGAACAAATTTCATTCACCACTTTTGATTATGCGGACGACGGAAGCGTGAGTATTTCATACGGTATGTCTCAGAATGTATCGAAAGCAGAAAAACAGAATGAGCTTTATCAGCACGAGCGCGAGCAGCTGTATGAAATAAGCAGGCCTGATGTTATTGCTAAAGGTCATCATGATTTAACAGAAAATAAAGTGCTCACCTATTTTGCAAATACAGAAAAAGCACTCATAATTCCAAAATCATTTACGTATGATGATGCGTACAAAAAAATGATTGCGATGCCGGTGAGTGAGGATGACAGACAAAAACTTGCAGCGATGCTTGACCGCCGTCATCTGATTACGCTGTTCCGCACGGGAGACGAAAACTGCAGTTTCGAATACCGCAGAATGAATGAGGACAAGTCGTATTCACTTGTAGAAACTGAAGTAAACATGTTTTCTGTGAACGATCATGTTGAATGTTTTATCTTTACCTATGATTTGACGAAAAAAGAAATCGACCGCGGAATTATTAACAGACTTTCTGAACTTGGATATGAATACCTTGCGCTTATTAATATTCAGACGAAACGGCTTGCGTACTATACGGCTAAAAATGGTCTTGTGGAAAGTCCTTCTGATAAGCCGCTGTACTATCATGATGCATGCGTAAATCTTATTAAGACAGAAGGTGATGTCAACAGACTTGACGAGCTTCAGTCTCAGCTTGGGCTTGACCATGTGATTGACGAGCTGCAGACAAAAAGTGTGTATGAATACCTGTATGATTTCCGCGGGAAAGACGGCGCGTACCGGCGTAAGCGGCTTCAATTCTGCTATCTTAATGATGACAGAAAAGTTGTGTTTCTTGCGCAGAGCGATCTGAGCGCTCAGTATCAGCACGATGTGGAGCAGATGCATGAGCTGCAGAACGCTGCGCTTACGACGGAAAAAGCTAATGAATCAAAATCGATGTTTCTCTCCAATATCAGTCACGATATGAGAACACCGCTCAACGGCATTATCGGCTTTACGGATTTCGCGCTGAAAACAGAGGATTTGGAAAAGAAGCAGGATTATCTTAATAAGATTAAACTTTCAAGCTCTCTGCTGCTTAGTCTTATTAATGAGACTCTTGAACTGAGCCGCATCGAAAGCGGAAAAGTCGTACTGTCTCCGGAAGTTGTCAACAGCTCAGAACTGCTCGAAAGCATCGTCGTGGGAATAAGAGTTAATGCTGAAAAACAGGGCATTGATTTTTCCTCAGCATTCGGAAGCGACTTCCCTGAGAACATACTGATTGATAAACTTCGCACTCAGGAAATTTGTTTGAATCTCCTTTCGAACGCTGTCAAATTTACTCCGCGCGGCGGAAGTGTCCGCTTTATCGTTTCACAGCTCGAAAAACCTGTTGACGGATGCAATGTGCGTATAATCGTTGAGGATACGGGCATCGGTATAAGCGCTGATTTTCTGCCGAAAATATTTGAGCCGTTTACGCAGGAAAATGCGCCTGAAGTAAAGAATGTGCTCGGCACCGGACTCGGGCTGAGCATCGTAAAAAAATATGTGCAGATGATGCACGGAACTGTGGAAGTTGAAAGCAAGAAAGGCAAGGGAACAAAATTCACAGTGATGCTTCCCGTCGAGTCTGCTTCAGAAGCTGTCGTTGCTGCGCCTTCTGCTGTTGTATCAGATGAAACGCTGAAAGGCAAAAAAGTGCTTCTTGTTGAAGACAACTACTTGAACCGTGAAATAGCGGTAACAATATTGTCAGAAAAGGGAATATCTGTTACAGAGGCGGAGGACGGTCAGAAAGGGTTTGATGCGTTCTCAACGAGTTCGCCCGGCACTTTTGATGTTATTCTGATGGACTTGAGAATGCCTGTGATGAACGGTTATGAGTCAACTGCTGCAATCCGCTCTCTTAACAGAAAAGATGCAAAGAAAATTCCAATCATAGCTATGACTGCTGATGCGTATGACGAGGATGTGCAGCATTGCAAAGACGCGGGCATGAATGGGCATATCACAAAACCGATCAATGCGCCGCAGCTGTTTGCTGAACTTGAAAAATTGTGCGGTGAAAAAAATGAAGCAGAGAAAGCTTGACTTAGAGTTCACTTCATGTAGTATGGTACATACATGACAATTGCTGAAGTTTCTGAAAAATATGATATTACGACAGACACGCTCCGCTATTACGAACGTATTGGTCTTCTGCCGCCTGTTACCCGCACATCGGGAGGCATCCGCAACTTTACAGAAGGCGACTGCAAATGGGTTGAATTCATCAAATGCATGCGCGATGCAGGAATCCCCGTTGAGGCGCTTATCGACTATGTAACGATGTTCCAGAAAGGTGATTCCACGCGCAGGGCACGGAAAGACCTTCTTGTTGAACAGCGAAAACTGCTCAAGGAACGCATCGATGGTCTGCAGAAAACGCTTGAGCATCTCGACTGGAAAATCAAGCATTATGATGACGAAATGAAAGCGTGCGAGAATAAACTCCGTGACATTTAGCATTTCATTTGTGTCTGCTCTGCTTGAGGCGTCGGGGCAAAACCGCTATACTTATGTACATGACTATTAATCCCGTACAGGGCCCTAAAATTTCAATAAAAGGTGCCCGTGAACATAATCTCAAGAACATTGACGTAGATCTTCCCCGCAACAAGCTCGTAGTGATTTCCGGACTTTCCGGTTCCGGCAAATCATCGCTTGCATTCGACACGCTTTTTGCCGAAGGACAGCGGCGCTACATGGAAAGCCTCTCGTCGTATGCGCGCCAGTTCTTAGGCAGCATGGACAAGCCTGACGTAGACATGATCGAAGGTCTTTCTCCTGCTATTTCTATTGAACAGAAAACGACGAACAGAAACCCGCGCTCAACAGTCGGCACCGTTACTGAAATATACGACTACTACCGTCTTCTCTTTGCGAGAATCGGCAAAGCGCACTGCCCGAACTGCGGGCGCGAAATCAACGAGCAGAGCGTCGACCAGATAATCGACTCAATCATGTCATGGGAAGAGGGCACAAAGCTCACAATTCTTTCGCCTGTTATCCGCGGAAAAAAAGGCGAGCATCAGAAAGTAATCGAGGACGCAAAGAAAAGCGGATTTGTGCGCGCGAGAATTGACGGACTCATGGTTGAGCTTGACGACTCAATAAAGCTCGACAAGCAGAAAAAGCATACAATCGAACTCGTGATTGACCGCATCGTTTTAAAATCAGATGTGCGCAAGCGTCTTGCGGAATCTGTAGAGACTGCGCTTGAAAGCGCGAACGGCATCATCATCGTGCTGCGCAGAGTGGGCAAGGATGATAATGCATACGGCGCAGTCGTGCAGCAGATTGTCTCGAAGGGCGGCTCTGTCGACAGCGACAAGGACTACATCGAGCAGGAAGTTTTCTTCTCGCAGAAAAACGCGTGCCCCGACTGCGGCATTTCTATTCCCGATCTGCAGCCGCGTCTTTTTTCATTCAACAATCCGTTCGGCGCGTGCCCCGACTGCACTGGTCTCGGCGAAAAAATGGAGTACGACAAAGACCTCATGATTCCCGACCAGTCTTTGAGTTTTAACGAAGGCGCGCTTGCCCCGTATAACCCTGAGTCTGAGTGGAACCGCTCGATGTTCGAAGCGCTTGCAAAAACGTACAAGTTTTCGCTCGACACGCCGTTTAAGGATCTGACAAAAAAACAGCAGGATGCCATTTTAAACGGCACCGGCGAGACTTCTCTTCACTGGGTATACCAGAAGCAGAGCGGCGAGGGACAGAGTACATACAACAGACCGTGGACAGGAATGTACGCAGACATGCGGCGCCGCTATGCAGAAGCGTGGGGAGACGCGCAGCGCACGAATTATGAAAAATACATGGCGCACCGCGAATGCACGACATGCCACGGAAAGAGACTCCGCCCGGAAGCGCTCTGCGTAACAATCGGCGGAAAGAACATCTGGGACTTGTGTCAGCTTTCTATCGTTGACTCTGTTGCTTTTTTTGACAAGCTTGAGCTTACTGAGACAGAACAGAAAATCGGCGCGCAGATTCTAAAAGAAATTCGCGCTCGCCTCAATTTCTTAAAGAACGTCGGTCTCGACTACCTCACGCTTGAGCGTTCGGCAGGAACACTTTCCGGCGGCGAAGCGCAGCGCATTCGTCTTGCCACGCAGATTGGCTCAGGACTTACGGGCGTTATGTATATTCTCGATGAGCCTTCAATCGGACTGCACCAGCGCGACAACCAGCGCCTTATCGACACGCTTACATATCTGCGCGACCTCGGCAACACTGTTATTGTCGTCGAGCACGATGAGCAGACGCTCCGCACGGCAGACTGGGTGATTGACATCGGTCCTGGAGCCGGTGTTCACGGCGGCAAAGTAATCGCTGCAGGCACGCCTGAGCAGGTGATGAAAGTAAAGGAAAGCATTACCGGCCAGTTCCTTGCGGGAACACTCCGCATGCCTATCCCTACAGAACGAAGAAAAGGAAACGGCAGTATCATTTCAATAAAAGGCGTGCGCGAGCACAACCTCAAGAATATTTCTGTCGACATTCCGCTCGGCACATTCACATGTCTTACCGGCGTTTCAGGATCAGGAAAATCGACGCTTCTTACAGACGTGTTCTATCCGGCGGTGAGCAACCGCCTTATGCGCACAGAGTACGAGACAGGCGACTACGATTCTATCGAAGGACTTGAGAATATCGATAAAGTCATCAATATTGACCAAAGCCCGATCGGACGCACGCCGCGCAGTAACCCGGTGACGTATGTCGGTGTTTTTAATGCGATACGCGATTTGTTTGCGTCGCTTCCCGACAGCAAGGCGCGCGGATTCAAGGCAGGGCGTTTCAGCTTCAACGTGAAGGGCGGACGCTGTGAAAATTGTCAGGGTGCTGGTACAATAACGATAGAGATGAACTTTCTGCCCGACGTGTTCATCCAGTGCGACGTATGCCACGGCCACCGCTTCAATGCAGAGACGCTCGACGTGCGCTACAAGGGAAAGAACATCAGCGAAGTGCTTGATATGACGATTGAGGAAGCCGCAGACTTCTTTGCGTCGATTCCGCACATTGCGACAAAGCTTGAAACACTTAAAAGTGTTGGCTTGGGATATATTCAGCTTGGTCAGAATGCGCTTACGCTTTCCGGCGGAGAAGCGCAGCGTGTAAAGCTCGCAACAGAGCTTGCCCGTCCGTCGACGGGAAAAACGCTGTACATTCTCGACGAGCCGACAACAGGACTTCATTTTGCCGATGTCAAAGTGCTTATGGATGTAATCCAGCGCCTCGTTGACAAAGGAAATACTGTCGTAATGATTGAGCACAATCTCGACGTTATCTGCCAGGCAGACTATGTGATTGATCTCGGTCCGGAAGGCGGCGACAGAGGCGGCACGGTGATTGCGACGGGAACGCCGGAGCAGGTTGCGAAAGTAAAGAAGTCGTACACCGGCTTCTATGTGAACGAAATGCTTGAGCGCGAAAAAGAGCGCAATGCGCAGCGTGAGAGCAAAAAGTAAAAGAACGCGAATAGCAGAAGTCAGAAAAGTAGGAAAGATTGAAGTGAGAAAGTTGACAATGAGTGCATACAGTAAAAAAATTCTCTGCATGATGATATGCGCATCGCTGTCAGCTTTTCCGTTCTTTTCATCATTATCTGCTTATGCAGCGGACAGCACTGCAAAAACAGATGATACAAAAAAAACAGATCTTACCCAAAAAACAGATGATGTAAAAAAAACAGACAGTCCGGAATCTGACGCCGGTAAAAACTCTGATAAAAAAGATGAAAAGAGCACAATAACAATTGTGAGCGCGCAGAAAAGTGAATATAAAAAAGACCCGGTGAACGGCGGAGACAGCATAGTCCTTACAGGCAACGTAAAAATTACGGTTGAGCGCGGAAGCGACAAGACAACAATCACTGCAGACAGTGTGAATTACAACCGCTCGACAGATATGCTGTATGCAGAAGGAACCGTTACATTGGAGCAGACTGGTACTTCCTCTTCCGGCGGGGAAACTGTAACGGCAAACAGCCTGCTGTTTAACACTACAACTCTTGAGGGTATTTTTGATAACGGTCGTGTTGTTCAGACACAGAGTGACGCGCTTAATCTTCCGAGCGGTTCTACACTCGTTGTTGCGTCAAATATTTTTGGCCGGGACAGTTCTGGTACGATTGCCTTTAAAACGGGCGAGCTTACTTTCTGCGATGACGAGCAGCCTCACTGGCGCATCAAGGCGAGCCGCATATGGCTTTTGCCGGGCGGTGAATTTGCATTTGTAAATGCTCTGCTTTTTGTTGGACGAGTACCGCTCATTTATTTTCCTGCATTTTATTATCCGAAGGACGAACTGATTTTTAATCCTGCGTTCGGCTATCGAACACGTGAAGGGTATTTCATCAATACAACAACATATTTGTTCGGACGGAAACCGCTGAGCGCAAAGACATCAAGTGATGTGTCAAATTCATCATCATCAAGTTCGAGCAGCAGCTCTTCAAGCAGTGATGATATCAATTTGTTCAGCTTCATGAAGGCCTCAAAGCTCAAGGAACAGAAAAGGGAAGGCCTTGTCCTTCATAATCTCGATGACGACTATACTGGCGATACGACGAACTATGCAAAAATCATGGGAGATTATTATTCAAACCTCGGCGCATCAGTTGGTGTCGACAGTGTCCTAAAACCAGGATCTGTCGTAACAGACCTTGAAACGTCGGTAATACTTGGCTTCAGCAATACTATTTTTGAAAGCGGCAGCACCTATCTTCCCTATGCGTCAGACGGCAACATGTATTCAGATTCATCTGACTTTATGACGTTCAATGTTCCGTTCCGCTACATGGCGAATTTTAAGATGACTGTTGCAAAACCGTTTTCGCTTACACTAAGCTTGCCTGTCTATTCCGATCCGTACTTCAGTTACGATTTTACAAACAGAGCCGAAACAATGGACTGGATTGACTTTCTTATGAAGAATCCGACGACAGTGACAGATGATGACATTACGATTACAGAAATATCATCGTTCACATGGTCACTCTCAGGTTCATATACCGCAAAGCTTCCTTCATTTCTGAATCCGTTTATTACAAGCCTTGCTCTGTCGAGCTTCTCTTCATCAATTGTGTACACATCAAAGACAAATACAGACTTTACAAGTGATACAACGAATTCAACTCTTGGACTTTCTTCTTACAGTCCTGAGCGCAAATTCTATTATCCTTCTCAGATTACGCCGTTCAAAGTTACCGGAAAACTTGCCGGCACACTTATTCAGCTTCCTTTCTCGTCAACGGCGCAAAGTACGGCAAAAACAACAACACCTGCAGATGTAAAACTTACTCCTCCTGATGAACTTAATGATTCAGAGGAAAATGATAAAAAAACTGACGTCACTGGTGCGGAACAGAATGCTGCTGGTGCGGACGGGAAGAATAGTGCCGTATCCAACGGAAAAGACAGTGTACTGTCAGACTCTAAAGACGGTTCTGCTGAGCAGGAGTCAGATACGGCGCTTACAGATGGTGACCTTCCGGATCTCGCTGTGACAGCGCCTGCTTCAGAATCAATAAGCGGACTGACATACAAGCTGAGTTATTCCGTTACCCCGGACTTTACCTCTCAGCTTTCGTATTCATCAACTGATTTGAATTCACCGGAAGATTTTGCGTGGGACAATCTTCAGTCAACATACTATCAGGTAAAAGTTCCGACAGTCCTCACGAGCGCATTGAACTACAGAGACAGCTTTCTTTCGCTTACCGACACATTCACATACAACCCTGTGTACCAGGAGCATCCGTACCTTGCAGATTCATACACTGAGTCATCAGCAGACTCGATTAAAGCAACAGACTATGCGGCGCGCAAGCAGGATCTTACCGATGTGAATGCGCTTTCATTCAAGCCATTTACGTATACGGAACATTTTGCGAATACCGGACTTACATGGAATACAACCGTAAAGATGATACGCACAAAGTATATCAGCGATGACGTGAATGAGCCTGAGTGGGAATATCTTACGACCGATCTCACAGATGAAGACTGCGTCACAACCCATACGCTTGATCTTGCGCTTGCTGCAGTGGAAGGTGATTACGGGCAGACTCTTACATTGACGACAACGCTTCCTCCGCAGGTCGATGCATACAGCGGCATTCTCGACCTTACATTCCCGTTTGTTACATTTTCAGCAGGCACAGGTATTAAGCAGACAAGTTCGACTGATTCGACATGGGTAAAGGAAGATTTTTCACAGACGCTTGCCGTAAAATTATTCTCAAGCAAATTGAATCTTTCCGAGTCGTATGTATATGATTTGGAGGATGATTACGCATCGTCACTAAAATTTGCAATGTCGTACGGCGGAGCGCAGCTTGCTTATACAATGTCGTATACATACGGCTATGATTTTTACAACAGCGATTCGGCGACTGCCGCAGGTGTAACAGAAGGGTGGCATGTCCGCGATGAACAGGAATTTCTGCCGTATTCAGTCAGCTTTGCATATACGTCAACATCAAAGACATATAAAAACTGGAAGAACCGCATTTCGACAGCGCCGGGACTTTCGACAAGCATCGTCTACGACTGTATCCGCCCGACGAACAGCTATTTTACTTTTAAACCGAGCATCACGTTTAAAATCAATGAATTCCTGAATCTTACATTCAGTTCAGAATCAAAGAACAGCGTTATATTCCGTTATTTTGCAAAATACACAAATACCGATTATGGCGAAGCTTCCGGAGAAACGAACATATTTACTGACCTTATTGATTCATTCAGATTTGATGATGACTCTCTCCGCAAGTCAAGCGGCTTTAAACTCAAAAGTCTTGACGTGACAATTACCCACGAACTGTGCGACTGGGATTTGAATGCCGAGTTCAAGATTTCTCCCCGTCTTGTCGACAGCGTGTACAACTTTGACCCGTATTTTACAATCAGCGTAGTCTGGCGCCCGATGGAAGGCATGAAGACAGAGATTGTAGACGATTACGGAGAATGGGAGTTGAATCCTTGATAGAAAATGACCTCCTGTCATTTTCTATCAAACATAACTGTACACTGCTTCGCAGAGTACAGTTATGTCTCTCGTGTATCCCCCTCGGCCTCCTGCCGAGGACATAGTCACTGCTTCGCGGAGCACAGAAACGGCAGCGGGCGAATTGCGCTACTGCGCACCTTCGCCCCCGGCTGACGTTTACGTGCGGGAGAGGTCTCGTGTTTCCTGTGTTATTATTGCAAAAACACTTGTTTACTATTACAATTACGTATAGTGGATTCAGCGTATACGATTGTGCTGCCTGATGCCGAATTGCTTTCGCGCGTCTGCGGCACAAATGACAGCAATTTAAAACTCATTGAAGAACGTCTTGGCGTGCCCGTTTTTACCCGTGGCAATGAACTTTCGGTCGACAAAGACGACCCGCAGGTTCAACAGCAGTTCCGTTTTATCATCGACAGAATTCTCGACGAAATTGCCGACGGCGGCGAGAGCAGCACCGATATGGTTGCGGCTATTCTCAACACTGGTCTTGACAGCGGGCGTCCGCTCGGCGACTGTTCGATAACAGTGCCCGGCGGAATACGCAAAGTGTATCCGAAAACACAGAATCAGGCGTCTCTTGTGCAGGCATTCCGTTCTAGCGATATGGTTTTTGCGACGGGGCCGGCCGGAAGCGGAAAAACGTTCCTTGCTGTTGCAGAAGCGCTCCGCCTTGTGCTGTCTCACAAGATGAACACTATTGTGCTTACCCGTCCTGTTGTTGAGGCTGGCGAAAGTCTCGGATTTCTTCCGGGAGATCTTGAGGATAAAATCAGTCCGTATCTTCGTCCGCTGTACGATGCGATGGGCTCGATTCTTCCCCGTGAGATAGTGCATAAGCTTACAGAAAATGGTATTGTAGAGATTGCGCCGCTTGCGTATATGCGCGGGCGTACGCTGAACGACAGTGTGGTGATTCTTGACGAAGCTCAGAACACAACTGTTGAGCAGATGAAAATGTTCCTAACCCGTATGGGCGAAGGATCGAAAATGTTTATTACGGGCGACTTGACGCAGGTTGACCTGCCGCGAAAGTCTGTGTCGGGACTTGTCAATGCACTTGATATGCTCAAAGGCATTCCCGAAATAAGCATGATAGAAATGAATGGTGCGGATGTTGTACGAGCGTCCCTTGTAAGAAAAATCGTACAGGCTTACGAACATGAACAAGACAATGACTAATACAGAAAAAAAATCTTTCTTTGCAGACGCATGGAAGACTGTATCTTCTTTTGTCCGCCGCAACTGGCAGACGATAGTGCTTTTTATCGCAGCATTTGCTACTGCATCTCTCATGGTGTATTTTGATGCGTCAACAACAGACACTGTCGCGTCTTATGCGCTTGAGGACTATGAAGTGGGTCAGATTGCTGACCGCACTATTTATGCGCGCAAATCGCTCAGCGCTGACGAAACCAACCCTGTCGCAATCGAAGAGGGCGAGAAAATTATCCGCAAGGGATTCCCGATTACCGAACAGGATTACCGCAAGCTCAAGAAGATGGCGGAGTCTCCGGCATACGTCGATTACCGCGCTTTTTCAGACAACGTTCTTTTCCTCATGCTGATTTCTGCGCTCTGGTTTGTATTCTATTCTCCGTTTCTTATCGGACGCAAAGTTGAGTTTAAGGAACTTCTTCTCGAATCGGTGTTCTTCCTGTTTGTGTATGCGATGACGGCGTTCGGAAGCAAGTCGCCGATGTTCCAGTCGGTGTATACGCTTCCAGTGATTATTCCGTCCGCATTCTGTGTGCTTCTTGTCGCCGTGCTGTTCGGTCAGCTATCGGCATTTTTCTTTTCGATTCTGCTTTCCGCTGCAGTCCTGAGTGCATCAGGCTTCCAGCTTCTGCCGTCTTTGTTCACGCTTGCGTCATGCCTTTCTTCGGCACGCATTGTCCGCAGAATAGAGCGCCGCATCGACATGGTGTTTGCCTCTTTGCTTCTTTCTGTCCTCGATGTCGTGTTCATGGTCATGCTTAAAGTGATTTTCAACGACAATTTTGCAGATGCTTTCTTTGTCATACCCGGCATTGCGTTCAACGGTTTTATTTCCGGCATTCTTGCGCTCGGATTCCTTACGCCGCTTGAGTCAATCCTCAATACAGCTTCTGTTTTCAGACTGATGGATTTGAGCGACCAGAACAGCCCGGTGATGCGCCGCATGCTTCTCACTGCAAGCGGAACATACAACCACAGCATGGTCGTCGCCCAGCTTGCAGAAATTGCATGCAAAGACATCGGTGCAAACGCACTTGTCGCGCGCGTCGGCGCTTATTATCACGACATTGGCAAAATGGATCAGCCTGAGTACTTCGTGGAGAATCAGGCTGGCGGTGAAAATAAACACAACGAAATGAGTCCGTCGCTTTCTGTTTCCGTAATCAGAAGCCATGTAAAGCACGGTGTTGAAAAAGCTCATCAGCTTCATCTGCCGCAGCCGATTATCGACATCATTGCAGAGCATCACGGCAACAGCGTTATTACGTATTTCTACAACGAAGCGAAAAAAACAGACCCGAATGTTAATCCGGAAGACTTTGCATATACCGGAAATCCGCCGACGACGAGAGAAAGTGCAGTCGTTATGCTTGCAGACACCGTTGAAGCTGCCTGCCGCACGCTCGATTCTCCGACACTTCCGCGCCTCGATAAATTTATTCAGACGCTGATCAATGCAAAAATTGAAAATCATCAGCTTGATAATTGTCCGCTTACATTCCGCGACCTCACGTTAATCAGAAAAGCGTTTGTGCAGTATTTGAGCGGCTATTATCACAACCGTATTAAATATCAGGATCAGAAGGACCCTGACAGCAATTCGACTCCAGACGGACAGACAAACGGTGCGAACCAGAATGTGCTTGGAGAAGACACGCTGAACGAAGCCAGAAACAATGCGTAACCGCGTCCTTGTTTCGATGCAGGAAGGTCTCGCTGATCCGGAATGGCTTCCGCTCATTGAGCCGTATGAACAGAAAGTTCTCGAAGCTCTCGGATATGACGGCGAAGAGATATCAGTCTTGTTCTGTGATGACAACTTTATTCATGATCTTAACAAGACGTACCGCAATATCGATTCACCAACCGATATACTTTCATTTGAGAATGGCGACAGCTACACTGACGAAGACGGCAACGAATGGAAAAGTGCAGGCGACATGGTGATTAGCCTTGAGACGCTTCCCAAAAATGCGGAATACTTTGGCGTTAGCCAGAACGAAGAACTAAAGCGCCTCATGATTCACGGAACGCTTCATTTGAACGGTATGGATCACGGAGAAGCGCATATTGAGCCTTGTGTAGAACCAACCGATGAAATGCTGAAATTACAGGAAAAGACTTTAAAAGAATTTTCCGATGAAAAAATAATAGGGAAGTAATTTCCCTGTGCAGGAAGGATATGAGTTTTTTTAAGTTTGGTAAGAACAAAGAAGGCGACCCACACTCTAGCAGCCCGGTAGGAGTTGACGGCTCAAATGCCGGCTCTGACCGGGCACAAGAAGAAATGCTGATTGAAGAAAAACGGGACATGATCAAGGGAATCGAAGATCTGTCGCACACTTCAGTCAAGGAAGTTATGATTCCCCGCATCGACGTCGATTTTCTTTCCGTCGATACGCCGCAGGACGAGCTCATGGCAAAAATTGCCGAAAGCGGTCACTCGCGGTTCCCTGTGTACAGCGAATCAATCGACAATGTCGTCGGTGTCCTGTACGTCAAGGATCTTATTAATGCATTTTCAAAACACGAGGCTGTTGACCTCGAAAAAATAATCCGCAAGGCATATTTTGTTCCGGAATCAAAGCGGATTGACTCGCTTCTTCGTGAATTCAAACGCCGTCATCTCCACATTGCAATTGCAATCGATGAATACGGCGGAGTGAGCGGCATTGTCTGCATGGAAGACATCATCGAGGAAATCGTCGGCGACATTCAGGATGAGTTCGACAACGAGCGCGAGGATATTCTTTCAATCGGAGACAATATCTGGCTCTGTGACGCTCGTGTTAATCTTGACGAC
>LAHS01002013.1_pt1 | contig 14127 bp, 13 predicted proteins | sample 329651 | NCBI WGS metagenome assembly LAHS01 (sample SAMN03275699, study PRJNA271635) | activated sludge metagenome | isolation source: sample C-1 Sludge from hydrolytic chamber (first chamber) of Anaerobic... | reverse complement strand
GTCATCAACTACGGCATGTACAGTGCTGAAGATGAAGCACAGCTGACATATGTACAGAACGGGATCCTGGCTTCTGTATTATTGAACAGCGGTGCCGCAGACTTTGTAGTGACAGGATGCGGTACAGGCGAAGGCGCAATGCTTGCTCTGAACAGTTTCCCTGGTGTCATCTGCGGACATATTGAGACACCGCTTGATGCATATACCTTTTCTCAGATCAATGCCGGCAATGCAGTCGCACTGCCATATGCATTAGGCTTCGGCTGGGGCGGAGATTTAAATCTGCAGTATATCTTTGAAAAGCTGTTTGCGGAAGAACCAGGCGGCGGCTATCCAAAGGAGAGAGTAGTTCCAGAACAGCGCAACAAGAAGATCCTGGATGGTGTCAGAATGAATGCATTCCGTCCACTGCCTGAGATCCTGAAGTCATTGGATGCAGAACTGGTCAAGGGAGCATTTGCCGGCGCCCATTTCGATGAATACTTCACGCGTGACTGCAAAGTTCCATCGTATTTGGAACTGGTCAAGGAACTGAAGAAATAATCAAAGCGGAGCAATCCGCTTTTTCTTTTTTTCAGGAGAAATATGAACAATGTGGTGAATGCTTTGTTATTTCAGCACTTTTGTGCGAAAATAGTAGTCGAACGAAGCAAAGGAGACCAACTATGAACAAGCCTGAATTAAATGATAAATTAGCCAAGACCAAAATTAGAAAGTATAAGACTTTCGGCGGCAATACCGTTGAGATCATGTACGGAGCAGTCGATAAAGATGGAAATGCAGCTTCCCCGAAGGAAGATGCAGATGACGGTCATGGCATCTGGGCTGGCATTGAGATCAATGGAGACTACCGCATGTTCTCCTGGAAACATTCCAAGGCAGAAGGCGGCAATACAGAATATGGTACAGAGTTCAAGGACAAGGCACTGGATACACTGAAGGAACAGCTGAATCAGAGAACAGAGCTGGCCAGAAAGCTGGAGACCATGCTGCATAATGGCGACAGTGATGACACTGCATTACAGGCTATTAAAGATGAATGGGCAAAGATCACTACCTGGAATGTACCGGTAGAAAAAGAAATCATCAAGCGTTATGAAAAGGCATTGAATGCTTTTGAACCTAAGATGGAAGAAATCAAGGAGAACGTAGCTGCGAAGTCTGATCTGCTGGATCAGGCAAAGAAGCTGCTGGATGCGGAGAACTTCAAGAACGCAAGAATGGAATTAGATAAGATCAAGGATTCTTTACATGAAGTCGGTTCTGCCGGCAATGCCAAGGATGATGAAATCCGGGAACAGATCCATCAGATTGAGAATACACTGCGTGAGAAACAGAAGGACTTCAATGAACATATCAACGAGTCCCGTTCACAGGCAGAGACAAAGAAGAATGAGATCATTGCGGAGACAAAGAAACTGGTCTCAAACGTCTCAAATTTCAAAGATACAAACACAAAGCTGAATACATTGTTTGATCAGTGGAAAGCAGCCGGCAGTGCAGGTCATGAAACAGATGAAAAGCTCTGGGATGAATTCAATGCATTGAGAAAACAGTTCTTTGATGCGAGACAGAAATTCTTTGAGGACCGTGAGGAACAGCTGAAGAAGTCCGGTGAGACAAAGCAGAAGCTGATTGAAGAAGCGAAGGCAATTGTTGAGAAGAATGACTTTAGTAAAGCCGCAACAGAAAAGATGAAGGACTTCGATAAGAAGTGGAGAGAAGCAGGATATTCAGGAAAGGATATCAATGATACTCTCTGGGATACCTTTACCAAGACAAAGGAAAGCTTCTGGGCTGCGAAGAAGAGCTTGTTCACAAAGGCAGTACAGTCTGATCTGGAGAAGGCACAGAAAGAACTTGAAAAGATCAATCAGGAACTTGAAGATCTGGAATACCGTCTGGAAGTTGCACCAAATCCAACCATGAAGAAGGATGTAGAAGATACAATCTATGTCAAGCGAAATGAAAAGACGGATAAAGAAAAAGAATTGGAAGAATTGAAGAAGAAAGCCAGTGAATAAACCGGAGACTCACAGAGATGTGAGTCTTTTTGGTATAATGGAGAAATGAAAAAACAGACAGTTGGCATCGTTGCACATGTCGATGCAGGAAAAACAACATGTATTGAAGCGATGCTGTATCAAAGCGGCACCATCAGAAAGCTTGGCCGCGTGGATCATCGTGATACTGTGATGGATTATGATGAAGAAGAACGCTCACATGGAATCACTATTTATGCCAAAGAAGCGCACTTTGACTGGAAAGATACCAGATTCTATCTGATTGACACGCCAGGGCATGTCGACTTCTCTGCTGAGATGGAACGCAGTCTTTCCATTCTTGACTGTGCTGTATTGGTGATCAATGGTCAGGACGGTGTTCAGCCGCATACCGAAACAATCTGGAAATGCCTGGCACATTATCATATTCCAGTGATTGTCTTTATCAACAAGATGGATATTTCCTATCTTCCTGCAGAACAGCTGATCAAGGACCTGCATGCAAAATGTTCCGATGCATGTGTTGCCTTTCATCAGGAAGGATATGAAGAAGAACTGTCATTGACTGATGACATTCTTTTAGAAGAATACATGCAGACAGGCTCCTTTCAGCAGGATTCACTTTTAGATGAGATGCATTCTATCAGCGGAAATTCTTTCCCGTTCTGCTGGGCTCAGCATTGAAGATGCAGGGCATTGATGAACTGATGGATCTGCTGTCCTTCTTTACCCCGGAACGCACCTATCCGCAGGATTTTGGTGCCAGGATCTATAAGATCTCAACTGATGAAAAAGGAGACCGTTTGACACATGTCAAGATCACCGGCGGTGTCCTGAAGGCAAAAGATAAGATCAGTGAGACCGAAAAAGCAGATGCCATCCGTCTGTATCAAGGCAGCAGCTTTACTTTGATGAATGAAGCAGAAGCAGGTGATGTTGCTGCTCTGAAGGGCATCACCTCATTTGAACCAGGGCAGGGACTCGGCTTTGAAAAGGACAGTGAGAAACCGCTCCTCAGTGCATATATGACATATGAACTGATCCTGCCGGCTGGCACCAATACGCTTGCCTTGAATGAAACGATGAAGCAGCTGGCTGAGGAAGACCCGCAGCTGGAAGTATCCATCGATGAAAAGACACAGAAGATCCAGATTCAGATCATGGGCGAAATGCAGAAGGAAGTGCTGCAGAAAAAGATTTTAGAGAGAAGCGGCATCGAGATTGGCTTCGGTATTGGCTCTATCGTATATCAGGAAATAATCAAGGATCCTGTGGAAGGGGCAGGGCACTTTGAACCTCTGCGTCATTATGCGGAAGTCCATGTACGCTTGGAACCTCTGCCGGCAGGAAGCGGGATTGAAGTCATCAGTACATGCAGCAGCGATGAATTGAATTCCTCCTGGCAGAGATCAATTATCAGTGCACTGCAGAGAAAAAGGCATCTCGGCGTCCTCAGCGGTTCTCCGCTCACGGATGTAAGGATTATTTTGACTGCCGGCCGCGGCAGCATCAAACATACTTCCGGCGGGGACTTCCGTCAGGCGGCGCTGCGGGCAGTCCGTCAGGCTTTAATGAAAGCTGAAAGTATTCTTTTAGAGCCTTACTATACATTTACACTGAATGTTCCGGCTGCCTCCCTGAGCAGAGCGTTATTTGATCTGGAGACGAGAAATGCAGAAGTTGCTATCAATGAAGAAACAAACGGCACAATGACAATTCAGGGAAAAGGGCCAGTCAGGACACTGACGAATTATCAGAGCGAAGTGACCTCCTACACCAAAGGACTTGGCAGGTTTTCATGTGTACTGGAAGGCTATCATCCTTCTCAGGCAGCCGCGAAGATCATTGCTGAGATCAGCTATGATCCAGAAGCAGATCTTAGAAATCCTTCCGGTTCTGTGTTCTGCGCCAATGGTGCAGGCTACTATGTGCCTTGGAATGAAGCGGATTCGCTGATGCATGTTCAGCTGAAGAAGGAAAGTACAGCCAGCTTTGAAAGAGAAAAGATCAAAGTCAATGAAGCAGACCTTTCCGCCATTCTGAAAAGTGCTGTTTCGAATAACCGCAATGAAAAGAAGGAAGCGCGGCCGAAAGCAGAACCAAAGCCTGAGAAGCAGAAGGCTGCTCCGAAGAACCTGCCATCCTTATTGATCATTGACGGCTACAACATGATCTATGACTGGCCGGAACTGAAAGAGATTGCCAAGGAAGATCTTTATGATGCACGGGCAAAGCTGACATCCATCCTGCAGAACTATCAGGCATATACCGGGGAACAGATGATCCTTGTCTTCGACGGCTATCAAAAGCAGGATAATCACGGCACCGTCCTCAAGAAAGGAAACCTGACCATCGTCTATACAAGGACTGATGAAACGGCTGATGCATGGATTGAACGGGCAGGGTACGAATACCGGAATACCTATGCATTATCTGTTGCGACCTCCGACGGTTTGATCCAGAATGCTGTATTCTCACAGGGTGCACTGCGCATCTCAGCAAGAGAATTTAAGAACCGTATTGATTTCATCAATACACAGATCAAAGAAAAGACAGAAAACCTCTGAATTTACAGTTAAAAACAAGTGATTGCTGATTTTTTACGAAAATAGGATACAATGATTACATGGGAAAAGAAGAACATAATCAGGGGAATACACTGGCGAAACTGCCGTATATCCTGCTTGAACTCATCAATAACGAGAATCCGGAAAGTGTCGATTATATTATCGGCAAGTATATTCTGGATCATATGAATCAGCTCAGCGGAGCTTCTATTCAGGATATTTCTGATGCATGTGAAGTATCTAAGAGCACTTTGAGCAGATTCTGCCGGAAGATCGGTCTGGAAGATTTCCAGGAGATGAAGGATGAACTTCAACATGCCAATATCAATCCAAGCAACAAGTTCAATGTACCGCTGGTGGATTCAGACGGCAAAGGATATCTGAAGAGCGTCAGTGAGCAGGTCATGAAGCTGGATGCTGCACTGGATTATAAACTGATCGAAAAGCTGGTCAGAGAGATCTATGATGCAAAGAACATCATTCTGCTTGGCTCCATGCAGGCAATGAATCCGGCGGTCAATCTGCAGCAGGATATGCTGTTCTGCGGCAAAGTGACCCGTGTTCCAAGTATGTTCTCACTGCAGGTCAGTGCAATTGAACGTGCACGTCCCAATGATCTGCTGATCTGTTTCTCCAACAGCGGCATCTTCTTTGAACGTCTGTTTGAAAATCAGGGAGATCTTCATAAACTGGATCATCTGCGCATCTGGATGATCACTGGCAATGAGAATGTTAAGAAACTGTCCTATGTCAACGAGAGCATCATTATTCCTGACAACCATGGCTATGTATCGCATCCGCTGCAGTTCAATCTGACTGCCCGTGTCATTGCAATGGCATATGCGGAATACTATAAAAAGATGAATGAAAAAAAGGGACATTGAGTGAAGTCCCTTTTCTATTTGGCTGCGATGATATATTGAATCAGAATATCCAAGAACATCATGTAGCTGAACTGTTCTCCTAAGACAATTTCTTTCCCTAAAGATTTTGGCAGAGTAGGAAGGACCACTACATCATTAAAATCTTTGCGGAGAGGATGTTTCGGCGAGGTGGTGATCAGCAATGTATGCGGTTGGCGGTCAGGCATCTGCTCAATTGTTTCAATTTCATGGCGAAGAGAAGGATTCCGTGAGGAAAAATCAATCAGCAGGTCATTGCTGGTGTATGTATATGGGAGCATCCACATCTTATCTGTGCTGATGCTGGTGGATTTGATTCCGCATAAGGACAGCAGTGCCATTAAATAATCAGCAGGGATTTTTGACAGAGAGTGTCCGGTCAGATATACCGTATTTGATTTTTTGATCAATTCCGCAATCGATTTCATCTGTTTTGCAGATAATGAATTTTCTGTTGTTTCCAATAATTGACTATACATATCAGCACGAGATTTTTTTTTCGTTTCACTCTGCATGCCTTCAATATCAATTTGTGCCTGGTACTGCAATTCATTATACCCTTTGAAGCCAAGCTTCTGAGCAAAGCGAGTCAGACCCGCCTGAGAAACACCGCTGGTCTGCGTTATTTTAGAAATGCTCTCACGGGCAAATATATCTGGGAAGCGAAGAAAATTATCGTAGATTGCTTGATCGGTTTTCGTAAAAGATGCAGATTTCAATTTCATTGTGTCGAAGATTGTCATAAGAATACCTCGCCTATGTAATATTTTACATCAAATGAATCATAATTTAAATGAATAACAATTCAAAATATAAAATAATTATTGAATTGAAATTCAATTTAGCTTATATTGTTCCTGTGGGAAGCGTTTACAAAAATCTAAATGAAAGAATGATGCCGATGAATACTGCAGATTCTAAAGCATTCGCTGCTTTCAATAGATGGGTAGGCGAAGGATTCCCATACATCTGCTTCATTTGCAAAAATTGAATCCAAATTCAAAAATAGGGAGAATATATGAAAAAGTTTGAAGATTGGCTGACCCTTGCGTCAAGCAAATTTGCAACAAATCGAGTGTTAAATGTAATTCAGCGTGCATTCATGATCCTGCTTCCAATTACAATGGTAGGTTCAATTGCCTCACTGCTGAAAGGAATCAGTATCGGCGGTTATCAAGCATGGCTCCAGTCTACCGCTTTGTATCCTGCACTTGGAGCAGTCTACCAATTCACCGTAGGTATCTTAGCTCTATACATCGTATTCCTTGTCGGACTTCAGTTTGCTTCTATCTATAATCTGCCGAATGACGGTGTAAATATCGGCTTGACCGCTTTGATGGGCTTCTTCATCATTACACCTTATACACAAGCTGAAACAGCATATGGAGCAGCAACCTTATCGACCCAGTGGCTTGGCTCTTCAGGCATGTTCATGGCAATCATTCTTGCTTTTGCAACAGGAGGTATCTTCAAATTCTGCAATGCAAAACATATTGAGATCAAAATGCCTGATTCAGTACCACCAATGATTGCACGTCAGTTCAGTGCTTTGATTCCGGCATTTTTTGCAACAATCATATTCATTGCAATCAAGATAATTTTCGGTATGACACCGATTGGTGATGCACAGACTGCAATCTATTCTTTGATTTCAGCACCTCTGAGCCATTTAAGCGGAAATATATGGGGCTTATTTGTGATTTATCTTGTTCTGTACTGCATGTGGTTCTTCGGTATTCATGGCGGTATGACAGTTATGCCGATCATGATGTTGTTATTTACTCAGGTCCAGATGGAAAATTTGGCTGCATATCAGGCAGGTTCTGCTCTTCCTCATATGGTAACTGGCGCAATCTTGAGCTATGGTTCAGGCTCTTTCCCATTGATTATTGCAATGCTGATTTTTGCAAAATCAAAAGCAAATCGTTCGATTACAAAACTGGCCGCAATTCCATCATTCTTTGGTGTTGATGAGCCGTCTTACTTCGGAGTTCCAATGATTCTGAATCCAATCTTCTTCCTCCCATGGGTTGTTTTCACACCTGCTATTGCTGTATTTGGTACTTATGCTCTTGAAGCTGCTGGCCTGATTCCTTATGCAACTGGTGCTAGCGCTGGTTCATTCGTTCCTTTCTTTGTCATTGATCTTGTCAGCTATGGCTGGAGAGGTGTTGTATGGGGCCTGTTGATATTTGCTTTATGTGTTCTTGTCTATATTCCTTTTGTAAAGGTATATGATAAGCAGAAGTGTGCTGAAGAGGCGAAGATTGAAGCAGAAGAAGTTGCGGCAGAAAATGCAGAAGTAAAAGCAGTATCCCAGAACGTATAAATAAAACGCGATTCATTTCCTTTCAATAATGTAAAGATAGGAGGTCCAATATGAAATTATTAATGCAGTCTGATGATTATGGTATTACGCGCGGAGCTTCATGCGGTATTATTCATGGCATCAAGCATGGTATCATACGAAACACAGGCCTGTTTGCAAATATGCCATGGGCAGAAGAATGTGTGGATATGCTGAGACCATATCTGGATGAGATTGGATTCGGCATTGATCTGAATGCGTCCACAGGTCCATCACTGCTCGGCTATGCAAAAGTGCCGTGTCTTTGCCGCAAAGATGGTTCTTTCTATACCAGCAGAGAGAATCGGGCAATGGATGAAGCAATAGCAAATCATGATCACGTAGATTATGAACAAGTATATGCAGAATTTGAAGCTCAGATTCTAAAGTTTCAAGAGCTTGTTGGCAGACTTCCAGATTATTTTCATGGACATGCATACGGGACTGAGACGACTTACAAAGCGAGTATTTCTCTCGCTCAAAAATATCATCGCCCTTATACATTGGAAATAGGAAGGCGTGCTGAAGTGAAAGAGACTGGCATGGGTTGGTATAAATATGGCGGCGGAGTCGAGGAACAATTGAAAGAAGACCCAATTGCATATATTACTGCCGATGAAAATGGATTGCTTCAGAGTGAGTATGGTTATATTATTACGCACTGCGGGTATATGGATGCTGATTTGATCAATCTTTCCAGTTTTAATGCCTGCCGTGTTAAAGATCTAGAAGCAGTTACCAGTGATGTGCTCAAACAGTGGGTCAAAGACAACCACATTGAACTGATTACTTTCCGCGATATTCCTGAAGAGTGGTATTAACAAATCTCCAATCTGACATGCTCGGCATCTGCCGGGCATGTCTTGATTTATATACATGGTTAGCTGAAAATGAAGTTAGGAGATATTGAAAATGAAATTAGGTGTATCTGTTTATCCGGATCTTTCTCCACTGGAAGATATCCGCAGTTATTTGGAGCAGGCATCATCCTGCGGCTTTACCCGTGTTTTTTCAAGCATGTTCTCCATGCAGGGAACCAATGAAGAAATCATCGATTATTTCAAAAAGTTCATAGAAGCAGCGCACGCCTGCGGAATGGAAGTCTCATTGGATGTTAATCCAATATTCCTGCAGAAACTGGGTGTCTGTTATGATGACCTTTCTTTGTTTCATGAGATTGGATGCGATATCATGCGCATGGATATTTCTTATGGAAAAGAAAAGGATCTGAAGATGATCCAGAATCCTTATGGCATCCGCATAGAATACAATGCTTCTATGGGCGTGGCAGAAGAAATGGATTTCTTTGTTAAGAATCATGTATCAAAGGATGCAGTGCTGCTTGGACACAATTTCTACCCGCAGAGATATACTGGCATGAAGTGGAATAAGTTTCTGGCAATCAATCATGAACTGAAGAAGTACGGGTTCGCAATTGATGCATTCGTGTCATCACATGCACCGCATACGCATGGGGTATGGGATGCTGTCTGCGGTCTTCCTACAGTTGAAAAGATGAGAGATCTGCCCATTGACCTCCAGGTAAGGGAACTGCTTGCTACAGGGGACGTTGATGATATTCTGATTGGCAATGCCTACGCATCCATTGAAGAAATGAAGCAGATTCAAAAGGTATGCACACATTCAAGAAATGTGGAAGACTCACCAATCATCAACATATTGAAACAATATGGTATGGCACCAGAAAAATTGTCAGAGAAGATATTGAAAGTTGACATTGACCCTCAAGCATCACAGCAGGAGAGATGGAATCTGCTGGAGTTGTTTCCACAGGCTGACTTTGGTGACAGTAGTGAATGGATCTGGCGCTCGAGGGCAGGAAGAATGACAGGTGTATCTATTCCAGTCAGAAAATATGAAAATGAATATTTTGAGGCTGGAGATGTAGTCATTGTTAACGATAATTATCCTCACTATGCTGGTGAAATCCAAATTGTCCGTATCCCAATTCAAAATGACGGAACGCGAAATCTGATTGGCCATCTTGCACCGCATGAGGAAGATATGCTCGAATTGATTAAAGATGGTGATGCAGTAGCTTTTTATGAGAACTAAAAAATGATAGCAAGCTTGTGAAGTGAACCCACTTCATTGAGGCTTACTCTCATTTTTGCTTCATAAACTCAACAACTGCTTCAACTGCTTCCTTTTGCTGCTGGGCTGCAGATATTACTGCATCTGCATCGCCTTTCTGCTTTCCATAGTTGCCGAACTGGGCATGATTGCCGCCCTCGATCCGAACAACATTCTCGGTATAATTGATTTTTGCCTCTACCTGCGTATTTAAAGATCCATAGATGGTCAGTGCTTTTTCCGCTGGATAATCGCCATAAATATAGGCACCCATCAGGATCAGGCCCTGCAGCTTATCCTGATGCTTAGCAGCGTAGGAACTTGCCATGGCACCGCCCAAGGAATGACCGGCAAGATACCATGTCTTGATATCTGGAAAATCTTCGATGATCTGATCGGCAGCGTTGACATTGAAGAAGGCCAGGTTCAGCGGCATATGGACAAGAATGCATGTCACATGTGCTTCTTCTCTGATCTGCTCCAGGATTGGCAGGTAGGCAATCGCTTCAACCTTCGCACCGGGATAGAAGATCACCGCTGTGCTGCTGTCTTCTTCCGGCAGGATCGTCAGGCTTACTTCATTGATCAGCGTGCTGTCATTCTGTGCGAAAGATACAGCGGTATCATCCGCATGATAATAGAAAGCTGTCCAGGATAAGAAACCAAGAACGGCGGCGATAACAATTGATACAACAGTCAGAAGGACAATATACCTTCTTTTCATTTTCTTCTTCATCAGAACACTTCTCTCCTGCAAGTGTGATACAATACAATATATTAAATGAACGTGTTCATAAAAGAAAGGGAAATATGCCGAAAAAGATAGAAAATCTCAAGGATATGATCCTGCAGGATGCCCGCATCATTCTTAAGAAGCAGGGCTATGAGCAGCTGACTATCCGCAAGGTTGCCAATGATTGTCATATCGCGGTTGGTACTGTTTATAATTATTTTCCTTCCAAGGAAATGCTGGCCGCATATGTGATGCTGGAAGACTGGCAGAAGACACTGGCGCAGATCAAGGAAAAGTGTCAGGGAACAGAAGAACTGACGCAGGCTGTGCAGTACATCTATGAAGGTGTACTTTCTTTTGCCAGACAATACCGCAGTTCCTGGCGGGGATATGCCTTCACGGGTACAGAGACTATGGCTTTCCGCAAAAGACATGTACTGCTGATCAGGCAGATTGCGGAATGTGTGGAACCATTTACGAAAGATCTGCAGGCATCATTGTCACCAGAGTTCAGCCTGTTTGTGGCAGAGAATATTTTGGCCTGTGTGAACGGTTCACCTGTCAAAATTGAAGAACTGATCAATATCATGTCACACCTGGAGAAGTCTTATGGCAGAAAATGAACTGGAAGAACTGACCGAACAAATGCTGGAATGCATAGAATCATGCATGAAACTGGAACCGTCAGATATTGGCAGTCATACGGAAATGCACTGGCCAAAGCTGCTTCCGCTCATGCATCTGCATGCCCGCAGCTATCATGTTGAAAAGTATGGCAGCATCTTTGCGATGAATACACATGTCACTGGAGATCTGATGGATCTTGCAACAATCGTTTGCACACCGAATGCAGGCGGAGATGTTCCTGTCCTGCTGATCGATATTATGAAGATGAAACAGAAACAGGCTGTCTTTGTCGAATACTATGACTGTACTGAAAATGGTGCGGAGGATGATCGTCTGCAGAAGGTGAAGCAGATATATGACAGTCTGGAAGACTATGCGGAAAAACCGGCATGGTATGTCAAGGAAAGAACGAAAGATTCCTTGATCAAAGGCGGCATAGACTGGGAAAGTCTGAAGAAAATGGCAGCAGCTTCCATGCATGCCTATGCTGAAATGGCAGCGTCACATCCGCCAGGAACTACTGCAGAAGGGAATCAGCATCGATTGAATGCATTCATCGATCGGATGGTGCAGGAGGGAAATCCTTCTTCATCTACAATGATGAAAGTAATGGGAAAAGAAGAAGCGGAACATTTCTTCCGCGCAGTGATTATGCCGGAATGCCGGTGTGAAGGAGAAGAAAAAATATGAAAGTTGTATTGGCAGGTGCTTATGGAAATTTAGGGTCTGATGTGTTTCGCTCCCTTCTGAAAGCAGGACATACCGTTGTGGCATTGGATGCGATTGAAAAGAACCTCAATCTGAAAGGGGACTACACGTTCCATAAAGTCAATGTGACAGATCCAGCTACACTATCAGGACTGTGTGATGGTGCAGATGCTGTGATCACGACCGTCGGACTCACAAAAGCTTCAGCATCGGTATCCAATTATGATATTGACTATCATGGCAATCTGAATCTTCTTCATGAAGCACAGAAGGCTGGGGTAAAGAAGTTTGTCTATATCTCAGTATTAAAAGCGGATGCGGAAAAGGCAGAGAATGTACCGATGGTCCATGCAAAATATCTGATGGAACAGGATCTGATCAAAAGCGGCATGCCGTATATGATCTACCGTCCAACAGGATACTTCTATGACATCATCAAAGTCTTTAAGCCGATGATTGAAAAAGGTTCAGTCACTCTGCTGGGGAAAGAGCCAGTCAGTGCCAATGTCATTGATACGCCTGATTTTGCGGACTACATTGTGGAACATCTCAATGATGAGGGAAAGATCATCTCTATCGGCGGGAAGGAAACATATACCTATGAAGAAATTGCCCGCATGTGCTTTGAAGCAGCAGGGAAGCCGGCTGTCATTAAGCATGCACCAGCATGGCTGTTTGATATTCTGGCAGCTGTCAATCATATGAAGAAGAATGGCAAAGAAGCAATTATCCGCTTCAGCAAGTGGACATTGAGTGAATCGATGGTCGGTGATACAAAAGCCGGAACACATTCGTTTGCTCAGTATATCAAAGACAGCTTTCAAGAGGCAGTGAAGTAATATGCTTCAGAATGTAATCATCCTATTGATTGTATCAGCGGTGATGTGTTCCATCGGCTTCTACAAGCATGTTTACTTTCTTTCGATTGGGTACGGATTTTCAGTGGCAGGCATCGGTGCTGCTCTGCTGATCATGTATGCATCATCCCTGAATATTCTTTCTGTTCTGCAGTGCATTGTGCTGATCCTCTATGGTGCGCGTCTTTCTGGTTTCCTGATATACCGTGAAATGAAGAATGCTGCTTACCGCAGTACTTTAAAGTCAGTTGCGAAGGATGAAAGCGACATGTCCTTTGCGGCAAAGCTTGGCATCTGGGCAGGTGTTGCGATTCTTTATGTAATGGAGACAAGTCCAGTGTTCTTTCGTCTGGCAAATGGGACACAGGATACAGCAGCACCAGTCATTGGGATCTTCATCTCTTTATTCGGTCTGTTCATGGAAGCTGCTGCTGACCATCAGAAGAGTCAGCAGAAAAAGGAAAATCCGCATATGGCAGCGATGAAAGGCCTGTACCGGATTGTCCGCTGCCCAAATTATCTTGGTGAGATCTTATTCTGGACCGGCGTCATGGCAGGCGGCCTGACTTCATTACATGGAGCAGCGCAGTGGATCACTGCATTAACAGCGTATGCAATGATCATCGGTATCATGATCAGCGGTGCAGCCCGTCTGGAGAAACGGCAGAACAGCAATTATGGCAAAGATCCTGTCTATCAGGCGTATACAGCTAAGACACCTGTCCTGTTCCCATGGGTCCCGCTGTATCATCTGACAAAGGAGCAGAAACATGAGTGAGCGTCATCAGATCCCGGAAGGATTTACGATGGGACTGGCATTGGTGGATGCCGTGCCGGTGCTGTTCTTCTGTGCCAGTGCGGTCCTGATTGGGACCCGCATGCACAGCATCTTGTTCTGGTGGGGTGCAGCTCTATGCATCATGGGCGGCAGCGGCAAAGTCCTCTGGAAAATACTGCTGGCAGCCATCCATAAGGACATCCGCATTCTGAACAAGCAGATGCGGTTCATTATGCCGCTTGGCTTTCTATGCATGATCATCAGCGTATACATGCATCCAGTTTCCTTTACGATGCAGGAACTGTTACAGCTTCCATCACTGCTGTTCTTCGCAGTGGGCTTGATTGGAATGATTGGCATGACTGTCCTTGGCCTGACAAAGAAATCCATGGACGTCAAAGCCAACTGGCTGGAACAGTGCATCAACTGTGTTGCGCAGGCAGCTTTCTTTCTTGGTATTTTATTCTTCCATATGTAAAAGGTCAGTGATGAACTGACCTTTTTTCAGCTT
>LAHS01002097.1_pt1 | contig 14134 bp, 7 predicted proteins | sample 329651 | NCBI WGS metagenome assembly LAHS01 (sample SAMN03275699, study PRJNA271635) | activated sludge metagenome | isolation source: sample C-1 Sludge from hydrolytic chamber (first chamber) of Anaerobic... | reverse complement strand
GGTTAGGAGGGGATGACGTGTAAGCGGCTTGTTCACCTCCTGACGGGTATCATCCCCTCCTCCGCCTCCCCTTTCCAAGGGGAGGATACCAGTTAGTCTTTCTGCTTGCCCCTTGCTGCATGGTTTCTTACAACAAAGGTACGAGGCGCCGGGGGTTGCTTTTCAAAGGAGAGAAAAACAAATATAAAAAGGGGAAAGCATGCGCAGATGCTTTCCCCTTACAGATAAGTTGCGGCTGCGGAGAGCCGTTATTGGGCGTTTATCTCCTTGAGCAGGCGGTCGGCATGGCCCCACTTGTCCATCATGTAGAGCACGTAACGGATGTCTACTCCGATGCAGCGGGCCAGGCGATGGTCGAAGTTGATGTCGCTCGAGAGACTGTCCCAGTTGCCGTCGAAGGCCAACCCGATGAGCCGACCCTTACCGTCGAACATCGGCGAGCCGCTGTTTCCGCCCGTGATGTCGTTGTTCGTCAGGAAGCAGAGCTGCATCTTGCCCGTCGTCTTGTCCTGATAAGGGCCGAAGTCGGATGCCGACAGCAGCTGGTGCATGATGGGTTCGGCGAAATATTCCACGTTTTCATCGGCCTTTTTCATTTTCTCCACCATGCTTTCTGCCGTGGTGTAGTAGCCCGACGGACGGCCTCCGAGGTCGAAACCGCCCACCTGTCCGTAGCTTAGTCGCATGGTGAAGTTGGCGTCGCTGTAGTGAGGCAGGTCCTGCTCCATGCGTATCTTGGCGTCGCAGAGCAGCCTTTCCTGCCTGTCAATCTCGTCGGCATGCTCCAAGAGCTCTGTTCTTAGGGCGTCCATTACCTCGAGCAAGTCGAGTCCATACATGGTTCCGGGGTCCTTTTGGAACGATTTGCGGTTCACGTAGAGCTTGCGGCCGCTCTTCATCAGGGCCGACTTGCTCCACAGATAGTCGACATAAGCGGCGTAGTTGCCGCCGAACTTGGTGTCGATGGTTTGGTAGAACTTGGGCAGATACTTGGTGTTCACGTGCTGGCGGTAGTTCCTGAAGAGGGTGGCCATTACCTCCTTGTCGAGACTTGCATCCCACTCGGCCGAATTGTCCTTAAATTCAACGTACTGCTTCTTGGGCTTTTCGGCCGGTCCTTGCAGCTCCATGTAGTTCAAACGGAACGCGCGCGTGTTGAATTCGCTGGTTCCCAGGAACGTTTCGCGGAAGAAGGTGAAGGTCTTCATGGCCTCGGCGCGCTTGGCGTAAAGGTCTTTCATCTTGTTGAAGTCGAGCTCTCCCTTCAGATAACCGGTGGAGTCCTGCCATGACTTGATGTGTTCTTCGTACTCCCTTTTCTGGTTCACCAGCCCGATGGAATCGATACATTTGTTCATTCCGATAGAGTTTTTCCAGTAGTTGGCGCTCTGGGCGAACTTGGAGTCGTACTTAATGCGCACTGCCTCGTCGGCTCTCATGTGGCGGAGCATGACCTCCTGCTTCACTCCACGTACCTGGGCGCGGGGCTCGTTGGTGGCATCGCGGCGCTCCCGGATGCCGTACGAGGAGAGGTAACGGCTGGTGGAGCCGGGGTAACCGATGGTCATGGCGAAGTCGCCTGCCTTGTATCCCTGCATACTTACGGGTGCCCAGTGCTTGGGATGGTAAGGAACATTGTCCTTGCTGTAAGGCGCCGGGCCGTTTGTTCGTGGGTTGGCGTAGATGCGGAAGACCGAGAAATCGCACGTTTGACGTGGCCACATCCAGTTATCTGTTTCCCCTCCGAACTTTCCCATGCTCTTAGGAACGGCGAAAACGAGGCGCAGGTCGGTGAAGTCCTGATAGGTGGTAGCGTAGAACTTGTTGCCCTCGTAGAAGGCGTCGATGTCAACATGCAGCGTTGAGTCCTTGGCCTTGGCCTGGTGGGTGAGTGCATTCTGGAGCGAGTCGATAATGGCTTCCTGCCGTTCGGCACTCTGCAGGTAGAAACCTGTGCCCAGTATGCGGTCCGTGATGTCCTGCTGCGAGACCATGAAGCTAACGAACATGTCCTCGTTGGGCAGTTCTTCGCTGTAGTCCTTGGCACAGAAACCGTTGAGCATGTAGTCATGTTCTACGGTAGAATGGCTGCGTATGGACTCGAAACCGCAGTGGTGGTTGGTGAATACGAGTCCGTCGGGCGAAACGACTACGCCCGAGCAGTAGCCCGAGAAGTTCACAACGGCGTTCTTGATGGCGTCCCGGCCCTCGTAAAGTGCACCGTAGGGCAGCTGGAAACCCTCCTGCTGCATGGTCTCGTAAACGGCCTTGGGCAGGTTGTAGAGTGTCCACATGCCCTCGTCGGCATGTGCCGGCAAGGCCAGGAACGCAAGGAGATAAATAGGTAGAAGTACCTTCTGCAATGTTTTTTTCATATTGTTAAGTTGATGTTTTTATTTCTGCAAATGGCGGTGAAGCAGCATGGGCAGGTCTCGCTTCACGATAACAGCCGCAAAGATGCCTATGAGCAGCGTGTTTACTGCCAGTGCCGGCCACGTGGAAAGCATGGCATTGGAGAGGCTGATGGCGCCGAAGAGCACGCCCGCCGTGAGCACATAGAGGGCTATCTCCTTGACAGGATAGTTGATGGGATAATATTTCTGGCCGAAGAAATAGCTCAACACCATGCTCAAGGCATAACTTACAAAGCCGGCCCAGGCGCACGCCCAGTAGCTGAAATAGGGTATGAAGACGATGTCGATGGCAATAAGTGCCACGGCGCCTACGGCAGAAAACCAGGCTCCCCAGATGGTGTGGTCGGTTAGCTTGTACCAGAAGCTGAGGTTGAAGAAGATGCCGAACATGATTTCTGCAGCCATCACGATGGGCACAATCTCCAGTCCTTCCCAGTAGCTGCGGCCCACGATGTAGCGTAGTACGTCCATATAGCCCATCACGCAGAGAAAAGCCAGCAGGGTGAAGATAACGTAGAACTTCATTGCCTGGGCGTAGGTGGCCTTGTTGTCCTTGTCTTTCGACTTGCCGAACACGAACGGCTCGTAGGCATAACGGAAGGCCTGGGTTATCATGACCATTATCATGGCTATCTTGATGCAGGCTCCGTAGATGCCCAACTGGGCGCGGGCCTCGGCTGCGGAACCGTCGTAAACGAAGGGAAAGATGATTTGCGAGGCGCATTGGTTGAGCTGTCCGGCCAGTCCCATCACCAATAACGGCCAGGTGTAGGTGAGCATCCGCTTGCATGTAGGCCAGTCGAAGGCGAAGCGCAGGCCGCGCAGTTCCTGCCAGAGCATGAGCAGCGTGGCCACCGAACAGAAGGCGTTGATGTAGAAAACCCACACTACATCGAGCGTGAAGCTGCCGTCGTAGATGCCGAAAAGATTGATGCGGAAGTACGGCAGCACGATAAGATAGAGCAAATTGAGCGTGATATTGAGCGCAATGTTGAATATCTTGAGCATTGCGAACTTGATGGGACGGTGCGCATAACGCAGGTATGCGAAGGGAATAGCCATGAAGGCGTCGATTGCTACGGTGATGTACATCACCAGAATGTATTCAGGATGGTCGGCATAGCCCACGAGCGAGGCTATAGGTTGGTTGAACAACACCACAACAACAGCAAAAACGAACGACGTGAGGCCAACTGTCTTGAGCGTGGTGGCGTACACCTGCTCCGGTTTCTCGCCGTCCTTGCTCATGAAACGGAAGAAAGTTGTCTCCATGCCGTAGGTGAGCAGGATGATGAGCAGCGCCACATAGGCATAAACATTGGTAATGATGCCGTACTGTCCGCCGGCCGCATTGAACTTTGCTGTTTGTATGGGAACGAGCAAATAGTTGATGAACCGGGCCATGATGCTGCTCAGTCCGTAGATTGCCGTATCCTTTGCTAAGCTCTTGAGATTTGCCATGAGTTGGTGAGATTATGGTAGCAAGAGGCTGGAATGGGGCCTCCGGTTTCTCGGGTGGCTGCGTGCAGCGGCCTTGCCGGCGGCATCCGGTTCCCTTGCCTGCGCTCTGTATTCGTTATGTAAAGAAGATGTATCCTATCACGATGGCCGCAACGCTGCCCACGAAGTCGGCCAGCAGGCCGCATCCTACGGCGTGTCGGGTGAATTTAATGTTCACACTGCCGAAGTAAACCGCCAATATATAAAAGGTGGTATCGGTCGATCCCTGGAATATACAGCTCAACCTGCCCACAAAGGAGTCAGCTCCATAAGTCTGCATGGCCTCCAGCATCATGCCACGGGCACCGCTTCCCGACATCGGCTTCATAAAAGCAGTGGGCAGAGCGCCCACAAAATCGGAGTTAAGTCCGCAGCTTTCCGTGCACCACTTGATGCCGTCAATGAGCATGTCCATGGCTCCCGAGGCGCGGAAAACGCCCACAGCAACGAGTATGGCCACCAGGTAAGGGATGATTCTCACGGCCGTCATGAAGCCTTCCTTGGCTCCTTCGATGAATGCGTCGTACACGTTTATCTTCTTCCGGAACCCGGCCAGGATGAAGAGAACGATGATACCGAAGAGTATCAGGTTAGAGGCTACGGCCGTAACCTTGGCCATCGTCTCCTTGTCCATTTGCCCGAAGCCCCAGATAATGATGCCCACAAAGGCCACCAACCCTACGAGCAGCGTGAGCAGGGCTGGCTGCAGGAGATTGATACGCTGCCACAACGCGGTGATGATGACGCCTGCCAGCGTTGCCACAGTGGTGGCCAGGAGGATGGGAATGAACACATCAGTGGGCTGGGCGGCACCATACGAGGCGCGGAAAGCCAGTATCGTGGTGGGTATGATGGTAAGACCGGAGGTGTTGAGCACCAGGAACATAATCATGGGATTGGTGGCTGTGTCCTTGCGGGGGTTAAGTTCCTGCATCTGGCTCATGGCCTTCAGGCCGGTTGGTGTGGCGGCATTGTCGAGCCCCAGCATGTTTGAGGCGATGTTCATGAAGATACTTCCCATGACAGGATGGTTGCGCGGAATGTCGGGAAAGAGCCTGGTAAAGACCGGACTGAGCATGCGCGCCAGCACGTTTACTGCCCCCGCACGCTCTCCTATCTTCATGATACCGAGCCAGAGTGCCAGCACCCCGGTGAGTCCCAACGATGTTTCAAAGGCCGTCTTCGAAGAACTGAAGGTAGAATCTACTATCTTCTGGAAGATGGTGGCATCGCCCATGGCCAGCTGTATGGCGCCAAAAAGAAAGGCGATAACGAAAAACGCTATCCAAATATAATTTAAAACCATTCGCTTGCAAAGGTAAAACATTTTGTTGATAACACAAAGTGCCGGGGCCAAAGGTTTGTCTTTGGAGCGAAAAATCCCGGACTTCGGGAGCCTACAGCCGTGATGCTGAGGCCCAGAGTCCGGGATTCGGGATTGCCTGCAGGTGCCTCTGCGGCTTATCTTACCTTGACCCTGCGGGCGCGGATGAGCTCTATCTGCTGCACGATGTCGGCATAATGCAGCTTGTTGATGCCCATGCTGGCAGCCTGCCGCTCCTTGGCGTAGGCCTCGATCTTGTCCAGATGCTGCAACAGATACAGCTCGGTGTCGGAGCTAACGCTGCCGGCAGCGGAGCCGGAAGCCTTCTTTGCCCCGCCTTTAGACGGGTTGAGAACGAGGTTGAGCTTGTCCAGATAGTTGCGTTCCAGGCCCCGACGCAGCTTGTTCTGCAGCGAGTTGGAGCCGTCGAGCGGCTTCCACACGCTGGCGAAGACGGTGTTCAGATAGTCGTCCAGCTGCAAGGCAGCGGGCTGAGTGTACGAGTCGTTGTACACTTTCTCCATCAGTCCGCCCGCCAACAGCAGCGAGAGGGCGTTGTTCTGGCGCGAGGCAATGTCGCCGGCTACGTCGAGTCCCGTCTTTTCCACAAGCTCGGCAGGGTACATCCACATAGGAGCATTGAACACGTTGCGCCCTATCCAGTCTATTGCTTCTTTCTCCTTGGCTGCCGGAGCCAGCTCTACGGGCTTGCTGCCGGGCAGGTTGTTGAGGTAATGGCCGCCCACATTGCGCATTACATGACCCATATAACGGCGGAACTGGTCGCGTACGCTCTTGTACATCTCATTGAGATCGTCGTACTGATAGTTGTCCTGACGGGTCCACTTGGGCAGGTTCGCGATGACGCGTTGCAGGTTCTTGATGCCGTAGTCGCTGGCTTTCATGCTGTTGTCGCCCAGGTCTTCGGTCTGCGAACGTGGGTCCTCGCCCCGTCCCTCGCCACCAAACCAGAGGCGTGAGTTCTGCTTCAGCACCTTTGTAGTTTCCGTCATGAGCCCCTTCTTTTCATCTATCTCGTCCTTAAACTCTGGCCTGTACTGGTATCCCCACTTAATGGCCCACTTGTCGTAGTCGCCTATACGGGGGAAGAGACCTTTGGGTGAGATGTTGTCCTCGGGCTGAGCAACGTAGTTGAAGCGGGCATAGTCCATGATGCTTACGGTGTGGCCGTGGGCCTCTACCCATGCTTTATCGCGCAGTTTCTCCACAGGCGTGGCGTAACTTGCACCCATGTTGTGGCGCAAACCGAGCGTGTGGCCCACCTCGTGTGAGCTCACGAAGCGGATGAGTTGCCCCATGAGCTCGTCGTCGAAGTGCATGGTACGGGCGCGTTTGTCCAGCGGTCCGCACTGTGTCATGTACCACTTGGTGAGCAGGTTCATTACGTTGTGGTACCAGCAGATGTGGCTTTCGATGATTTCTCCGCTGCGGGGGTCGATGATGTGGGGCCCGTAAGCGTTCTCAATCTCGGCAGGCAGGTAGCGCAGCACGCAGAAGCGGGCGTCGTCTACGCTCATGTCAGGGTCGTTGGGCCACTCCTTTGCCACGATGGCATTCTTGAATCCGGCCGCCTCGAAGGCCACGTTCCAGTCGTTGATGCCCTGCATGAGGTAGGGTACCCACTTCTTGGGCGTGGCGGGGTCGATGTAGTAAACTATCTGTCTGACCGGTTCGGTGAGCTTGCCACGGGCATACGCCTTGGCATCTTTTGGCTCCAGACGGTGGCGGGCCACAATTTGTTCGCGGTTGGTTTTATGCTGGTTGTCGTCAAAATAGGTAACCCGGGTGGTGAAGAAGCCAACTCGCTGGTCCCATAACCGCTTGCGCATGGGCGTCTTGGGCAGCAGAACCATCGACGTGTTGAGCCCTAACGTAACGCTGCCCGTGGCCGATGCCGGCGTGCGGTGCAAGGTCCGGCCGCCCACGCTGCCGCCGGCAGTGGCCGCATAGGTACGGGTGGAGCCCACTTCAATGTTGATGGGGAACACCCGCATGCTGTCTATGAAGGTGCGGTCGGCCTGCAGTCCGCCTATTCCCAGCTGCTTTCCGCCGTCCTTGGGAATGCTCACCACGTCGTTGTCCTTGGCGAAGAAACCCGTTACATCTATCAGGCTCATGTGCGGATTGGGGTTCTTTCCTATTATCTTGAACGATGCCACGATAGGATTAGTTGTCGATGCACGCAGCGTTTGCTCAATGCGCGAGTCCTCGGGGGCTATCTGGCTCACGGCGTAAGCACGCAGGAGCATGGTTGCCGTGTCGCGTTTTTCGAAGTAGAGGGTATTCTCGTTCACCTCTTCACCGGAGAACTTGCCCGTTCCCTGCGGCACAGAAGTGAGGCGGGTAACGGCCAGCACGTAGCGCCCCAGCATGGAGTCGGGCACCTCGAAGTACCACTTCTCGTCAATGTGGCGCACGGTGAAGAGCCCCTTCTGTACGCTTCCGCGCTTTTTCATCAGCTCTTCGTACTCGTTCTTCTTCTTTTCATCCTTCTTGCCCTCGGGCTTCTGGTTCTTCTTGTCTTGCTGCGGGTGTGGGTGTTTGTCCTGTTTGACTTCCCTGGGGGTCTTGTCATCCTGGCGGGTGCTGACAGAACGGGAGGCTGCATTCAGGCTCACGGCAAACGCCAGGAGTGCTACAGCCAGTTTTTGCTTCATCTTCATTGTTAATTGTGATATGGATATTGAGACTGCAAAATTAGTGATAACTTTGCGATTTCTGCCCCCTCCGGAGCAAAAAGTTGCAAATCGGGGGCCGCGTTCCTTACGAATTCTAAGCAAAAAGGCCGTTTACGGCCTCCCGGGAGCAGGTTGCCGGCGGTGCCGGAGGCCCGGTTGGCGAACTTTCGACACTTGTCGCACAATCATTCGACAACTGTCACACAACCGTTTGACAAGTGTCAAAAGTTCCAGAACCTATCGAACAACACCTCCGCGTGCCGCCTGCAGCACCCCGGCAGGCGGCATTTATGGCCCGTTTTCTGAAATAATTGGCGGCAAACCTTGTGGGTTCAGGAGTTTTTGATTAATTTTGAGGCAACTATCAACATCTTAAACAAAATGAAGACTCTATTCAGATTACTTTTCATGTCATGCTGTGCCACGTTCGCCTTGCAGGCCAACGCACAGAAAAACGTAGCCTATCAGGACGCGCAAGTGCGCATATCGCTCATTACGGACGGAGCGGTAAGGCTGGAATATGTACCCGACGGGAAGTTCATGGACGACAAATCGTTCGTTGCCGTGAACCGAGATTACCCCAAAGTAGATTACAAGACAAAGACCGGAGGCAAGCAGGTGGAAATCAGAACGGCCCGCATGGTGGTTAGATACACCAAAGGAAGCGGCAAGTTCACCGCCTCCAACCTTACCATAACTTCGGCCAAGGGCGCCCGGAAGCCTTTCAGCTGGAAGCCGGGACAGAAGGATGACAAGAATCTGCTGGGCACTTACCGCACCCTGGACGGATATGACGGCGACTGGCAGACGTGGGAGAAGCGCACGATGCCTATCGAGGACGGACTGCTCTCGCGCAATGGATGGACCTTCATCGACGACTCCGAGGGTTATATTTACGACCACTCCGACTGGCCATGGATAACTAAACGCCACGAAGAGGGCAACACCCAGGACTGGTACTTCATGGCTTACGGGCATGACTATAAGCAGGCACTCAAAGACTTCACCGTTTTTTCGGGCAAGGTGCCACTGCCTCCGCGCTATGCCTTCGGCTACTGGTGGAGCCGATACTGGTCGTATTCGGACGCAGAGCTGCGCGATTTGGTGCGCAAGTTCCATCAGTATCAGATTCCATTGGACGTTCTGGTCATCGACATGGACTGGCATTACACCGAAGAAGGTAAGGGCGGCTGGACCGGCTACACCTTTAACCGCCGCCTGTTCCCCGACCCCGCCAAGTTCTTAGGTTGGCTCAAAGGCAACGACTTGCAGATTACATTCAACCTGCACCCGGCCGACGGCATCAAACACTACGAGGAGCACTATCCCGAAATGGCCAAGTGGATGGGCATGGACCCCGCAACCAAGCAGGATATACCTTGGCAGGCATCGAACAAACAGTTCATGACGGGCTGGTTCAACACCCAACTACGGCCCATGGAAAAGATGGGTGTAGACTTCTGGTGGCTCGACTGGCAGCAGTGGGGTAACGACAAGCAGTTCCCCAGACTCAGCAATACATGGTGGCTCAACTACACGGTATTCACCGACATGGAGCGCAACCGCGACACCCGACCCATGCTCTACCACCGCTGGGGCGGGCTGGGTAACCACCGATATCAGATTGGTTTCTCCGGCGACTCGTACATTACATGGAAGTCACTCGACTTTCAACCCTACTTCAACGCTACCGCTTCCAACGTTCTTTATGGCTTCTGGAGCCACGACATAGGCGGACATCAGGGCGCGCCGGGCATTGATCCCGAGCTTTACGTGCGCTGGATGCAGTTCGGAGCGTTCAGTCCAATCCTGCGTACGCACTCTACCAAGCAGGCTGTTCTGAAGAAGGAACCTTGGGTTTTCGATAATGAACACTTCGAAATGCTGCGCAACATCGTGCTGCAACGCTACCGCATGGCGCCTTACGTGTACACAATGGCCCGCAAGACCCACGACGAGGGGCTCTCTCTCTGCCGCCCCATGTACTACGATTACCCTGAAAACGAGGAGGCATACGCCAACAAAGACGAGTATATGTTTGGCGACCAGATGCTGGTTTACCCCATTACGGCGCCCGGAAAGGACGGAGTATCGGAGAAGAAAGTATGGTTACCGGCCGGCAACGACTGGTTCGAAGCCTCTACGGGCACGCTGCTCAAGGGCGGACAAACCGTTACCCGCTCCTTCCAACTTGACGAGATGCCGGTCTATGTCAAGGCAGGAGCCGTGATACCTGAGTACGGCGAGGTCAAAAACCTGCGCCGCAACGACAACTGCATCACCGTAAACGTGTTCCCGGGGCAGCGTGGCGAGTTCTGTATGTACGAGGACAACGGCAACGATAAGGACTATGAGAACAACTATGCCACCACAATACTCTCCTCGGAGCGTTCGGGCAACAGCCTCACCGTGAAGATAGGAGCCCGCAAAGGCAGCTATAAGGACATGCCGGCACAGCGCAGCTTCAAGGTCAAAGTGGTGGCCTCGGCTGTTCCGGAGCGTGTAACGGTGAACGGAACGGAGGCCGAATACGAGTACGACGGCCAGAACCTGGCGCTCGTTATCGACGTGCCGCAGACCGATTGCGCCGTAGCAAAGACCGTGACCGTTACCTATCCCAAGGATGCAGTCGACGTTGCTGACGGCCTGCTGGCCCAGATGAAGCACGTGCGCAGCGGCATCGTGGCCCTGAAATACAACAACGCAGGCATCGTACTCAATGAAGAACTGGGCACGATGGGCTCACTCGGCGAGGCGCTGCAGTACTTCCCCGGCCGTTTCAACGAACTGGTGAGCGCCTTCAAGGCCAACTACGCCAACCTGCCCGCTATCCTCAAGGCCAACAAGGTGGATGATGCGGCAGCGGCAAAGTTCCTCCGCCTGAAGTAAACGGACGCCGGTCAGACAGCATGAATATGGAAAAACAATATCTTTTAGGGTTCGATGTGGGCAGCAGCTCCGTCAAGGCATCGCTCGTGGATGCCGACAGCGGCACCTGCGCTGCTGCCGCATTCTTCCCCCGCACCGAAGCTCCCATCAAGGCGGTAAGGGCCGGATGGGCCGAACAGGACCCGCAGATGTGGTGGGAAAACGCCAAGTTGGCCCTGCGTAAGGTAATGACCGACGCCGGCGCCACGGCCGACCAGATACGCGCCATCGGCATTTCATACCAGATGCACGGCCTCGTCTGCATTGACAAAGACCACCGGGTGCTGCGCGACAGCATCATCTGGTGCGACTCGCGGGCCGTGCCCTACGGCAACAGAGCATTCGACGAACTGGGCTCCGAACGCTGTCTGTCGCATCTGCTCAACTCGCCCGGCAACTTCACTGCAGCCAAGCTGGCCTGGGTAAAGGAACATGAGCCGGCCGTGTACGAACGTATCGACAAGGTTATGTTGCCCGGCGATTACATTGCCATGAGGCTTACGGACGAGGTGAACACCACCGTGAGCGGCCTCTCCGAGGGCATGTTCTGGGACTTCAAGGAGCAACAGCCGGCCTGGTTCCTGCTCGATTACTTCGGCTTCGGCCACCAGTTGCTGCCCCAAGTGGTGCCAACTTTCGCCGTGCAGGGCCAGGTTACGCGCCAGGCAGCACAGGAGACGGGGCTCCGCGAGGGCACTCCTGTGAGCTACCGGGCCGGCGACCAGCCCAACAACGCACTCAGTCTGAACGTCTTTAACCCAGGAGAAATAGCCGGAACGGCCGGCACCAGCGGCGTTGTTTACGGCGTACTGGGCGAGGTGAACTACGACCCAAAGAGCCGTGTAAACACCTTTGCCCACGTAAACTACACCCACGAGCAGCCCCGCCTGGGCGTGTTGCTCTGCATCAACGGCACCGGCATACTCAATTCATGGGTGCGCCGGAACGTTGCCACGGAGCAGGCAGGCTACCAGGAGATGAACGAACTGGCCGCCATAGTGCCCATAGGAGCCGACGGATTGTCGGTTATTCCCTTCGGAAACGGTGCCGAACGCGTGCTCCAAAACCGCGAAACGGGCTGTTCCATCCACGGAATCAACTTCAACAAGCACACCCGCGCCCACCTTATGCGGGCCGCTCAGGAGGGCATAGTCTTCAGTTTCTGCTACGGAATGGAAGTAATGGGCCGCATGGGTATGGACATCAGCAAGATACATGCTGGCCGGGCGAACATGTTCCTCAGCCCTGTATTCCGCCAGACGCTGGCCTCCACCAGCGGTGCTGCCATCGAGTTGTACGAGACCGACGGCAGTGTAGGCGCCGCGAAGGGTGCCGGCATGGGCTGCGGAGTGTACAAGAACCACGACGAGGCCTTTGCATCACTGAAGCAGCTGGCCGTCATCGAGCCCGACGAAGCCCACCGCGCAGCCTGCCTCGAAGCCTATGGAAGGTGGAAAGAGGTGCTGCGCCGGGAGACGAGGGCATAGCTTCAGGCTCACCGACATGCAATTTTCTATTCCAAATAATTACCTAACAAACAATAAAATGAGTAAAGAGTATTTCCCACAAATTGGCAAGATTCCCTTCGAGGGACCAGAAAGTAAGAACCCGATGGCTTTCCATTACTACGACGAAAACAAGGTGGTAATGGGCAAACCCATGAAAGACTGGCTCAAATTTGCCATGGCCTGGTGGCACACACTTGGCCAGGCAAGCGGCGACCAGTTCGGAGGACAGACCCGGAAGTATGCCTGGGACGAGGCCGAAACGCCCCTGCAGCGTGCCAAGGACAAAATGGACGCGGGCTTCGAAATCATGGGCAAGCTCGGCATTCACTACTTCTGCTTCCACGATGTGGACCTTTGTGACGACACCGACGACATTCATGAGTACGAAGCCAACATGAAGGCCATTACTGACTACGCCCTCGAGAAGATGCAGGCACAACCTGACGTGCGCCTGCTGTGGGGCACCGCCAACGTGTTCGGCCACCGCCGGTACATGAACGGGGCAGCAACAAACCCCGATTTCGACGTGGTTGCCCGCGCTGCCGTGCAGATAAAGAACGCCATAGACGCCACAATAAAGCTCGGAGGAACCAACTACGTGTTCTGGGGAGGCCGTGAGGGATACCAGAGCCTGCTAAATACAGAGATGCAGAGGGAGAAAGATCACCTGGCAAACATGCTCGCCGCAGCCCGCGACTACGCACGGGCAAAAGGCTTCAAAGGCACCTTCCTCATCGAGCCCAAGCCCATGGAGCCCACCAAGCACCAGTATGACACCGACGTGGAGACGGTTATCGGCTTCCTCCGTGCACACAATCTGGACAAGGACTTCAAGGTAAACATCGAGGTGAACCACGCCACTTTGGCCGGCCACACCTTCGAACATGAGCTCGCCGTGGCCGTAGACAACGGCATGCTGGGCTCCATCGACGCCAACAGAGGCGACTATCAGAACGGTTGGGACACCGATCAGTTCCCCGTAGACAACTTTGAACTCACCCAGGCCATGATGCAAATCATCCGTAACGGCGGCCTCGGCAACGGCGGAAGCAACTTCGACGCCAAGCTGCGCCGCAACTCCACCGACCCCGAGGACATCTTCATAGCCCACATCAGCGGCATGGATGCCATGGCGCGGGCACTGGAGAACGCCGCAGCCATACTGGAGCAGAGCCCGCTGCCCAAGATGGTAAAGGACCGTTACGCCAGCTTCGACGCCGGCAAGGGCAAGGAGTTCGAGGACGGCAAGCTCTCTCTCGAAGACCTGGTGGCCTACGCCAAGGAGCACGGAGAGCCCCGACAGACCTCCGGCAAGCAAGAGTTATACGAAACCATCGTGGCCCTTTACAGCAAGTAACGGCCACGTCAGCGCCCCGCGCGCTATTATATAATAAGGTGCATGCCCGCACCCTTCAATCCTGAAGGCGGGCACGCACCTTTTTCTTTGCCCCCTCTTCTAACACCCGCTGCCACATTATCATTCGCTTCTTTGGCCTACCCCGGCCCTCCCAAGGGAGGGTGAATTAATATAAAGCAGGGATTGGATAGCCGCGCTCCCTCCCTTTGGAAGGGCGAGGGTAGGCTCCCATTGTGGGCGGCAGCCATTCCTCCCCTTGGAAAGGGGAGGTTAGGAGGGGATGATTTGATGGCAGGAATTAGCTAACTTGAAAGATAAACCATCCCTTCTGAATTGTGAATGATGAATTGTGAATTATGAATTAGCAGCTTGCTGCCTAAGTTCTCATCCCCTCCTCCGCCTCC
>LAHS01004006.1_pt1 | contig 14152 bp, 12 predicted proteins | sample 329651 | NCBI WGS metagenome assembly LAHS01 (sample SAMN03275699, study PRJNA271635) | activated sludge metagenome | isolation source: sample C-1 Sludge from hydrolytic chamber (first chamber) of Anaerobic... | reverse complement strand
ATTTTAGAATCTATCTTTTGCAATACCCTGATATATATTTCAGGGTATTTTTTATATTATGAGGTGGTAAAAGTTGGATGGTAATATATGACAAAAAATTAGAATTTCCTAATACAAAGAAAAAAAGTGGATTTTTCCACTTTTTTAATTACGCTTTATGAATTTTTAATATACCAGTTTGTAAATTACTCTTCTTAACTCCACCTGCTATTAATATCGTATCATCTTTATTAATTAGTCCTTTTTCAACTGCAGTATTTGATGCAAGTTGGAAACTTTCATCTGTAGACTCAATTGTTTCAATCATCATTGGAACTACATTCCAACAAATATTTAATTGACGAGCTACCTTTTGATTTGGAGTTGCACCAATAATCATTGCTTGAGGACGATAGTTAGCTATAGATTGAGCAGTAACACCTTTGTTTGTAACAGCAATAATTGCTTTTGCGTTTATTTGATTTGCACTAATACAAGCAGCATTTGCAATTGCACTCATAACTGCAAGACCTAAATCTAAATGATTATTTTCAAAACGCTTCTTGTAGTTAATGTTGCTTTCTGTAGTAGTAGCAATAGCTGACATCGCTTTAACACTTTCGATAGGATAATCTCCAGCTGCTGTTTCACCAGATAACATGATAATTGTTGTTCCATCATAGATTGCATTAGCAACATCACTTACTTCAGCTCTAGTTGGTCTTGGTGATTTAGTCATTGATTCTAGCATTTGTGTTGCAGTAATAACATGTTTTCCAGCACGATAACATTTTTTAATAATTTCTTTTTGAATAACAGGTAATTCAGTAAATGGAACCTCAACTCCCATATCACCTCTAGCTACCATAACTCCGTCGCTTAATTTGATAATTGAATCTAAGTTTTTAATACCTTGACCATTTTCAATTTTAGAAATAATTTTAATTGATTTTCCACCATTATTGTCTAAAAGATTTCTAAGTTCAGTTACATCTTCTTCACTTCTGACAAAAGATGCAGCAATAAAATCAACATCTTGACTAATTCCAAAAAGAATATCTTCTTTATCTCTTTGACTCATATAAGGCATATCGATACTTACATTAGGAACATTAATACTTTTTCTATTAGAAATTCTTCCTGAATTTGTAGCTTTACAAATTATATTAGTACCATTTACTTCTTCAACATCAAAGCCTACTTTACCATCGTCAACTAAAATTTTAGTACCAGCTTTAACATTTTTATATAGATCAATATAACTTAAACCGCATTTTTCACTATTACCGATAAGATCAAAGTCAGCAGCGAAAATAAATTTTTGTCCTTTAACAATATCAACAAAACCATTTTCAAACTTACCAATTCTAATCTCCGGACCTTTAGTATCTAGAAGAAGGGGGATTGGCATATTAAGTTCATTGCGTAATTGTTTTATTTTTTCAATTCTGCCTAAATGTTCATTATGATCACCATGAGAAAAATTTAACCTTGCACAGTCCATACCTCCAAGGATTAATTCTCTTAAGACATTAATATCATCAACTGCTGGTCCTAATGTACATACTATTTTTGTTTTACGCATAATTTCCTCCATCTATAAATAATCGGATAATCTGCAATCAAACCCGCATTACCCGATCTTACTAATAATATATTACCATATATTCGTTTGTTTTGCAAATTTATTGATACGTTTTCACTTTTATTTTCAGAGCCGTTTTTACTAAAACAAAAGAATATTTATATCATTATTTTTAAACTTTAAATTTATCTACATTTATTGTTATCAAATTAAAGAGAATTATTACAGTTGATTTAGAATAGTTTTATAAATTACAAAATATATTAATACCTTTTAATAAAAGTAAAAAACTCACTAAAAAACTAGTGAGTTTTTATTTACCTAAGCAAAACTTAGAAAATAATTCGTTTATTAAATCTTCACTGTTTACTTCACCAAGTATTTCCCCAAGTGCAATCCAAGCATTATTAATATCAATATTTACAATATCAACTGGTTGCCCGTCTTCAATACTAACTAAAGCATCACTAATAAAATTTTTTGCAATCTTTAATTTTGCAATTTGCCTGCTATTTCCAATGTAAGTAGCATCAAGTGAATTAATATTTGATATGTTGCATACATCTTTGATTTTCTTTTCAATTTTAGCTATATCGCTTGTTTTAAAACTTGAAACAAGTAAGTAGTCAGAAAACTTTGATAAATCAATCTTTTGTTCTAAGTCATTTTTATTTATTACAATTATTCTTGTTTGACTTTTTGTAAGTTCTAATAGTTCTAAGTCAACATCATTTAGTTCTTGATTATAGTCAAATACTAATACAACTAAATCAGCCTCTTTTAATACCTTTTTACTTTTTTCTACGCCAATTTTTTCAACAACATCTTCTGTTTGTCTTACTCCTGCGGTATCAATTAGATTTAATACAACTCCACCGATATTAATACTTCCTTCGACTATATCTCTAGTAGTACCCGCTATACTTGTAACGATTGCCTTATCTTCTCTAAGTAAACTATTTAAAAGACTTGACTTTCCTACATTTGGTTTACCAATTATAGCTGTTTTAATTCCATTCTTAATAATTCTTGAAACTTCAGTTTTATCAAGAATTTTTATAATATCATTATTAATATCAATTAATATTGGTTTTAGGACATCTCTTGTCATAATTTGTTCATCCTCATATTCGGGATAATCAATATTAACTTCGATTTTAGCAATACAAGTTAAAACTCTGTTGCGAAGATCTTCAATAACATTTTTTGTTTCTCCTAGCAAACCATAATTAGCCATTTTTAAACTACTATTAGTTTGCGATTCAATTATATCCATTACAGCTTCTGCTTGAGTTAAATCGATTCTACCATTAAGAAACGCTCTCTTAGTAAATTCACCTGGCTCAGCTAAAACTGCTCCATTTACTATTAGAAGTTCGAGTATCTTGTTTGTAATAAATATACCGCCATGGCAGTTTATTTCAACAACATCTTCTTTTGTGAATGTCTTAGGAGCCTTAAAAACAGAAACTAAAACTTCATCTATAACATTATTATTTTCTTCAATGTATCCGTAATGAATAGTATGAGTTTTGACTTTACTTAAATTTTTGCCTTTAAAAACTTTATTAACTATCTTAATAGCATCATTTCCACTTACTTTTATTATTGATATAGCTGCAGATCCAACTGCAGTAGCTATTGCAACTATTGTATCATTCATTTAATCACCTTTATTACATTCATTATAGCACAAACACCAATAATGTCTAGATATTTTAGAACTATAAATTAAATACTAATAATACTTTCTAAATTTTTATTTAATGAGTTTTTCCTAACAAAATAAGAAGAACTTTCGCCCTTCTTATAATTTTAAAAGATATTCAAAGTCCTCTTTTGTAACCTCAAAATCCAAATCAAGATTTTCAATTATACGATCTTGATGGACTGATTTTGGAAGTGGAAGTGTATTATAATCTAAGCACCATTTATTTGCAAGCCTTGCAACGCTTACTTTATACTTATTTGCAATCTTTTTTATCTCAGTATTTTCAAATACTTTGCCACTTCCATTAGGAGAATATGCTTCAACTAAAATATCATTTTCTTCACAGAACTCTTTAATCTTTTGATTGTTATAACCAATATGTATTTTGATTTGGTTTACCATTGGCTTAATTTCGCAAGCTTTCATTAATGTTTCTAATTGCTCAATATTAAAATTAGAAACACCAATAGCTTTAATTTTACCTTGTTTATATAGATATTCCATAGCTTTCCATGATTCAATATTTTCAGGCATATAATCTTTATTAGTTGTGTCATTCCATGGCTTTGGAGCATGAATTAAATATAAATCTAAGTAATCAACACCAAGTCTTGATAATGAATCATTAAATTCCTTTATTGTTACATCATATCCTTTTGAAGAAGCAGGAAGTTTACTAGTAATAAATAGTTCTTTTCTATCAACACCTGATAGTTTTAGTACCTCTTTTATATATTCTTCATTACGATAAACAGTTGCTGTATCAATATGTGTATATCCGGCTTCTATTGCCCAAACAACACTTTTGATAGCTTCGTTTCGATCAGTAATTTGCCAAGTACCAAAACCAACCTTTGGGATTTTCACTCCATTGTGTAATGTGAAATACTCTTGTTTAATCATCTTAGTTCTCCTTTTTTAATTTGTTAGAAACTAACTATATTTATTATAACATTAAAAATAAATATTATAAAAAATATGCTTATTTTATTCAACTCTTATTGCATTTACAGGGTTTTTCCTTGATGCTATTATGGCTGGTATTGCTCCAGCAATTAAACTAAGAATAATGCTCCCAATAACTACAAAGACGAGGAAATACATTTCTACTTGGTTAGTATTTAATAAAGTAAGATCAAATGTTTTAATATTGTTTTCTTTTAACATATTAGTTATTATATTTATTACCGGTTTTAATAGAACTACTCCAAGAATAACTCCAATTAATCCAGATACTAAGCCAATTAATCCTGATTCTGTATTAACAACAAAAGCAATATCTATTTTTCTTGCGCCAATACTCCTTAGTATTCCAATTTCTTTTGTTCTTTCAACAACAGAAACATAAGTAATTATTCCAGTCATAATTGAAGATACAAGTAATGATATTAATGAAAATATCATTAATATTGTTGTAAGAATTGAGATGAATGCATCAAATTCTACCGTAATACTTCCCATTCGATCATAATACATTATTTTGTTTTCTGACTCTTTTGTCTTATTATAATTCTCTAAATATTCGTTTATTTTAACTCTAGATCTAAATAAATCTGTATAAATACTAATCGAATTAATTTTAGGATATACACAAAGTTCAGCTAACCAACTTTCATATTGATATTCTTTTGTAACATTAGAATACATTGATACTTGATCTCTAAATTCTAAATTTGTTCTAACATCTTTAGTTAATCCATATCCCATTTGTTCTATTACAATATCACTCTTCTTTGCATCAATTACGACTTTATTTGTTAGCTTTTTTGAATACAGGATTCCGCTTCTATATAAGTCCAAAGATGCAGTCTTTGACACTCTAATTATACCCGATATCTTTAACGTGAAGAATGTTTTATCATACAAACCTTGGTACTCACTAATTCTTGGATCCCTATATGTTAGTGTATTAGCATCCTTAATATAAAAATCATTATTAGAAATTAACTTATATACTTTTTGTTGGATTTCATCAAATGTATATTCATCAATTCCTAAATAATCTATTCCTAATGAATTTAGAACCCTTATATCAATTTTATTATATTTATCTATTAAAATTGCTAATTCATTTTCTTTTGTTGGAAAAGAACCTGCAAGAACATCATACTGTGTTTCTAAATAATCCAAGTCATCACTTACTTCCATAAAATTTCCCGCATCAATTTTTTTTATTTTACCCTCTGTTTCAGTTAGTAGTTTTAAATCTAGACCAGTAGAGTAATTAATTACATTGTACAGACTTTTATCTAAATTATCAACATAGTTTAAAAACTCTTCATCGAACTTATTGACATGTCCATAATAAGAGCTCATTTCATTAACAACAATAATTTTATCATGATTTGGATATAAAGGATAATCGGTGTCTTCTTTAAATGGATCAGTATTATCAATCGTGCTATTTATCGTAATAGGGTAGTTTGATAATGTGTTTTTTTGTAAGTCTTCCATATAATTACTAACAATATTAGAAAACATCATAACAAGGCTTAACCCTATAATCCCAATACTTCCAGCTAAAATTGTAAGCGAAGTTCTCAACTTTTTAGTTAATAAATTTTTAAAACTTAATTTTACTGCAGCAAGTTTTTTCATTGATTGCTTTTCTTTTTTTCTTACTGCTAACTCTTTATTATTTATTGTTACAGGAAGCGAATCCTCAATAACTTCACCATCTTTTAATTTAATAATTCTAGATGAATATTTTAATGCCAAGTCATAATTATGAGTTACCATTATAACAAGTTTATCTTTAGATACTTCTTTAATCAATTCCATAATTAAAGATGCGTTTTTAGTATCAAGTGCTCCAGTTGGTTCATCAGCTAAGATAATATCTGGGTTATTAACAATAGCTCTTGCAATAGCTACTCTTTGTTGTTCTCCTCCACTTAAAGTACTTGGTAACTTGTTTAAATGTTCACTTAATCCTACTTTAGTTATTACGTCTTTTACAAGTCTTATTCTCTTTTTACGATTAATTCCTTTTAGAGTTAAAGCTATTTCAACATTATCAAAAACCGTTAAATGATTAATTAGATTATAATTTTGAAATATAAACCCAATCCTATTATTCCGATAACTATCCCAATCTCTTGAAGAGTAGTTACTAGTAGATTGTCTATCTATTAACAGATCCCCAGAGCTATACTTGTCTAATCCACCAACAATATTCAAAAGCGTTGTTTTTCCACAGCCACTCGGACCAATTATTGAAACAAATTCTTTTTCATTAAAGCTTAAATTTATATTTTTTAAAGCAATATTATTCTTATAATTTTTACATATGTTTCTTAGTTCTAGCATTCATTTATTATCCTTCTAAGTAATATATTTTATGTTTTTGAACATTATTTTCAACTGTTGTTTCTTTATAATATATAATATATGTTTCATCACTCACAAGCATATCAGAGCCAGTTGTTGCTAGATAATCGTAATTTACATTAATTCCAGCAGCCGAAACTGATCTACTAATTAAATCAGAACAATAAAAACTTTTGTTTCTATTAAATAAGAAAGTATAATTATATTTATATCCAATTTTTGAATTTGCATAACTAGCAATTTTATTTCTTTGCTCTTCAGTTGTATTTTTTAATCTAAGAAGAGCAATTTGCGGAGTTTTTATGCCGGGACTATCTTCATATACCCAAGTATTGTCCCATAATTGAACTACATTTTCTTCACTAGTCATATTACCTGTAATTTCAATGGTTTCTTTACCTTCATCATCAATTACAAGGCCAGAATGACCAATCCATGTTAATCTCGATAAATATCCTAATGTAACACTACTATATATTGGATTTCTAGAAGTGACAAATATATCAGCCTTGGCCCCTGGCTTTTGATCATTATAAGTATCTACAATATGCCTGGTGGTATCTTCATAATCATGAGCTTTCTTCACTTTGTAGTAGCTAATATTACCTTCTTGAAGAACAAACATACCTCTTTCTGTAAATTCTCTAATTTTATCATTAACAAATATATTTTCTACCATACCATTTACAATAAAAATCGCGAACATGGTTATAATAATAATTATAAAGATTAACAGCTTTTTAATAGAATTCATATTACACCTCTTTATATATTATAATATGTAATGCTATTAATTTCAATCTTTTTTATTTTTATAAGGTTTAAAGCTATTTTAGATTATAAATTTATAATAATATATAAATAATTAAAAACGTTTGCATTTTTTTATATTATAGTATATAATATTATTATAAGTAAACAGGAGGTTAAAAAATGATCGATGGCGAGTTAAAACAAATGAGTGACAATGCAATAGGTTTAGACAATTTACTAGAAGTCTCTCAAAAATTCTTAGTTGATATTATCTTTAGTGACTTATCATTTGCACCGAGTAAACCAAAAAGTGACGATGTTGAAAAAGAATTAAGCAGCATATTCGAGTATAGTACACCTACTAAAGACGAGATTAAAAAAGTTCTTGATGGTAATAATCAAAACATTGAAGATTGCAAAGTAACACTCATTAATAATCAAAGGAAAGCATTTAATCACATAGTAGATATGATTAAAAATGACTTACCTATGAATGAAAACAATTTAAAGGATTTACATCAAATTATTATGACAGGTATCTCTGATATAGGAGGGCTTTACAGAAATGTTGATATTTCTATTGTTGGAAGCAACCACACTCCACCAAGTCATATTAAAGTATATGACCGCATGAAAAAGTATTTTGATAAAACACAAAAAGAGCCTGAAAATAATATAATAGAACATATATCATACTGCCATTTACAATTAGCCAAAATACATCCTTTTCTAGACGGAAATGGTCGTGCTGCAAGAGCAGTCTTAAATTATCACTTAATGCGAAATGGGTTCTTTCCTGTTTATATAAAGCAAGAAGATCATAAAGAATATTTCGAATGTCTAGAAGAATTTAAAGTAAATAAAAATATTAAACCATTTATGAAATTTTTAGAAAAATTAGAAAATAGTGTTTCGAAATAAACCAAACAAAAAAATCAAGTTTTAATACTTGATTTTTTTAATTAACAATGTTTAACGATTGTAAATAATTATTATTAGCTTGATCCCAGTTTATCACTTGAAAATAATTGTTAACATATTCATTTTTTCTATTCTGATATTTTAAATAATAAGCATGTTCCCATAAGTCATTTCCCATAATAGGATTTAATCCCATTTCTATAACTGTATCTTGGTTTGGAGTTGATACAATATATAAATTTCCGTCACGATCATTTGCAAGCCATACCCATCCTGATCCAAACCTATCCATTGCAGCCTGAGAAAATTGTTCCTTAAAATTATCGATATTATTATATTTTGATTCAATTGCTGTTTTAAGTGCTCCACTTATAGTTGTATCTTTTTTTAATCCTCTAAAGAAAATTTCATGATTTAATACACCACCAGCATTATCTCTTACTGTTTTTCTAATACTTTGTGGTAGTATTGAAATATTCCTAATTAATTCTGCTATATTTAAACTCTTATAATCTGGATATTTATCTAAAGCTTTATTTAAGTTTTTTATATATCCTTTATAGTGTTGATTATAATGAATATCCATAGTTCTTGCATCTATATATTGTTCTAATGCATCATACGGATATTCTAAAGAAATTGGTTCATATTCTTTTATACTATTCATGTTTTACCTCCCAAACCCATTATATGCCTAAATATAAAGATTGTTAAAAAAAAAGAACTCAAATTGAGTTCTTATTTAGGTTGAATTATTAAATATCTATTTGGTTCTTCACCTTCAGAATGAGTTTTCACATCTTTCCAAGTAGATAATTTATCATGAATAATTTTTCTTTCATATGAATTTAGGTTGTCAAGTTTAATTTCTTGCTTTGTTTTTGCTACTTGTTTACCAAAATCAATAGCCATTCTTTCAAGATTGCTTTCGCGTCTTTTCCTATATCCACCAACATCAAGCTTAACAATTTTTTGATCTTCTTGTTCGTAGAAATTATTTATGACTGTACTAATTAAAGATTGTAAAGCAACAAGATGTTTTGAGTTCTTACCAATCAAAACGCCGTTTAATTCTCCAGCTTCAACATTAAATTCAATTATATTATCTCTTACTCTTTTTTCAATAAACCCATCAATATCATTAGATTCTAGAATCATTTGTAAATATCGCTTACCTTTTTCAATTCCATCAATTTTTGTTTTAACTTCTACTTGCATTTTTCCGCCAATACCAAGAAAACCTTTTTTCTCATTTAAAACAACAACTTCTAGATCTTCAGAAGCAATCCCCAAGTCAGTAATAGCAAGTTGTAAAGCATCATCAATGCTTTTTACTTCATATACTCTTTTTTTCATAAATCCTCCTAATGTGTGTTTCTTAATTGTATTAATCGTTTTTGACTGTTTTTATGTCCTAAATAACTTTGAATTGTAGAATAAATATTACCAATTAGCCAATATACACCTAATCCAGCTGGACTTTGTAATACGAATACAACCATCATTAAAGTCATACCATACATAACGAAGTTCATTGTCATTTCGGTTTGCTTTTGTGTACCACCCGCTGCTTGACGACGATATGCTGGAACTGTAGATTGTTGACTTGCTTTTAATTTCTTTTGTCTTCTTTGACTAATAAATAAACTTAAAACTTGTGTAATACCAACAAGAATAGCAAGTACAATAACAGCTGTTTTTTGAGTTGATGATCCTTGTTGTCCTAATGTTAAATCAACTCCTAAAAATTTTGTTGTATCAAATACATTAAGCCAATGATTTTCTACTTTTAATGTTTCTGGCATACGGCTAATTGTTCTATAGAAACCAATAAAAATAGGCATTTGAATTAAAGGCATTAAGCAACCACCTAATCCAATACCATACTTCTTATATAATTGCATTGTTTCAATTTGCATTCTTTGTTGTGATTGAGGATCAGTTTTTTCTGCATATTTTTGCTTAATCCTTTCAGCTTCTGGACCAACTAATTGCATTTTTAATCCCATGTCATTAGTTTTTGCATAAATAGGCCAAGCAAGTGTTCTTACTATAATTGTAGCAAGAATGATTATAATTCCATAGCTAGCAATACCAAATATATTTTTACTAACCCACGAAAGAACCCACATTAGTCCTGCCATTGGATACACAAATATATCTTCGAATTTAAATCCATTTTTTCCAAGTGCACTAGTTGTGTCTTTAGAACATCCTGATAAAACAAATAGTGCAAGTAATAAAACTGCAACTAATATAAATTTTTTCTTTTTCATTTCTTGTATACTCCTACATTTTTATTTAACTTTCTAAGCAAGTAACTTAGTTGCTCCTGCTTTTCCTCAAACTTTAAATTAATTACTTCCTTTTTTATTACAATTAACATTTTTAAAAAACAAATATTATTAATTTTACTTCTAATAATTTCTCTTGTTACTCTTTTCTCATAATTCCTGTTTACAGCATTACCAAATTTTTTAGAAATTGATAATGCAATCTGTGGTAATTCATTTTCCGTAATTTGAAAATAGATGGCGTAATATTTATTTCCAACACTTTGTTTTAAATGAACAAGCTTAGCTATATCTTCATTTTTCTTTAAACTATACTTTCTGTTCATTAGTCCTCCTAATAAATAAAAAGACCCCTTGTTTTTTGACATCCAAGTGGTCCTAAATTCATTCTATGCTGTTAATTTTTTTCTACCTTGTCTTCTACGACGAGCTAAAACGTTTCTTCCGCCAACAGTTTTCATACGGGCACGAAAACCATGAACTTTACTTCTTTTACGTTTATTTGGTTGATATGTTCCTATTTGCATTTTGCGCACCTCCTATGCTTACTGATAGTTCTTGTATATTATACCTTTATTTTTTTTGAAAGTCAAGAAATTTCTATTTAATAACTTTGATTATTTTAATTTATTTCGTTTTTTAACGAATACTAGAGTCAAGCCCATGGCTGCTCCAATACCTACAAAACTAGCAACACCGATAATAATCCATTTATCATTATTGTTTTCTGTTTTATCATTACTGTCTTCTACTGGTACAGTTGGAGAAGAAGTATATTTTTCAGGTAAGTTCTCAAAACTTTCTTTGTAAGTAATGAAACTTCTTTCCATTACACCATCAACTTCTGCATAGAAAACTAGATTAGCGTATAAGTCCTTTGGTTTTAAATTTCCATGAACTTCACGATTAGATAAGAAGAATGTGTTTTTTTGATCACTGTATCCATAAACCCCCATAAATGGAAGTTCTCTACCATCTTCAGTAACTATCCATGTTTGCATATCAACATGATACTTTTGTGTTATGTTTTTTACATCAATCCAAACACTTACATTATAACCTTTTGAATCTGATTCAGTAGCGATAAATTTTAAATCTAAATCTGTAACTGTTTTATTTGTACTTTTGTCAAGATGAGTTATAATGTTTCTACTTGTATATTTGGCTTTATCTGTTAAGTTTAGTAGAATATCTTCTAAAAAAGTTGCAGCTTTTTCTTTTCCGTCAACATCTTTATATAATAATTTAATAAACATCTTATCTGGAACATTCTTTTCAGTTGCTGTTGATATCATTGTATATGAGTGAGATATTGGTGTTTTTCTATTTGTTTGCTCAGTAAAATAATACATTTTATTATTTTCTAATAAAGCGCTCATATTAAATCTTTGGATTTCTAGTTTAGGATCATTATTATCTTGATTTAATCTACCAGATAATTTTGCACTAACACTGTATCTTAATGATTCTATATTATTATCGTCAAAAGACCTAATTCCGACAATAGTAATTTGTGGTACTATTTCTTCAGCATATTCTTCATGGCCATACTCTGGAACCATTATAAAATCCTTTTTAGGAGTTGCGACAAAAATAATAACAACCAATATAATTAGATAACTGAATATTAGTGTTACAAAAGCAGGTCTATTTAATTTTAAAATAAAATTATTAAGTTTATTTGTTATTTTTTTCATAAATGCTACAAGCCTAAGCTCTTCCTCCTATGCTACATATTACTTATTATAGTTTACAATATTTTTGTCAATAAAGCAAGGTTTTTTTTAAATTAAGGATAAATTTAAACTTAATTATTATCAGTTAACTATTTTTCAGTGTTTTTTTTGTATTTTTAAAATCTCTCTTTATAAAGCCTTTATTTCTTTTAAAAACAAAGATTTATATTTTTTATAATAAAGTTTATTTATTTGTTTTAAAAAAGCTAAAATTACTTTTTCTTTTCTAATTTATCTTAATTTTCTACAATAATCACTTACTTATATAATAGGAAACTGTTTAAATGCATTTTTAGACTATTTCTTGTATAAAATGACAATATTTTTATATCGTATATATAATAGGAAGCAGTTATTTTAATTTCATAGAAGTCTTTAGTTCTTTTTCTGCATTTTTTCCACATATAATATAGGAAAGAGTTTTGCGCTTTTATATCCTTTAATAAGCACACTATATTATTTTTGCTTATAATTAGAAAATTAATGTAAACTTTATATTATCCTTCAATTTTCGACATTATCCACATATCCACTGTGGATAACTTGTGGAAAGTAATTAACAAATTGTTTAAAGTTATCCACATGTGGATAAGTAGATAACTTTTTTGAATTATTTAAATTTAACTATTTATATTTAGAGGCTTTTGTGGTATCATTGTAATATGAGGTATTTATTATGAATTTAAATGATTGCAAACAATATTTGGATGCTACTCTTATAAATTTAGGAAAAAATATGAACGAAGATGATTTCATGGATCTCTTTAAAGATGTCAATGAGGTTCATAAATTTGAAAATGACCATATTTTTGTTATTGTGCCAGATGCACTGACTAAATTTAAGATTGAGAAATTTTATTCTAAAATGATGAATGAGATTTTGAATTCCATAGCTTCAGAAAGTTGTAGATATAAGTTTATTACAAAAGATGAAGCTATTAAAGACAAAGAAACAAAAGAAAGTCTTATAACAACACCAGAACAAATTAATGCTAATAAAAGTAAACGTAGGTTACGTGCTGAATTTACCTTTGATAACTTTGTAATTGGTGAAAGTAATAGATTTGCCTATATTTCTGCGATGAAGGTTGCGGAATCTCCACATTCGATTTTAAATCCATTGTACATCTTTGGAGATGTAGGATTAGGTAAAACACATTTGATGATGGCCATAGGGCATTATATCTTGGATAATGACATTAATGCTAATGTAGTCTATACAAGTGCTCAGCAATTTGCTGAAGATTATTTTCTTTCAACATCTACAAAGAAGGGAAAAGATCGAATTGAAGAATTCTATAACCATTATAGGTCTGCTGACGTCTTATTAGTAGACGATATACAGTTTTTAGAAGGTAAAAATGCAACACAAGAAGAGTTCTTCAAAGTTTTTGATTATTTGCACGAAAATAACAAGCAAATTGTCATTACATCCGACCGTGTAGCTAATGAATTAAAATTGATGGCAAGATTAAAATCAAGGTTTAATTGGGGTATGATTGCTGATATCAAGATACCTGATAATGATTTACGAGTAAATATATTAAAACGTAAACTAACTTACCTTCTTAGTAATCCAAAAGATGTTCCAATTGAAGTTTTAGAATTAATAGCTGAGTTATTTAAAAACAATATAAGGGATCTTGAAGGTGCAATAAGAAGATATATAACTTACTGTGTTTCTATAGATATTCCTTTTACTTTAGAGAATGTTTCTGTATCATTAGGTAGTATAATACCTTCTAATACAGAGGTTGTTAATAAAACTAAGGATATTGATCACATTAAAGAGATTGTTAGTTCTTATTTTAGAATTCCTATTGATGATTTAATATCAAATAGC
>LAHS01001992.1_pt1 | contig 14178 bp, 10 predicted proteins | sample 329651 | NCBI WGS metagenome assembly LAHS01 (sample SAMN03275699, study PRJNA271635) | activated sludge metagenome | isolation source: sample C-1 Sludge from hydrolytic chamber (first chamber) of Anaerobic... | reverse complement strand
GAAGCCATGAAGATGGCCAACAACATCGAGGCCGAGAAGGACGGCAAGGTTACAGCCATCTGCGTGAAGCAGGGCCAGGCCGTAATGGAAGAAGACGCGCTGGTTGTTATCGAATGATATACAACGCATCAGCAACATGCAGAAAAGGAGGCCGCAGCCATGCTGGTCTCCTTTTTTCATAATCCGAACAACATGCCTTCCGCGGCCTAAAGCAACTTTTAAAATAAATGAATTAATGTTTGCTTTTGTTTGATTTGGAAAGAATTAGGACACAAATTCATTTTTTTTATGTAACTTTGCAGACTATACAAACCAAATAATTACGAATGGCCAAGAAAATATTGTTCATCAACCAGGAGATAGCCCCTTACGTACCAGACTCCGAAATGTCAATTATGGGACGGGAACTTCCGCAAAAAGCGCAGGAGAACGGCTTCGAAATCCGTACTTTCATGCCCAAATGGGGCAACATAAACGAGCGCAGGGGACAGCTTCATGAAGTGATTCGCCTCTCCGGAATGAATCTTATCATCGACGATACGGACCATCCGCTGATTATCAAAGTAGCCTCCATTCCCACTTCTCACATCCAGGTGTATTTCATAGACAACGATGATTACTTCATGAAGCGTGCAGCCATGACGGCCGACGAGACCGGTACGGAGTACGCGGACAATGGAGAAAGAGCCATATTCTTTGCGCGCGGCGTGCTTGAAACCGTCAAGAAACTGAGATGGACGCCAGACGTAATTCACTGTCAGGGCTGGATGGGAGCTGTTGTGCCATTCTATATAAAGACCGCCTATCATGATGAACCGTCGTTTACCAACTGCAAAGTTGTTACTTCTCTGTTCCATAACCAGCTCAAAACGAATTTAGGCGACAACTTCAAGCAATGCCTTGAGTTCCGCGATGCTAAGTCCGGGATGCTGAAACCCTATAAAGATAAATTCGATTTCATGGAATTAGGCAAGTTTGCCATTGACTACTCCGACGGCGTAGTGGAAGCCGGAACAGAGGTAAATGTCGACTTGCTGGATTATGCAAAGGGCAAGCAGCTGCCTGTGTTGGATTATCCGGGCGAAGAATATGCAGAGGCTTACAAAACATTCTATGAAGACCTGTAAACTTGAAATCATCTATTGAATAGATTATTCTTATGAAAATTAAGTCTTTAACTTGTCTGGCCGTTGCCGCACTTGCGTTCACCGCCTGCGATGATACGACTGATACCATCGGCAATTCCATGTCAGAAATCACCGATAACCTTGCCATCAGCACGGATACATTCCTCGTTTCCACACGCTCAGTCAAAGCAGGCTCCGTTCTTTCAAAGAACACCACGGCCTATCTTGGTAAGATACGTGACCCGGAAACCAATGCTTACATTACGGGCGACGGCATGATACAGTTCAACACACTGGTTGATGAAGCCATTCCGGGCTTTACCATTTTCCCCCCGAAGGATAACATCATTGGCAAGGAAAACAACCAGGTGGTAGCCGACTCCTGCAATATGATATTGTTCTTCGACCATTATTACGGCGATTCTCTGCGCGCCATGACCATGACTGCTTACGAGATGGCCCGTCCGATGGAAGAAGGAACGAACTATTACTCCGACTTCGACCCCATGGCCAATGGCTTTGTCCGCACAAACGGACTACAGCAGACCAAGGTTTATTCACTCTTCGACAGCAATGTATCCGAGAGTGAACGCTCTCAGACAGGGTATATGAACTACATCAAGATTAACCTGGACAAGCCGTACACCGATAAGGACGGAGCAACTTACAACAACTACGGCACCTACATCATGCGAAAGTACTATGAGAACCCTAACTATTTCAAGAATTCTTATAGCTTCATCCACAACGTAGTGCCCGGTTTCTACTTCAAGAACACCAGCGGACTGGGCTCAATGGCCTATGTTTCCAAGAGCCAAATCAACGTGTACTACCGCTTCAACACCAAGGACAGCCTTGACAAAGTGTACCGTGGCTCGGCCTCGTTCCCCGGAACGGAAGAGGTGTTGCAGACTACCAACATAACCAATGACGCCAACGCGATAGACAGACTGGTAGCCGACAACAGCTACACGTACCTGAAAACCCCGGCCGGTATCTTCACCGAAGCCACCTTACCCGTAGATGAAATCATGCAGGGACACGACAGCGAGAACATCAACACGGCCAAAGTAGTCTTCACACGCATTAATAATACAACGACAAGCAAGTATTCCCTGGGCATTCCCAAGCAGCTGCTCATGATTCCGGCAGCCGAGATAAACAGCTTCTTCGAGCAAGGCAAGATTCCCGACTCAAAGACTTCGTTTGTTGCCTCCTACGATTCCAAGAGCAATACCTACACCTTTGGCAATATTGCAGGAATGATAACGGCAATGGATAAGAACAGAGAAGCCGAGAATTGGAACAAAGTCGTGCTGATACCTGTCAACACAACGCAGGTTCAAGACAGCTCTACCGGCCTCACGGTCATACAGCGCATTGTGCATGACATGTCGCTTACAAGTACCAAACTCGTTGGAGGTTCGCAGAACCCCTACGCTCCCATCACGATAAGCGTTATCTATTCCAAATTCAAATAGGCAATGGCAGACAATTTTCTGGAAAGCCACAGAGAAGAATACGAAAAGAAGAAAGCGGCATGGCTTCGGAAGATGAAGCACCTGCCCAAGATAAAACAACAACCAGACAAGCCTGAGGACGAAAGTCTTTAGGCTTGTTTTTTAGTTGGGATTTTACTGTCGGGCTATGTTGTTTTTAGTCTGAATGCGATTTAAAGGCACGCTTCAGGCTTCGCAGCAACACCAGATTGTGGTGCCGAACGGGTGCTTCGTGAACTTTTGACAGGTGTCGCACGATCTTTTGACACTTGTCACACAACCGTGCGACACCTGTCAAAAGTTCCTGAACATGGTTATCAGTCCCTTATCCGCAAATCATCAAGAAGCAGAGAGGTACCGACAGGCATGTGTGCAGATACTGAATGATGCGCGCCTGTACGCTGTCTTCACTTACAGCTTTGCTACTGTCTATACGACGAAAGCACTAAGAAATGATAGTGTATTTGGCAAACTTGAGGATAAGTTGCTTGGTGCCGGTGTTCTCAAACTCAACAGTAGCCTTGGTATTTTCACCCGTTCCTTCTATTTTCAGCACTTTACCGATGCCGAAACGCTGGTGCTCTATCACGTTTCCCTCCATGAGCGGAGAAGCCGAACCGCCACCTGCAGGCCCTGAAGGCTGAACTGACGCCACGCTGCGCAGCCTTCGGCCGCCGTTGGCAATGGCACTGTTCACTTTATCCAAGCTGCCGCCACCGGCAGCAAGTTTACGTTTGAACGAGTCGGACAGTGGGTCTACGGCTTCTTCGGCACGCTTGGGAGCCGTAATCTTGGGCACAGGGTCGGCCATGAACTGGCCCGCTACGGGACGACTGTTTTGCATGCTGCCGTTCAGTTGCCTGTATTCGCTCCCCCATACGCTGCTGCCCGTGTATGGTTTTTCTATCTCATAATCGTCCTTGAAGAAACTTCTGGGCTTGCTGCGCTTCATGTCCATTCCCGTTTCATCTTCCAGACTGGTGAGGTTAGGGTTAATGTCGTTGAGGAATCTGCTCGGTACTTCGTATTCCATCTTGCCGTATCTCCACCGCAACTTGCTCCATGTAATCATGCAATGGCGCTTGGCTCGGGTGATGGCTACGTACAGAAGGCGCCGTTCCTCCTCAAGTTCCCTGATGGAATTACTGGCCATCAGGCTCGGGAAAATGCCTTCCTCCAGCCCCACTACGAATACGGTAGGGAACTCGAGACCCTTGGCAGCATGTATCGTCATGAGCGTTACCTTGCCTTCTGCATCATCGGCAGTGTCCAAATCACTTAGCAGAGAGACCGTTTGGAGGAAGTCCGGCAGGTAAATTTCATCGCCTCGGTCTTCCTCCTTCTGTTCTTCAACAAATTGTGAGAGACCGTTCAAGAACTCGTCCAGATTTTCTATGCGCGTTAATCCCTCAATGCTTTTGTCGGAAACCAGGTCCTGGTAGATGCCTGACTTTCTGATTACATCCTGTCCTAACTCAAAAGCATCGGTATTGGGCAGCTTTTCCATGAACTCCTGTATGGAGGTCCTGAACTTTTCGAGCTTGCCTATTGTGCCGCTATTTACATCTAACCGGTAGTGAACTGGGGACGAAACGACCTGCCAAAGGCTTACCTGATTGGCCTGTGCGCACAGAGAAATCTTCTGTACGGTGGTGTTTCCTATCCCCCGGGCAGGATAATTGATGATGCGCTTGAGGGCTTCTTCGTCGTCAGGGTTAACTATCAACCGGAAATAAGCAATGATATCCTTTATCTCCTTGCGCTGGTAAAAGCTCTGTCCGCCTACAATCCGGCAGGGAATGTGCTGTTTGCTCATCTCCTCTTCAAAGCTCCTGCTCTGGGCATTGGTGCGGTACAGGACGGCAAAATCGCCGTAATCACAGTTTTCTTTGTGCTTCAAGCGCTTTATTTCGTTACAGACAAGAGCCGCTTCCACCTTGTCGGAGCTGGTACTTTTGATGCTAATCTTCTCTCCCTCGTCGTTCTTACTGTACACATCCTTGGGTATCTGGCGCTCGTTATGCTTCATCAAGCTGTTGGCGGCCTCAACTATTCGCTGGGTAGAACGGTAGTTCTGCTCGAGTTTGAAGAGCTTGGCTTCGGGATAGATGTGCTGAAAATTGAGCATGTTGTCGATGTTTGCTCCCCTGAAAGCGTAGATGCTTTGGTAATCGTCGCCAACAACACAGAGCCTGCGGTGCTCCTGCGTGAGCTGCCTGACTATCTGCTGCTGGGCAAAGTTGGTGTCCTGATACTCGTCAACCAATACATACCGGAACCTTTGTGCGTACTTTGCCCTAATTTCCTGATGGTCTCTGAACAGCACGTAGGTAAGAACCAGCAGGTCGTCAAAGTCCATGGCGTTGGCTTTCTGCAGCCTCTGTTGGTAGGCGGTGTATATCTTGTGGGTTTCCGGAATTCTGCTCTGCTTGTCTCGGGCAAAGGTATCAGCATCGTCGGCATACTGGGCAGGAAGAATGAGTCGGTTCTTGGCCATCGATATTCTGTTGTGAATTGAAGCCGGTTTGTAGATTTTATCATCAAGTTTCATGTCCTTGCAAATTGTCTTGATGAGTGAACGGGAGTCTGATTCGTCGTAAATCGTAAAGCTGGCATTATAACCTATGTGCTCTGCTTCAATCCGCAAAATCCGTGAAAAAATGCTGTGAAAGGTGCCCATGTACAGCTGTCGCGCACTCTCCTGCCCCAAGAGGGTGGCTATACGCGCCTTCATCTCGTTGGCGGCCTTGTTGGTAAACGTAAGTGCCAGAATGTTCCAAGGAGCCATTCCGCCCTGCAACAGGTAGGCTATTTTATAAGTCAGTACCCGTGTTTTACCTGAACCGGCTCCGGCAATCACCAATTCAGGCCCGTCGCAATACTCTACTGCGGCCCGTTGGCTGTCATTCAAAGCGTCAAGCAGTTCTCGGTTTGTCATGAATAATGTCTTGTTTCAAAGTTTTATTTTGCGTAAATGCCGCCCGAAGCTGTTTGGGGATTGTAGTCTTCTCCTTCCTTCGGGAAACTTGGAATGAATTTCATTTCGCGTTGAATGCGGCGTTGGCGCTTCCGCATATATCGACTGGGATATCTTGAACTGAACTTTCTGGGGTTTGGTAATGTAGCAGCAATCAAGGCACAGTCGGCCCGCGACAGCTCATCAGCTTCTTTCCCGAAGTTATATTCGGCGCAAGCATCAACCCCGTAGATGCCATCACCCATTTCTATTGAGTTGAGGTAAACCTCCATAATGCGCTGTTTGCTCCACAAAAGTTCAATGAGCGCAGTGAAATAAACCTCGAATCCTTTGCGTGTCCACGACCTTCCGGGCCATAAAAAAACATTCTTCGCCGTTTGCTGTGATATGGTGCTTGCTCCGTGAGTACGTTTTCCTTTGATGTTGTTCCTGGCTGCCTTTTCTATTGCATTATAGTCGAAACCATGATGCAATAGAAATCTCTGATCCTCGGAAGCCATCACCGCGACAGGCATGTGCGGTGAGATATGCTCCAGAGCCGTCCAGTTGTGGTGGATGGTAAGGTTTTTATTCTCCACACATCTTATTATCATTAATGGCGTAACGTAAACCGGTATAAAGCGATAGGCCACAACGGCCAATATGGTTGATGCGAAAAAGAAGGCCAAAGCCCATCGTGCAACTCTCCAAACCAATCCCATAATTCAAGCAAAAGGGGTGCGTACAAAGATTTGTACGCACCCTACTCTATCCTAATTTATTATAAGTATCTTACTTTAAAGTTCCGTTGTTGGCAGCATCTACCATGGCCTGAGAGGCGTAGAGATAAACTTCAACACGGCGGTTCTGCTGACGTCCGGAAGCTGTTGTATTGTCTGCAATAGGCTCAGAGCTGCCTTTGCCCACTACATTCTGGAACTGTCCGGCCGGAACTCCGCAACTCTTAAGGTAGTCAACTACGCTTTGTGCGCGGTTGTTGCTCAAAGGAATGTTGATACCATCATTGCCGGTAGAGTCCGTATGACCGTAAATATCAACGTGGCAGTCCTGGTTGTTCTTCAGTACAGTAGAGAATTTGGCAAGTTCGTTCTTGCTCGACTGGTTCAAATTAGCCTTGTTCGTTGCAAACAGAATTCCTGAATCGAAAGTAACGCGCACGGCTTTCAGGCCGTTGGCATCGGTAACCTCGTCTACTTTTGCATTCTGAACTTGAGCTGCAGTCTCCTGAGCAACCTTGTCCATGTGGCGCCCGATAAGGGCACCTGCTCCTGAACCAACGGCACCACCGATAGCAGCACCAATGGCAGTTGCCTTGGAATCCTTGCCGATAATGTTGCCGATAATGCCTCCTAATACGCTACCAGCGCCGCCACCGGCTAAAGCACCCGTTCCTTGTTTTGTTGCACAGGAAGTCATACCACCTGTAAGGGTCAGGAAACATAAACCCAATGTCATTAACTTAACGTTCTTCATAATTGTAAAATTCTAATATTTAATTTATATCTATAACTTCTATTGCGGTTCGATTAACCCCGATGAAGATTTTCCGTTCCTTCTTATTACATGCAAAGGTAGCTCTTTTTTCATCATCAGATGTTATTTACCAACTTTTTTTATTAATTTTGCCACAAAATTACAGATTAGTTGGAAATCACCAAAAGGAAAATTCCTAAAACCAGATAGGTTTTTCCCTACGTGTAGTAGGCAGACCGGTGGTGATGCTGATAACAAAACAAAAGAACACTATGGCAAAAGAATTAAAAGAGTTGACTAAACGTGCTGACAATTACAGCCAATGGTATAACGACCTTGTTATGAAGGCCGACCTGGCCGAGCAGTCTGCTGTACGGGGCTGCATGGTCATCAAACCGTACGGTTATGCTATTTGGGAGAAGATGCAGGCACAACTTGATAAAATGTTTAAGGCTACCGGCGTGCAGAATGCTTACTTCCCTCTTCTCATTCCCAAGAGCTTTCTGTCGCGCGAAGCGGAACATGTCAAAGGCTTTGCCAAGGAGTGTGCCGTCGTTACACACTACCGCCTGAAGGCGAGCGAGGAAGGAAACAGCGTTGAAGTTGACCCTTCTGCCCGTCTTGATGAGGAGCTCATCGTACGCCCTACCTCCGAAACAATCATCTGGAATACCTATAAGAACTGGATTCACTCATGGCGCGACCTGCCTTTGATGTGCAACCAATGGTGCAATGTCATGAGATGGGAGATGCGTACACGCCCGTTCCTGCGCACTTCGGAGTTCCTCTGGCAAGAGGGACACACGGCTCACGCCACCCGTGAAGAGGCCGAAGCCGAGGCCCAAAAGATGCTTCAAGTTTACGCCGACTTTGCAGAACAGTGGATGGCTGTGCCTGTCATCCAAGGCGTTAAGAGCGAAACGGAGCGCTTTGCCGGTGCTCTGGACACGTACACCATTGAGGCAATGATGCAGGACGGCAAGGCTCTGCAGAGCGGAACTTCGCACTTCTTGGGCCAGAACTTTGCAAAGAGCTTCGACGTAACCTTCCTTAACAAAGACAACCAGCCCGAGTACGTTTGGGCAACATCATGGGGTGTTTCCACACGCCTCATCGGTGCGCTCATCATGACGCACTCTGATGACAACGGACTCGTCCTTCCACCGCGGCTCGCCCCTATCCAGGTGGTCATTGTTCCAATCTTCAAGGGCGAAGAGCAGCTTGCTGCAATCTCGGGCAAGCTGCAACCTGTCATCGACGAACTGCGTGATATGGGCATCAGTGTGAAGTATGACGACTCCGATAACAAGCGCCCTGGCTTCAAATTTGCTGACTATGAACTCAAAGGAGTGCCTGTTCGATTGGTCATGGGTGGGCGCGATTTGGAAAACAACACCATCGAGTTGATGCGTCGCGACACGCTTGAAAAGGAGAGTGTGAGCTTTGATGGCATAGCCGGACATGTAAAGAAGCTGTTGGAAGACATACAGCAGAACATCTTTGAGAAGGCAAAGAAGTATCGTGACGAGCGGGTTTACGAGTGCGACAACTACGAAGAATTCAAAGAGCGAGTAAAAGACGGCGGCTTCTTCCTGTGCCATTGGGACGGTACAGAGGAAACAGAAGCAAAGATAAAGGAAGAAACGCAGGCCACCATCAGGTGCGTTCCGTTTGCCTACGAGCAAACTCCGGGGGTAGACATGGTGAGCGGAAAGCCCGCCAAATGCCGTGTGATAATAGCCCGCAGCTATTAAAACGAAAGCAGAAAATCTCAGATTTAGCAAGTTAAATCTGAGATTTTTTCTTCTTCACCCCGTGCCGCCGACAGGTTACCGCAACCGAACCAGCCATGCGGAAACGCCTTGCAACGGCTGCGCGGCATAGTTCACAGGCAGCCACCTCGCTGCACCTGAAATCAGCAATTCATCAGGCCACGGTCTTGAACCTATGCTTCAAGCGCCTTGAATGATAGCTCCAAGCTCCTTGAACGATAGCTTCAAGCGCCTTGAATGATAGCTCCAAGCGAACCAAACCAGCTATACGGAGATAACAATCTGTGTATCAGACGCTTAATTAAGAATTCTTCGTGCGTTCTGTTTAACCGCTTTGACGCCTCGCTCACCCACCCTTTTTCTTTTCATAAATATGACAGACGAACACCATTACCTTACATCAACGCTCCTACACTGGTACAAACAGCACGGCAGAAATCTGCCCTGGAGGAATACCAACGATGCTTACGCCATCTGGTTGAGCGAAATCATACTCCAGCAAACACGCATTGCGCAGGGCACTGATTACTGGTACCGGTTCATGGAGCGGTATCCGAATGTGGAAATGCTGGCCAAGGCGACTGAAGATGAGGTTTTGAGACTCTGGCAAGGATTAGGTTACTATAGCCGGGCACGCAACCTCTTGAAAGCTGCAAGGCAAATAACAGAGCTGGGCCACTTCCCTAATACCGCCGCTGAAATCAGCAAACTGAAAGGTGTAGGCCCCTACACGTCGGCTGCCATAGGCTCTTTGGCTTTCAATCTCCCCATGGCCGCCGTCGACGGTAACGTGTACAGGGTGCTTTCCCGCTATTTCGGCATCAGCATACCTATCAATACCACCGAGGGCAAGCACACCTTCCAGGCACTTGCCCAAAGCCTGTTGCCGCCCAATGAAGCAGGCACCTTCAACCAAGCCTTGATGGATTTTGGGGCCATACAGTGTACGCCCGCCTCGCCGGTCTGCCCGCAATGCCCGCTTGCCGAAAGCTGTACGGCTTACCGCAAAGGACTTGTAGACCAGCTCCCGGTAAAACTCAGGAACCTCAAAATTCGAGAACGCCATTTCACCTATTTATATATAAGGTGTCATGGCGAGGTGGCCATTCACCGAAGAAAGAAGGGAGACATCTGGCAAGGACTGTGGGAACCTTTCTTGTCTGAAGACGGCAGCGCCTCTCTTTGCCACTCCCCTGCCCGGCTGATACGCCAAAACTTGAAGCATGTGTTGACCCACCAGGTAATTTATGCAGACTTCTACCTGCTCAACGTGAATGCAAAGCCCGCTCTGCCCGATGATTACATCTGGATAAAGGAACCGGATTTCGACAGCTATGCCAAACCTCGGCTGGTGGAAAAAATGCTCCGAATACTGGCCGAAGAGTAACCTTTAACCCATCTCTTGCAAGAAAGCATCGAGCGTCTTGCCTCCATCGAGCGAGGGAGAAAACTCTCTCAGGACACGGAACTTTTGCTTGCCGTAACGTGCAATGCCGTCTTTCAGAGTTTCGAGTACGCAGACATCGCCGGCAAGTCCGCAGACATCAATCTGCTCAATGCCCATTAGCTGGACAATATCGGCTATAAATGCCGCTGATTTTAAATTCTGAAAGATGGAATACTCCTCTCTGTCGGCATAAACGCCTTTATGCAACACCTTGACCGGACCGGCCGTTGTATAGAGCGGGTTGACCAAGGCAGGCCATAGAGCGGCGCCTGTTGTGTGGGCTACACAGTGTAATGGCCATACTCCCCCGTTATCCTTAAACGAGCAATGGCAATATGGGTGCCAGTCTGTTGTAACGATTTTGTAGGCGTACTCGCCGTTATGGGCGGCTATGTATTTTGCCAATTCATCCATTGCCTCCGGTGCTCCGCCAATGGGCAAGCTGCCGTTAATGAAATCAATCTGCGGGTCTACGACCAGTAATAGCTTCTTCATTGTCTTTTGCTGTTGTTAAGTTCGGGTATCATTTAAACGATGCACCGCCCTGTTTATTGCGTACGCGAGCTGCCATAGGCTACCAAAGCGGACTCATCTCCACAACTTCTTGAGCTCTGAGAGAAGCGGGCACATCTATCAACCGCTGATTGGAAGAACCCCGGAACAGCAAATCGGCGTCCTTGAGGCTTTGCACGAACGGGCCGTCGACCAGCACATCTATCAGTTCCAGAAGCCTTCTGTACCTGGATTTCGATGCCAACGACTCGAATGTAAATCCCGTAAAGCACCATATATCTTTGTTGGTTTGGGTCTTGATGGCCCTGGCCAGCTCCGTAAAACCTTCGGCCTGGTACATCGGGTCGCCCCCGCTGAAGGTAACATTGGCGTATGGATCGGCCTTGATGACGTCCATGATGGCCCCTGTCGACATTTTTCGGCCATGCCCGAAATCCCAGGATTGCGGATTGTGGCAGCCCGGACAGGCATGTGAACAGCCCGCACAATAGATGGAAGTCCTGAAACCAGGACCATCCACCATTGTATCTTCAATGATATCTATAACCGAAATCACGTTACATTCTCCTTAACAAAGTTGCTTCTTCAAAGTCCCTGCTCGCCTTGCACGTGTGTAACGCGGTCGTGCAGCTCGGCTAACTTGCCGCTGTTCCAACGGTCGGTGGTACCAACCAAGTAGCCTGTTATGCGTTGCAGCTTGTCGATATGGCGGCCGCCGCACTTGGGACAAGTCTCCATTTCTGTGTCCGCATTCTCGTAACCGCAGTCCATGCAGCGGTTGCGGTTATGGTTCACGGAGCCGTAACCCATGTTGAGCCTGTCCATCATGTCCACTACACTCATGATAACCTGCGGGTTATGGGTGGCATCTCCGTCAATTTCAACGTAAAAAATGTGGCCGCCGCGGGTCAGCTCATGATATGGAGCCTCAATCTCTGCCTTGTGGCGGGCCGAACATTTATAGTAAACCGGCACATGATTGGAGTTAGTATAATAGTCGCGGTCGGTTACTCCGGCTATAACTCCAAACTCCTTGCGGTCTTTCTTGGTAAACTTACCGCTCAATCCCTCGGCAGGCGTGGCCAATATACTGTAGTTGTGATGGTACTTCTCGGAAAATTCACCGGCCCTGTCGCGCATGTATGTCACGATGCGAAGCCCCAATTCCTGAGCTTTGCGGCTCTCACCATGATGCTCGCCTACCAATGCTTTCAGGCATTCTGCCAGTCCGATGAAGCCTATACCCAATGTTCCCTGGTTGATAACGCTCTCGATGGTCTCTTCCGGACTTAACTTCTCGGCTCCTAACCAGAGGTAACGCATGAGCAAGGGGAACTGTTTTGCGAGCGCTGTTTTCTGGAATTGATAGCGCTCATCCAGCTGTCGGGCCGTGATGTCAAGCAGGTTGTCGAGTTTTGCAAAGAAGGAATTGAGCCGTTCGGTCTCTGATTCGATACCCATACATTCAATGGCCAGCCTGACAATATTGATGGTCGAAAAGCTCAAATTGCCTCGTCCAACACTCGTCTTGGGCCCAAAACGGTTTTCAAAAACACGTGTACGGCACCCCATGGTAGCCACCTCGTACAGGTAACGTTGTGGGTCGTCGGCTCGCCATTCGGCGCTTTGATTAAAGGTAGCGTCCAGGTTCAGGAAATTAGGAAAGAACCTCCTGGCAGTTACCTTGCATGCTAACTTGTAGAGATCGTAGTTCCTGTCCTCGGGCAGATAGTTCACTCCGCGTTTCTTCTTCCATATCTGAATGGGGAAAATGGCGGTTTCGCCGTTGCCTACTCCATCGTAGGTGCTTTTCAATATCTCACGCATGATGCAGCGACCTTCGGCAGATGTGTCGGTTCCATAGTTGATGGAAGAGAACACAACCTGATTACCACCGCGGCTGTGGATGGTGTTCATGTTGTGGATGAAAGCCTCCATGGCTTGATGCACACGGTTAACGGTCTTGTTCACGGCGTGCTGCAACAGGCGTTCGTCACCCTCCAAGCCGTCCAGGTCTTTCTCTTCATAATCGCCAATTGCCGCATCATAAAGATGCGACAAGTCTCTGCCAACAAGTTTTTCCAGATTCTTCAGCTCCTCTATATAGCTGGAACGGACGTATGGAGCGAGATAGAAATCGAAGGCGGGAATGGCCTGTCCGCCGTGCATCTCGTTCTGGCAAGTCTCCAGCGAGATACAAGCCAGCACGGCAGCAGTCTCTATACGCCGGGCCGGACGGCTGCTTCCATGGCCTGCCGTGAACCCATGATGCAAGATGACATCCAGCGGATGCTGCACGCAAGTAAGCGATTTGGTGGGATAGTAATCCTTGTCGTGGATATGCAGGTAATTGTGCTGCACGGCGTCACGTACATCTTCGGAAAGTAAGTAGTCGTCAACAAAAGGCTTGGTGGCCTCTGACGCGAACTTCATCATCATGCCGGCAGGCGTGTCGGCATTCATGTTGGCGTTCTCGCGCGTAATGTCATTATTCTTTACGTTGACAATATCCAGGAACACATCGCGCGTTTTGGCTTTACGGGCAATGCTGCGCTGGTTGCGATAGGCTATATAGCTGCGGGCTACATCCTTACGCGAGCTCTTCATCAGCTCTCGCTCAACGGCATCCTGGATGCCCTCCACGCTCATTTGTGACTTGCCATGAAAGTTGACATGGCACACTATTTTCTCAATAAGATGTTCGTCCTCGCCTCTTTCTGTATGCAACATGGCTTTGCGAACTGCATCGACAATTTTCTGTTCGTTGAAACCGACGATGCGGCCATCACGCTTTACGACTGTTTGTATCATGATAGAATGATGATTGTTTGTTGTTAGAAATCGACTGCAAAGATACTACTTAATATGATATGTTACTCGTTTTGGATAACTTTTTAATAGTTAATTATTGTCAACTATATAATTATCAATTACTTATAAATACAAAATGGAAAACTTTATTTATAGATTTCAGCTTTTAGATTGTCATTTTAGGAAACTCAACAGCAATTAATCTGACAGTAAATTCTATAAATACAAAATTTATGCAATCACAACATGCACCATTAACGGATGAGCAGCATTCACGGAAAAAGTCCGCCCAAAGGGTAAAAAAGAACATCAGCTGCGGTGCAGCTCACTGCCAGAACGAACTTTTGACAAGTGTCGCACGGTCATGCGACAAGTGTCAAACAATCGTGCGACACCTGTCAAAAGTTCATGAAGCTGTCCTGTCCTGGATTTAGTTGACAGTTTTTGTAGTTAAATGTTCTTTAGGTTGACAATAAATTTCTTATGTTGAAATATAGTTGTCAGGTTTTTCTGTTAAGTGCACTTTGGATTGACAGTGGTCTTCCGGATGCAAAGTTAA
>LAHS01001523.1_pt1 | contig 14206 bp, 3 predicted proteins | sample 329651 | NCBI WGS metagenome assembly LAHS01 (sample SAMN03275699, study PRJNA271635) | activated sludge metagenome | isolation source: sample C-1 Sludge from hydrolytic chamber (first chamber) of Anaerobic... | reverse complement strand
CTGCTGCCTCCCGTAGGAGTCTGGACCGTGTCTCAGTTCCAGTGTGGCCGATCACTCTCTCAAGTCGGCTACCAATCGTCGCCTTGGTGGGCCATTACCCCGCCAACAAGCTAATTGGACGCGAGCCCATCCTGTACCGCTACTATATTGCTTTCACCCCTCTGCGATGCCGCAGTGTGGTCATATACCGTATTATCTCCAATTTCTCGGAGTTATCCCGTAGTACAGGGCAGGTTGCTCACGTGTTACTCACCCGTTCGCCACTAAAGTATTGCTACTTCCGTTCGACTTGCATGTGTTAGGCATGCCGCCAGCGTTCGTCCTGAGCCAGGATCAAACTCTTAAGTTCGATCTTGATTCTCGGATTTATTTATTAAAGTCGTTTGTCTTTAATTACTAGCTAAAGTTTGTTTAGTTATTTTTTAAATCCACATATTTTTTATAATTGACTAGTCAGTCTAATATGCTTCGCTAAAAAACCTGTCTGTTCTATTTTAAAGGTTCACGCACGGATTTACTAAGCGATTGCTGTTGTTTTTCGCGTGCTCCACTATAATATTATAAGTGCTTTTGAATGTCAACAACTTTTTTCATTTATTTTACAAAATTTTTAATTATTTTTTTTGCCGCCCACATATAGTATCAATATACGGTTAAAAGCCACAATATTAGATATTTTCTGGGGTTCAGAGCTTTTTTAAATTTTCAAAAAGTTATTTAATCACACCACTTTATTATAGTCGGTACTAAGTATAACATTTATATTAATGGATTTATTTAAGTAATTTTGCGGCATTAAATATATGAGAGTTGACTATATTTATCTAAAAAGATATAATCAATACAAATTTCCATACGACTTTGATACGACATTTATACGGCACATTGGTAAGGCGTTTGCCTGAATTAATCGTTTGTACCCGTAGCTCAGTTGGATAGAGCGTCAGACTCCGACTCTGAAGGCCGTTGGTTCGACTCCAATCGGGTACACCATTAAACTTAGTCCGCAAATTTTTGCGGACTTTTTTATTTATATTAGATTATCCATATTATATAAATATATATTATAAATATATTGGATTAAGGTTATTTATTATTTTTTGCTTGACAATAATTCTGTATAGATTTATACTTTTAGCAGTTGAATATATAGAGTGCTAACACTCTAAGCGTTTAATTGCTAATTATATTTAAGGAGATTTTTTATGGATGCAAGTAAATTTACAAAAAAAGCGCTGGAAGCAGTAAACGTGGCGCAGCAAATTGCGCTTGACAACAAAAACAACACGCTTACGCTTGAGCATCTTACGTACGCTTTACTTTCTGATACCGAGGGATTAATTTACTCTTTGATAATAAAATGCGGAATCGACTACAATAAACTTTTAGGAGAGGTTTTAAAAGCGATAAAAACGTTGCCGGTAGTCAGCGACTTAGGGGACGTTTACCTTGATAAAAACGTTAATCTAATATTATTGGATGCGGAAAAATTGATGAAAAAAAGCGGCGACAGCTTTATTAGCGTAGAACATCTTTTTTCTGCTATTTTAGCCCGCCCTTCCGAACAATTAAAACGGATTTTTATAAACGCAGGGCTTTCAGAAAAACTTTTCGGTGACGCTTTAAGTTCCGTTAAGACCGCGCCTGTGACAACCGACGAACCCGAAGGAACTTACGACGTTCTCAATAAATACGGTCACGATCTAATAAGCGAGGTAAAGAAAAATAAGCTTGACCCCGTAATCGGCAGAGACGACGAAATCAGAAGCGTAATCCGTATACTTTCAAGAAAAACCAAAAACAATCCCGTTTTGATTGGCGAACCCGGCGTAGGCAAAACCGCAATCGTAGAAGGTCTTTCGCAAAGAATCGTTAAGGGCGACGTACCCGAAAGCTTAAAAAACAAACGCATTTTCGCTCTTGATATGGGAGCGCTTATTGCAGGCGCAAAATACAGGGGAGAATTTGAAGAAAGGCTGAAAGCGGTTCTTGCCGAAATCAAAAAACAGAATGGACAAACCCTTTTGTTCATTGACGAATTGCACACTATCGTAGGAGCGGGAAAAACCGAAGGCTCGATGGACGCAGGCAACCTTCTTAAGCCCATGCTTGCAAGAGGAGAACTTCATTGTATCGGCGCGACCACGCTTGACGAATATAGAAAATATATCGAAAAAGATGCTGCTCTCGAAAGACGTTTCCAACCGGTAACGGTAAACGAGCCTACGGTTGAGGATACGATAGCGATTCTTCGCGGACTAAAAGAAAGATACGAAGTATTTCACGGAGTAAGAATCCACGACCGCGCTATAGTTGCGGCGGCGACTCTTTCAAACCGATATATAAGCGATCGGTTTTTACCCGATAAAGCTATCGATTTAATCGACGAAGCCTGCGCTCTTATCCGAACCGAAATCGACAGTATGCCTACCGAAATGGATATAATTTCCCGAAAGATTATGAAACTTCAAATCGAGGATATGGCGTTATCCAAAGAAGAAGATAAATTATCCAAGGATAGAAGAGAAAGCATTAAAAAAGAGCTTGCGGAATTAAATAACGAGTTTAATCGAATGAAAGCTCAATGGGAAAACGAAAAGTCGTCGATAAACGTAGTTGCGGACACTAAAGCCAAAATTGAGGAAATAAAGAGCGAAATCGAAGCGGCGCAAAGAACGGGAAACTACGGAAAGGCTGCGGAACTTCAATACGGCAAGCTTCCAGCACTCCAAAAATTACTTGAATCTTCCGAACAAAAGGAAAATGTGAAGCGCGAAAACATGCTTTTAAGAGATGAAGTGACCGAGGACGAAATAGCAAAGATCGTTTCAAAGTGGACTTCGATTCCCGTAACCAAGTTAATGGAAAGCGAAAAAACGAAGCTTTTAAATCTTGGAGACGTATTGCATAAGCGCATAATCGGACAAAACGAAGCCGTAGAAAAAGTATCGGAAGCGATACTTCGCTCCCGCGCAGGAATTGCCGACGAAAACCGCCCTATCGGTTCTTTTATGTTTTTAGGGCCTACCGGCGTTGGAAAAACGGAGCTTGCGAAAGCTTTGTCCGAATATCTATTTAACGACGAAAAAAATATTGTTCGTATTGATATGACCGAATATATGGAAAAGTTTTCGGTCTCGCGTTTAATCGGAGCGCCTCCAGGATACGTCGGCTACGACGAAGGAGGACAGCTTACCGAAGCGGTAAGGCGCAAACCGTACAGCGTAGTCTTGTTTGACGAAATCGAAAAAGCGCACCCCGACGTTTTCAATATTTTGCTTCAAGTTCTTGACGACGGCAGAATAACTGACAGTCAGGGACGTACGGTCGATTTTAAAAACACTATTATAATAATGACCTCTAACCTAGGTTCATCGGTTATTTTGGAAAATATGGCGGATGACGGAACGATGATTAAGGATATCGGCGGACAAATCGAAGCGTTATTAAAAAACACTTTCCGCCCCGAATTTTTAAACAGATTGGACGACATTATCACCTTTACTCCGCTTACCAAAACGGATATTATGAAAATCGTCGACCTTATGCTTGAAAAGCTTAAAAAACGTCTAAGCGCGCAACAGTTGAATTTTGAAATTACCGATAGTGCGAAAGAAAAAATTATTGAAGGCGGATACGATGCGGTTTTTGGTGCAAGACCCTTGAAGCGCTATATCGAAAGCCACGTCGAAACCGCGGTTGCAAAGGTTATTTTGGAAGGAAATATCAAAGAAAACGACACCATTAAAGTTGACGCGGACGGCTACGGCATAAAAGTTTCAAAAAACAATTTTTAATAATTAAAAACCCTCTTAGCGGAGGGTTTTTTTACGCTTGAAAAACGGTTTTTTACCGAAAAAGATTTTTATACCGAAGAAATGAATAGCGCTAAATTTGGTGGAAATTACGTAAACACAATAAACATTATAAGAATTACTGTAACCGGAATAATCCAATAAAATCCTTTAATTGTTGCCCTCTTTATTAGTAGCTTATACGAAATCCAATTGGACAAAACCACGATAAACAGAGCAATTAAAATATCTATAATAAATATGTTTTTACCAATAATTCCGGAATAAGTATAAAAACAGGTAATCATTAACGGGACCATAAATGTCAAGGGAATTCCTTTTGCAACGGTTAAAATTTTTGCCGTTTCTATATTGATACTGCATTTTCCCTTTATATCTTTTTTGAAAGCCAGCGCGAAAAATTCGATAATCGAGAAAAATAAAAACGGCATAAATAAAAGTTTTCCATGTTCCCATACGCTTTCGCTTATAGGTACAAAAGGCGCAATAAGCGCGCATCCATCTGTCCATTCATATAAAAAATGATTTAAAACACTGCTTAACAAGCAAAACACTAAACTTACAAATTCCCAAATTGAAATTTTGTTAGATTTATATATCATAGATTAATTTATTGTATTTGTCTTAATTAAATTCTTGAATATAATTAAAACAAGAGTATGCTTGATTAAAATATATTCAATTGATATAATATTTTTATGGAAAAAAACGGAAAAAGAGTAATCGTAGGTATGAGCGGAGGCGTTGACAGCAGCGTCGCCGCTTTGCTTTTAAAAAACGAGGGCTACGACGTTATCGGTGTATTTATGAAAAATTGGGAGGAGGAAAACGAAGAAGGTTTTTGCTCCGCCGAAAACGATTTTTCGGACGTTAGAGGTGTTGCGGATATTATAGGAATACCTTATTACACCGCCAATTTTTCCCAAGAATACCTTGATAACGTTTTTTCTCATTTTATATCCGATTACAAAAAGGGACGCACCCCTAACCCCGACGTTTTATGCAACAGAGAAATAAAATTCGGTTATTTTCAAAACTTAGCCAAGCAATTAAACGCTGATTTTTTAGCTACCGGTCACTACGCAGGGATATTGAAAAGGGACGGTAGGACTTATCTTACCAGAGCAAAGGACGAAAATAAAGATCAAACGTATTTTCTTAATCAAGTCAGCGAAAAACAAATAGAAAACGTTATTTTTCCCTTGCAAAACATCGATAAAACAGAAGTCAGACGCATCGCAAAGGAAAACGCTTTACCGGTATGGAAAAAGAAAGACAGTACTGGGATATGCTTTATCGGCGAGCGGAAATTCAGAGATTTTTTGAAAAATTATCTTCCCGCAAAAGAAGGCGAGATTAAAACCTTGGACGGAGAAACGATAGGTACGCATGCGGGTGTATGCTATTACACTATAGGTCAACGTAAAGGTTTCGGCATAGGGGGCGGAGGCAACGGAAAACCTTGGTTTATCATTAGAAAAGACGTTGAAAAAAACATTTTATACGTTTCGCAAGGGGAAGTGGAAGAGCTGTTTAAAAAAGAGCTTATTACAGAAGACTTTAATTATATTACCGAACGCTTAATAGCCCCAACTCGCGTACTTGCAAGGATAAGACACCGCGAACCTTTACACTACGCTACCGCAATCCCCGAAGAAAACCGAATAAGACTTATATTCGACAAACCCGAGCGTGCGATAGTAGAAGGGCAATATGCGGTAATATACAGCGACACGCCTGAAAAAATATGTATCGGCGGCGCTGCAATAGATAAAGTTTTATAAAACGATAAAATTAAAAGCTATCCTTTCGGATAGCTTCCTTCATTTAACAATTTTTATGATCCGGAACCAACATTGGGATAAGCCGGACGTTTAGTAGCTAAAAATTCATCGTTAAATATTTGATCACTACCTGAACCTGTATCACCAGAAATTTTATATATCGGCGCTGTATCTGCGGTAACGCTGATTGAACCGCTATTTATATTTTTTCCAAATGCGCTGTATAAATAAGCGTAGGGTGCACCATTACCTTCAACTTCTGTATTACAAATAAAATTAACATACATTTTACCTGCGTAACAATTGTTAACATAGCCTGAGCTATTACTGCCTCCTAATCCACCTACATATATATTACACGGATTGTCTTTCGGGTAATTTAGTATTAAATTCATATTAACTGCGTAAGTTTCTCCGGATTTTATAAGGACTCTAATATATTTTACTGTAATAGAAGAGGTTCCGATATTATAGCCTATCGCTCCGCCAATAGTTTCTGTAGAGGCTCCGCTTCCGTTAGGTCCATAATGAGTAATCGTGGGAGTGTACATTAATATAGCACAACTACTGTCGGTAGGACTCAAGGTATACGTCTGATTGGTCGAAGTATAAGCTACGCCGCTAAACGTGAAGGAATCTCCTATTTGAGTGCTGTTATAGCCTATAGCTCCTCCCGAATAATCTATCTTATGCGTGCCGTCGCCAATAGAGGGAGAGGTTAATATCATTCGGTAAATATTACCTCCGTTTTTATAACCGATGCCTCCGCCTAAATATCTGCCGGAATTGTCTTTATTTGATCCTCCGTAAACAGTATATATGGTGGGAGAATCTCCTCTGGTTTGAATAAGATTGCCCCCTGCCATATAACCTACTATACCGCCCGCCTTTCCGTCGGTGCCGGCAGATACCGATACGCTGCTGCCCGAAGTGGGATATTGGTAAGTAGCCCCGGTTTCGGATATATAAGTAATTGCGGTAGTCGTACCGGACATATAACCTGCAAATCCGCCTGCGATAGACGAGGCGCTAATAGTGCAGTTGCTTGCGCCGCCTGCAATCATTCCGTTTGCCATTTCTCCCACGAAGCCGCCAACATACGAACTGCCGTTTATTACAAGCGAAGTAGTGCAATCTTTCATCAAAACATAGGAAGAAGAAGAGCCAACAGCGGGAATAAATCCGCCGACTCTTGATCCACCGGTGATTTTTCCTACAGCGGAACAGCTTTCGAACAATATACTTGTCGCTTCGTTTGTTCCTCCGACTAAGTTGCCGACAAAACCTCCGATATAGTTATAGGAACTGGTAATTGTACCGGATACGGATACGTTTTGGAGAATTACCGATTGAACTTGGCTTCTGCCCGTCGTTACGCTAAATCCTGAGGGCGCGATTTGACCGAAAAGCAGACTGCCGTAGTTGTTACTCGAAGTGTAGGTATTTTTTCCGTTAGTTACCACTACGTCGTGCATATAGAAGCCGTAATAGCCTGCGGTAACGTATTTTGCGAGCATTCCGTTAACGGAGGTTGATGAGCTTGCGCTACCGTTAATCAGAATCTTTTTACCGTTTCCGTCAATTTCTTTATTACTAAATGCCGTACCGTTGTTTACTGCAGAAGTTGCTAATGTAATATTAGACATTAGCTTAAAGTATAGCTTATTATGCGTAAGCTCTGTTGAGCTGAAGTTGCCGGTAAAGTTAACCATACGGTTCCAGTTTTCGGTTGTATAGATAAGGTAAGGATAAGTTGCGTTTCCGACTCCTCCTCCAAACCAAGTTTTGTAGGCATAAGGAACGCTTTCTCCGCTTTGACCTACAGGAGAAGTTACTGCGCTGTTTGATACGGTAATAACGTTCATTCCTTTAGTGCTTATGTCATCCGCTCCCAAGCATCTTACAGAGTTTGCATCGGTGTCGCTTAATCCGTATCTTAATATGCGGAAAAACGAATAGCTAGTATTGTCGTTATAGAAAGCCACGTTATAAAGCGAAATTCTGCCGTCGCCGTTACTGTCTATACCATAGTAAGAATATTGTTCGTTTGTTTCGTAAACGAAAGGTAAATTATCCTTGCTTTCGACAATCTTTCCGCCTGCTCCAAGGCCCATCCAAAACTCCGAGCCGCTTTCAATACCCGTTATCGTCACGGTTGAATAAGTAAGTGACCAAGCGCAAAGAATATCGCCGGAAAGTACAGTATAGTCTTTGGAAACCGTAAACGAAATAGTGGAAGTACTGTTATGACTTGTCTTATTTGCTAGCGTTACGTCTGCTCCCGCCCTCGTAGTAGTGGGATTTTGGAACTCGGAAGCAATAGCCGTTATTTGCTTGGTCATCGTAAACTGAATGTTTTCGTACATAAAGCTGGATGTCGTAGACGTTGTTGCGGGTAAGCTCTTAATTTCTCCCATATACGTACTGAACGCGCTTTGAGAGTAGTCGCTTACGGTCCAACCTATAAGTTCGTCGCAGTTATCTTTTCTTGTAGCGGTAAGAGTTGCGGTTGTGCCCGCCATATACATACCGCCGCCTGTCGGAGAATTTAATGCTTTTGTCATGCTTACGTTTCTGGCCGTACCCGAAACGGTATAAACGGCGACAAATCTCGCTTCATAAATTCTGGGTTGATTGGGATAAAATTCATAAGTGTTCGTTGTGCATACCCTAAGACCGCTAGCGTCATACCAACCCGTAAAGACGTAGCCGGTATTTGCGGTTGCGGAAATCTTTTTAGTTACACTGTTGCTTTCTTCAAAATAAGCGTCCGTTTCCGCCGATTGAGCAATAGTCACGCTGCCGCCCATTAAACTTGCTGATTTGGTAAGCCCGAGTTGGGTTGCGTTAGGAGTCGTGGGATTATATACGCCGGACGAGGACATCGTGCCTTCAGGTGTATAATCAGTTGCTCCCATAGGATCATAACTGTAAGTGCCGGACGATACGGTTATCGGTTGCTGCTTAATACAAGTCAATTTGTATCCCATATCCGAGCTTATACCCGAAATACAGTAGGAATAGTTTCCGCTTTCTTTCTCGGTTGAATAAGTGCAGGTAGTGGGCTGCCAAATAAGGCTTCCGCCTGATAGTTTTCCGTAATAATCGGTATTATTTAATGTGGGAGATTTCCACCAGCCGTCGAATACGAAATAATAGTTTGTCTCAAGTGTGCTACCGTCCTCGCTGTAGGCGGTTATATCGAAATCTAAAGTTGTATTATGTAAAACTTTTAAGGTCATTACAACCGCGCCGTCGCTATTACTGTCACCGCTCACCCACGGATTTTCAATTGCGGTATATTGATAAAAATATGAAGTATAGGCAGGAACGCCCAAATACGTTACGTTACTGCTGCCCGTAAGGTCTACTCCGCCGTCGTTGTACATCGTTATTTCCTGAAGATCGGAATCATAGGCGCCGGCGTTAAATCTGGCAACCAAATTTTTAATTCCGCTTCTTGCCGCTTGATATAAGACGACATAGTAATATCTTGTATAATGCGCCTTAACGGTTAAGTCTTGAGCTACGGTAAATTGCTGAGCGTAATGGTTTGCGCTGTTAAATTCCTGCGCTACATAATTTTCCGACCAGTTATCAAGTTTATAATACGTTTCGTTACCGGGGCAAGTATAGCTTACCATCGCTCCGAGAGGATAAATATCGCGTTGAGTTTCGCCTGCGCCCGTCGAATCATAGACCGAAGTTTTAATAAGAGTGGAGCTGTATATACCGCTAAGCATATCTATTGTGTTTTTCCAACTGCTGAATATAATGCTGCCTACAAGTAAATTGTTATAGTTACTATCCGAAATTTCTACGGATTTTTGAACTTCATAAGTTTTTATAAAGCGCGCTTCGACGTATTTAGTCATCCAAGCGGATATAGTAAGTATATTTCCGTCTTCGTTTACCGTAAATACGTCGGAAATTACCGTACCGTTGTTAAAGGTAAAATCGTGAGCGGATGCTCCGAAAAATTCATTTTCAAAGGCTAAAGCGTAGTAATAGCTTCCGCTTATATTGGTATATGTATAAGCCAAAGCGTTAGTGTACAATTCGCCTTCTACGGTCTTATTGGGCTTTACTGCCCAGCCTAAGAATCTGTAACCGCTGTTTGCGATTGCAGTTAAGGTGATAAGCGATCTTGCGCCTGCGTAAATATCGTTATTTGCGCCTGAATAAACTGCGTTTGTCGCGCCTACCGTGGTTTGTATTTTTCCGCCGACGGTACCGTTTCCGTTATCCGCATAAGGATCTTCTCCTTCAGGGGCGTAGTATTTATCAAAGGTATATACGCTTGCGTTTAATTCGATTTGAGTATTGTACGATAATATTACGCTTGCATCGGATAATATTCTGTGTTGATAAGGCTTATCGTATGCGCCGGAGAATAACGATTCGCCGGAGTATTGTTCGTCGAATATATCGAAGGTGACTTTATTTTGAGCATTCAATCTATCGTAACCGGTAATATTAAGTAAGCTGTTATAATCGTAAACAAATTCAAAGTATCTGTTTTGCGTGCCGACAATGGGTGTAATCGTCTTACCTAAAGAAGTTGCCGAAACACTGCCGAATTGTACGTAGTAATCGGTGTCGTTACTCGTGATCTTCTTATAATCGGTAGCAAGATAAATTCTTACCGAATATTGCTTATAGAAAACCGCACGGAAAATCCTGCTTCTGGCTTCCACCGTATAGCTTAAAGAAGTACCGCTAACCGTTACTACTCCGTCGCTTTCGACGCTCCTCCAAGTTAAGTCGTTGCTGTTATATTCTTCCCAGCCTCTAAATACGTAACCGTATTCAATAAACGGAGTGGCTTGAAGCGTAATAACCGTATAATAAGAAAGAATAAGACTTCCTACTGCGTTAAATTTATCCGGAGTAGGCATTATCGTTCCAAAGGTAGTCTGAGCGTTGTCGCCCCCCGGAACGGGAATATTATTAACAAAGCTTGCGGAAATTTCTCCGCCTTGATTTTCACTGCGGATTACTCCCGAAAAACCTGCTTCGTAAACAATATTTTCGTAGCTTTGTAATGAAGTTACTGCAAGAGTTGTGAATTTAACGCTTAAATCTATGTTTACACTGTCGATTTTGAAGCTTCCGCTCATAACGTTGTTCTTCGTTGAAGTAGTGTACATAGAAATTACGGGCGCGCCCTGCGGTACGGTAATTACACCGCCCGATACGGTATAAACTATCGGCGCGTTAGCTACCGGCGTTTTACCCTTCGGAGTGCCGATTAATACAATGGTATTGATATAATATCCAACCTGAAGTTTAAAATCTATCATGACCGAACCGCCGTATAAAACGGAGGACAGCGAGGAAGACGAAGTATCAATTGCGGCGTTTGCGATTTTGTTTTCAACGGATACAAAGTAACTGTTCTTTTCAAAAGCAGGAGTTGCTACGGCATAACCGGACATCGAATTAATTGTAAACGTACCGACTCTTAAGCTGTTATCGTAGTCCATTGAAAGACCGGTGCCCGTAAGCGAAACCAGCGTAGAAGAGCCGATCATTTGTCTGTACCCTACCGAAACAGAGTAAACTACGCCGACATAATAACTGTTTTCCGTACTCAGTATCTTTTGGTTAATCAGTAGACTTGAAAGTTTATAGCCCTCAACGGGAGTCAAAATAAAGGCAACCTTGTCAAAGTGCGTAACCGTTGCGACAACCTCGCCGTTTACAATCTCTTGAGCGTCGTCACCGAAAATGTTGGAGCTGTAAGTAGGATTTTCGGGATCGAGATACGAAGTAGTCGTAACCTGTATATAAGAGCTTCCGTACAAATGATTTCTTGCGGTTACCGTATAGGTAAACAGCGAGAATTCCGCGCTGAACGTATATCCCGAAGTAACTTGGTTTATTACAACCCTTATAAGCGTGGGATTGCTTGTATCGCCTTCAAGTACCTGCCCGGTTTGTTTTTTGTTTTCAAGCACGCTTCTGATTTCGGTAATCTTATAACCCTCGAAAGCTTTGATATATATTTCCATAGTGGAACCGTAGTTTACCACGATAGGACTGCTTAAAGAAGTTTTTACTCCGTTTACGTAAGTATAAATTTCTCCTCTCTTTGCGATATTCGTAAGAACCGAGAACTGGTGATCGCTTACAGGGGAAGCCCCGACAAGGAAGGTGCGGATATCCGCGTAGCAATAAACGCCCACTGCGTAATTCAGATAAGACTTAGTAACATTAGATACCGTGACGTAAAAGGAATTACCGGACATATGCATGTTAAGATTAAGCTCCAAGCTTTCATCGTAGCGGTATTTCATCGTAAAGTTAAATACGCCTGCGTTATTTACAAAATCAACGCTGAACGTATAAGGAATGCTGTTATAGGTATAGCTTATCGTATAAGTGTCGCTGTCGAATTTAACGATAGTATAACTTATGCTCTTATATGTAATGGTATAGGTATTTTCTGCGCTTCCGACCTTAATTAGGGTATAGTTTTCGCCGTTTATATTAAAGATTAACGAGGAATTTTCCAATGCTTGAACGATCGGCATAATTAAAAGTGCGGCAGTCGCTCTAGAAAAGCTGGTTTGCGGCAAACTATTAAATGCGGTTGAACCGACATCCGTACCGACATAGATACCGAAATAGCTTATGTCACGACCGATAGCGGGAGTCATAATAAAGTTTGCCAAGCCGCCGTAATTGATTGTCGCAGGACTGCGGTCTATTGTAACCGTGCCTTGCGAGGAGCGGTAAACGTTGTAGCTGTACATTGTGTACGCTATATCTACAACGGTATTTCTGGTTACGTCTGCGTATGTATAAGATGTGCTGTTTCCAAGCTCTTCAAGTCTTGATGCGTTATCGATACTGAAAGCGGAAAGATAATAACCGGTTGACGCTTCAATATAGAAAATAATATCTTCAAGATAATTTACGCTAAAGGGAGCAACGTATGGAGCAATAGATTTATTCCCTACTTTATATTTGAGCGAACCTCCTATTATCGACTGCGAACCTATCGATACCGTATAAGTATTTATGGCGTACGAAACGGAAACAGAAGCGTTGCTTACAATCGAGTCTAGCGAGAAGCTTAATATTCTGATATCTGTAGCTTCTCCGGTTTCGCCTACAAGCTTCCATTGATAATCGTTGCTGCCCTCGATTTTTGCGGCAAAGTAATTTTCGGTAGTGCCGTTGTGCGTGATAGTAAAGGAAGATAAATGATATCCGAGATTTGCCCTAAAGGTTAAGGATACTTTTGAACCGTATTCGTAAGTGTAAGGAATTGTATCGCTGTCCGCTTCCGCGCTTCCGTTGCCGGAGGAGTTTATGCTTACCGTATACACTCTCTTTTTAAAGGTAATAGATATGCTTAAATCACCGCTTACGGAAGGTACCGTTACGCTTCCTTCGGTTTCGTTGCCGCTTATGTTGTCAACAATAATCGCCAGACCGTTACTGATATAGCTTAAGCCGTTTATCGTTACGTTATCTACGTAGTAGCCTTTAAGTATAGCGGCGCTAAAGAAAATCGTGAGATTGTCGCCGTGCTCGACTTTGGTCATTTGATTGTTAAATTCCTCGCTTCCGCCTTCGACCTCTTTGAATACGGTTACAGTACCGTAATCGTTAGCGTTACTGATATCCTTTGTTACCGCTGAGTTTGTGATTGTAATCGAATAATCATATTCTCTTATCTCGAAAGTAACCACAACGCTAATTTCTTCAGTAACGCTTAAGAGAGTATAAATATAATAAGCAGCCTCGGAAAATTCAGTTACTACTTGATCGGAGGAATTATAATATACGATTTCTGCCGCTATATCAATAAGAACGCTGTTTACCGAAAGCTCTTTTAACTGATATTTTTCGTCGGGAATAATCTTAAAGCTTAAAGAGTTTCCGTGAGCAACTACAATAGGTTGATAGGTATGTCCGTAAGCGCTTGTGGTTTCTGCGCTGCCCTCCGCCGCGTTGTCTACGGTTTCCTGTTCTACCGTTTCCACTCCGTTTACTGCAATCGTCGAATTTATATTATAAGTAAATTTACGGCAAATTACTGTAAAGTGCAGATTTGCGTTCACGCTTATGGAATTAATCGCTGCCGAAACAAAACTGCTGCCGATTTGCACGGAACCTGTCGTTCCGGCTGCAATTTCAGAGGTTACATTAATGGGAGCGCTCAGCACGCCTTCATAGCTTTCTCTTATTAAATATATGGAATATATATAACTACCTGTATCTGTACTTCCTATTATAGGTCCGGTATAGAAAGTAAATGTAGGTGTCGGGAAGCTTTGGCTGGCAAGATTGTAATTAAAGGATGAAATTTTTATTCTGCCGTCAACAAGAACGCTTGAAGTGCCTTGCGAACTGTTGAAGTTACCTTCAGTTGTATTTTCTTCGCTGGTATCGAAATCAACGTAAACGTAATAATCGTTAACAATATAAGTAAGACCGAACAGTTCAAACTCTGAATTTAGCGCGCTAAGTGTATATCTATACACGCTTCCTGTCGTGTTAGTGAGCGTTTCGTCCGGATTTAGCGTCGTAACGCCTTCTGTGAGTTTTATTTCGGAAATAGAATTCTTTTTAATTTCCGAAATAAAACTCACA
>LAHS01000537.1_pt1 | contig 14224 bp, 12 predicted proteins | sample 329651 | NCBI WGS metagenome assembly LAHS01 (sample SAMN03275699, study PRJNA271635) | activated sludge metagenome | isolation source: sample C-1 Sludge from hydrolytic chamber (first chamber) of Anaerobic... | reverse complement strand
ACGGAATCGGCCGACGTATAAAGAATGAGGGAACCTTCCTTCATCGCCTGTTCGCCAAGCTTCTGGAGAATGACGGTACCCGATTCGGCATAATTGCCGATCAGTTTCCGTCCGGTCCGCTTGCTCAGTTCATCGACGAGCTCCTTGGGGAAACCCGTATCGGTAAACGTCACCAGCGGGTTCGGCGTCAGAATGCCCATCATTTCCCAGTGACCGGTCAGGGTATCCTTGCCGTTGCTGGCTTCCCGTAAGCTCTGCATGTAGGAATGCGGATGGCTGACTTTGTGGGTGCCTTGGATGGCGGCCAGATCGGCAATGCCTAAAGCATTGATATTCGGGACGTTGAGTCCGTGGCAGACTTCGGCGGTATGGACCCAGGTATTGGTTCCGGCATCGCCGAAACGGGCTGCATCGGGTTCTGCTCCGATGCCGACCGAGTCCATGACTATCACAAATACACGTTTGAATTTCATATTAGACTGATCCTTTCTTCCTAATTATAGGCTTATTAATAGGCCCTTTCAAATCTTACGCACCGGCCGCTTCATGGCTTTCTTATATTGCTCGATCTCGGCTGTCTGACTGACATGCGTGTAAATCTGGGTCGTCTCAATCTGACTATGCCCCAAAAGCTCCTGAACATCCCGTAATTTAGCCCCGTTTTCCAAGAGATGAGTGGCAAAGGAATGGCGCAGGGAATGCGGGGAGATGGTCTTGGTGATCCCGGCTTTCCTGGCATAGGCTTTCAGGCGGAGAAAGAAAGACTGACGCGAGACTTTCTTCCCGGTCTTGGGATGGAGGAAGAGGACTTTGGTTTTCTTGGCATTAGGAAGGCCGTTGCGGACCTCTTCGACATAGCGGAGCACGACTTCCTGGGCTTCCCGGCCGACTGGGACGATCCGTTCCTTCCGCCCTTTGCCCAGGACTTTCAGATAGCCGCCTTTGAAGGTGATGTTCTCCGTGGTCAAGGAGACCAGCTCCGAGACTCGGAGGCCGCAGGCATAGCACAGCTCCAACATGGCCAGATCCAGAAGCTGGCGGGGTTTAGAGGGGTCAGGCATGGCAAAGAGTCTTGCAACCTCCTCCTGGGTCAAGACCCGAGGCAGCCGTTTGGCTTTCTTGGGTACCGGCAGGTCGCTGAGATTGACATCGAGGATGCCTTCCCGTTTCAGATATTTGTAAAAGCCTCGCAAGGCCATCGCTTTGCGGATGGCACTGGCCTTTTTCAGCTTCTTTTCCTCCGAGCAGAACAGAAGGAAATCGCTGAGATCCTCGCCGGTCAGCTCGGCGCATTCTTTGTTTTTGACAAAGGAAGAGAACTGGCTGAGGTCTTTCTTGTACGCCGAAAGCGTGGCCGGACTGTCGCCTTTTTCGGCCACCAGATAGCTGAGGAACTCCTCGCTTTCTTCAGTCACCGTCATGCTTTTTCTTCTCCTTCAGGTCCTTGCCAAGGAAGATCTTCCCGCCCAAGGTCAGCTGCTGATTCAGCAGGGACAGGTCCTTCTGCTCCTGGGGCGTTGTTTCCTTGGGTCTGTCGCGGTCCGTGACCTTTTCCAACCCGACCCCAATCAGGCGGATCGGTTCGTTATGATAAATGTCGTCAAAGAGATTCAGGGCAGCCTGGCGGACTTCCTTTTCGCTGGAAACCGGATAGGGCAGATGCCGCTGACGGCTCTTGGTGACGAAATCCGGCGAGCGGAGCTTGATGGAAACGACATCGCTCTGTTTCTCGTAGCGGTCCAGTTCATCGGCAATATCCCGGACGCAGCTGGCAATCATGGCTGCCAGCTCATCATAGGAAGAGACATCCTCGGAGAATGTCCGTTCGGCGGAGATGGATTTCGGGTCAAAGGCGGAGGAATCGATGGTATCGTCGCCAAAGCCGTTGGCTTCGCCCTGGAAATAGTCAAAGAGATTGCCTAACAGGTCTTTGACTTCCGGGTTCTGCGTATGGGCTAAATCGCCGATGGTATGGATGCCCAGTTCTTCAAGCCGCGGGGCCGTCTTCTTGCCGATGCCGTACATTTTGTCGATCGCCAAAGGCCAGAGAATCGTCGAGAGGTTTGAACTGTTGATGATGGTCACCCCTAGAGGCTTTTTATAATCGCTGGCCATCTTGGCCAGAAATTTGTTGTCGCCTAAGCCGATGGAGACTTTCAGTTCGGTGGCTTTGAAAATCGCCAGCTGCAGGTCAAACAAGGCTTCGTAGTCTTTCTTGCCTTCCAGAAAAGGAGTCAGATCGACGAAGGCTTCATCGATGCTGGCCTGTTCCAAAGGGCCTAATCGCTTGCGGAGATAGCCCATCAGGTTATGGGAAAGAAGCTCATAGTAGCGGAAATCGCCTTCCAGCATCACCAAATCCGGGCAGAGGCGGAAAGCCTGGGAACTGGGCATGGCGGAATGGACGCCGAAAGCCCGGGCCTCATAGCTGGCCGTAGCGATGACACCCCGCCGGCCGTCGTTGCCGACGGCGATGGGTTTGCCTTTCAGCTCCGGGTGCCGAAGGACTTCGGCCTGAGCGAAAAAGGCATTGATATCAATATGCCCGATCTTTTTCATACTCTTATTGTAGCATAGGAAACGGCATTATTTCGTCGGTTGGCTTTCCTGAATCAGGGCTTGGGCCTGGGCTAAGGCAGCCGGGGTCACCTCTTTGCCGGAAATCATCGTCGCCACTTCCTTGATAAGACCCTCACTCGTTAAGCTGTGGGCAGTCGTATAGGTCATGCCGTTGGTCGTCTTCTTCTCGACTTTCCAGGCTTCTTCGGCGGAGGCTACCACCTGCGGAAGATGGGAAATCACCAGCACCTGACTTTGGGTGGAGACGGTCTGGATCTTCTTGGCAACCAGGGCGGCCACCCGTCCGGAAATGCCGGTATCGATTTCATCAAAGACCAGTAAATCATACGGATTGAGTCCGTTGAGGACTACCTTCAATGAAAGCATCAGACGCGAGCTTTCGCCGCCGGAGGCCGCTTCCTTCAAAGAAGCAAAGTCGAGGCCGGCGTTGAGGGCGGTTTCAAAGGCGCAGACATCCAATCCGGTCGGAGAGATATCCCCGGCGGTCAGCGATACCCGGAAGCCCTGACTGGGCAGCCCGAGCTGTCCCATCTCCTTGCCGATCGCCTTTTCGAGGCCGATTTTGGCCTCTTGGCGGTCCTGGGTAAGAAGGGCGCCGGCTTTCCGGCAGGCCTCTTCCGCTTTATGGATCTCGTTATTGGCATCTTCCTTGGCTTCTTCAAAATGGCTGGCAGCATCCAGCTTGGCTTTGTACTCCGCCTCTTTGGCTAGGATTTCGGCCGTCGTCTTGCCATACTTGCGCTGAAGTCCTTTGAGGTCGAAAAGCCGCTGGTTGATCTCATCCAGCCGCTTGGGGTTGCTGTTGAGTTCCTGATAGGCTTCTTCCAAGGCGGCAAACCCGTCGAGCGAGGCCCGGAGGTTTTCCTGCAAGGCACTGGCCTGACTGGCCAGAGACGTATCGCTGAAGGTGCTAAGCTTCCCTTGGAGATGGGCGATCAGGTCGCTCAGCTTTCCTTCGGGAAGCGTGGCGGCTTCGTCATAGTCCTGATACTTCTCCGTGAGGCGTTCAATATCCCGTAATGACAGGTATTCCTGGTTGAGGTCTTCGATTTCGTTGGGCTGCAGATGGTACTTCTCGATTTCCTTGATCTGGAACTCCAGATAATCCTTGTCGAGCCCTTCCTGGCCTTTGATAAGCTCTTCAAGGCTGTTCTTAGCCTTGACGAGGCCTTGGTAAGCTTCCTGATAGGCCTGGCTGTCCTTGGCCAGGTTTTTGCCGCCGAAGCGGTCGAGATAGGCCAGATGGTTCTTCTCATCATACAGTTCCCAGTTCTGACCCTGGGAATGGATATCGATGAGATGCTGGCTCAGGTCCTTGAACTGACTTAGAGTCACCGGCTCGTCATTGACGTAATAACGGCTGGTCCGGTCCGGATTGAGGGTCCGTTTCAGCAGCAAGGAACTGTCGCTGTCCAGCCAGGAACGGACTTCCGGATGCAAGGAAACATACTCTTTGGATAAACTGAAAAGCGCCGAGACCACGGCTTTCTTGGCCGGATCCCGAAGCTTGGTGAAATCAGCCTTGTCGCCGCGGATCAGGCCTAAGGATTCGACGATCAGGGATTTGCCGGCGCCGGTCTCGCCGACCAAGGCCAGATACGGAGAGCCAAAGCTCAGCGTGGTGTCTTCGATGACAGCAAAGTTGCTGATATGCAGTTCTTTGATCATGGAAAGCTCCTTTCACCTACTATTGGACTTTTCCCTTAAGACTGTCCAAGAAAGCCTGGATCGCCTTCGTGGCGGCGTCGGGGTCCATGCCGGTCAGGCGGTAAAGGTCCTCATTCTGTCCGAAGGTGACAAAATCATTCTTGAAACTCAGTGCCTGATAGCGGCCTTTAAAGCCAGTTTTGAGGAGCTGACTGGCAAAATAAGAGGCGCTTCCTTCCTCGGTGCTGTAGGGATCATAGAGGAACACGCCCTCGTAATGGTCAAACACGCCCTGACGGAAGATCTCTTCCGGCGGCAGCAGATCCAATAAAACGGCTTTATCGACTTGGCAATCGTCAAAGCGTTCCAGGACCTGATAGCCTAACGGGCCGGTCCCTAGAAGCAGGACCTTGTTTTCCGGTCCGTGGAAGAAGGCTAAGCCCCCGGTCAAAGAATAGGCTTTGGGATGGGCAATCGGCTTGTCTTTGGGGAAGCGGATGAAGGTCGGACCCGGCGTGATGAAGAGCCGGCTTTCGAAAAGGAACTGACAGGTCTCGCTGTCAAAGGGGAGATAGCAATGGGCCTTGGGAATCGACCGGACCATCGCCACATCATAAAGCCCGTGGTGGCTGGCGCCGTCCTCGCCGACCAGTCCCGCCCGTTCCACTAGGAACGTGCAGGAAACGTTGTTGCGGCTGATATCCTCGAGGATCTCATCATAGGAGCGCTGCATGAAGGTGGAATAGATATCCACCACCGGATGATAGCCTTTCAGCGCCAAGCCGGAAGCCAAGGTGACGGCATTCTCTTCGGCGATGCCGACATCCAGGCAACGTTCCGGATACTTGCTGAAGATGCCTTCCAGCCCGCTGCCCCGTTCCATCGCGGGCGTAATAAAGAATAACTTCGGGTCCGTGGCCATCTTCCTAAAGAAGTAACTGGCTTTGATCTCGGTGAAATCCAACGCCGGAATCGGCATTTCCATCGTCGGCGCATCGAAATGCGGGCTGACGCCATGGAACTTGCCGACCTCGTCTTCGCTGGCCGGAAGATAGCCGTATCCCTTCTGGGTGATCACATGGACCATCACCGGTCCGTTATTGACTAAGAGTTTGGCCTTCTCAAAGGCTAAATCCAAGGCATCGAAATCATGGCCGTCGAAAGGTCCGATGTATTTGATGCCCATGGCCTCAAAGACGGTCGGCCGGATCACGAGTCTCCGGAAATGATCCTTGAAGCTTCGCATCCGTAAGAAAAGACGCCAACTGAGGCGGTGCTTGCTCATCGATTTGCCTAAGGCCGAGGATGTCCGGAAATAGAACCGGGAGTTCCGTAGCTTCTGGAAGCGTTTGGTCATGAAGCCGACGCCTTTGCCGATGGACATGCCGTTGTCGTTGAGGATGATGATGAGTCGGGTCTTCTTATCGGTCGATAAGAGGTTCAGGGCTTCCATCGAAAGGCCGGAAACGACCGAGCTGTCGCCGATCAGAGCCATGGTATAGGAGGGATCCTTGGCTAAGCCTTTGGCTAAGGCCATGCCATAGGCGCAGCTGACGCTGGTGGCGGCATGGCCGTTGTTGTATTTGTCAAACGGCGATTCGGTGGTATCGGAAAAAGGCGCCACGCCGCCGGTCTTGCGGAGGTTGGTGATATCCCGGCCGGTGAGAATCTTGTAGGTGTAGGTCTGGTGACCGACATCAAAAAGAAGATCGTCCTTCAAGGGGTCGAAGTTCCGTAAGAGGGACATCGTCAGTTCCACGGTTCCCAGGTTACTGGAAAGATGGCCGCCGTTGACCCAGGTCACCGAGAGGATGTCGGAACGGATATCGCTGGCCAGGACTTTCAGTTCATTGGGAGAGAGGAGCTTGAGGACCTGGAAATCCGTATTGATCTTCACGGCTTTGCTCATCTTACTTCAGGACGGTGTCCGATACTTTCTTAGCCATCTCGGCTAGCCGGGACTGCATTTCCTGGCTGATGGCCTTGCCGTAGTCATAAAGGGCATTGGCATCATCCAAAGAGACATCACTGGCGCTGAGGGCTTTTAAGACACTGTCGGCTTCGGTGTCGAGTTCCTGGTAGGTCAGCTTCGTCAGATCTTTTTTCTTGAGCATTTCTCTGTTCTCCTATTCTTTCACCACGGCATCTTTCCGGCCATCCGGGTAGGTCAGGGTAATCGTATCGCCCCTCTTGAGGTCGCTGGCTTTCCGGACGAGCTTTCCTTGGCTATAGACCAGCGAATACCCCTTCTTGACGATCAGGCTGGGATCATAGGCAGTTAAGGAGGCTACAAAGGACTGACGCTGACTGTCTTTGTCGGCCAGGACTTTCCGGAAGGCGGAGACCAAGAGGTCTTCTTTCTTCTGGGCGTCATTGACGGCCCTGGCGAGGCACGTCTGATAGCTGAAGGTGAGGTTTCTGACCCACTGCTCGCGCTTGGCTTCGGCCTGGCTGAGCTTATGGGCAGGACTTAACTCTTCCAAACGTTTCTTCAGGGATTCCAGCAGCAAGGCCTGCGACTGAAGGGCGTTTACTAACCCGCGGTTCAGTCCCTCGGCAATGGCCCGCAGACGTTCTTGGATATCCTGAAGCGACGGGTTGATGAGGCTGGCTCCTTCCGTCGGCGTAATGGCCATCTTATCGGAGACCCTGTCGGCAATGGCGGTATCGATGGTATGGCCGATGGCGGTGATCACCGGAATCGGCGAGGTCGCAATCGCCAGGGCCACTTTCTCATCATCGAAGCAGCTGAGGTCGCTCTTGCTCCCGCCGCCCCGTCCTAAGAGGATCACATCGGCATCGCTGGCCTGAGCGGCCAGTAGCGCCTTCAGGATGCTCTTAGCGGCATCCTCGCCCTGCACGGTGATCGGATAAAGGACGCTGTCCACAGGAAAGCGCTCATGGAGCGTCTTCAGGATATCCTGATAGGCGGCCCCGGTCGCGGCGGTCAGAATCGCCACTTTATGGCAATAGGCCGGAATCGGACGTTTCCTCTCTTCATTGAGATAACCCAGTTTTTCAAGCTTCTCCAACGTCTTCCGCTTGGCTAATAGGTTCTTGCCGAGCTGTGACTGAAGCAATTCGACCTGTCTCCCCCATAAGGTCACCGAGGAACCATGCGGGTAGTAGCTTAACGAGCCTTCCACCTGCACCACGTCCCCGATCTTGAGGTCTTCGAGGTGGTAGTCATCCCCGTAGAACGTCGAAAAAGCGACCTTGAGGATCGGCGAGGATGTCTCCTTGTCGCCTTGGTCGCCGATTTCCAGATAAGAGAATTTTCCCAGTTTAAGGGAATAGATCTCGCCGTAGACCTTGAGATCCTGGAAAGCCGGATTGTTGAAACAGGCCTTCAGGATGTCGCTCAGCTGATGAACGGATAAGGCTTCAGTTTTCAGGACACTCATACGCGGTTAATGATTTGTCCAGCACCGCATTGATGAACTTGTGCTGACCCGGATCCAGATACTGCTTGGCTAAAAGGACAGCCTGGGAGATCACGACTTTCCGCGGGGAAAGGTGTCCGTAGTTGCCTTCGCTGATGGCTTCGACCAGAATCGCCTTGGCGACATTGTCCAAACGGCTGAACGCCCAGTTGACCAGATGGCTCTGGATCAGGGCTTCGATGTCCTCCAGATGCTCCAAGGCCAAGGCATAGACGGCCTTGGAAAAGACCGGCACCTCGTCGATGGTCTTGACCCCATATTGGGAGACGATCACATCGGTGGCATCGAAATCGCTCTTGGCTTCCAGATAGAGGAAGACCTGATAAAGTGCCTGCATGGTCTTCTCACGTTCGGCGGTACGGGAATATTGCGTCATAGTTTGTTTACCTCACTTCGCTGGGGGCCTTGGGGTCATTGGCCTGAAGTCTTTTGGCGATGGCGACACCGACGATCAGCCCGGCCAGAAACAGCAGATGAATCGCTAGATTGACCCAGATCTCCCAGGTGTTAAGCACCAACGGCGTGATGCTTTTGGCCGAGAGGAAGATGATGGGAACTAAGAAAAGAGTATCGAAGCCATAGAGTCCTAAGGCAATGAACAGCGAACGGAAGTTCCCTTTGACGGCTTTGGAGGAGAGGAAGAGGAATCCGAGTCCTAGGACAATGCTGACAATGGCGGCTAAGGACGTCACCAGCTCCTTCTTGCCGCTTAAGGAGCAAAGCTGGGAGCAGAAGGCCGACGAGAGAAACACGCTGCAAAGCGCCCCGGCTTGCGAATAGACCCCGTTGGAATCTAAGGAAAGCAGCGACTGGAAAACGATGTAACTCACCAGATGGACCACCGTCAGGACGATGGGAAGCGAAGCCAGATAGCCATAGGCTTTCCGGTCTTGCTCTACCCGGCCTGGGTCCTTGTTATCAAGCGTCGTCATCAGTCTTTGGAGACAATGCCGCTGATCGAGACATCGATGCGGACCTTGCTGATTTCAAACATGTTGTAGATGCTGTCATAGACGGCCGACTGGATGGCCTGACAGGCCGAAGCCATGTCCGCCCCCTTGTAGCCTAGAACTTCCAAAGAAAGCTTCAGGAGGTTGGTCTTATCGACCACCGCTGTGACCTTGGCCTTGCGTCGGCCGTTGGCCAGGCAAAGGGAATCCTTGAGATCCCCTTGGCTTAAGGCTTCCAGCCGCTCCTGGGCCAGCTGGGTGAAGACAAAGGTGGAAATGGCCAGCTTTCCTAATGAGGACGAATTGATATACAGGTAATTGATCATACAAATCTCCTTCTGAAGAATAACTTATTTTAACATAGCTAAGACTAAGAGACTAGCTTTGTTTGACGCCTTTCAGGGACAGGGAAATCCGCTGTCGCGGCAAATCCACGCCAATCACCTTGACGGTGATGATGTCGCCCGGTTTGCCGACGCTGTGCGGGTCGGTGACATAATGGTCAGCTATTTCGGAAATATGGACCAGACCGTTGACATCCACGCCGATATCGACAAAGAACCCAAAGGCCGTCACATTGCGGATGGTGCCCTGTAAGAGCATCCCGACTTTCAGGTCCTTGATATCGGTCACGGCATCGTTAAGCTGAGCAACCTTGGCGACATCCCGGGGATCCCGGCTCGGTTTGATGAGCTCATGGACGATATCCGTCAAGGTCGGAAGGCCGACCTGGAGCTTCGTGGCTAAGGCACTTAAGGCATCACTCGAAAGCGAGGCAAGCTCGGCTTTCCGACCGGCCTCATCCTTGCTTGCAAGGCTAGCCAGGACGGCTTTGGCAATCGGATAGGATTCGGGATGGACGGCCGTGTTATCCAGCGGTTCCTTGCTTTCGGGAACCCGTAAGAAGCCGGCCGCGTTCTGGAAGGCCTTCGGTCCTAAGTAGGGGACATCCTTCAAGGCTTTGCGGGAAAGAAGCGGCCCGTTGGCGCTGCGGAAATCGACGATGGACTGAGCAATCTTGGAGGAGATACCGGAAACATGGCTTAAGAGAGCAACACTAGCGGTATTGAGATTGACGCCGACATAGTTGACGCAGTCTTCGACGACGCCATCCAGGGCCATCTTCAGCTTGCCGCTATCGATATCATACTGATACTGCCCGACACCGATGGCTTCCGGCGGAATCTTCACCAGCTCGGCCAGCGGATCTTCAAGCCGCCGGGCAATCGAGACGGCACTGCGGAGGTTCGGCTCATAATCCGGGAACTCCTTCTGGGCATCTTCCGTCGCGGACCAGATGGAGGCTCCGGACTCGGAGACAATGACGATTTCTAGATTGGAAAACTCCGGGCTGCCAGCTTTGATTTCCTTTAGCAACTTTTCGCTTTCACGGGAAGCCGTACCATTGCCTAACGCCACGGTATGAGTCTTGTTCTTCCGTAAGAGAGCCATCACGTTGTCCTTGGCCTGCGTCTGGCTGCGTTCATTCATGAACGGGTTGTTGAGGACAAAGGTATCCAACAGTTTTCCGGCCTCATCGATGAAGGCCAGCTTGCAGCCATGCTGGAAGCCGGGATCAAAGCCGAGAATCCGGCGGTCTTTTAACGGCGGCTGCAATAAAGTCGCCTTCAGGGAGATCTTGAACTCTCCGATGGCTTCATCGCTGGCTTTGGCCATCAGATCGGCGAAGATATCATTGTCGACGCTGGGTTTGATGAGGCGGTCGTAGCTGTCCTGAACCATCTCCTTCAACAGGTCCTGATAAGGGGAAAGCTTCGGAATCTCAAACGTCGAGATATGCGTCAGAATGGCTTCGTCATCATAAAGGAACTTCCGGGTCAGGGCTTCCTTGTTGGTGCCGCGGTTGATGGCTAAGACATGATAGCCTTTCAAGGTCCGGATCGGCCGGGAGTAATCGGCATAGTTATCGAAGGTCGTGTCGGTCGAATCCTTGACCTTCTTGGTCTGCAGGACACCGGTCTTGAGGGCCAGATCCTTGATGAAGATACGGTAATTCGGGTTATCGGAAATGGCTTCGGCCAGGATGTCGAGAGCGCCTTGGATGGCTTTCTCTTCGGTTTCATAGCCTTCGCAGAGATACTTCTTGGCCTCTTCCTTCAGGTTCCCGCTCCGATCCAGAAGCAGGTATTGGCTTAAGGGCTCGAGTCCGGCGGCCTTGGCCTTGCTGGCCCGGGTCTTCTTCTTCGGCTTATACGGACGGTAGTAATCCTCGATTTCGGAAAGCGACTGGGAGTCAGAAATCTTCTTCAGGAGTTCGGCATCGGTGATGTTCTGCTCCTTGAGGGAGGCGAAAATCGTCTCCTTCCGTTCTTCCAGATTGCGGAGGTAGACCAGTTTCTCCTGGATGTTGCGGAGATTCTCATCCGTCAGTCCGCCGGTGACTTCCTTGCGGTAACGGGCGATGAACGGCACCGAGCTTCCCTGATCCATCAAGGTAACGGCCGCATCGATCTTGGCTTTCGGCAGATTCAGACTGACACTGATTTCCTGGTTGATATCCATGGTTTCTCCTTTGATTCCTAAGGGGCAGAGACGTAGGCGCTTTCATCGTCAGGGAAGGTAAGGGCCTGCTCCCGGAAGACCTCTTATATCTCGCCCTCTTCACGTTACTATCTATTATAACAAAAAGAACGCCCAGGTCTTTGCCCTTTTTACCCAAACCTTAGCCACCTTGTGGTATATTGTTAAGTGTTTTAATGAAAGGACAGAAAGATGGAAACGTCATTGACCACGAAAGACCTTGAAGGTTTCAAAGAAGCTTATCAGAAACAGGAAAAGTATGCCTTAGCCGAACGGGCCGTCACCCGCAACGGCGTCAACGCTGCCGGCGTGGATGATCGGATCGTCCGGTCGGCCAAGCCGACCTTCAGCATCGACCTTGATGCCGGAGACATCACCAACCAGAAGCATTCCGGCCGCTGCTGGATGTTTGCCGGTCTTAACGTCTTACGGAAGATTGCTCTCACCAAGCTCAACGTCAAGAATCTCGAGCTCTCTCAGCCTTACCTGCAGTTCTTCGACAAGCTGGAGAAAGCCAACTGCTTCTTAGACCGCATCATCGAACAGGCCGACCAGCCCACCAATTCCCGGGAGAACATGTATGTCTTCCAGACCACCATCGGCGATGGCGGGTATTGGTCGAACTTTGTCTCGCTGGTGACGAAATACGGCGTCGTTCCGCTGGATGCCATGCCGGAAACGGCTGTCAGCAACAACACCGATGAACTCAATGTTGCCTTGACGGCTCTTCTCAACCAGGATGCCTATCTGCTCCGCTCCCGTTATCAGAAAGGGACGCCGAAGGATAAGCTTGCGGGCCTGAAGAAAGCCATGTTATCTGAAATCTACCGCGTCTTAGCCATCGCTTTAGGTGTGCCGCCGGTTACCTTCGATCTGGAAGTCACCCAGAAAGGCGACGACAAGAAGTATGTTCAGGAGACCGGCATCACCCCACAGGCCTTCTTCGCCAAGTATATTGCCGAAGATCTCAAGGATTATGTGCCGCTCTCCGATGCCCCGATTCCGGGATTTGACCTCTATCATGCCTACTATTCCAAGCTCGTCCCCTGCGTTGAGAACGGTCAGAAGGAAATCATCTTCAATGTCCCGACCGCGACTCTGAAGAAGGCCGTCGTTGCTTCATTGAAAGCCAAAGAACCGGTCTGGTTTGCGGCCGATGTGCTCTCCTCTTCCTTACGGAAGGAAGGAATCCTTGCCAAGGATGTCGTCAATGTGAATGCCCTCTTTGATACCACCAACAAACTCGACAAAGGCAACCGTTTAGCCTATCTCACTTCCTTCTGCAACCATGCCATGACCTTCACCGGCGTCAATCTCGTCAACGGCAAACCCAACCGCTTCAAGGTCGAGAACTCCTGGGGCAAGGACAACGGCACCGATGGCTTCTTCGTGATGGATGAAGGCTGGTTTGACAGCTTTGTCTATCAGGCCATCATCAAGAAGGAATACCTGCCGAAGGATCTGGTTAAGAAATATGAGAATGCCCTTAAGAATCCGACCGCCGTGGAACCCTTCTTTGCCATCTTCACCCAAGTGCAGTAACTACCCTGATTTGAAAGGAGAAACGTATGAAAGAATCCGTGGAACTGAAAGACTTGGACGTTTTCGAGAAAGCCTTTGACAAAGATCCGAAGAATGCCGTCAGTCAGCAGGCCGCCAGCCGTGTCGGCATCAAGGAAGCCAGCATCAACCTTGCCCTCAGCGGAAAGCTGACCTATGCCTATTCGCTGGAAGTCGAGCCTGGCAAAGTCACCAACCAGCGCCAGTCCGGCCGCTGCTGGATGTTTGCAGCCACCAACGTCCTCCGCTTTGAGGTGATGAAGAACCTCAACCTCGAGAATATGGAACTCAGCCAGACCTATCCTTTCTTCTTCGATAAGCTTGAGAAATCCAACTATTTCCTGGAATCCATCCTCAAGACCTTGGACGAACCTCTTTCCGGCCGTCTCGTTGCCTTCCTGTTGACGGATCCCTTAGGGGATGGCGGTCAGTGGGATATGTTCGTCAACCTCGTCAACAAGTACGGCGTCTGCCCCAAATCGGCCATGCCGGAAACCTTCTCCAGCACCAAGTCCCTGGATATGGATCGGGCTCTGACCAAGAAGCTTCGTGAATTTGCCAGCGTCCTCCGGAGTCTTCATGAAAAAGGCATGGATGCCGCCTATCTCCGGGGCAAGAAGGATGAGATGCTCTCCGTCATCTACCGGATGCTGGTTATCTCCTTAGGCAAACCGCCCAAGACCTTCACCTTCGAAGCCCGGGACAAAGAGAAGAAGTTTGTCCGCATCAGCAACATCACCCCCAAAGAGTTCTACCAGAAGTATGTCAAGCTCAACCTCGCCGATTATGTCTCGGTCATCAACGCGCCGACCAACGATAAGCCCTATCTGAGGAGCTTCACCGTCAAATTCCTCGGCAACGTCGTCGGCGGCAACATCGTCCGTTATCTGAACCTCCCCGTCAAGGAGCTCAAGCGTCTGGCCATCGCTCAGCTGAAAGACAAGGATGCCGTGTGGTTCGGCAGCGATGTCGGTCAGTCTTCCACCCGGGATTCCGGTTATCTCGATCTCGAGGCCTACAAGATGGAAGACCTCTTCTCCACCCACTTTGCCCTAAGTAAGGCCGAGCGGCTGGACTACGGGGAATCCAAGATGACCCATGCGATGACCTTGGTCGGCGTCAACCTCAACGAGAAGGAAGAGCCGCTTACCTGGAAGGTTGAGAACTCCTGGGGCGAGGATACCGGCGACAAGGGCATGTATGCCATGGGCGATGACTGGTTCAGCGAATACGTCTATCAGGTCGTCGTCAACAAGAAGTACCTCACCAAAGAGGAGCTGGCTGCTTATCAGGACACCCCGATTGAACTTGAGCCTTGGGATCCCTGCGGTTCCTTAGCCCTGTAGTTCGATTCAATTGTACCTAAAAAGCCTCCTTTCTAAGCTGTACCCCTTTCTCTGGACTGGCTAGGTGTCACTTCCTTCCAAGGCCAGGCCTTGGAAGGAAGCCCGGCGCCTCCGCCCGGAGGAGGGGGTTTTCATATGAAGTACACGTTCGAGCAGA
>LAHS01002435.1_pt1 | contig 14231 bp, 8 predicted proteins | sample 329651 | NCBI WGS metagenome assembly LAHS01 (sample SAMN03275699, study PRJNA271635) | activated sludge metagenome | isolation source: sample C-1 Sludge from hydrolytic chamber (first chamber) of Anaerobic... | reverse complement strand
ACAACCCATAAGGAAAACGATTCTATATATGAGTGCAAGACTTTTGGAGATGATAAAACAATGAGAATGACTATTCAAAAGCAAGATAGTCCTCAATATTATGGATATAATGATCATTTAAATGTAATATCAGGAACATACAAGGATATTTTTGCTCCATGGGAAAGCGGAATATGTCTTATGGATGTTCTTATGGGAACTTACAAGAACAAAGTTAATAATCATCTTCCGTCTGCTTTATTAAATACAGATTACGATGATTATAATAACTCTGTAAACTTCTTCAATATTGATAAGGCTTCTTATAATACTGTGTATAAATTAAAACTTGGTGCTTGTATTCCTATAAGCCAACAAACAGTTTATATTTGGGAAGAAGTGGTCTTTGAATTCAAACCTATATTTGTTAGGGAATTCTCCCAAGTTGACGGTAAAAAGGTCTGCACCAAAGAATTCATTATTTTCAAAGATGCCAGTACTACTGATGATTATGTTTATGGGCAATATCCAACTTTAACTTTAGTTTACAACGACAAAAAATTATTTTATTACTACAATGATAATGTTGGAAGGACAACTGATTTAGATTGAGCCTTTAAAACATTGGAATAAAAGGAAAAGTCTCCTAAGGGGAGGTTAGAAACCCTGGGAGACTTTTTGTCGTAGTTAGAGAAAGAAAGAGTTAGAATCTTCCTCCGCCGGGGTTGTTTCCATGGCCGTTATTAGGGCCGCCGGAATTATTGGAATTTACTGTTCCTATAGTAGTTACCATCGACGATATAGTTCCGCTTCCCTTAGAGGTTCCGTTTACATATACATAATATGTTTGACCTGTAGTTAGATAAGGAGAAGAGAAGATAGCGCCTTGTGCGGTTTTAGTAAGAGTGTTCTTTACTAAAACAGTGCCGTTAGAATCTACTAGTGACAAGACTGTACCGCTAGCTAAGGAAGAAGTATTTCCATAAACAATAGAAGGCTGAGTAGAAGTGTATTGAGGAGATTCAAGCATACCGGTTGAGCCAGAAGCTAATAAGGTTCCTCCGTTAACATAAATGCCGTTATGAAGACTGTTTTCACTTGAGGAAGCACTATCTAGAGGAGAGTTATTGGCATCTGAGCTTCCTTCGACTGAAACAGTACCTCCGTTAATAGTTAAAGAGCCGTTGCTATCTAAGCCATCTCCGCCGGCTTTTACTTTTATGTATCCATCATTTAACTGCATGGTTTCAGCGTAGAAAGTTGTATCGCTAGCCTGATAATCAGTTGAAGCGTTCATTCCATCATCAGAGGCGGTTATATCAAGATAAGTATTGCTGCCTTGAACGATTATGGTAGATCCTTGCATGCCCTCATAAGAAGAATTGACCTTCATCTTGAGATTAGTAACAGTTAATGGACCATCTGAAGATATAGGCTGATCTAAGGAATCCACTGTAATATCAGAACATGCCACATTAGCGTATCCGTAATTAACGTGAAGGGCATCATCAGCGGTATTGAAGACCATGGTTGAATTAATGACACCTAAATAATACTTTTCAGAAGTTATGTCTTCTTCTGTTGAAGTGGTTTCGTTTTCCTGGTCCATAGTGCCGACCTTGAATCCTTTAACGGATTCCTCTAAAGCGTAAGTACCAGATTTTCCACGTGACTCACTATCGACTTTCTTATATGAGCTTCCGCTTGCTACATATTTAAAATCATCTGCTTCATATTCTCCAGAAGAGACTAAAGAAGATGAATATGCTACATATGTACCATAAGTAGTGATGTTATAATTACCGCCATCGACATAGATATAAGAATCAGCCTGAACGCCGTCTCCGGTTCCTTTATATGTTAAATCAGTATCTTTAAGATAGACAAAACCAACAGAGTTAACTAAATCATCAGTTCCTAACATGAAGGAACCGTCATCATTTAATAGATCTGCTACTTCAGCGTGGATTCCATCTTTACCGGCATCGGGAACTACGATAGTAGCCTCATCTGAAAAGACAGTCTCAGCTGAAATGCCATGTCCGTCTAAATCAGCCTTAGCGGAGAGATTTAGACTCACATCTTTTAGATATATTGTCTTAGAAGATTTGATGCAGTTGTTATTTGAAGTTACGTTGATAGTACCTGTTCCGTTAACTACTAAATCAGAAGAAATATCAATGGCGTTCTTAGCCTTGGCTTCAGAAGCGGTTATGGTATTGGTGGAGTTAGGTAAGGCTGTAATAGTAACTAAACTAGGAGTAGTTCCTCCGCTTACCTGAATAGCCTTCTTAGAAGCTGTAATAGTAGCGTTATCAAGGTAGATATGAACGCTGCCAGCAGTAGCTAAAGTAATAGTGATATCAGTAAAAGAACTTCCTGAATAATAGTAATCACCAGGAGCGGTAATAGTAGAAGAAGCACTAGTTATTGTCGTATATATGGAAGGCAAAGATTCTTCACTCATCAGAGTCTGAATAGAAGAAGTCATGATAGAGGAATAATCAGAGATATAAGAATAAGAATATCCATCCTTTGCTGTAAAGTCAGAATTATCAGTAGGAAGGATAGTGTTTTCTAGACTAGTCCCGTCATCCTTACCAGCATCAGTAACTGTAGGTTCCTCATAATCTGAATAGGAAACTAAAGAAGTAGAACTTGAGCCGGTTGAAGTGGCTGAAATAGAAGTTTCAGCCGAACTAGAATTGCAGCCGCATAGAGTTAATACGGTTAGTAGAGATACAGGTAACATTTTCTTTTTCATAAAAGGTTCCTCCTATTTCTAACCACATCATATAATAGGAACCTTAAATAAAACTAAACTTATAAAATAATTTCAAAAGATATATCTACATCTGATTTGACTGTAGCTTTAATTTTTCCTTTGTAATTAGTAACTATGGCCTTAGCGATAGATAAGCCTAGACCAGTACCGCCTTTTTTAGAGTTTCTAGAAGGATCAGCTTGATAGAAACGATCAAAAAGATGATTAGGGTCTCCAGAGTACGAATAAGATATAGCGTTAGAGAATATCAGATGAATACCTCTTTTTCTATATAGCTTTACATCTACCCACGATTTATCCTTGGCGTATTTAGAAGCGTTCTCTAAGAAAATAGAGATAAGTTCACTGAAGGTCTCTATGTCTCCTTTATATTTGATATTAGGCTCTATAGAAGAAGTGACCTTTATTCCTAAGTTTTCATATACAGGTTTAAAAGACTCTAAGGAATCAGCTAATAAACCAGATAGATCAAACTCCTCATCGTTTCTTTTTAGACTTCCTTCATCTAGACGAGAAAGGTAGACTAACTGATTAGTGAGCTTGCTCATCTTATCTACTTGAGTAGAGATAGAGGAAGTCCATTTAGTAGGTCCGTTAAGAGTCTGTATTACTTCATTATCGGCTTGAATGACCGCTAGAGGAGTCTTAAGAGAATGAGAAGCATTAGTAATAAACATCTTCTGCTTCTTTTCTCCTTCGATAGCAGGCTTCAAGGCAAAATGAGAAAGGAAGATAATAAGAGCCGCAAAAGCCGTAAAGCCTCCGGCGCTTATAGTAGTTGAGCTTAAAAGGAAGGCCTGGAATCTTTTTATTTCGTTCTCTCTATCGACGAAGACATAAAGAGTTGAATTGTTGGACTTAGAAGCCGCTCTGTACTTGTAGTAATTATAATAACCAGACGACTGCTTAGAATTAAATAAGTCAGTAGCGATATTGATAGCTTCTGTATTCTTCTCGTCTTTAGTCTCTTTATCGTCCAAAGCGAAGATGTAGTTTGTATCTACGCTAGTGACTTGTCCGTCGCTATCAAAGACAACAGAGAAGTAACGGGTAGAATAAGGAGTCTCTGGTGTGATGCTTCCGTTAGATAAAGAGGTAGCCTTAGTAGAATGATCACTAGAAGGGAAAGACCCTCCATAATCTATAAGGATATCTAGAATCTTATCTCCTTCGTTATTGATAGAAGAATAGTTCACTAAGTTGATGGCCAGAATAATTACAAAAAGAATAGCGAAGACGCTTGCTAAGGCGATAGCGATAAACTTGGCTTTAAGCTTTTTGATCATTTGTAATTACCAGTTGATAGCCTTGGTTTCTAAAGGCTTTAATCTCACAAGAAGCATTTATCTGCTTCATCTTTCTTCTTAGATACGAAATAAAGACATATACGTTCTCTTCAGTCGAGCAGTCATCTGAATCCCAGGCCGAATCTATAATGGACTGAGGAGACACTATCTTATCTGTGTTATGGATAAGCATATCCAAAATCTTTCTTTCCTTGTTAAGAAGTTTAACAGAGGAGTCCTTTACTTTAATGGTGGAATCGTTTTTATCAAACACCATATTGCCGAAATTAAAGACTGTTTCTTCAGGTGTTCCGCTTTGTCTTGTAAGGACTCTGATTCTAGCTAACAAAACAGAAATATTAAAAGGCTTAGTTAAGTAATCATCCGCTCCTAAGTCCAAGCCTTTTACTATATCGTCAGGCTGAGACTTAGCGGTCAGTAACAAAACCGGAGTCTTGTTTCCATCTGATCTAAGCTGCTTAAGGACGGTTAAGCCATCCACTTTAGGCATCATGATATCTAGTATTATCAAATCGTAATGAGAACAAGAAATATAGTCTAAAGCTTCCTTTCCGTCATAAACCGGATCGATTGAATAATCGTTCTTTCTTAGTAGGAGAGTAATAGCCTCTGACAGTTCTTTTTCATCTTCCGCAAAAAGGATTTTCATAATAAGTCCTCGTTTCGTTCCTTCTTCTTATTATAGAACTTAACTAATAAACTACTACCATGTTTTTTAGTGCTTTCTTTTTCTTGTTTTCCTTTTATATTAGGTCCGTATAATCTAAAATATGATTATGTCGTTTAGAAAGGTACTGCTAACATGGGTTTCTGGTCTATCCTTCTTAATATATTGATCTTCATTGTTTCTCTAGGCGCTTTGATAGTGATTCATGAGCTTGGACATTTAGCAACCGCTAAATTGTTCAAGGTCTACTGCTACGAGTTCTCTATCGGTATGGGTCCTGCTATTTATTCTCATAAGCCTAATAAGAAAAAAGGCCAAGAGACTGCATTTTCTGTTAGGGCCTTACCTATCGGCGGATATGTCTCCATGGCTGGAGAAGACTTAGAAGATGCTGAAGGAGTAGATCCTTCTATAGTTGTTCCTAAAGATAGGACTATCGAAGGGAAGGCTCATTATAAGAGAATCATAATCATGGCAGCTGGTGTCTGCATGAACTTCCTTTTAGGGTATGTTCTTCTCTTATGCAATTACGGATTATGCACACAATCTACAGCCTTATATGACTCTAATGCTGTATCTATAGTAGAAAATGATCCTGCTTATGTAGCAGGCTTAAGAGAAGGGGATAAGATAACCGCTATCTCTGAAGAGTTTTACTATATAGACTCTAATGGCAATTACTCTTCTACTCCTGATAAGACTATCGCTGAAGTATCAGTCGATAGATACGGATATTCTGATTCTGTTACTGAATATACTTTGCTCAACCATACTTTATCTAACTTATTGAATAGAAAAGGCGTCACTATCTATAACAGCGACACTGATTCTAGCGATGTCGAGTCTTATGTTCCTTTAGAGACAGGAGATAAGAGAATCATCTATATCACTTACGATAGAGACGGGACTGTCGGGAATACTAGTGTGGAGTCTTTAGCTAATTACTCAAAGGCTTCTAGCGCATCCTTCAGATCTTCTCTGATGTTTGACGCAATCGGAGTCTCTCCTACTTATAATTACTACAAGCTTTCCACTGGTGATGCCTTTAAGGCCACTAACTCTACTTGGTCTTATTACTGCTCAGCTATCTTTGTTGGCTTAGGTAACTTATTCACCGCTTCCGGCTGGTCTAATGTCGGATCTATTGTTTCTATCTTCCAGATTTCAACTGTGGCGGTATCTTCTGGGTTCGCCTCTTTCTTATCGTTATGGGCGATGATTTCTATTAACTTAGGTATCGTAAATCTTCTTCCGTTCCCTGGGCTTGATGGCTGGCAGATTCTAGTGACCGCTATCGAATGGGTAGTCCTGCAGTTCAAGAAGATTAAAGGAACTACTTTAGAGAAAAGACTCGCTAATGGGAACCTCACTGAAGATGAGATCAAGAAGATCAAAGACGATGAGGCTAGTAAAGAAGCCAAGAGAAAAAAGACCTACGATAAGATCAAAGGAATCGTATCTACTGTAGGCTTAGTTCTTCTCATCGGCTTATCGGTCGCTCTTATTATTAAAGACTTCATATTCCCGGCTTTAGGTTAAACATAACGAAATGGATAATATATTACTTAGATACTTAAACAAAATTGGACTAGATGAATCATATAGAGGAGAATTCGAGACTGCGTTTTTCGATAATATAAAGGTCGCTAACGCAGGATTGGATTTCCAAGCTGACTTTCATGTTGAGAAGTTCCTTTCTTATAAATGCATAAAGGAGTTCCTCTCTTGTCTTGATGCTTTCGAGAAAGAAGAGAACGGATTCCATTCGACTCTGGCTTTCAAATACTCTAAAGAGCCTGATGAAGAGACTATAAAGAACTTCATCAACGACTTTATAGAAGACACAAACTTTTATGACTTAGCTAATTTCAGAGTGAATATGAAAGATCACGAGATAGTCTTTGAGTATTCTTCTTTAAACGATTCTGATTCATTAAAAGAGAAGACTTCTGATCTAGGAAAGATTCTTAAAAGAGTGTCTTATCCTTTCTCTATCCAGATGGGAATGGTCGTTACTTCTGATGAGAGCGGAATGAACGCTAAGATCGAAGATCAGTATCAGAACGAAGCTAAGAAGCAAGCTGAAATCTATGCTTTTGATCAAGTTCAATATGAAAAGCAGAAAGTACTAGACGCTACATATATTCCTTGCAAGATCAAAGATGCCGCTAGCGGTACTATGAAAAGAGTAGAAGTCACCGGGACTATCTTTTCTCTTGAGATGAAAGATATCAAGAACCACACTAAGCATCTTCTTACCATTTATTACTCTGATAATTCATACTCTATTATTTCTTCTGTCTTTGAAGGAAAGAAGTTCGACTATGCTTTCTTAAATTCCTTTAAGGAAGGAGATAGGATTCAAGTTAGAGGCATGCCTGAATTTGATAACTACTCTAAACAGATGGCTATAAGAGTAAACGATATACAGAAGCTTCCTCCTCTTCCTAAGAGAATGGATACTTATGAAGGGCAGAAGAGAATAGAGCTTCATCTGCACACTAAGATGTCTGCTATGGATGGTGTAGCGGAAGCTAAAGACTATGTCTCGACTGTGACTAGATGGGGCTGGGACGCAATAGGAGTTACTGATCACGGATGTGTTAATGCCTTCCCGGATTTTCAAGACGCCACTAGAAAATCATCTTTGAAGGTCTTGTACGGCTGTGAGCTTTATATGGTGGATTCTAAGCTGAAGATAGCTTTCAATCCTTCTCCTACCATGCTTAAAGACGCTACTTATGTAGTGTTGGATTTAGAGACCTCCGGCCTTTCGGCTCGTTATGATAGAATCATCGAGTTTGGAGCGTGCAAATATAAAAACGGAACTACTGTAGACTCAGTGGATTTCTTTGTTAATCCTGATATACCTCTTTCTAAAGTCACTACAGATCTTACCGGTATTACCGATGAGGATGTAAGAGGAGGGAAACCTATTAAGGTAGCCTTAAGAGACATAGTGGAGTTCTGCAAGGGCTCGGTTTTAGTAACTCATAACGCTTTGTTCGATTACGGCTTTATCAATGAAGCCTTAAGAAAGAACAACATGCCGCTTCTTGATAATCCTGTTATCGATACTTTGCCTTTATCTAGATATATGTACCCTGAAATTTCTAAGCATACCTTAGGGGCTGTCTGCAGAAGAGTGAAGACTGATTATGATGAGGATTCCGCTCACCGTGCTATTTATGATGCTGAGGTTCTTCTTAATGTCTGGCAGGCGATGGAGTCTACTCTTTTAAATACTAATCCTCATATTAAGCATGAGGATTTGAATTCCTTTACATCTAAAGAAGTTATTCTTAATGCTCCTCACCCTTATCACGTCTGTGTCTATGTTAAGAACTCTCAAGGGCTTAAGGATTTATTTAGAATAATTTCAGATTCTAATATCAAGTACTTCAAGGATGTTCCTCGTGTACCTAGAGAGCTTCTTGAACAATATAGGTCTAATTTCATCATCGGATCCGCTTGCTTCAACGGGGAAGTATTCGAATCGGCGATGACTAAATCAGAAGATTACACTAAGAACATAATGAAGTTCTACGACTATATAGAAGTTCAACCGCCCAGCAACTATTCTTGGCTGGTTAATGAAGGTAAGCTTTCATCTAATGATGATGTCTTGAAGATTATCAAGGATGTTATCAAGATGGCTAAGGATTTGAATAAGCCTGTAGTCGCTACTTCTGACTGCCACTATATCGATAATGAAGACAAGATATATAGAGATGTCTTCGTTTTCGCTAAGGGCTTAAAAGGAGCGAGGCATCCTTTGAATTCCTATCATCGTTCTAAAGCGCCTTATTATGAGAATCCTGATCAGCATCTTCGCACTACTGACGAGATGCTAAAAGAGTTCGCATTCTTAAAAGACGATGCCCTTATTAAGGAAATCGTCATTACTAACACTCATCTGATCGCTGATCAGATAAGCGGAGATGTAAGACCTATTCACGATCATCTTTCCGCTCCTACTATCGATAATTGCGATATCTTATTGAAGAATAAGGTTTATAAGAAAGCCCACGAGTGGTATGGCGACCCTCTTCCTGAAATTATTCAGGAGAGATTAGACGCTGAAATGAAGGGTATTTCAGAGAACCATTACGAAGTTATTTATTGGATTGCTTCTAAGATTGTCTCTCAAGCGACTGAGGATGGCTATATAGTCGGCTCGAGAGGATCTGTCGGTTCTTCATTTGTTGCGACTATGGCTTCTATTACTGAGGTCAATCCTTTGATGCCTCATTATCGCTGCCCTAAATGCAAACACACAGAGTTTATTACTGATGGGTCTGTTAAGTCAGGGTTTGATCTTCCCGAGAAGACTTGCCCAATATGCGGAGAAAAGATGATTCACGATGGACAGAATATTCCCTTTGCCACTTTCATCGGATTCCACGCTGAAAAGACCCCTGATATCGATCTTAACTTCCCGCCTGATTATCAGCCTCACGCTCATGAGCTTACTAAGACTCTTCTCACTAAGGAGTCTGGTAACCACGTTTATAAGGCCGGTACTCTTGAAACTGTCGCCGATAAGAACGCTATAGGATACGCTAAAGGCTATTTTGAGGAATTAGGGAATCATCCTGAGCTTCATGTCGAGGCAGATAAGATTTCTAATGCAGAATTGCTGAGGATATCTAAAGGATGCATCGGAGTTAAGAGAACTACTGGTCAGCATCCGGGAGGTATTATTGTTGTTCCTCGCGGCATGGATGTTTATGATTACACTCCTATTCAGTATCCGGCTGATAAGGCTGATGCTAACTGGGAAACTAGTCAGTTCGATTACAATCAGATGCACGATACTATTCTCAAGCTCGATTTATTAGGTCATGTCGACCCTCAGGCTTTAAGAATGATGTCTTTAATATCGGGGAAGAACATCTACGAGATTCCTTTTAACGATAAGGATGTCATGTCTTTGTTCTCTTCACCTGATGCTTTGCATATGAAACATAACTATCTCGATGTAAAGGTCGGGACTATGGGTATGCCAGAGTTCGGTACTCAGTTTGTTATGAACCTTCTTAATGAGACTCACCCTAAGAATTTCGCTGATCTTCTTATAGTATCTGGTCTATCTCACGGTACTAATGTTTATGCGGGAAACCAGCAGGATTTAATTAAGAGTAATGTCACTGATTTAAGAGGCGTCATCGGATGCCGTGATGATATTATGCTAGGTCTTCATGATAAGTATGGGATTCCTCTTGAGGATTCCTTTAAGATTATGGAGCTAGTAAGACATAATAGATTTACTCTTCCTAAGTTTGCTGCTGATCATGAAAAGTACTGCAAGGAAATGAGAGAACATGGCGTACCTGAGTATTACATTTCATCTTGCGATAAGATTCAGTATTTGTTCCCTAAAGGGCACGCTGTCGCTTACTGTATGATGGGTGTTCGTGTGGGATGGTTTAAAGTACATGATCCTCTAGCTTTCTACGCTACTTATTTCACTACAAGATGCAATCAGTTTGATCTTAAGGTTATGGCTGGCGGTGATCAGGCTGTTCTTAATAAGCTAAGAGAATTAGATGAGATATCTAAAGAAAGAAAGCTCAAGGCTCCTGAAGAAGACCTTAAGCAGTCTTTGATGATGACTCTAGAGATGTACGACAGAGGTTATGGCTGCGCACCTTTAAATATCAATAAGTCCGACTCTACTCATTTCACTATGGATAGAGAGCACAATTGCATCATTCCTCCTTTTAACGCTATCGGAGGATTAGGTGAAGCTGCCGCTAATTCTGTAGTGGAAGCCAGAAAAGATGGTCCTTTTACTTCTATCGAGGAGCTTTCTTCTCGTACTAAGCTTTCCAGCCAGCATATTCAAGGCATGAAGGATTTAGGGGCGTTAAAGGGAATACCTGAGTCTAATCAGATATCGTTGTTTGATTTTATGGATGACGAGGATTCTAAGTAATCTGCTATACTTGATTAAGAGATATAAAAATAATGGGAATAGGTAAGATTATGTGCGCTATCTTTATTCCGCTAGGAGTAATTATCCTGGTTATTCTTTTAGTGTACATATTCGGCAATGTCTATAACGGATTATGCAAAAGAAGAACTAGAGTAGAGCACTCCTGGTACGAACTTACTAAATCCTTAAAGAAGTCTTATGAACTTATTCCTTCTATCATTCAGAACGTTAAGAAATTAAGCAATAAAGACTTAGGTATGCTTAAGGACATATATAAGCAGTATCTAAACTGCGATTTAGTTAATATGCCTCCTTATGATGTCGCTTCCTTAGATGAAGCGTATCAGTCGATACTGGATAAGCTGTTCTTAGACTCTAAAAAAGAAGATAAGGATAACGCTTTGGACTATGTAGAGGAAACAAGGAAACTAACTAATTTCTCCATTCCTCTTTATAACCATAACGTCAGAGACTATCAGAGATTCAAGAACATGTTTGTAAATAAGACAGTCGCTAAGATATTCGGTTTTAAAGATGGGGAGGAATTTGTTCCTGATCCTAATGAGGTCAACTCCACTTTAGATATGCGTATACGTGATTTCATAAAGAATAAATAGAAAGGGAAATGGAACATGTCAGATAATTGGGATTTAACTAAGCTTTTCAAAAACGAAGATGAATTCTTAAAGGAATTAGAGAGATTAAAGGGATTTGTTAAAGTCTCTGCTTCTTATAAAGGGACTCTTCATAACGAAGAGAAGCTCAAGGAATACTTAGATATTCAAAGAGACCTCAACGAGTCTCTTACTAAGCTTTATGTCTTCGCCTCTATGAGATCAGACCTTAATAAGAAGGATGTTAACAACAATTCAGATCTAACTAAGTGCCAGCTTCTTTTAAATGACTTACAAGCTGCTACTTCCTTCGAGTCTCCTGAAATTATTGCGTTAGGGAAAGACAAGGTCTTCGATTTTATCAGAAGAAACCCTAAGTATAAGGATTACGATTTTAACTTTACTAAGCTTTTCCGCTCTCAAGAACATATTCTCGATGGTGATAAAGAGAGACTTATCTCTTGTTTTAATCCGCTTCTTTCTCAAGGAGCTTCTTTATACTCCATGCTTTCAGTAGGTGATTTCACTTCTAAAGAAGTCACTTTATCTACTGGTGAGAAGTTAGTGGTTACTCAAGGCAACTGGAGAAACGCTGTGGCTAACAGCAAAGACCCTGAGGACAGAAGAAAGATATTCGAAGCTATCTTCTCTTATTACGAAGAGAGAAAGAATGCTTACGGAGAAATCTATAACACTGTCTTACAAGAAGAACTGGCTTATATGAAGGCCAGAAACTATTCTTCTATCTTGGAGTCTCACTTATTTAATAACAATATTCCTACTTCTGTCTTTACTAATCTAGTAGAGACTACTTCTTCTCATACAGCTCCTTTAATTAAGTACTGGGAATTAAGAAGAAAGTATCTAGGTTTATCTAAGCATCGTTCTTACGATAGATTTATTCAGTTAGCTCATTCAGATAAGAAATATCCTTATGAAGACGCTAAGGAAATATTCTACAAGTCTATAAGCGATTTTCCTTCTGACTTCCAAGCTAAAGCCCATGAAGTTACTAAGGAAGGTTATGTAGATGTCTATGAAAAAGAAGGAAAGCGCTCTGGTGCTTATTCAACCGGAGGAAGCGGAATTCATCCTTATATCCTTCTTAACTTTGATAACGCCTTAGATGATGTGTTTACTTTAGCCCATGAATCTGGTCACTCCATCCATACTCTTTACTCTATGGAGAACCAGCCTGTCTTAAAGCAGGATTACACAATATTCGTCGCTGAAATCGCCTCTACTTTCAACGAACATAATCTTCTTGATTACCTTATTAGATCTGGTAACCTCTCCAAAGAAGAAAAGATCATGATGCTTCAGAAATCCATCGATGATATCTGCTCCACATTCTATAGACAGACCTTGTTTGCTCAGTTTGAGTACATCCTCTCTAAGAAAGCAGAAGCCGGAGAGCCTATTAACTACGATGTCTGCAACAAGACGATGATCGAGTTATATAAGACCTACTACGGAATCGATATCACCGAAGAAAAAGTGAAGGAATATGTCTGGGCTTATATACCTCATATTTTCTACACTCCTTTCTACGTCTATCAGTACGCCACTTCCTTTACAGCTTCTATGCAGTTATACGCTAACGTTAAGAACAAGAAACCTCAGGCTTTTGAAAAGTATCTTTCTTTGCTAAAGTCTGGCGGTTCGGAGTTCCCTATAGATCAGGTTAAGAAAGCCGGAGTAGATCTTACTACTAACGAGCCTTTCTTGGCGGTCATCAATAGAATGTCAGAGTTAGTCGATGAACTAGAGAAAGCCTTAAAAGAATAACTGATCATGTGAAAATGACTCCTCATCAAAACGGTGAGGAGTCTTTTATTTAGCCCCTTTTAAATCAATGGGGTTTTAGAATCAAATCAAGAGTTTAATAAAAGGAACTTATAAAGAGGTACGACCTCTATTGAATTTCCTTGGTAATTAATAACTTTCTCTTGTTCATAGGTCACAATAATTAAACGAAGAGAGGACTCCGCCGCTTTATTTAGCCTTACTAGGTTTTCAACCTCTCTATCAAAGTCTATATCATAAAACCGAAAGATAAACACGAGGTCTTCAGCCTCGTGTATGAATTTCGAGTGCACTAGCCTTGGTTTTCTATGTATTTAGCAACAACATCCTCTGAAGCGTCTCCTACCGTTGAGCAGAAGTAGCCCTATGACCAGAGGTGTTTGTTTCTGCTCCAATAAAACGTTTTCAAATAAGGGGCGTCTTCCTTCCAGAGTATAAAGGTGGTCCTCTGTTTAAGGCGCCTCACGATTTGCTCTATGGAAATAGACGGCTTCGATTCTATCAGCATATGAATATGATCTTTGCCTAATCCTATCTTAAGTATGGAGAAATCCGATATCTTCTCGGTTTCGCATCAGAAGTCAATCAGATAACCCTTAAGCAGCCTAGTATCAATTACGGAATAGACTGCAGGCACGAAAGGATCAGAGTTCAGGGAGTTTCCGGCTGGCTTAAAGTCAGAGGATTGCAGCAGATAGAGCAAATAGAAGGAAGTGAGCTTTCATTTGCCAGATTTGTTCATACTCCGCTTGGTTATTTCTTAAAGATAACTGTTTATTTCCCTGATGCACACGCCGTTATGAATAGTCATAATGGCAAGTGCATAGGAATCGATTTCGGTTGTGCGACATCTTTCATTACGAGTGAAGGAGAAAATATAAATGCTTCTGTGCAAGAAAGTGACCGGCTCAAAAGGCTTAGCCGAAAGGCCAACCGCATCAAAGCCGAGAAAAGGTCAGAGCATAAGAAACACCTTTATTATCTTCTTTTTCGTGAATATGCGAAAATGGGCAATCGCAAGAAAGACATGTCGTGTAAGATAGCCTCTCGGCTTAAAAAGTACGATAAATGCGTAATCCAAGACGAGATGCTTAAGAAATGGAAGGAAAGCGGGCACGGCAAGGCTGTTCAGCAT
>LAHS01001613.1_pt1 | contig 14235 bp, 10 predicted proteins | sample 329651 | NCBI WGS metagenome assembly LAHS01 (sample SAMN03275699, study PRJNA271635) | activated sludge metagenome | isolation source: sample C-1 Sludge from hydrolytic chamber (first chamber) of Anaerobic... | reverse complement strand
AGGAAGAAGATACTGTACTGTTTCTTATTTCTGGCGGTGGAAGTGCTCTGTTTGAAGAACCAAGAATCTCTTTAGAAGAATACCAGAGGATCAATGAGGAACTGCTGAAATGCGGTGCAGATATCAAAGAGATCAATACAGTCAGAAAACATTTATCCAAAGTCAAAGGAGGCTGGTTTGCGAAGATCTGTGAACCGGCACAGGTGAAGTGTATTATCCTTTCGGATGTATTGGGAAACTCTCTGGACAGTATTGCCTCAGGACCGGCTTGTGCTGATGCCACAACAATAGAAGATGCAGTGAAGTCAGTACATCAGTATCAAATATCGATTGATACTGATTTGTTTCAAGAGACACCAAAACAGATTACAAATGTAGAGACTCAGATCATTGGCAGTGTAGAGATCCTGTGTACAGAAGCAGAAAAGATCTGTAAGCAGTTAGGATATCAAACAGAAATCTGGTGTACAGATCTTTCCTGTGAGGCAAAGGATGCAGGTGAGTACTTTGCCAAGAAAGCACAGGAGCATTCTCATGACACGCAGAGCTATGCACTCATTGCCGGCGGAGAGACAGTTGTGCATGTTAAGGGAAATGGAAAGGGTGGAAGAAACCAGGAGATGGCATTGGCCTGTGCGGATGGGATTGCTGGTATGAAAGATGTCTGTTTCTTCTCCGTAGGCAGTGACGGGACCGATGGACCAACGGATGCGGCTGGTGGAATTGTCACAGGGAAAACAAAAGAAAAGCTTGCCGCAAAGGGAATCTCCCTTGTAGACAAGCTTCAGGAACATGATTCATATCATGCATTGAAGATGTGCGATGGACTAGTCATGACCGGACCGACAGGGACCAACGTCAATGACTTCTCTGTATTGTTGATCAAGAAATGATTTTATTGATTCTTCTTGCTTGCACGGAATTCGGCCGGTGTCATGCCGGTCTTTTTTTTGAATAAGGTCTGGAAGTAGCTCTGTGAACTGAAAGAAAGAATCTCAGAAATCTGCAGAATAGATAAATCTGTATAAAGCAGCAGAGCATGCGCCTGACGGATCTTTAGCTCTGTGATATAAGCAGGTATCGTGGTGCCGGTCTCTTCATGAAATAAAGAGGAAAGATATTCCGGAGACATTGAAATATGATTGGCAATTTCTGAAACGGTCAGTCTCTTTTGATAGTTCTCACGGATATAATTCAAGGCATCTCGTATTTTCTGATTATGAATATTTGGAAAAAGGAGTTCATTGACCAGCTTGGCATAGGTGGTCGTAATTGGTGAACTTTCGTTCATTGAAATCAGCTGATTCAGTGTGCTGCAGGCTTCAATCTTATGCATGAATACTTGACCCATCTGGTAACAGGTCTTCGCATCTGCACCGCCTTTGACGGCAGCACGCAGACATAACGTATTGAGAATGATCATCGCATTTTTATACTGACGGACATTGTCATAGCCCAGCTGTGGTACAACCCCCGGATAGGAACCGATGGATTCCAGTTCCTTACTCATGCCATGCTGAACATAGTAGAGCATCTTTTCTTCATAGTCATTAGAAGCATTTACGGTATTTATTTCGTTTTCAAACTGTACCTGTTCCTGTTGAAATAAATCTTGATAGATATCTTCCTGGGCGTAGGTACCAAGGATATCTTCCGGTTCATAATTCTTTTGATTGATAAATCCTGCCGTCATACAGAGCAGGTTCAGAAAATCCTGCAGAGAATAGGAACGCAGGGACTGAAAGAAAGATTCGGCCTGTGAAAGAACAGCTTGTTGTATTGAAATCTGCAGGTCCAGCAGAATCGAACGAATCTGATTGGCAGAAAGACTGCCGAAATAGACTGGCCCGGCAATTACAGAAAGACCGCTGTCACAATCCTGGATTCTGCCAAACAGCAGCATATCCTTTGTCACCGTACAGGAAATTTCCCCATCCTTTGAAAGGGTCGTGCGGACGGAGGCACTCCAGTCAATCGTTGTCTGGTAAGGCGCATAACTGATGAGCATCTGTGCACCGTCAAAAAGAGCGAAGGGACACTTCGTTAATTCACATTCCTGTTTTAAAAGAGTGGAGAGAGTCACTGTTTTCATCTTTGAAAATTATAATATATCATTTAAAAATGAAATACAATGAATTGAATTCTGTCTATATTGACATTGTGAGAGAACGCTTACATGGAGGATATATGACAAAGTTTAAAAGAGAATTTCTATTAGGTGCCGCAACGGCAGCACATCAAGTGGAAGGCAACAACATTCATTCCGATTACTGGGTACAGGAAAATCTCCCGCATTCACAGTTTGTTGAACCATCCGGACTGGCAGTCGATCATTACAACCGCTATGCAGAAGATATTCAGCTGATGAAAAAGGCAGGATTGAATGCCTATCGTTTTTCTATTGAATGGGCACGCATTGAACCGGAAGAAGGACAGTTTGATGAAAAGGAAGTGCAGCACTATCTGGATGTGATCCACTGCTGTAAAGAAAATGGACTGGAACCAGTTGTTACACTGATGCATTTTACCAGTCCGGCTTGGCTGATCAGAAAAGGCGGCTGGGAGAATCCTGATGTTGTGGAATCTTTCCGCTCCTATACGTCCTATATCATTTCGAAGATTGGCAAAGAGGTGAACTATGTCTGTACCATCAATGAAGCAAATATGCGTTTCCAATTAGCCGCATTGATCCGCAAGATGATGTCACGCATGATGGCACAGTCAAAGGATACCTCAAAGGATGAATCAAAGGTGCAGGTCGGTATCAATATGAAGGCAAACATGCAGATGGCAGCGATGGAATCTGCCAAGGCATTTGGTCTGGAAGATCCGCGCAAGGTAGCTGTCTTTATCAGTGGATGTACACCGGAAGGTGACATGCTAGTCATGAAAGCACACCGGGCGGCAGTTGAAGAAATCAAGAAACAGTTCCCATCGATCAAAGCAGGACTGACACTTTCCCTTCACGATATTCAGTATGTGGAAGGGGGAAAAGAAAAAGCAGATGCTGCCTGGAATGATGAATTCCTGCATTATCTGCCTTACTTCAAAGATGATGATTTCCTTGGTGTACAAGGATACTCACGCAATGTCTTTGATGCGAATGGCGAGACACAGCCAAAGGATTACCAAGGCGCAACACAGATGGGATATGAGAACTATGCCAAAGCCATTGGACATATCGTCAGAAGAGCGGCAGAAGATTACCATGGAACGATCATAGTGACAGAGAATGGAATTGCCACAGCAGATGACAAGCAGCGGATTGCCTATCTGGATCAGGCAACCAGTGATATTCAGGAATGCATCAAAGATGGTATTGATGTCCGCGGCTATTTCTGCTGGAGCTTATTAGATAATTTCGAATGGCAGAAAGGATTTGCTATGCAGTTTGGACTGATTTCTGTAGACCGTCAAAACGATAATAAGCGGACACCAAAGGAAAGCTTGTCTTTCTTAGGAAGTTTGGTGGAACACGCATGAAGACAGGCGTACAGCAGATACAGTTCCGCAGTATTTTAAAAAAAGAAGAAACAGCAGATGCTGCTTTGAAGGCTATGAAGGAAAGCGGATATGACGGTATTGAACTGAACCGCTTTATGATCCATAAGCTGCCGCTGCATATCCGTCTGCTGACAAAAGCAGCTGGCATGGAAATGGGCGCAGGCGGAAACTTGAACTGGCATTCCTTGATAGAAAAGAATCACTTGGAAGTATTGTCTCTGCATTGTGATCTTGGAACCTTAGAAAAGAACCCAGAAGAAGTAATTGCAGAAGCACAATCCTACCATACGAATAAAATTGTCTTAACAGGAATGTATCATTATGACTATTCCGATGCCGAAGCAGTCACTGACTTGATCAAGCGATTAAATGCAGTTGGAAAACGACTAAAAGAAGATGAGATGATGTTCCTCTATCATAATCATAATTGTGAATTTTTAGAGGACAGTGAACATCGGAAAGCATATGACCGCATCATTGATGAGACGGATCCAGACTTCGTCAATTTTGAATTCGACAGTTACTGGGCAATTGAAACAGGGGCAGATCCATTGGTGTGGATGAAGAAACTAGGTACACGCATGAAGCTGTATCACATCAATGACCGCGGCTGCCGTGCACAGGGAAAAACAGGATCAATCCTGACGAGTGATGGGATGGAACTTGGCACTGGCAATATGAATCTTGATACATATTTGAAACAGGCAGAAGAGAATCAATGTGAGGCTGTCATCTTGGAGACACATCGCAATTGGATCCATAATGATCCTATTGAATCAATGCAGATCAGTGGAAAGTTCTTGGTGAATCAAAGATGAGAGCAGTTGAATTAAAATCCAATGGATTACGCAATCCAATTGGCATCAGTGCCTCCCATGTTTTTTTCTCATGGTACTGTGAAGACGGCAGTCCAGCGGCATATCAGATAGAAATTAAGCAGGAAGACAATATTATTTTAGATACTGGCAAGGTTGAAACTGACTGTATGCATGCATCTTTTGACCTCAATGCGAACAGTAAAGACCGCTATACATGGCAGGTCCGTTTGTTTGATGAAATGGGAAATGCTGGTGAATGGAGCACTGCCGCCTGGTTTGAATATGGCTTGCTTCATGCATCTGATTGGCAGGCAGAATGGATCACAGCCGAACTGATAACGCTGAAAAAAGGCGCTGGTCACCAGCCGGCAGGTGTTTTAAAAAAATGTTTTGAACTTGCAAATACGGAGAATTCCAGAATGTATATCACAGCACATGGGATTTATCGTGTGATGATCAACGGAAAAGAAATGACAGATACACTTCTTTCTCCTGGACCATCAGAATATGAAAAACAACTGCCGGTACAGACGTATGATATCAGTTCATTTTTATGTACTGGCAAGAATACAATCATCGTTACATTAGGTGATGGCTGGTACCGCAGTACCAGCGGCGTCGATGGGGACAGGAATCTTTTCGGCAGTGATGAAAGCCTTCTGCTGCAGCTGGATATCGACGGCAGAACTGTTGTTAAGACGGATGGAACATGGCAGGCGAGTACAGATGGTCCAATCCGGATGAATGATCTGCAGCAGGGAGAAATCTATGATGCACGTATGGAAGAAATCTCAGACTGGCATGAAGCGAAAGTGCTTCCTCTTGGATATGAAACACTGATTGGTACAGACGAGCTGTCCATCAAGGGTCATGAAGTTCTGAATGGAAAAATTATCAAGACACCGAATGGTGATACTGTACTCGACTTTGGCCAAAATATAGCCGGGCAGATCTCATTTGAAATCTTTGGTCACGCAGGTGATGAAATTATATTTCAAACGGGAGAGACCTTGGATGAAAATGGAAATTTTACGCAGGAGAACTTCCAGGACAGAAAGCGTCATAAAGAAGGCGGAACACAGCAGAAGATTGAATATATATGCAAAGAGGGTATGAATCAGTATCAGTCACGTTTTACAATCATGGGGTTCCGCTATGCGAAGATTGATACGGCATTAGATCTGTCACATGCAGTATTCCATGCGGTTGCTGTGTATTCAGATATGCAGGACACTGCAGAATTCATATCTTCCAATGAAGACTTAAACCAGTTGTTCCGTAATGCGGTGTGGTCGATGAAGGGAAATTTCTGTGGCATTCCAACTGACTGTCCAACCAGAGAGCGTGCAGGCTGGACTGGAGATGCAGGTGTATTTGTTACTACCGGCTTAGAATTGATGGATTCGTATCCTGTCTTCCGCAAGTGGCTGAAGGACTGTCGTACGCTGCAGTACGAAGATGGCAGGATTGCCAATATTGCACCTAGAAACAATCGCCCGACAATGTTCTCAGGAATGCTGGCAGGTTCTGTTGGCTGGGGAGACGCATGTATTAAAGTTCCATATGCGATGTATCAGTACACAGGAGATACTTTTATTCTGCGGGAAAATTATCATATGATGCGTAAGTGGTATGAATACCTGGAGAACAGAGCGGAACAGAAGCCATTAAAAAAATTATTTTCTAAGAATCCATATGAAAAATATACTGTTGATTCAGGTATTGATTATGGAGAATGGTGTGAACCAGGTGTCGGTACAGAGGCAATGCGTGACCCGAACAAGAGTGTAGGTACTGCCTATCTATATTATTCTGGAAAACTGCTGTCTGAAATTGCCGGTATCCTTGGAAAGCAGGCGGATACGGCACATTTCCAGCAGGTATCTCAGCAGGCGCAGAAAGCATATCATGCTGTCTTTACTGAACATGGCAGGATCCATTCTGACCGGCAGGCAGAGTATGTCAGAGCAATTTCCTTCGGCCTGCTGAATGAGGCTGAGACGAAGCAGGCAGCGGCAGATCTCAATGCGATGGTCATCGCAAACAAATATCATCTCAATACAGGCTTCTTAAGTACACCTTATCTATGCCAAGTACTGGCCAATCATGGTTATGTAGATACGGCATATCAGCTTTTGCTGCAGACGGATTCTCCTTCGTGGCTGTATGCGGTCAAGAAAGGTGCGACAACGATATGGGAGACATGGAATGGAATTGATGAGAACAATCATCCATCCAATTCCTTGAATCATTACAGCTATGGGGCTGTCTGCGGCTGGCTTCTGAATGGCATCTGCGGGATTCATTATCAGGATGGCAGTGTCATCTTCCAGCCGGTGATCAATCCTCGTCTTTCCTATGCAAAAGGCAGTGTGACAACACCATGCGGACGTATTTCATCCGGCTGGCAGATGCAGAATCATAAGGCTGTCATTGCCTGCACCATCCCAGATGGTGTGAAGGCAAAGATCATCCTGCCGGACGGCACCACAAAAGCATTGTTCTATGGTAAATATGAATTCGAAACGGAGGTATCTTTATGACAAAGTATTACTGTAATCCACTGAACTTTTCCTATAAGTACCAATTCAATCAAGATAAGGATAAATGTCATTTGAACCGCGAAGCGGCGGATCCTTCACTGATCCTGTTCAAGGGTAAGTACTATCTCTTTCCAAGCATGACGGAAGGGTATCTTGTCAGTGATGATCTGGTCCAATGGGACCAGAAGGCACTGCCAAAAGAATTACCACTGTATGACTATGCACCGGATGTCAGAGCAGTTGGTGACTGGATGTATTTCTGTGCCAGCCATCATGACAGCCCATGTGACTTCTATCGGACGAAGGATCCGGAAAGTGCCATCTTTGAAAAAATCGATGGGACCTTTGACTTCTGGGACCCGGATCTGTTTATCGATGATGACGGCAGGATGTATTTCTACTGGGGCTGCTCCAATGCGGCACCAATCTATGGTGTGGAACTGGATCCGCAGACAATGCACCAAAGGGGAACACCGCAAGCTGTGATTGCAAACAATCATGCACGGATGGGCTATGAACGGCTGGGCGAAAACCATCACTATGATCCAAGTGAGAATATCTATATCAAAATGCTGAAGGAAAATGCAGCTAAACAGATGGGATGTCAGCCCGAAGATATCAAAGACCTTGGACCGATCATCGCCGCCATGCCGCAGCAGTATCAGATGCAGATCAGAAATATGCTGACAGACAATCCTTACATTGAAGGTGCATGGATGACAAAGCATACAGGTACTTATTATCTGCAGTATGCATGCCCTGGGGCGCAATACAATACTTATGCAGATGGTGTCTATGTATCTAAGAATCCATTAGGACCATTTACACCTGCCAAGAATAATCCTTATTCCTATTCACCAGGCGGTTTTCTGCCTGGAGCAGGACATGGCAGTACAATGGAAGACCGTAATGGAAATCTCTGGCATACATCAACAATGCGTATTTCTATCAACCATACTTTTGAAAGAAGAATTGGTCTTTGGCCAGCGGGATTCGATGCAGATGGAGAATTATTCTGCAATCAAAGATACAGTGACTGGCCGATCAAGGCAGACAGAACAGATCCCTGGGAAGGACCAGAATGGATGCTGCTGTCTTATGGAAAGAAGATGACCGCCAGCTCTGAAGCACTGCCGGCACGCATCTGATAGGCGACCAAGGCAGAGGACGCTACATTGAGGAAAGAAAATTCCATACCAGATGGCTGCTGGAATCCAGTGAAGATGATATGCATTGGCAGGTATTGGCAGATAAGCAGAATACGGACACTGATCTGCCGCATGATCTTGTGCTCATAAAAGCAGGAAAGAAGATGCGGTATCTGCGTCTGAGCAGAATGGAACTCCCTTACCATCAGGTACCATGTGTCTCAGGTCTGCGTGTGTTTGGTAAAGGAACCGGAAGTGTTCCATCACCAGTGGAAGACCTTCATGTTGGAACGGTATGAACCGATGTCGATGAGACTGACGTGGCGTGGATCAGCAGCAGGGTACAATGTGCTGTGGGGCTATCGTCCAGACAAGCTGTATCACAGCTGCCTGGTATGGGGAAAACAGGAAACAGATATCCGTGCACTGGACAGTGAAAGTGAATGCTATATCCGTGTCGATGCCTTTAACGAAAACGGCATTGTCCATGGAATCGTTAAACATGTAGAATAAAGGTACAGAGAAAGCAGTTCCATAAAATTGGCAGCTGCTTTTTTTATAAAAATACATTTATTTCACTTTATATACAAAAAATAGATATTTTGTAAAAAGAGACCTAAATAATGTATATAAAGACTAAATATAGTATATGTAAGCGCTTAAACAACGTGTATATTTCTCATGTAAAGAGGTTCAGATTGAATCTACTGAATACAGGAAAGTGGGAAAAATGATGAAAAAGGAAAAAGAAATAGACGAAAATCATTTAAGTTTTAAAAAATTGTTACTTTGGAAATCTTCAGATGTATCGGCAGCATGGGTCAACGTTATTGCATTAACATATCTTTCAGTATATGCAAGTGATACGCTGGGCATTGATATCAAGCTTGTTGGTACATTACTGCTTGCCAGTAAGATCATCGATGCAATTACAGATCTGTTTGCCGGCATTCTTGTGGACAATACACATACAAAGTGGGGCAAAGGACGTCCATATGAAATCTCTATTGTTGGTGAAACACTATGCACACTGCTGATGTTTGCAGCAAGTCCATCCTGGAGCTTGGTGACAAAATGTATCTGGCTGTTTGTAACGTATATGTTTACGTATTCTATCTTTGCAACATTGAGAAATGCAGCAAATGTACCATACACGATTCGTGCTTTCTCCAATAATAAAATTGTGATTCGTAAAGTGGCTTCTTACGGCGGCATCATTACAATGGCTGCTTCTATCGTATTATCAATAGCTTTCCCGCTTGTTGTTGCTAAAATTGCAACTTCAGCAGCAGGCTGGGCAGCAGCAGTTGCAATTGTCATGATTCCTGCAACCATCATTGGTGTTCTTCGTTTTATCTTTATCAAGGAAGATCCAAAGGTTGATGCAGATACAATACAGGAACCAATTCGTTTCAAAGAGCTTGGCTTATTGTTCAGCAAGAATAAGTATGTCTGGTTCTTTGCCTTCATGATGCTGGCATTTAATCTGATGACGAACTTAGCAGTCAGTACATATTACTTCAAGTGGATCCTTGGCAACATTGGTCTGCTGTCTATCTTCAGTGCTATTTCAATGCTTACGCTTCCTATTATGGCAATCTTTCCAAAAATCATGCAGAAGATTGGTATGTGCCGGATGATCATTCTCTTTGCCATTATGAGCATCCTTGGTTACATCATTATCTTCTTCGCCGGTACGAACGTTGTCATTGTCATGATTGGTGGAGTATTCTCCAGCTTAGCAACGCTTCCGTTATCTTACTATGGTGTCCTGTTCATCATGAATATCTGTGATTATAACGAGATCATTGGTCTTCCTCGTATGGATGGTTCCTCCCAGATCTTATCCAATTTGTCTTCTAAAGTTGGTGCGGCATTAGGAAGCTTCGTTACTGGTATCGTATTAGCAGCTGGCGGATATGTATCTGCTTCTGGTGTATCGGAACAGTCCAACAGTGCATTACTGTCGATCCGTGCGGATTATGCATTGATACCAATTGTTCTGCTGGTCATCATTATCATCTGCTGCAAGGAGTTTGAAAAACTGGAAAAGCTGCTGGAAGAAAAGAAAGCAGCAGAAGCTGTTCGCCCTGCAACTGATGAAAAGTAAAAGAAATCAATAAAAGGCGGATGTTATTCCGCCTTCTTATAAGAATTGCGATATTCCATTGGTGTTTTGCCAACTGCTTCACGGAAGACATTGGCAAAGTAATTGCGGGAGGAGAAGGACAGATGGTCTGAGATTTCCTGCAGGGACATGGAAGAATGCTGAAGAAGCAGTTTCGCTTGTGCAACTTTCGCATCACGGATGTAATCGTTAATTAACTTTCCAGTCTCTGCTTTAAATCGCTTAGAAAGATAGTACTTCGTATATCCAGTTAGTTTTGACAGGGTATCCATTGTAATCTTCTCTTCCGAATGCAGTTCAATATATTCACAGCATTGCTGGATCTTTGGTGAGATGTTTGGAAGTACATGATGATCATGAACGCGATGAATAAAGTCATCGTAAATGGTAAGAGTCAATTGATCCAGTTCTGAATTGTTCTGAGAAGACTCGACAGTATTGATGTACGAATCACCCAGACTGTATGCTTCATCTGGTGAAAGACCACCGGCAATTGCAGCACGGGTCACAAGAGAGACAAAGACAATGATTGATGTCTTTGCCTGCCGCAGAGGATCCTTGCCTTTTACAGGGACACCATTGGATATCGATTGGCTTGCAGTCAGGGCCTGACGGTAATTTAGATTTCCTTGCTTGACCATAGCAAGCAACGTCTGCTCAGTATCCCAGACATGTTCATGGTGCTTGATGGATGTACCAGTTGCTGGTCCTTCGGAAGAAATTGTTTCCCGATTGATATCAGCATAGCGGATCCACTCGTGATTGATGCAGTAATGCAGCATGACTGCATAACGCATGTTGATCATATTAGAGATGGCAGGAATATGTTTCAATGCTTCGCGGAGACGATTGGCAAAGGCAACTGTGATTTTTTCATTCATAGAAAGATACTGATCCACCGCCTGTGTGCTGACATCCTGATAAAAGATTGGCCCAATGACCCAGCAGTTGACTAGATGATTATCTTCATATTGAAAAGCTGCTGTCCATTCCAGACCAATAGGACTGCCTAAGGTAATCGGCATCCGGTGATTCTGACCATAGGCAAGCATGGTATCTTTACAGCCAAGAACAGAAAAAGCATGCAGCAAAACTGAGTCATTGGAAGCTGTATTACGTAATAATGTTCCATCATTGCTGTAGCATGCAGTTTCAATTTGATCTGTACCTTTGATCAAACCAGAAAAGAGTTTGATATCTGTTTCATTCATATAAGTATTGTATCACGTGAATTCTTTGAATTTGCAGAGTATCGATAGAAAAAAACGGCACAATCAATGCCCAACTATATAATTGGATTTCCTGGAGAAGCAAGAGAACATGCAGTTCAACGAAATCATATGATTGTGACAAAAAAATGATATTTATGATTAATTTATGACGTTACAGTTTAGAGGAAAATATATATCTTATTATAGGAAGAGGGTCAGTTTATGAGAAAAACGATTGCTTTTAATACAGAATGGAAGTTTTATAAGACGAAAGAAAATTATGAAATGGTCAATCTTCCACATACTTGGAATGCAATAGACGGCCAAGATGGTGGAAATGACTATTATCGTGGCAAATGCACCTATGAGAAAGAATTTACAATGCCGGAACATTCTTCGGAAGAATGTATCTTTTTGGAAATCCCGGCAGCAGCTTATTCGGCAGAAGTTCGATTAAACGGAAAACTCTTAGGTACACATGAAGGTGGTTTTAGTTTATTCCGCTTTGAATTGACAAATCAGCTGCAGAAGCAGAATACAATACAAATAATTGTATCAAATGAAGCAAATGATCATATCTATCCACAGTATGCAGACTTTACATTTTATGGTGGACTGTATCGGGGTGTAAATCTTGTTGTTGTTCCAAAGCAGCATTTTGCCATGATGGATCATGGCAGCAATGGTATCTTCGTAACACCAATAGTAGCAGAAGATTATCAATCTGCGGAGATTGAAGTGAAAGCAGAAATCAATGGAAGTGGGAATGTTCACTTCAACATTGAAAACCAATCTGTTTCTGCTGAGATCCAGGATGGTGCAGCATCCGCAGTTCTGCATCTAGATCCTGTTCATCTTTGGAATGGTTTGGATGATCCGTATCTTTATACATTGAATGCAGTCAGTGACAGTGGTGATCAGATCTCGGTGCGCTTTGGCTGCCGAAAGTATGAAACGGATCCAAATAAAGGTTTTATTCTGAATGGAAAACAATATCCGTTAAGAGGTGTGTCCAGACATCAGGATCGTAAGGGTGCCGGCAATGCGTTGTCATTAGCAATGCATCAGGAAGATATGGATATCATCAAGGAGATTGGAGCCAACACACTGCGTCTTGCACATTATCAGCAGGCTCAGGAATTCTATGATCTTTGTGATGAGAATGGTTTAGCTGTGTGGGCAGAGATTCCAATGATTTCTAAATTTATGCTCAATGGCAGAGAGAATTCATTATCACAGATGAAAGAACTGATTAAACAGAACTATAACCATCCTAGTATTATCTGCTGGGGACTATCCAATGAAATCACGGCAGCTTCCCCAGTGAATGATGAATTGTTGGAGAATCATCAGGCATTGGATGATCTTTGTCATCAATTAGACCCAACCAGATTTACAACAATGGCAGATGTCTTCATGCTGGAAACAGATAGTAAGTTATTAACTATTCCTGATGTCAACAGCTATAACTTATATTTTGGCTGGTATTTAGGTGAACTGGAAGAAAATGAACAATTCTTTGACACTTACCATAAGAAATATCCCGAACGTGTGATTGGTTTTTCGGAATATGGTGCTGACGCAAATCCACAGTATCAATCTGCTGATCCTGCCAAAGGTGACTATACCGAAAGTTATCAGGCGTTGTATCACGAACATATGCTGAAGATGATCAATGAACGTCCTTTTTTATGGGCAACGCATGTCTGGAATCTCTTTGATTTTGCAGCGGACGGCAGAGACGAAGGAGGAAAACATGGTGAGAATCAAAAGGGCTTAGTTACCTTTGACCGCAAATTAAAGAAAGATGCATTCTATCTTTATAAAGCAGCTTGGAACCACAAGGATCCATTTGTGCATTTATGCGGAAGCAGATATGTCAATCGTACGGAGCAGACGACAGAAATCAAGGTCTATTCCAATCAGCAGAGTGTAGAATTATTCGTCAATGGAAAAGCAGTTGGCAGTGAGAGCGGAAATATCATTTTTAAATTTCTCCTGGAATTAGAAAAAGGGCAGACCTATAAGATTGAGGCAAAAGCTGGTGATGTCTCTGATACGATGACCATTCAAAGTGTTTCCGAACAAGATCCTTCGTATGTATATCAAGGGACAAAGGTAGCCAATTGGTTTGATTCTTCTTCTATCAATCCGGCTTTCTATTCTGTCGAAGATACGCTTGGGGACTTAAGAAAGAATCCAAAATCAGGTGCCATTGTGAACCATATGATGGAACAGGCATCAAAATCCAGAGGTGAAGTTGCAGAACAGGTGAAAGATAATCCAGCACTGCAGAAGATGCTGGAAAGGCAGAAGTTGGTCAATATGCTAAAGCAGGGTGGGGTTGATAAAGAATCAGTAGAGAAACTAAATAAGGTATTACAGGCTATTCCAAAAAATTAAATTGAATCTATCCCTTTGATAAAAATGCAGCCATTCATCGAATGACTGCATTTTACTCATATTTAGAAAAACAATCTTATTTATTTTTCTGCCGATATTCAGCAGGAGTCATTCCTGTATACTTATGGAATACTGCAGTGAAATAACTGCTTGTACAGAAACAAAGATCATCGGCAATTGTTGAAATACTAAAATCTGTTGTGGCAAGCAGGACTTTTGCTCGTTCAACGCGTGTGATTGCAATATAATCGTTGATTGAATATCGAGTCTCTGTCTTGAACTTTCGCGATAAATAATATTCTGTGTATCCAGCAATCTTTGCCAGCTGTGATATTTTGATATCTTCCCCGGTATGAATCTCAATGTAGTTCATGATGTTCTGAATATCATTTGATATTTCGGGATTCATTCGCTGCTGGTGGACACGTTTAATAAAGCCTTCGTACATGTTCTGCGAGATGTTCATGATTGTCCCGATAT
>LAHS01002580.1_pt1 | contig 14236 bp, 15 predicted proteins | sample 329651 | NCBI WGS metagenome assembly LAHS01 (sample SAMN03275699, study PRJNA271635) | activated sludge metagenome | isolation source: sample C-1 Sludge from hydrolytic chamber (first chamber) of Anaerobic... | reverse complement strand
GGAAACAGAATCCAGCTTGTGGGCGACGACTTGTTTGTCACGAACACCGCGCGGCTTAAGACCGGAATACAGAAAGGCGCGGCGAATGCAATTCTGATAAAGATGAATCAGATTGGCACTGTGTCTGAAACAATCGAGACCGTGCGTACTGCCCAGAAAGCAGGATATGCAGTCATCGTTTCACACCGCTCCGGCGAAACAGAAGATACGACGATTGCCGACCTTGCCGTCGCGCTGAACACTCGCCAGATAAAGAGCGGCGCGCCGAACAGAACGGAACGCGTGGCGAAGTACAACCGCCTGCTGCGGATTGAAGAAGCGCTCGGTAACGGGGCTGTGTTTGAAGGAAGAGCAGCGCTGTAAGTCCTATCGTCTGCATTACCGCCGTTATAGTGGTCTTGCCTAGTATGATGCTTATACCGCTCATATTGATTTGTCCCTAATTTTATTCTTTCTTTACTCTTGCAAGCTCTGTAAACAGGCGTTCCGGGTCTATCGGCTTTGAGATGTGGCCGTTCATGCCGGCGTCGCGGCTTTTCTTTACATCGTCGTCGTAGGCGTCTGCAGACATGGCAATAATCGGAATGGTGGCTGCGTCTTTTTGTGATGACGCGCGTATTTTTTTAACAGTCTCGTAGCCGTTAAGAACAGGCATGCGGATGTCCATCAGAATTGCGTCGAATGTGCCGGGCGCTGATGATGTAAATGTGTCGTATCCTTCCTGTCCATTGTGCGCGCATGTTACGGTGATGCCGTGCATTTCGAGAAGGCTCTTTGCTATTTCTGTGTTCATTTCGTTGTCTTCGCAGAGAAGTATGCGGAGTCCTTCCACTTGTTTTTCGGTGGCAGCTGCTTCGGGCTTTTTCGCGATTGTGTCATCAACACGTTCGAGTGCAATTGTTACGACAAATGATGTTCCTTTGTTGAGTTCGCTGTGAACGGTGATTGTACCGCCCATCATCTCGACAAGTTTTTTAACAATTGAAAGTCCAAGTCCTGAGCCGCCGATGTTTGCATTTTTTTCGGTGCGCTCCTGAGAAAACGGCTCGAACAGGTGCGGCAAAAATTCAGGACTCATGCCGCAGCCGGTATCGCTTACGGTGATGCGGTCATGGAGTACGTTCTTTTCAAGTTTTATGCATTCAACGGTGAGCGTGATTGAGCCGCCTTCGGGTGTAAACTTTACGGCATTTGAAAACAAGTTACGAATATTTCCTGCACGCGCAGAACATCGATGTTGATCGTGGCCATAACTGCGTGTGTGTTGTCGAGCGTAAAGTGAATATGCTTCGCGTCCATCATCGGTTTTACTGTAGCGAGAATTTTCTGTATCATTTCGCCGCAGCTGATTGGCGACGGCTTGAGTGTGACGACTCCTGATTCTATTTTTGAAAGGTCGAGCGTATCATTAATAAGAGAGAGGAGCATATTGCCAGCTTTTTCTATCTTAATAAGATAGTCTGCCATTCCTGTTTTATCGTCTGCTTTGAGCGCAAGTCCTGCATATCCAAGCACAGCATTGAGCGGCGTGCGCATGTCATGGCTCAGGTTTGAGAGGAATGTTGTTTTCATTCCGTCAGCATGGCGCGCTTTGAGCAGCGCTTTCTGCATCACTTCGTTCCGCTCCTGTTCCTGCTTGAACGACTCGGTGATATCGGTTCGGAACAGAATAATCTGATCGTGTTTCTTATTAAGATAACGGTATGTGAGCTGCTTGCGGTATGTGTGTCCTTCTTCATCGTGGCATTTGAACGACACGATGTATTCCGGTTTTTCTTTAAGCGATTTTATTACTGTTTCAAACAGTATGTTTTTTATGCAGCTTTCAAACTCTTCAGGTAGAAGTTCTGCACTCAGTGCGTCTCGCGCAGCCTTGTCGTAATCGGCAGCGGCGAACTTAGTTGGATTTTTTACTGTCTTTGCAAAATGGCGGAGCGAAATCTTTTTTGCTTTTACCGATATGAGCGCAATGTAGTCGTACTCTGTGTTAAGAATTGAATCGATGATTGCTTTGTCTGTTTCTTCTTTTTCGTTATCGACTGAATAAACAATTGCTTCGATATCTCCCGTTTCAGGATTCTTGAGCATGTTAAGACTTGTCTTGACGCTGTGCTCTTCGCCGTTGTCTACTTTGCGGTGATACGCGAGCGATACTGATGTTTTTCCTTTTGCAAAATCAGCGAGCAGCTGTTTTCTATTAAAACGTGATGTAAACGAGTGCATGTCGCTCTGCTCTGTAATGAGTGTTGCAATATTGTTGAACAGTTCATCGACTGTTTTTACGTCGAGCAGTTTTTGTATAGCGGTAGAAGAGCCGTGCCCGCTTTCAAGATTGTTTGATGAAAGATTCAGGCGGAATGAGCAGAGTGCGTTCGGATTGAGCTTGAGCAGTTCTTCGAGAGAACGGTTGTATTTATCGAGCTCGCGCTTTTGTTCAGTTACGTTGATGCCGATTCCGAATGCTGTTACCGGCGTTCCGTTTTTATCTCTGATAATTGAATAGACAACACGTTCGCATCTTGGCGGCAGATCAGGCTTCCAGCGTATCCAAAAATCTTCCGTAATATTTTCTTCACCGGCGCTGATTCGCTCGTGCATCGATTTTAGTTTTTGTTGTTCCTCCGCCGGACAGAGAGGCATGAGCGAGTCAGGCACGTCTTTGACCACATTAGGAATTCCAAGTTTCCTCAAACTGTTGCTCGAAGATGTGATTGTGCGTTTCTTAATATCGTATTCCCACACGCCGAGACTTGCATTCTCGACTGCAAGCTCATACATATTTTTTGTTTTGAGCAGCTCATGGTAGAGCGTTTCCTGTTCAGTCGATGCATTGTAATATTCGGCAATCATCACAGGGCATCCGTTCAGCTCTCCGCATACTGTTGCCATTGCGTGCACCCAGTCAACATTGTTCGTTTTGTGAATCACGCGGTAGCGGTAATCGAGCGGCTGTTTTGTATCAACTGATTTTTTTACTGCCGTCATGAGTCCGGGAAGGTCTTCTGCAAAAACGACTTCTGCAGCATTTCGCTGAGTGGTCTCTCTGTAATCTTTTTCTGTCATGCCGAGAATTGCAGGAAGTCCGGGAGAAAAATAGAGTGACTCAACAGTTGTTCCGTCTATGCGGTAAACGGCGAAATTGCCCGGAACATACTGTTTTATTTTTGCAAGAATTTGCGGTGTTATTTCCATGGTGATTAGCTTTATATATTATTAAAGTATACCACCATTTTTTTACAGCGTCACTTTTTCTTCCTGCTGCTGCGGATCGTGGCAAGCAAAAACACCATGGCATTCATTTTTTTCAGAAAGTTTTTTTACCCATGCAAGAGATGCACTCATTTTCTTTTTATCGTAGACAGGTCCTGGCAGAAGTCCTTTTTTCCATGAGTCTGGTTTGTAGCCGGTATCTCCTGCAATAAGAACAAAGCTGCCTGTCTGCGGATTGCGTACTAGAACGCACAGTGAACCTTTTGCGTGTCCTGGTGTTAATACAGCGATAACTGTTCCGTCACCGAATACATCCCATGATTTATTTTCGGGACCTGCACCTGACTCATGGGTGAATGGCACGGGCTGAATTGCAATTCCTTTCCATTGACGGCTATTGTACCGCACATCATGTGTGCGTGATTCTTCAAGCTCGTCGGAAGATGCCATAATGTGTTTTGCATTCTTAACAAGAGGAAGACCGTTTGCATGATCAACATCCATGTGAGTAAGTATCACGTAATCGATATCAGTTGTTTTGTATCCTAATTTTGCAATCTGTTCATCTACAGCTTCGCCAGCAGGAAGTCTCGGTTTGCTTGCAAAATAGAGAGCGGGCGTAACGGTATGCACAGGGTGAGTACGCACTTCGCTGTTCCATGAAGTGTCGACAAGTACCGTTCCTTTTGGTGCTTCAATAAGATAGGTACGAACCGGAATCCATATTCTTCTTTGTGTACTGCGGAATAATCCTGTGAATGCGAGAGGATTTTTTGAAACGCTTCTGTCAGGAACAGCCGGATCAACGCCGACTTCGCCGCAGTGAAGTATGTGAATTGTTATTTCACTCATGATTACATTCCTATGTAAAATCTTTCTCTTTTCTGTGTTGCGTTGTTGTATTCAATTGCGTGCTGCGGGCATCGCGAAATACATGCCATGCAGTGAGTGCATGTATTGTTCCACACGGGTCTGCTGTTTTCCAGATGAATATTGTTAAGCGGACAGTTTACCGCGCATGCGCCGCATCCGATGCATGAATCTGTCGCATGAAATCCCTTTGCATGAACGAAGAGCGGATAGAAAATCGGATTGACTATATTGCTCATCATTTTGTCATTTGTGCTTCCTGCGGGCGGCTCGATTGTTTTTCCTGCGGCAATAGCGAGTGCAGTCTGTATGATTGAAGGCTCAGCCTCACGAGCGAGCTGCTCAGCTTCTTTCTGTGACGGAATGTTATACATCGCAACATAATTTTCCGCCATGAGTATTGCAGTCGTTCCTGCGTATTCAAGTCCTGCTTTTTTGCATGTCTTTTTGTTATATTTTCCTGCGCTTCCGATGTTCTCAAACGCAGTCATTACAAAATATGCTTTTTTGTTTCCGGTAAAGCGTGCAGTGCGGATGAAGTGCTCCACAACACGCGGAATGCGCGCTGCATACGACGGTGCTACGAATACGAACGGCTTTAGCGAAGAGAGTTCCGCTTTAGTTTCATTCTTTTTTAGCAAATCATTGATAGACACGAGTGTGTCTCCTGTTTTTTCCGCAATGATTTTAGCAGTGAATCTGCTGTTTCCTGTTCCTGAAAAATAAAGTATCATATATGCCTCCAAGTTCAGTCGCCTCACGTTTGGTTGACTGAACTGCATTTAATGTTTAATATATCGTACAGATATATCTATACGATATATTGACAGATAAAGTCAAGAGAATTCAGATAAAAAGCAGAGGAGAAATGCTGTGCTTGAACATATCGTTTTAGGAATTATTAATGATACACCGCATACAGGTTATGAAATAAAAAAAGAAATTGATGACTCTATCGGCATTATGTACAAAGCAAGCTATGGAAGTTTGTATCCGCTTCTTAAGCGCCTTTTGGCAAACGGTTTTATAAAGGAAACTGATTCTCACGCATTATCTTCACCGGATTCATCAGAAAACGGGCGTGTAAAAAAATATTATCAGTCAACTAAAAAAGGAAAAAATTATTTTCATGCATGGCTTATGGAGCCGATGGTATTTCCGGACACTATAGAAAATCAGCTTGGAAAAGTATATTTTTTTAGTATGCTGACAAAAAAAGAGCGCGATGAGCAGTTTGCAAGCTACCAAAAAAGCATTGCGCAATTTAAAAAAGAACTGACAGAAATGCACGAATCGTGTCTGGCAAAACCGGACACAGCGCATGACTATTACCGCGGTGCGCTTGTGTATTATGGTCAGACACTGATTGCAAACATTGAGCGCTGGTGTGAAGTTGTTAAAGCGCAGAAAGAATTGAAATGATGAACGTTGATATACGAAAAATCATTGTTAACGGCATAATGCTGGTACTTTATGTGCTGATTGTGTATGCAGGCAATACTCGTTTTGCAAAAGGCGAAGTTTTAGTAATAGATGAAAACTTTGGAATTAGACTGACTGAGCTTTTATGATTTTACTCCGTCGTTCCCAGAAAATCTTCTGCGTTTTCTGGTGCTACCGGCTTGCCGTCTTTGAATACTGCAAAGTGAAGGTGCGGCCCTGTGCTCATTCCGGTGGAACCAGTCCGTCCGATGCAGGTGCCGTTTTTTGTTGGGTCTCCGGATGATACATAAGTTTCACTCAGATGTCCGTAAAGAGTTGCAAATCCGTTTTTGTGGCTGATGATGATATAGTTTCCATACACATCGGAATATCCTGTTTTTTGGACAGTGCCGGAACATGACGCGTACACAGGCGTTCCTTCATCGACAGCCATATCGATCCCGTTGTGGAATGTTTCTCTTCCGCTTATGGGACTTGTACGCCAGCCGTAGTCTGAGGTATCGCGCCAGTATGTGTGGAGCGGGTATGAGAATTGCGCTGGAGATAAATCATCCGGCGGCCGTGATGCGGGGCCTTCTGTTTTGTCAAATGCGGTAAACATTCCGCCGAGAATGACTACCGCAATGATGAGCGGCACCATCCGGATGAGCGCACGCAGAAAAGAAATCGCGGCGCCGATTACGAGAACCAGAATGACAATGCTGGTGAGTGTTTTCATGCTGCGGATAATAAGCGGAATAAAAAGGAAACCGTCAAGAAAAAATTGTTTGAATCAGCTGGCAGTATTTTTTATATTCTGAAATCCAAGTGCCATAAGCCAGCTGAGAATGACAGCAATCGATTTATCAGCCAGATTAGTTGGAACACGAGAAAGAATTGCCGAAATAACAATTGGTATGTGCCGAATCACGAGCGAAAATGTAAAATATTTAGTTACCATGTGTTCAATGTAATTGCATTTTATAAAGAGCACAGTGTAGATAATTCCGCCTTCTACGGCGACGGCGAGACTGATAACGAGGATAATGAAAATAAGATCAAGCGGGCTGATTTTTTTATTTTTGCGGAGAAACAGGCAGATGATTGCGGCTCCTGTAAAAGAACAAATGATGAATGGAAAACTGAGAAGACCGTCAGGAGCGTTGATAGAACAAATATGATGAACAGCTGCCGCTCCGAGTCCTGCAATCCAGCCGAAATAGGAAGCGAGCAGAGTGAATGTCATATCCAAGTAGAGGGGAATATGGGGAGTGAACAAAATACTTGAAAAATAATCCAGCAACCCGCAGCATATTGCAATAATAAGTTGTACCCACAAAGGTGTTGCTATTGCATGAACAAAAAAAGATTTATTTTTCATAGTGCCAGTATAAAACCAACATTGTTGCTAATCAAGTAAAGTGATACACTTTAGCGATGAAAAAGTGGCGTGTTGTGTTTCTTGTTCTTTTTGTTTATTCATTTTGTTTGGAAACACTGACCCCGGAAAATTATTATTCTAATGATCAGGAATTATACAGTTACTGGAAACAGTGCAATACAATTCTTTCTGCGTGTGATGTAGAACCGATTACAAGCGAAAAAGTTGCGGCATCAATGAATGCGTTTAAAACATTTGCGCAGCAGTATCACAGGTTTTGCAATTCAATGTACTATCGGCTTTCAAAAATGCAGTATGATGAGCTGAGTGAATCATACAGACAGATAGAGAGTATTGTTTTACATATAGACAATCTTGATTCAAATAAAGTCATTCCGGATTTTTCAGAAATCAGACAAATCAGAATAGCACTCCAAACAGCAATGATAGAATATCAGAAAGGTCAGAATATAATTTCTGAAAAAATAAGCATGCTGTATTCACTTATGCTTATCGTTTTTTCATTGCTAACAATTTTTATATTTTTTGTTGTTATTGTCTATCGTCGTGTTGCTCAAAAGGCAAAAAATGAAACGCATATGATGCAGGAATTCTCACTTGCAGTGATGCAGGGACAGGAGGACGAACGCCGCCACATTTCACTTGAACTGCATGACACTGTTGCGCAGAACATTAAATATGCGCAGATGCTCAGTGAGCAGCTTGTGCCGCTTTTGTCTGAAACAAGCCAGGCGCATGTTATCTCAGAAAAAATTCATACAATTGATAAAAAATGCATTCAGGATATTCGTACTCTGTGCTACAACCTTACGCCTCCAGACCTTGAGCTGGGGGATTTGAGCGCGGCGCTCAGCCATCTTGTAATGACTTTTACACGCGACAGCAATCTGCCTTGCTCATTTGCTATTGCAGAAAATACTCCGCTTCAAGAGCTCTCTCCGGACAGACAGCTTCATGTGTTTCGTCTTGTTCAGGAAGCGCTTACAAATATCATCAGGCATGCGCACGCCCATGATGCTTCTATTGTTATACGCGCAACAGATGCAAATGGCATACTCATTATTATTACAGACGATGGCTGCGGGTTTGATCCGGAACACATTCAGAAAAAAAACGAGCACTTTGGCGTGCGCGGTATGAAAGAACGAGTAGCTGCACTAAACGGTACCATACAATTTATTTCATCAGCGGAAACAGGAACTGAAGTTCGGATTGAATTTCCTGTTGAAGACAGCATATAGAAATATGAGTAACGCACGAAAAATCATAAATAATCACTCGTGACAAAACAGAGAAATACTATTACTGTTTATACATGCGCAATGTAATAATAGTTGATGATCATGCGATGATATGCGAAGGACTCAAAGCATGGCTTGCAAGTAATTCCGACTGGATTGTATTGGCTCAGACCGAGTCCGCCGAAGATTTTTTTTCAATACTGGGCAACAACCATGCTTCGTTCAGCGCAGCTGTCGTGGATATCAATGTCGGAAAAGACAGCGGATTCGATATTATTGCAAAAACGCATGAAATGTACCCTGAGCTTCCGTGCGTCATCTATTCAATGTATGATTCTGCCGGTTATGTGATTAAGGCATTCAGTAACGGTGCTAAAGGATATGTCACAAAAGGGGCAGACAATATCGAATTGCTTACTGCACTTAATGCAGTTGCATCCGGCAACACATACGTTCAGCAGTCCCTCGTTCCCGACATCGCCGTAACAGCCAATCTTTTTTCCGGCATGACAAAAGTAGAAAAACAGATTCTTGAACTGGTGAGCATCGATGCAGATGACAAGACTATTGCCCGCAATCTTGGACTGAGCAGACGCACCATAGAAAATTATTTAGGCCGTATTTATGACAAGCTTGGCATATCAGGTCGCAGTCAGCTGCTTATTAAGCTTGGAGTGACACGATAGCTTATTATTGTACAATCAGATATCGCTGTAAGTTAGAGACTGCGAAAAGCAGCCTTTTTTTGCATAATAAATAATAAAATCCTTGACGTCTTCATATTTCATTTCCTTATTACCATGTCTGCGTTTTAGAATTGATGGAGGATTTAATATGATGACACTTGATGAAGTAAAAGAATTGGTTCGCCTTCATGGTGAAAATATGTCGCTTTCGTTCGGAGAAGGAGAGCTTCGCCAGTTTGTTGATTTGCTTTCTAAATCATCAGACTACGGAGACTGCCTGATTGTCAATTGTTCACTCCGCCTCGACAAGACATTCAGAACATGGGATCCGGAAGCAATGTTCAATCTTTTTGTCCATGATGTTACTGTCGATTCTGATAATCCGTTTTATACTGTTTGTGACGGCATGCTTCTTTCAAAAGACAAAACGCATTTGTATCTCGTATTCAAAGACGACAGTCCTGAACTGAATATTCCTTTGTCTGTAAACGCCATAGAGCCGTATGCATTCAGTTCGCTTCAGAAAACAGAGACATGCGTTCTCCCTGAGTCGCTTGAACATATCGCGCACGACCAGTTTACCCGCAGCAGCATTGCAAACGTTACACTTCCGGAAAGTGTGCTCACCATAGATGAGGCGGCTTTCTGCTGCTGCTCGGTAAAATCAATCACCATTCCGTCAAGGGCACAGTGCGGCATGTTTTCTCTTGACCCTCCGGAAATTATTAAGAACAACAGTGCAGTCGCTTCGTTCCTCGGCTCCCAGCTTGAAACAATTGAAGTGAGCAAAGACAATCCGTACTACGTTTCAAAAGACGGATGCATCTATTCAAAAGACGGCAAGATGCTCATTAAAGTTCCGCAGCATATGAAAGGCGACGCAAAGGGTGTGTTCACCATTCCGGAAGGTGTCGAAGTAATCGGCGGTCACGCATTCAACGGATGCACACGGATAGAAAAAGTACATGCGCCGTCAACGCTCAAAGAAATAAGCCCTCTTGTGTTCTACCGCAGCACCGTAAAATATTTTGATGTGCCGTTCTGCGTTCCGTGCGATGTAAGCTACTATTTGAACGATGACGACACAGAGCCGCAGAAAGGCCCTGCCTGCGCGTACTACATACCGTGAATAGAGAGGAGAACTGCACAATGAAGCTGATGAAAGTCTCGCAGACTGCACGCCTTCCTGATTCAAAAGAAGAATGTAAAGAACTGATAAACAAAATGCAGAAGGGTGTGCAGCGCATAGCAGACAATTTGGCAAAGTCAGCAGACTCAGTCACCGCAGAAAATGAAGTATATGCTGAATCTGAAATCCGCATTAATACTATGCTAGATAGTCTTACTAAATACTTCTTAGAAACAAAAAATATTAGAATCGCATTTTTTGCCGGGATTGATTCAGACTATTGCCGTATAGAGAAAGCATGTGATATCGCAGACTATGTACGGCGTTCATTGTATTGCGATGATATGGAAAAACTGATTTTCAAATCACTTGATCGCTGCATATTTTCGTATGATGAAGAAAATGAAACAGTATGCATTGATTATTATTCATACATGAATCACGGCAACTCTTTTGTCCGTGTCGATATATATGCTGGTGATCTTGATGATATTGCTCGAACAGAAAAAATTATAAAGCAGTGTATGATTCCTGAGTCGGGGCAGTCACTAGACGAGCTTGAGGATGGGCAGCACAGAGAAAAACGTTCGCGCATGTTCTGGAATTTTCTTGAGCTTGACGAGGAACTCATTCCGGCAGAAATCTGGGAGCAACTGTTTCCTTCTGAAAAGAAATAGCTGCTTTTTCTTCTATTTAGTTGGTGTAAAATCAATGCGTGTAAAAGTTTCTAGTATAACCGAAAAATAAGTTGCAGGAAATAAAATATTCGATTATACTCTAAACTAATGATAGAAAACATTCTGAATAGACAGTATGCTGCCTCAATTATCCAAAAATATAAGGATAAAAACGTAATCAAAATACTTACCGGAATAAGAAGAGCCGGAAAATCATTTGTAATGCGACAACTCCGCGATTTACTGGTTAAAGAGTCTGATAATTTTGACCAGGTGATTTACATTGATTTTGAGGAATTTGACAATTCGCGTTTTTTGAACCCAAGTACTTTATACGAATATATAAAAGACAGAGCAGAGAAAATCGGGAACAAGAGGCTTTATCTTTTATTTGATGAAATCCAAGAAGCAGAAGGCTGGGAAAAACTAATCAACAGTCTTTATTCCTCAGAAAAAATTGACTGCGACATTTATATTACGGGCAGCAACGCAAAACTGCTTTCTTCCGAACTTGCGACATATCTTTCAGGAAGATATGTTACAATCGAGATTTTTCCGCTGTCATACAACGAGTATTTACAGTTTACTTCACTTGAAAATTCAGCAAATTCATTTTTACTCTACATGAAGCATGGCGGATTTCCGGGAGCAGTAAATTTTAAGACAGATGAAGAATCACTACGCTCATATATACAAGGAATTTATTCAACGGTCTTATTAAAAGATGTAATCTCCAGAAACAAAATTCGTGACACTGCACTCCTTGAAAAAATAATTCTTTACATTACAGAAAACATCGGCAATATTTTTTCGGCAAAGCGAATCTCAGATTTTATGAAAAGTACCGGCCGTTCACTTGCAGTCGAGACAGTCTACAATGATGTGACAGCATTACAGAATGCACTATATCTTTACAAAGTGTCACGGTATGACCTTCGTGGTAAGAAGATTCTTGAGACAATGGAAAAATATTACATTGCGGATACAGGCCTGCGGTTTTGTCTGATGAGTTTTTCAGATACCGCGATTAACGGACTCCTGGAAAATATAGTTTTTATCGAATTGCTCCGGCGTGGCTACAAAGTCTCAATCGGAAAACTCGGTGAGTACGAAATAGATTTTATCGCGGAAAAATCCGGAACACGGGAATACATACAGGTTGCATACTTGCTCTCAAGTCCTGAGGTAATTGAACGTGAATACCGTCCGCTCCGGCTAATTAATGATAACTACAAAAAACAGATACTGACGCTCGACGAGCTGCCGGAAGCTGATGATGACGGTATTGTCCGAAGGAATATCCGCGATTGGCTCGTGGAGACAAGGCCGGAAGTTTGATAATGACAAGCGACATGAAAAAAAAATCCCCAGTGCTGTTGCTTGCTGGCACCGGGGAAGAATAAAGAGAAATTATTTTGAAATGCTATGTGATAAATAACTACTGATAGTCTCAGAAATTAGCGTAAGGTAACCTATTGGTTTATACAAAGGATGTCCCATTTTTATGAATAGTGTTTTGTCATTTTCATACATATAAAATGGTATATTTATTTCGTTTCCAGCATTATTACCTGTCTGTTGAGTATAAGAATAATATTTTGGATCCCATTCAGGATTCCCTGCGATTTCGTTCCAAGAAGGATTAAAGTATCTATCACTTTCATCGATCCCACCATACATAATAACTACTTTTGGGGTATATTTTGCAATTAATTTTTTTAAATGCTGGGTGCGTTCGTTTTGATATTTTCTTCTGTATTCCGCTTTCGTTATACCAAGAACTCTTTCATAGGTTTCTTCCCAATATCTATTATTTAAGTTTTTGCACGGAAGCGGGTACAGGTCAGATACGAACATTAGATAGTCCCCATTTTCCCTACCGAAATGACATGCTTGAAATTCATTTCTTGACTGTTCGTGATAGTTAAAGAAAGGCATTACAATATTGTTAATAAGAGGTGCATAGGTACTTTGAGGTTCCACGGTTGATACATCATTATTAAAATAACGATCAGCACCTGGCATTTTTTCATGCATGACTTGTATGTCAATTACTTCCGGGCGACCATTTTTATTCCATACGTTGAATCTATGATCGATTTGACTAGCGATTTCACTAGGAATATTGCTGCAGCCTTCTTCTTCACCTATTATATATAAATCTGATTTTATAGCATTACCAAAACCATAAAAACCGTGCATGTAAGAAATTAAGTCTTCTTTAGTAGTTTGTATAGTACATTCTTCATCAGTTGTTGCTTCCTCTGCAGTTTTTTTTGCTGATTTAACTTTTGGTGGAATTGGTTCTCCCCGAAGAAAAGCTGCATAAAAATTAAGTCCATTTATAAAATTATTCTTTGATCTATGATTAGCGGTAGCAAACTCAGTGTCGTTTTCTATCAATTTACGAACTGCGTCGAATGAGTCGTAATCTGAATAAAAAAATAAGTTTGTGTTAATCTTTTTAACGGTATCAGCTGTTAATTGTTTAGCCGTATTACCTACTGCAGATAAAATTTGATTTATGCTTCCGGTTCTTCCCTGTAACCAATTTCTAAAATTTTCACGATTTGTTTCTTCATCTGGCATTTTCTTGACTCCTATTTGTTTGTATATGTACCGGTTAATTGTAAAGTACAGTTCTTTCTAATATTATTTTGTGAATATTCATTTCGCTAGAGTATTTATTGTCAAAAGTTGTGCGTTACGCACGATTATTTCTCCCTTGCTGAGCAGGTGGCGAGCAGCAAGTCTGCTTTTGTGTCTATGTCGTCAAGCGAGTGCAGATTGAATCCTGCCGGTATCGTGAACCGCGAGCCGTATCCGTTTACTGAAAAATATTTTGCAACGATAGCGCCGTATGAGGTCTGGTACATCCCGCTCCATCTGCCGATGTCTTCAGCCTGCGCAGTAAAATATGCCTCTGTTTCGTCGAGTTTTTCCGGTGTGTCTGCATGAATAACAATTTGTCTGGCAAGTTCCCGTCTGCTTGGAACGTCGATACTTTCCTGAACATCGTAGTAATAGTCAATGATGATTGCATTGTCCTGCCTGAGTATCTGTGTTCCTTCGTTCGGGTATGCCGGGTTAAAGTGCTCCCAGATGACAGGCGAGGATTTGACCGTAGCCGGCGGCGTGTGAACTACGGATTTTGTCTTTTGAGCAATGATTCCGTATGTGGCAAAACAGAGAACTGCAGCTGCGCAAAGTGTATGAATTGTTTTCATGCTGAGTAATAAGCAGTGACGGCTGTACTTCGTCAAGCCTGAAAAAAAACGAGTTAAAATTATAAAATTGAAAAAAATACCCCTATATATATTATGTGATTAATTTAATTAGGTGAGGTGAAATATATTTTTGCCCCCGCCATGTTCTTTGAAAATTTAGGGAAGGATGATTTTCTTTGTGCTTACTCATTATTTTTAGGAGGATTTATGATTATCAGTACTTCTTCTTTTGAGCACATTTTCTGCGACGCTTCGGAACTTGCAACGGTCATTTCAAACATCAGCAGCGATACTTTAGTCACTGTTACTGGTACCTGGAATGCCGAATGCCAGAGCGATCTGTACCGCGCGATCAATTTCATCTATCACGGT
>LAHS01005707.1_pt1 | contig 14270 bp, 22 predicted proteins | sample 329651 | NCBI WGS metagenome assembly LAHS01 (sample SAMN03275699, study PRJNA271635) | activated sludge metagenome | isolation source: sample C-1 Sludge from hydrolytic chamber (first chamber) of Anaerobic... | reverse complement strand
TCACTGAGGTTCGCACCCCTGAGAAGCGCACCGCTGAGGTTTGCTCCGCTGAGGTCTGCGCCCCTGAGGTCTTCATCGCTGAGGTTCACACCCCTGAGGTCTGCGCCCTTGAGGCTTGCATCAGCATCACTGAGGTTCTTGAGCCACAAGGCGTGTCGCTTAAGTGCGGTTTCCAATTCTTTTTTATCCATGTCGTCTCTCCTTACACCTTAATCATATCATGGGTGTCACGCATTGTCAATACCTGTTGTGGAAGAATCTCTGGAAAATATCTGCGCCCACCTGCTCTTGCTGAATGCCATGCCATCCCTTCCCCAACCAACTACAGCTTACCATATCCGCCCATCAATGTCAATACCACATGCGAAACTCTTTTCACATACCGTGTGTCATACCGTATACCGCAGTGTGATGCATATGGCATGCCCCTATGATATCAAAACGATATCAATTTGGACAATACAGACATTGGATATATCAATTTGGACAATACAGACATTGGATATATCAATTTGGACAATACCGACATCGTGTGTATAATGACTGAAAAGTACAAAAAAACACTGTTTTGGACAATACCGACATAGTATATATAGCAGGTGATATATAACAAACAGCATGCATTGGCAACGTGGACGCAACACATACCACATGGAAACAACAGCATGCAGGCAGGATATGCAACATAGGAACGTGAGTGGGATATATGACAAGTGTCATAGCAACAAAACAACAGGGTAGGTATTTAAGAGCTAGTAACAAGCAAAATATGCACATTTTTGTGCCAAAATTACTCATTTTATCGCATTTTTTGCTAAAACCGGGTCAAACTCCAGCGATATGGTCAAGATGACACACCTCTTCGCACAAACCACACATTCAGCACCAAAAACACATAGCGGCCACCCCCGTATCCTCTGTCGTATGTCATAAGTTGATTCTGTGGCTGTAATTGTGTGAACACCAACACACCTATGCAGACCTTGTGTAAATCGGTTTAACCCACACACACCCATTCTGCCACTGTGTCTTTGGTGTGCACCATGTCTGTGTCTTATGTCATGTCCACCTATGTGTGGTGCAATATGTCAGCTCTGTGTGTGTGGTGTCATATGTCTGTTCTGAGTGTGTCTTATGGCTTATGTCTTATGTGGCAAGTAATAAGTTGAATACAGAAGGTGTGTCTTATGGCTTATGTAAGATGTTTGTACGAATTTTGGCACTTATGGCTTATGTCATATGACAAGCGGGAAGTCGGTTAAAATGTGTTTAACCGACTTCTTTGACAGCTGTAGTGTCTTATGTCATAGGTTTATACTGTCCATGTCAGATGTTTTGCATTTCCCCCTGGGGTTTTATACCCATATGCAAATAAACGCTTGGTTTGCTGTTTGGCCTGTGTGTGCGGATTTCCCCCTGGGGTTTTATAGTGGTTTATCGGCATAGCTGTAGAGTATGGTACACCATATATAGCGTACATTTAGGTATTTTAGGTGAAAACACACTAGAATGGTACAAAATGCCATAGTAGAAATGCGCAAAGCCCCTTGGTATTTGTGCCAAGTGTCTTATGACTTATCTGCCTGTGTGTAGTGTCTTATGTCATATGTTCAAACTGTATGCCGGACTTGTCATATGGTATAAGTTGAAGTAAGAAATCACATCTGACATATGACATAAGTTATATCCTACAAAAAAGCTGTGTTTTGACATATGACATATGACAAGCATAAAGCCCAAAACATATGTGTTTTGGGCTTTGTTTATCTTGAAATAAAAACCCTATTGTACTATTCCAACCCTTTCTGGTTCGACACGGGAACAATACGACAGGGTACATATCAGATGCACGAGAAGGGGGCTAGAACCGACTTGTTTCATAGACTGGTATACTTTTACATTATGACATCGTTGCGTTGATTGTAGCGCCTTTATTGGTTGTTTGGATTGAATGGTTCTTAACACCTGCTTGAACAAAAGCAGTTGCGGGAGAATTAACCCCGCAACCACCAACACTACCAGTAGTGCCACCCCCAGTACACTCACATGGACTCAATCTCCTCTTTGAAATCTTCGGAAGCGTCACCGAGAACGCTGAGCATTGCGATTACCTTGTCCTTCAATGCAATATACTTCTCCTCCCAGTCGACCTCAGGGGCAGGGACTTCCTCAAAGTAGCCGATAGAGCTGTAAAAGTCCCAGCCTTTGCCGTCACGAGGTACATCCTCAAACTCTGCCCTGTATTTGTGACCCATAACACACTTGTGTGGCTTACCGTCCAGGAGACCGTCCATCCGCCCACCCTGAGCCCATTGGGACGGCCTGTTCACGGCATGGCACACATACCATCTGCCTTTCTCAAACTCTTTAATCGGAACATATGTAGCGTTGACAACTTCAAGTACGAAGTACGGATAACAATATTTTAACCTGTCTCCTGTACCAAAATCAATGAGCAGTCCACGTGATGGCTCGATTTCCCGAGAAACAGTACCTATTTTCCACACATTTTTGTCCATATTACTTTCCCAAGTATTGTCCCATCCACCCTCATAGTCTTCGGCAGTTCTGGTGACAAGCACTTTAGTGCCAACCTTCACATTGTTCTCTTTCACCCACTCTGTATGGTGTGCGGTATATGATGTTTCGGAAGGTTCTGCAGACTCTCCGTATGCGTGGGTGTCATCTGCCACTTCCTCAAACCCCTCCAACATATTATCGGTGAACGCCCACGGGTTCCCTAACTCTTTGAACTTTACCCGGCGGGAGTGTTCCAACCGTTCAACCGTCAACGGCTTTCCACTGGCGATATGCACCGCATCCTCGATGTCAATACCAGTTCTGATAAAATCAAAGGTACCGCACAATGAATCGGTGTAACGATACTTCTTGCCAACTTCAAACTTTGTCATTTATTCTTTCTCCTCTTCCTGCTTCCCTTTTGCCACCGTTGTTTCCTTGACCTCATCGAAGAAGTCGTAGAGAGTACCGAACACCCATCCGCCACTCTCACGGCGCATACCCCTGAACCCAACAGCCGGATACCGACGGCCTTCCTTGACATCCCCGACAAAGGTACATACCAAGGGTTTTCCCGAAACCATGAACCGTGCGTCCCGCTTATCAATACCAATCTTTGTAAAAGGGGAAGGGTTGCCTATCTTCCCATTATACCTGTATGTCTTGCCAACTTCAAAACCAGTCACCATACAACTCTCCTCTTTTCCCTGATATACCCATACTATATCCCAAGTATGGGCTGTTGTCAACACTAAAATATCTTTTTATCAGATATTTTATCCGATGATACAAGTCCAATCCATGCGAAAAACGCCCAATAAATTGCCATAGCCCAAAGACCTATGCTTGCTGTTATAATCCAGCCGACACAAAATGCGATTGACTTGATTGCTGTCATATACCCTCCTTCACATTGCCCAACCACCCAGCAGACGGTTGAGAGATACCCCCTCCGAAGAGGGGAAACCGAATTATTCCCGTGTGTGGACAGGATACGCAACATACAACTCCGTCACATCATCCGCATCTTGCTCGTCCGCAATAGCAATGCGTACGATGTTGTGTGCATCCAGCCAGTCCCCGTCTTGCGTGTCATAGTGGTCGCAATCAATTGAGCCGACTCCCTCTTCAATACTTACGATTCTGCTGTGTGAGTCGTAGTAGTCTCCAATTTTCGGCACATTGTACATTTCCTCAACTTGCTCGTGACGTCCATTTACAACCAGTCTTTTCAAAATGTCCATTTTTTCCTTCCTTATGCTTATATCGTACACCAAATTTTATAATGTGTCAACCCCTGTTCCAGAAGTTTTCTAGAATGTTTTCCGTATTGAAACCATAACCTGATTGTCGGCATCAGAACTGATGTCGGTTATTTCGTCAATGCCGTAGTATTCCTGCCTACATCCAGCGTACCCAATCATGAATGTACTGCCTGTGACCATCACCTCAAGCCTTCTGAACGGGTCGATGAATGTAGTACCTGAATCAGTGGCTTTCATTGCGAAATTCAACTGGTTTGAGAAGAAATTGATAATGTCCTGCTCACTCATGTTCTGTTCCCCTTATATTGTAAGTATATCATAGGGGCTGAGGAATGTCAACCCCTATTTTGACCGGAATCATTTGTTTTCTGCAATGTACCGATGCACCTCTCCTTCCACATCATTCCAGTACTTGCCTCCTTCAGGTGATTCACTCCATGTAAACCCGCCTGCTATACAGCCAGTGGTCAATCGTCCCAAAAATTCATCACCACGCAGGTTTTTGATGTTCATGATGAATTTGGTCATAATCTCCGGCTTCAAGTACTCCCACTCCTTCTTGGAGGACTCGTACTTGACATTGGTGTCCACGAACTGATACGGCTCCTTGTATTCGTCATAGAAGTATGCTTCCGTTGTATCGTTCACCTCGCCCTGCAATGTTTCGCATACCGCCTTCGCCTGTTCCTCTGTGAACAGGATAGCCTCTTCCTCTGCCTTCTTACCACATACAAACCCAGAATCGGTAAGCACGTAATCCCCGAACCTTCCGGAATTTTTCACAATGAATCTCTTTTCCATGTTTCTGTTCTCCTCTATAATTTAAGTATAGCATAGGGGTTTGGTAATGTCAACCCCTATTTCAGGAAGTTTTATGAGAAATATTCCTCATAAACGAAATCTGCAAATTCATCAGTGAGCAATTGAGTACCATGCCAATTGATGAACGCTTCCAGTACCTGTGTGGCGGTCAACGTCTGCAAATCTGCGAACAGGCTGTCTTGTTTGTCTTCGGTCATGTTGTTCTCTCCTCTATAATTTAAGTATATCATAGGGGCTGATGGTTGTCAACCCCTATTTTGGAAGTTTTTTTAGTGAAGGTTGTATTCCTCCAGTGGCTTTCCGTTCCAGACACCATAGGCACGACTGTATTCTGAAGTCTTTATGACCGACTCCCCGCCATAATACTGAACCTTCCTCAGAATGGTCTTGTCCGTTGCCGGAATATTGAGCGGAATGCTCTCATGGTAGGTGTCATAGTAGATGTTTCCATCTGCTTCCCTGCTGTAACTGGTGGACTTCTTGAGCTGTTGAAGCCTCACTTTCTCACAATCACCATACACTTTCACAACCTTATAAAAGGTATAGAGTTGAGTTTCGCCATTGTACCTGCTCACGCTTGCAATGATGTCGTTCACGTTCAGTTTCTGTTTGGTCATGTTCTTGTCTCCTTATACTGTAAGCATATCATAGGGATTGGATGATGTCAATGGTTTTTGTGAAAATAAATAAAAATATTTTGTAGGGAAAAGGTATTGACACCGGGGTGAAAATGTGATATACTGTACATGACGTGGTTTGCTTTCATATACTGGTACATAGCTGTGGGTATGTCATATGTTAGATGTATAAACCGGTTGCTAGACTTGTCATATGACTTAAGTTCAGAATCCAGAAGTTACGTCATATGTCATAGGCGAACTTCTCACATAAAAAGCCAACTTATGACATATGTCATATGACAAGTGTAAAGACCGATATATTATCATATAATCTCGACTCCGTCGCCCACAACCCACGTCTAAGACTGAATGTGAACATAACTACTCCTTGATACTCCCCTCCGAAGAGGGGAGTTTGATTTTTCATATGGCACGCTCTACGACAATTCCGGCATAACTGTGACACGTTTTCCAACCATCAGCCAAAGCCTCTTCTTTGAAGGTCTTGACAGCATGCCTTGCTTCATCAGCCTTTTCCCAAGGAATATTTCCTTTCCTTGCTTCATCAGTTGCCGAATACGAAAGCCATACCAAGTCTTGGTACTTCTCATAAACCTCATTGTAGGTCATGTTCTTGTCTCCTTGTTCTCTTTATACCTAATTCTACCATGAGGATTGGTGGATGTCAATAGTATTTGTGAAAATAAATAAAAATATTTTGTTCCGAAAAGGGATTGATACCGTGGTGAAAATATGGTATACTGATAGTAACATGGTTTGCTTTCATATCCTGGTACATAGCTGTTGGTATGTCTTATGCTATATGTTTTTATCAAGCTTGTATACAAGTTTATTGCTTGACTTGTGATATATGACAAGTTGAAATAAGAAGTCACATGTGACTTCTGTCATAAGTTTAACTCCTACAAAAAAGCTGAATTTTGACATATGTCATATGACAAGCGCAAAGCCGATTATAGACACTATAATCGACTTTTTACATTCAACCAAAACATGGAAAATTATGACATATGACAACATGACAAACTTATGACATCTGTCGGATTATCTCCTACATCGAACATACCCATGGTACCCGATGCCGGGTTTTTATGATATGGATTTAAACGCTCCATTTGCAGTTTTTGGGTCAAAATTGGCATATGTACCAGAGTGTGTCACCGGTATTACAGCCTATGCAACAACACAATGCGCGCGCACGCGTATATAGATAGCGCACACGCGCACGCCTCGCGCGCCCGCGTCTTGGTATTCAGAATACTACGTATTCTTCATGTTTAATCGTATATACTCATTATATTCGTATATACTCTTTTCCCTATAAAAGAAAATAAGAACAATATTTGATTACAAATATTGGAGAGGCAAAAAAGAAAAATCTCCCAAAAACAAGTTAACATTTCTCCGTCACTTCGTTCCTCCGAAATGTAGCGGAATTCGGAGTACCGAATTCCATGCATGGTTTTTTAATATTGTCCTTATCAGGTTGGAATCAGTAATCAACCTGCCTAAACATAAAACCATACAACCTGCCTAAACATAAAACCATAATCCACACGAGCCACCACCCCCCCGCGTATGGGTACATCCGACAGCCATCCATAATTTGCCACCATTTGCACGAGGATTGTCTGTATCGCATTCTCTAGGTAAAGTTGTATAATTTCACTACTTTTAGAAATGAAGCGTTTCTAGGTACCTTCTCGTGCAAATGGTGAGGGGTGGGATTTCCCCACCCCGTTCGTCGTCCCTCAGCTCATGTACAGCTCAATCGGTTCATTCTCTGATGGAACCTTTACCAAGAAGGTGTTCACCCCGGTTTCCCTGTTGCAGTCAATCTCGATGTATTCCACAAGTTCCCACTTGTCGGAATACTCTTCAGAGAACGCAATGAGTCTGCCCGGATGTTTCTTGGAAGGCTTCAGCTCCATGCTGGTACCGGAATCCGACACAAGGTACACCCAAGAGAAGTCAGTGGTATTGTCATTCACCACAACAAGTGACAAGTACTCCATCAAGTCCAAGTCCCATTCTGAAAAGTCAATGAGGTTCTTCAGTTGCTCCACGGTAGGCTTCTCAACCCGTACCATAGTTTCTTTCTCGTTGTCGGTCTTGATGAATTGTCCGTTAAGGTCTTTCCAATCTGCAATGTTCATGTTATATCTCCTTATCTGAATACAGTATACCATAGGGGTTGAGGAATGTCAACCCCTATTTTGGAAGTTTTTACAGGAATTTCACATCCAATTCCTGTACCGTAACCATGACGGAATCTTGGTGAAGTTCCGCCTTCAATCCGACTGCAAATGCTTCATAATCCATGGAATCAATCATGACTTCCAAAACGTATGAAGTCTCCTGTACACCATTCCAGTATCCATCAACCGTGTACAGGGAATATCCCTCAACGGCCGGAAGGTTACCCGATACGGAATTGTATACAATCCGTGTACGTTCGATTGCTTCAACAACCTGTTTCTTGTCGAAAGTCAAACCCTCATACTGGGTGGCCTTCGCACACTCACCCGAGCGGGTTCCGATGTAAAACTTGAATGCTTTCATGTTGTCTCTCCTTCTCTTTAACTATACCTAATTGTACCATGTAGACCGGTATATGTCAATAGTATTTGTGAAAAAAGATTTATTTTTTTCTTTGTGTTTTGGTATTGACAACTGGGTGAAAATGTGATATACTATAAAGATGGGATATATTTTTATAGTAGTATACTACTGGGTTATGTCTTATGTCATAGGTTGAAGTAAGAAGTCATATGTGTCTTATGTCATAGGTTAATCCCTACAAAAAAGCTGTGATTTGTCTTATGTCATATGACAAGAGCAAAGCCGATTATAGTGTCTATAATCGGCCTATGTCATATGTTTAATTCTTGGTGGAATGGTGGGTTATGACATATGTAACAAGTTCGGAATCTGGAAGTCCTCTGTCATATGACATGAGATTAATCCCTGCAAAAAAGCCCACTTCTGACATATGTCATATGACAAACGCAAAGCCGATCATAGTGTCTATGATCGGCTTATGTCATAGGTGAAGGTGGTTGGCCTTCCCCCTATGATTAAAGTATACCATAGGGCTTGGCTTTTGTCAAGCCCTATCTTGGAAGAATTCTACAATTCTTTTACCAGCCGTTCCGTATCAATCCACACGTTACCGCCCATTTCAATACGGGCGTAGTCCATGGTATTGGATTTCAGCAACTCTTCAGCCTTTCCACGCAACCCACGCTTGACGTCCTGCCTGTACCAGTCTTTCCAAGCGCGCATGATTGCATTGTGTTCATACTCTGAAACGGCTTCGTCGTCAATTGCCGGATACTTCTCTAGGTTCTCCACCAATTCCAGAAGATTTTCAAGGGACTGTACGGAAAGCCTTCCCAGCTCGACGACCAAGGCTTGCCCATAGTTCCCGTGCCAAGTTTTCAAGCCCTTGACGTTGCGGAACATCTTTTTAGCCTCGAGGTAGTTGGAACGCTCGACGGCACAACTGAAATCATAGTCCCCATAATTGCAGAATGGAATCGCAATCATGCCGTTGTCGAAAAATGGGTAACACTTGTCAAGTTGTGCTACACGTGTGATGGTTTCTTTCAGGGTCTCGATAAGTTGGGTTTTCTTGGTCATGTTGCCTCTCCTCTATGATTAAAGTATATCATAGGGGCTGAAGCTTGTCAACCCCTATTTTTGAAGTTTTTTACAGGAACTTTACATCCAATTCCTGTACCGTAACCATGATGGAATCTTGGTGCAATGCCGCTTTCAATCCGACTGCCAACGGCTCATACTCCAAGTCCTCAATCATAACTTCCAGAACATAGGAAGTTTCTTGAACCCCTTGCCAATACCCGTCAATCGAATATAAGGAATACCCTTCAATCTTTGGCAAGTTGCCACAAACGGCATTGTATGCAATCCTCGTGTTCTCGATTGCATGCACCGCCTCCGCCTTGCTGAAAGTCCGGCCTTCCCACTGTGTGTTTTTCGCACACTCACCGGCTTTTGTACCGATGTAAAACTTGAATGCTTTCATATCCTATCTCCTCTATGGTTTAAGTATAGCATAGGGGTTGAGGAATGTCAACCCCTATTTCCGGAATTCCTATGCAATCCGCACACCGTCCCTATATACGGCCTTGTGAACATTGCCGTATACCATCGGGCCGGCGGTGAAGGTATAGGCGCCATATTTGTGATACAGGGTTGCCTTGTCTGTGTACCCCGCCTGCAAACATGCCACTATCTCGGCTTGTGCAAGCTGGTAGGTGGTATGCGCCGAACGAAACACCATGGTGTTAGTCGACGCATCATGAATGTAAACCCTGTTTTCAGCACCGACTGTTGCGTAGTCCGGTTTTCTTGTTATCGTCAGCATGTTGACCTCTCCTTCTCTTTAACTATACCTAATTGTACCATGTAGACCGGTATATGTCAATAGTATTTGTGAAAAAAGATTTATTTTTTTCTTTCGTTTTTCCTCTTGACATTCTTCTCATATTGTGCTATACTATAAGTTGGAATCAAGAAGTTACATAATTGTCATATGACATGAGTTCTCCACAAACTTCTCACATCTTTCATGTGACATATGTCACAAGCGCGGAGCAAGAAACTAATGACGTATGTCATAAGTTGGAACCCAGAAGTTGCACAATTGGCATATGTCAGAAGTCCTCCACAAAAAAGCCACTTATGACATGTGACATATGTCACAAGCGCGAAGACCGAAATGAGTACATTTCGGAAAACCGATGACATACGACATAAGTTCGAAATCCAGAAGTCCTGACATGTGACTCATGTAAGAAGTCCTACGCAAAAAGGCCACTTATGACACATGACATATGACAGCGCGAAAGCCCAAAACATATATGTTTTGGGCTTTATTAATAAGTTTTAAGAAATACCCTATGTCATAAGTTCAACACTACGACACAGGGTATTGCTGTTATTTGTCACATACAGCATGACAATACTTTTTTCAGTTTTTTGGAGTTTGGTATCTCAATATCCTTATAGGCAATATACCTATCGTCTGTTCCATCACTGGTGATAGTAACAACTGTTTCAAGTGATGTGCCGCCATTTCCAATCATAAAATGTGCGACGGCTAAACGCTTGTACAGCGGTTCGCCCAGCATACGCCGGTAGAATACATCAATGTATGTATTGCCAGTGTTGCCTATCCAAACATCCACACTGGTACTTACCTCATTGGTGTCCTCGAAATCGAACGTATACTCAACAGTATCCAATATGTATGCATACTTTTTACCGATGATATGCCCAAGCGCCTCTTTCGATACCGGCGCGTTCTTGAAAGTATATTTCATAATATCCATCCTTTATAAATCCTAGGGTAGCTTCCACACTACCCTAGGATAATTGCTACTCGAATACTCTTTTAGCGTATCCAACCAATCCCTACCGGCACACTAGCACAGTTTTTCATCCCGTGGGATATATGTGTCATACATTGCGCGTACCAGTATATTGGTTGTTACCGGCTGGTATAAAGGCTTGGGTTGCCTTGCTTTTTTCGGCTTTGCAATCGCATTCTTATATACCCTATACATCGCTGTATGGATGTCAAAGTTACAAGAATGAAATCTTGCCTGTTCCTCCGACGCCTTTACCAACAATTCTTTGAAGCTGGTACACTTGCAAGCCTTGGCCTTTTTGTCATTCGTAAGCAACGCAAACTTTTCTTTGGTCATTATTCCCATCCTTATAAATTTCTAGGCCGGTCAAACCAGCCTAGATAAAAGTGATTAACACTAATAACTAGTGTTACCAAGCAACCATTTTATGACTCTTTGTCGACTATACGCTTGTATAGGCCTTGCACACTACGAAAGTGTGCAAGGGTGGTCACGGTTGTCCGGGTTAATTGTAAGGCACCAAGATGTTGTCTAGCAACGCTTGGTAAATACCGGAATAACACACGGTATCAATAACGTTCAGCTTGTCGTCGGTCAAAACTGCGGGAACCTCGTCCCCGTGTTGCTCTGATTCGAACAAATAGAACATCGTACCGCTTGCCATGCGTTCGTCTATACAGTACCATGTACCACGTAAACCCTCAAGCCTCGTATTTTCGTTCACCTTCATATTCAACCCCTTGACTTCGTGATAATTTATTATTGCCCGGATAAAAGCGATTAACACTAATAACTAGTATTACCAAGCAACCATTTTCGTTCTTCAAGAGACAAGCGCCTCTCATGTGCCTGTTCTTTGAGGGAATCCAATGCCTCCCTCTTATCTCTGTCGGAATAATATGGCAAGTCCTCTTTCAAGGCGTCAGCGTAAACCTTGCCATAAACCCTTACAGCCAATAAATAAATTGTATTTTCCATATTGAACCATCCTTATAAATTGCCTAGGGTATAAGATACCCTAGGCTTGGCCTCTTGCTAGTTGTTACGGTATTCGACCTTGAACATCGTACAAGCGCCGTAATTATACGAATACTTGCGTATCGTATCCCTTACGATTTCCATGGCTTCAGTGTAACTGATAGCCATGCCAACCTCTCTTTCAATGATGATACCGGCCGAGAAGTCCAGCCGGATATAAGTACTCATGTTTTCCACCCTTTAAACTGAAGTAACCGGTAGCGTTCAAAAGACCGCTTTGCCCAATTGCCTATTGCCATGCGCTACTAACCAATCTAAGACTTGGCGTCTGCTACCATGGTAGTAAGGGTTTTGGCTACTGTTGTCTTGCTACTACCTCACTTGATTGCATAGTGTTCTACTTGGCTACTATGCTGTGTGTGACTAGCTAGGACAAGCCGCACTATTGTAACATTCGGCGCGCGCCTATCGGCTAGGTTCTTTTTAAACTATAATGTTTTTATGATGTATCGTTCTTTATCATGCTTACAGTCTAAAGTACCAGTGTGTTGTTGTTTTGTACGGTTTATAGAATGTTGGTGTAGTATGTGTGGTTTGTGTGTAGTTGTCACTACTGTACCAGCTATGTATATATATACAGTTTTGCAGTATACTATAAGTTGGAATCTGGAAGTCACACATGTGCCATATGTCAGAAGTCCTCCACAAAAAAGCCACTTATGGCATGTGACATATGTCACAAGCGCAAAGACCGAAATGAGTACATTTCGGAATCCGGAAGTCACACATGTGCCACATGTAAGAAGCCCCCCGGTTCGGGGGGCTGGTTTACATCAAATAAACTCAATCGTTGGCTCACCAACAACCAACATGACACACTCTTGTTCCAGAGTCTGCCTGACCAAGGCGCAAAACCGTTCAATCACGGCGCGCGGTTCATCTGTACAGATGGCGCAGACTACCGTTTTTTCCTCTACACCTCTCCAGACTCCGACGCAATCGGTGAACGTGGCGCCGTCGAGACCGACGACTTTCAACAGTTCAATGCACACGCAACGAACGTGGTCCGGTGTGTGCGTCGGTTTTCCGGCGACGTTGCAACCAACATACAACTCATAACGATTCATTTTTACTCCTCCATAACTTTGATGCTTACAGTCTACAGAACCAGTGTGTTGTTGTTTTGTACGGTTTATAGAATGTTGGTGTAGTTTGTGTGGTTTGTGTGTAGCCATCATTACTGTATCAGCTATGTATATATGCGGTTTTGCAGTGGTTTCTATCTTCCCCCCATTTACATGAGGATTGCCTACAATGAACGCAAATATGAAAGCGGTATAATTACTAATCTGATACAATCGGAGTAATCCTATAGCCGTTTTTTAGACAGGCGTGGATATTGAAACTTTTTTTCGGTGTAAAGTTCATTTTTTGCAACTTTTATTCATGGGGGGGCCCCGTTATGTCAACCCGCAATTTTTGCCATATTTCAAAACACCCTTTTGGCTTCCTGGCAATTGTTGCATACAGGTTTCATTTCCATAGGCACATATACAGGTTTCATTTCTCTAGGCACATATACAGGTTTCACATACACACATACCAGCCTCACTTCCCTATGTACACACATATACAGGTTTCACTCCCCATTCTTTCTTTACCGGGTATATGCACCACCTCCTCCATATATAGTTCATTTTTACATTTCCGGATTATTTCCTTGGCGCCCCATTGAAAAATATTTTCGCTGCAGTTCAAAACACCCTTTTGGTTTTTCTATTCCCTGTAGGTAATGTTTCTGCACATATGGGGGGATACTGTGACAATGATGATGTCGGCTTCCGGGGTAAAATGGTTATACTTCCGGGGTGCCGTGCGTAGAGTAGGTACAGGTATTCTACGCATATCGTATAGATTGTTCTGGTTGTTGGACTGATGTCGTGTCTTGCCACATACTCTGTATGTTTCATGGATGCACCGATAATGATGCGGTTTGGGAATATAAGTATGGTTTTTTCATACTTGACGTGGAGTATAAAGAAAAACCCCACCATATGTTTGCCATATGGTGGGGAAGGGTATAAGGATGGGGGAATCTGTGATGTATAGGGGTATGTACCCTGTATACCCTTTTTATGGTAATTGTTTGGGCATTGTTTTCATGGGCTCTTCCTTGGTACGTTATGCTTCTTCAGGAAACAGTCTCACTGCTGAAGAGCAGCACAAAACACAATATGGGTAACCCAGATAAAATACAGGAAAGCACGGTACCATAACCCATACACATTAGCCACCTGCCTTGTTGTTTGCAAATAAACGCCTGGTGTATCTTCTGTTCTGGTCAGCAAACCGTAGCCGGCGTCTTGCTTCACGCCTAGTCATCCTATGACCGAACCTGTCACTGGTCCATTGTCTGTACTGCTTTTCTCTGGTCATGGTACTATTCCTTTACCACCGGACCCCTCAGTTCAAGAGTCTCCCCATCATACAGGAAACTTCTCAGCTCTGTGCCGAAGTCCGCATCCCCGTCATTCTCATAGCCAAGTACATAGACCTCCGCATTACTGTTGAGACCACTCAGAACACCAACCAATTCACTAACCGTCATATCAATTCTCCTCTTCTATCCACTTACCGTTTTCAGGGTA
>LAHS01003775.1_pt1 | contig 14287 bp, 6 predicted proteins | sample 329651 | NCBI WGS metagenome assembly LAHS01 (sample SAMN03275699, study PRJNA271635) | activated sludge metagenome | isolation source: sample C-1 Sludge from hydrolytic chamber (first chamber) of Anaerobic... | reverse complement strand
ACTGGTCGCCTGTCAATGGTGCCACGCTGGCACTGCCACGCTGGGCCACCACCATTGACGACTGTGCCCAGGGTACGCGCTACCTCTTCGATGGCTCTTACGTCCGACTGAAGAACGTCGAGGTGGCCTACACCATGAAGGGTGCATGGCTCAGGAAAATGGGTATCAACACCTGCCGCATCTACCTCAACGGCAACAACCTCTTCATGTGGACCAAGATGCCCGATGACCGAGAGCTTGGCGGTTCTGCCGACGGTGCCTATCCCACGATGCGTCGTTTCAACTTAGGATTCGACATCACCTTATAATATATTATTCATCGACTATCATATATAGGAAGTATGAAAACCAATAAAAATATGAATCGACTGTTTCTCGGGCTCGCCCTGTCGGCAACGCTGATCACGGGAGCCTCGTGTACCGACTATCTGGACAAAGCACCCAATAGCGATATCGAAGAAACGACACCCTATAAGAATTTCAGAAACTTTCAGGGCTACGTGGAAGAGCTTTACGGCTGCATACCCGTGGTCTCCAACTCCGACTATCACTGCAGCTTCAATCTGGGCGAGGACGTGTATTGGGAGCCTCAGGAGATGCGCGTATTGGCACGCAGCATCGACTACGGCGACTTCTGGGGCTACACCACCTGCTACTACGGCTACCCCTCGACCATACGTGGCGGAGACGGAAGTGACACAAGACGTAGCTACAAGGGTAACCTGTGGAAGCTTTGCTGGTATGGCATCAACAAGGCCAACATCGGTATATCTAAGCTTGACGTGCTCCAGGATGCTACTCCCGAGGAGCGTAAGCTCGTGGAAGGACAGCTCTACTTCTTCCGGGGACTGTTCCATTTCATGCTGATGGAATGGTGGGGCGGCATACCTTACCTTGATAAGCCGCTGCCTTCGGGCGAGACTCCGCAGAATCCGCGCGAGACTTGGCAGGCCTGTGCCGACAAATGTGCCAGCGACTTTGACCATGCCGCAGAGCTGCTGCCCATCGACTGGGATCAGACCACCGCAGGAAAGACCACGCTGGGTAACAATAACATGCGTGCCAATAAGATCATGGCACTGGCCTATAAGGGCAAGACGCTGCTCTGGGCGGGCAGTCCGCTGATGAACTGGGACTCGCACAACCGCGACAACAGCTATCGCAAATACGATGAAGCCTACTGCAAGCGCGCCTCAGACGCACTGGGGCAGGCTCTGAAACTCACCGAGCAGACCGGCCGTTACGAGCTGGCTCCGATAGATAAGTTTAATGACCTCTTCCTGCTTCACAACCCTTCAGGACGTATTCCCGGACTGAAGGAGGCTATTCTGCAGGAGAACCTTGCGGAGTTTGACGGCAGGTGGGCATGGAACATGAACACCGACTTCCGCACGGCACGCATGGTACCCTCGGGCATCAAATGCTGGCCCACGGCCAACTACTCCGATTATTTCGGTATGGCAAACGGTTATCCCATCAAGGATATATCACAGTCGGACAAGGAGTCGGGCTATGACGCAACCCACCCATGGAAGAACCGTGATCCCAGATTCTATAAGACCTACGTCATCGACGGCGAATTCTGTGGAACATCAGGCAACGGTGAGACTGCCATGCTCTACACCGGCGGAGCTGACCGCGAGGAAAAGAATCCGCAGAAGGGCTGCTACACCGGACTGATGAATGCCAAGCTCTGTCTGAAAATGGTCAACAACGCCAACGTGCGCGACCAGTATTTCTGCGTGATGAGCCTCATGCGTCTGGCCGATGTTTATCTGATGTATGCCGAGGCAACCGCTGTTGGCTATGGCGTGAAGAGTGCTTCGCCCCAGTTCAGCATGACCGCCGAGCAGGCGATCGACAAGATTCGTCAGCGCGCCGGCGTGGCCAACGTGCTCGATAAGTTTACGGCCGATACGGAGAGCTTCCTCGGAGAGGTGAGACGCGAGCGTGCCGTGGAGCTGGCTTTCGAAGGCTTCCGCCTGACCGACTTGCGTCGTTGGATGCTCGTTACGGAGCGTCCGTACACGCTGAAGACCGGATTCCAGTTTGACCGTGGCGATTTTAATAAGGATAATCCCACCGAAAGCTCCGTCAGAAACCTGCGTGAGACCGTTCTCATGGAACGCAAATATACCGACCGTCACTATTGGTTCCCACTGCCCAACAAGAACGATACCTATCTGTATGAGGGCTTTGAGCAGAATCCAGGATGGTAATTCATACTTCTAACATCAGCAACAATTATGAATAAGAAGAATATATATATAGGTTGTTCCACCCTCGCGCTGCTGCTCTTAGGCAGCATGAGTGCATCGGCTCAGGCCGAGATGAGAGACAGCCTCATACACGTGGCCTTCGGCAATCAGGCCAAGGAAGACGTGGTACAAGCCGTGTCGCAGGTCAACGTGACCGAGATGACCAAGAAAGCCGTAAGCAACACCAGCAGCCTCGATGGAATATCGAGCTACATCGGCGGCTATAACGGCAACATATGGGGGCAGGGAGCCCTGATCATGGTAGATGGCGTGGTGCGCGACGCGAGCCTCGTCAGGCCGTCGGAGGTAGAGAGTGTGACCGTGCTCAAAGATGCAGCCGCTGTGGCTCTCTACGGCAGCCGTGCCTCAAAGGGTGTGGTGCTCATCACCACCAAGCGCGGTAAGCAGGGACCGATGAAGATTGATGTACGCGCCAACGTGGGCATCAACATTCCGAAATCGTACCCTAAGTATCTTGATTCCGACTGCTACATGACGTTCTACAACGAAGCTTGCCGTAACGACGGCAAAAAGGAGCAGTATGATGCAGCCACGATCTACAACACGCATGAGGGCACCAACCCCTATCGCTACCCCAACCTCGACTTCTTCAGCAACGACTACCTGCGTGAGTTTTACACCAATACCGACCTCACTACCGAGGTGCACGGTGGAAATGAGCACACGAAGTATTACCTCAATCTGGGTGCGAACTACAACAACAGCATACTGAAGTATGGCGAGGCAAGCAAGAACCACGATTTCAACTTCAACGTTCGCGGTAACGTTGACATGAAGCTCACCTCGTGGCTCAAGGCCACGACCAATGCCGGATTTATCTACAACGACAACTATTCCGGCCGCGGCGACTTCTGGGGACAGGCCACTACGCTGCGTCCTAACTGGATTACGCCCCTACTGCCCATCGATATGATGGATCCCAACAATGCTGCCATTCAGGATTATATTGCTACAAGCAACCACCTCATCGACGGCAAGTATCTGTTGGGCGGTACCACCTCGGACCAGACCAACGCCTTCTCGGAGCTGCTGGCCGCCGGCTACACCCGTCAGAAATACCGCAAGTTCCTCTTCGATGTAGCCGTCACCGCCGACCTGAGCAGCGTTCTGCAGGGTCTGTCGTTTAAGACGGCCTTCAGCATCGACTACAGTTCGCATTACTCTGAGGCTTATGCACAGACGTATGCCGTATATCAGCCCACGTGGAGCAACGTCAACGGCAAGGATATGATCATCGGTCTGAACAAGATCAACGAGGATAAGTCGTCAACCAATGAGTATGTAGGTGAGACACAGTACGACCAGACCATCACCTTCAGTGCGCAGTTTGACTATGCCCGTACCTTTGCCGGGAAGCATAACGTATCTGCCACCCTATTGGGATGGGGTTATCAGCAGCAGCATTCTGCCGATGAGAACCACAGCAGCAGTACCTATCACCGCACGAGCAATGTCAACCTGGGTCTGCGTGCCGCCTACAATTATGCCCACACCTACTATTTCGACTTCAGTGGCGCATACGTTCACTCGGCCAAGTTGCCCGAAGGCAACCGCAACGCACTGTCGCCCACATTCACCTTGGGCTGGCGAATGAGTAACGAAGACTTCATGAAGAATGTCTCCTTTGTCGATGATCTCATGCTCACGGCTTCATATGCCAACCTGCATCAGGATCTCGACATCTCCGATTACTACATGTATCAGGGCTACTATCAGTTCAGCCCGAGCACAGGTTGGTATCAGTGGGCCGATGGAACGGTGGGTGGTCCTACCTCCACCTCGCAGCGAGGCAGCAACCCGGAGCTGGGATTCATCACCCGCAAGGAATTCCGCGTGGGACTCGACGCTACCTTGTTCAGCAAGCTGCTGCACATCAACGCCAACTACTTCACCAATACCACCGCCGGCCTTCTCACGCAGGGAGCCACGACGCTCTATCCCTCGTTTTTCAATGCCAACGGCAACTTCCTGCCCTGGGCTAACTATAACGAGGATAAGCGCAGCGGATTCGACTTCGCAGTAAGTGCCAGCAAGAAGCTGGGCGAATTTGATGTCACCCTCGGTGTTGATGGTATGATCTTTACTTCTCAGGCCAAGAAGCGCGACGAGCGTGCCAATGAGCCCTATCTGCTCACGCAGGGTCACGCCCTCGATGCATCATGGGCATACCAGTGTGAGGGCTTCTTTGCCGATCAGGCCGAGATCGATGCCCATGCCAAGCAGACCTTCGGCGGCACCGTGCGACCTGGCGACCTGAAATATAAAGACGTCAACGACGATGGCGTAATCAACAGCGACGACCGTGTTGACATCGGCAAGATGGGGTGGTCGGCTGCTCCCTTCACTTTCGGCATGAACCTCACGGTGAAATATAAGAACTTCACGCTCTATGCAAGAGGTGCGGGTCAGACGGGCGCCTATGGGTTCAAGAACAATGCCTACTGGTGGAACCGTGGTACAAGCAAGTTCTCTGAAGTGGTGTTAGGACGATGGACGCCCGAGACTGCCGCTACAGCCACTTACCCACGACTCACTACCGAGAACGGCGACAACAACTATCAGAACTCTACCTTCTGGCTTTACAAGTCCGATCAGTTCTATCTGAGCAACGTACAGCTCACTTACGACTTCCCCACCACGTGGTTTGGCAACGGTGTGGTCAAGGGACTGACCGCGTATGCTGGCGGTACTAACCTTCTCACCATTGCCGGAGAACGCGAATATATAGAGATGAACATCGGTGCGCCACAGTACCGTACCTTCTATCTCGGCGTGAAGGCCAACTTCTGATCTCACCTAATCAAGAATCAACGATATGAAAAAGATTATAATCCTCATGGCTCTGGGTGCGTTCAGCCTTACCAGCTGCGACGATCTCTTCGAGCCAGCCATAGAGAACTTCAAGGATGTCAACCAGATGGAAGCGGAGTCAGACTTCGCCCAAGGCTTCCTCACCAAGGCTTACGGCAGCCTCTCCGGCTATTACAACAACAGCGAATATGCCACCGATGATGCCGTGGTCAACTCGATAAGTGATACCTTCCGTACCGTAGGAACAGGCGGTTGGACCTCACGCCTGTGGACCTCGATCGACGAATGGAGCCGTTCATTCAGCGGCATACAATATCTCAACCAGTTTCTGGAAAAGGTTGACAATGTAAACTGGGCCAGCGACGAGGCACGCGCCAAGCTCCTCGCCACACGCATGAAGGGCGAAGCCTACGGACTGCGTGCCATTCTCCACTATCAGCTCCTGCGTGCCCATGCCGGCTACAGCGAGGACGGACAGTTGCTCGGTACCCCCTATCTCACCCGGTACCTCTCTGCCAACGACGACCTCAATCTGCCGCGCCTGAGCTTCAAGGACTGTGTAGATAGCATCTACAAGGACTTGGCTGCCGCCGAAGAGCTGCTGCCGCTCGACTACGAGGACGTATCTACCGTGCCGGCCAAGTATCAGTCGGTCACCCAGGACGTAGGTGTCTATAACCGCGCCATGGGCAAGAGCTTCCGTCTGCTCATCAGCGGTCGTATCATCGAGGCCTATCGCTCACGCCTTGCCCTGCTTGCAGCAAGCCCTGCCTACAGCGAGGCACAAGCCGGGACATGGGCCGACGCCGCCAAATATGCCGCAGCCGTAATCAATGATCATGGCGGACTGGCCGCCCTGGCTCCCGACGGCGTGGAATATTACAGTGCTGCGATCGCCGACAACCTCAAGGAAGGTGTCAACCCGCAGGAGATTCTCTGGCGTGAAAACATACAGAGTAGCACCAACAGTCAGGAGACCGACAACTTCCCACCGTCGCTCAACGGCAACGGACGCATGAATCCGTCGCAGAATCTTGTAGATGCCTTCCCCATGGCCAACGGTTATCCCATCACCGATGCCGCCAGCCAGTACGACGCCACCAAGCCTTACGCAGGCCGTGACCCACGCCTTGCCAAATACATTATCTATAATGGCAGCACCGAGGGTGTCAACAACAGTGTGATCAGCACCGTGGCCGGCACCACCGATGGCATCGACAAGGTGGAGCAGCGCTCCACGCGCACAGGCTACTACATGAAGAAGCGGCTGCGCATGGATGTCAACACCACGGCAGGATCGGCTACGCAGAAGCCCCACTACAATCCCCGTATCCGCTACACCGAGATGTATCTCAACTATGCCGAGGCAGCCAACGAGGCCTGGGGACCCAAGGGCGACGGCGGCAACGGCTATTCGGCCTACGATGTGATCAAGGCCATACGCAAGCGCGCTGGCGTGGGTGGCGACAGCGATCCCTATCTGGAGCAGTGCGCTGCCTCACCGGACAAGATGCGTGAGCTGATACGCAATGAGCGACGGCTGGAGCTCTGCTTCGAGAGCTTCCGCTTCTGGGATCTCCGCCGATGGAAGATGGACCTGAACGAGACGGTCAAGGGCATCAACTGGAAGGCCGATGGAACCTACGAGCTCATCGACGTGGAACAGCGTAAATACGACGATTACATGAACTATGCACCTATCCCCAACTCTGAAATTCTGAAATTCAGCAACCTCAAACAGAACAAGGGGTGGAAATAACAACAGCAAGAAACAAGACTAACAATATGAAAAAGAACTTATTATATATCAGTCTGGCAGCCCTGAGTCTTACCTTTGCCGCCTGTGAGAATGGTGACAATGAGTTTCCCAACTTCGACTACAGCACGGTGAAGTTTGCCAACCAGTATCCTGTACGCACCATCGAGCTCGGTGAAGACGAGAATGTGGATCTCACTGGCGACAACCAGCACACCATCACCATCAAGGCGGTATGGGGAGGCGGCTACAGCAATCCCGGCGACGTGCTCATCGACTACATGGTAGATCCTTCGCTCTGTACCAATCTCTACTTCGCTCAGTCAGGAACTGCTGGTGAGAAGGTGGAGGTGATGCCCCAGTCCTACTATGAGCTGAAAGATTCGAAGATCCGCATACCCGCCGGACAGGTGATCGGGGGTGTCGATGTGAAGCTCACAGATGCCTTCTTCGCCGACCCGAAGAGTGTCAGCACCACCTACGTCATTCCCATTCGCATGACCCAGGTGGCCGGTGCCGACTCTATCCTGACGGGTAAGGCCATCGTCGACAACCCGTCGTGGACCACGGCTGCCGACTGGTCAACCCAGCCCATGAACTACGTGCTCTACGCCGTGAAGTTTGTCAACCCGTGGCACGGACAGTATCTGCGTCGTGGCATAGACCAGTATGCCAATGGCGGTAGCAACACGGTGCGCCACCAGCAGTATGTGGAAAACGATGAGGCAGTGAACCTCACCACCACGGGCATGCAGACCTGCACCCTGCCCCTCACCCTCAAGGACGCATCGGGCAACAACATCACCTATACCCTTCAGCTCACCTTCGCTGCCGACGGCAGCTGCACGCTCTCGAGCAACAACCCTGATGTCGTGGTCAGCGGCAAGGGAACGTTCGTAAGCAAAGGCGAGAAGCAGAGCTTAGGCGGCAAAGACCGTGATGCACTCTATCTCGACTACAACGTGAACCTGAAAAATCAGAATCTTCAGTTTGCCACCAAAGACACGCTCGTGCTCCGTACGCGCAATGTCATGGGAGCTGAATATTACTCGGTCATCAAACGATAAACCCTTCAGACAATGAAAAGAATCAATCATAAGCTTGTCGTAGCTCTTCTGGCAGCATCGGCCTTCACGTCGTGCACCGACAGCTTCGACTGCATCATGGATAATCTTCAGAAGCCCGACGAGGTAGCGGTCAATGAAGAGCTCAACAAGTACGACGTGCTCAAAACGTATATCAATGCCAACACACCTTCGTTCCTGCTGGGAGCGAAGGCCACGGCATCCGATTTCGCTAAGCGCGATATCATCTACAGCGCGATCGTCACCAACTTCAATGCCGTAGATCTCAGCGGCTCGTTCACCCCCGTGGGCAGTTTCTCCAACGATGCCTACGACCTCGCTGCCCTCCAGTCGGCAGCTACGGTAGCCTCGGAGGCACCCAGCAGCATTACTGTTTACGGTGGTGACCTCGTGTCCGACCAGAACCAGCGCGCCGCTTATCTCAACGAGTTGCTGAAGCCTGTCTTCGTACCTTTCGTACCCGAGAAGGGCCGCACCAAGATCCTCGACTTCGAAAACGACGATCTGGGCAAGCAGTATGCCATGTCGGGCAACTCCAAGGCCGTGGTGGAAAACGACCCCGAGAAAGAGTCGGGGCACGTGCTCCACGTGGGAACCGATGCCCAGAAGGCCGCTTACTCTTATCCCAAGTTCCACATCAGGCTGCCCGAAGGACGCAAGCTGGGCGACTATACCAAGCTGTATATCGACCTGCGCTTTGTCAACAACGATGGTATCTGGGGCTCCGGGCTTCACCTCTTCATCAACGGTACCGACTTCCCGCTCGGCGGAAATGGTGCCGACTTCTGCGGAGGCGGCAACAAGTGGAAGCGCGAAGGCGTGATCAAGCTCAACGATCCCGCCAAGTTTGGCTGCGATCTCAGCGCTTACAAGGATCTCACCGAGTTTGACCTGCAGTTTGGAGCAGGATCGGGCGGTGCACAGTATTTCGTCGACAACATCATCATGGACTATGAGGTTGCCGGTGGCGGCTATACCGACATCACCAACTTCGAGGAAGATGCCGTGGGCAAGAGCTACGCCATGTCGGGCAGTTCCACCGCCACGGTAGAGGCCGATCCTACCGGCGAAGTAGGCGGCAAGGTGCTCCACGTGGGTACCGATGCCCAGAAGGCTGCCTACTCTTATCCCAAATTCCACGTGGTGCTGCCCGCAGGCATGACGCTGGGCGACTACACTGCCTTCTATGTGGATATGCGGTTTGTCAACAACGACGGTATCTATGGATCAGGACTTCACCTCTTCATCAATGGCGTTGACTATCCGCTTGGCGGCAACGGTGCCGACTTCTGCGGAGGAGGCAACAAATGGAAGATAGACGGCATGGTCAAACTCAACGATGCTACGAAGTTCGGCTGCGTACTCTCTGACGAGCACAAGAAGCTCCACGAGTTCGACCTGCAGTTTGGTGCCGGATCGGGTGCTGCGCAGTATTACCTCGACAACCTCAAACTCTACTGGAAGGCTGCCGACAAATACATAGAGAAGACACCCGAAGAGAAGAAGCAGATTCTCGAGGGCGAGATGGAGAAATGGATCGGAGGCATGATCGCCGCCGGACAAACGGAAGACGAAGCCAAGAGCGTCAAGGTGTGGAACATCGTCAGCGAGCCGCTGAGCAAGGCTGAAGATGCCAACACCTTCCACTGGTCTCAGTATCTGGGCAAAGACGAATATGTGCGCCGTGCCGTCAAGATGGCACGCGACACCGCCAAGACGGCCCTGCAGCTCTACGTGAGCAACACCTTCGACCAGACAGATGCCAGTGCCGACCTGACACAGATGGCTGCCGATCTGCAGGCTCTCGTAAGCTCATGGGAAGCCGACAAGGTCACGGTGATCGATGGTTATAACCTGCTGCTCACCGCCATCTGCCCTGACGACGATGCCACCCTACAGCACAACAAGGACGTCATCAAGGCGCTCTTCGAGAAGATGGCACAGGCAGGTAAGCCCGTCCGCGTGTCCGACCTCAGGGTGAATTATGCCGACGGCGACGGCAACAAGGTGAAGGCCTCGAACCTCACCGTGGCACAATGGAAGGCTGCCGCCGACTTCATGGCTTATATCATTCAGACCTATCGCGCAACGATCCCTGCCGACAAGCAGGCGGGTATCTCGCTCTCGGGCATCGGTACTGGCGGCGACTACGACATTATGCCATGGACCTCGGCCTACAACCGTACCTACATGTATGAGGGTGTGGTGAACGGACTGAGCAAATAAAAACTGACAGGGAGACCAAGCCATGAACCATAACATTTGTAAGATGGCCATCTTCGCGCTCTGCCTCGCAGCCCACCCGGCTGCGAGGGCACAGCGTGCCATCAGTCCCAACATGCCCATCATCCAGACCAGCTACACGGCCGACCCTGCCCCGATGGTGCACAATGACACGGTGTTTCTCTACACCACGCACGATGAAGACGATGCCACAGGATTCAAGATGTACGACTGGCGGCTCTACACCAGCACCGACATGGTGAACTGGACCGACCACGGAGCCGTGGCCTCTACCCGAAACTTCGCCTGGCGCTCGCGCGACAACGGTGCATGGGCCGCACAGGTGGTGGAGCGCCAGGGGAGGTTTTACATGTACTGTCCGCTCCACGGTCATGGTATCGGCGTGCTCGTGAGCGATACGCCATACGGCCCGTTCACCGATCCGCTGGGCAAACCGCTGGTATGGAACCAGGCCAACTGGTACGACATCGACCCCACGGTACTCATAGATGATGACGGACAGGCTTATCTGTACTGGGGCAACCCCAATCTCTATCGCGCCCGGCTGAACGACGACATGATCTCGCTCAAAGACAGTGTCGTCATGATGCCGCATATCAACGATTATCAGGAGGGACCCTGGCTGAGCAAGCACGACGGACGCTACTACCTCTCGTTTGCTTCCACCTGCTGTCCCGAAGGCATAGGCTATGCCATGAGCAGCAGTCCCATGGGACCGTGGGAGTATAAGGGTCACGTGATGAACCATACGCCGAAGACGCGCGGCAACCACCCGGGCATCATCGACTATAAGGGGCGTTCGTATGTCTTCGGACTCAATTACGACGTTCTCCGTCTCATGACCCCCGAGCACAGCGAACGCCGATCGGTATCGGTAGCCGAGATGCACTATAATGCCGACGGTACCATCGAGGAGGTACCCTATTTCAAGGAGGCCACACTGCGGCAGGTAGGTACGTTCGATCCCTTCCAGCGCGTGGAGGCAGAGACCATGGCATGGGGCTACGGCCTGAAGACCAGGCGTCTGCCCACCGGCGGCATGTACGTCACCCGCATCGACGATCGTGACTCGCTCATGCTTCGAGGGGTAGATTTCGGTTCGAAAGGTGCACGTCGCATCGCCGTCTCCGCTGCTACCGACAAGCAGGGCTCCACTATCGAGGTGCATCTCGACAGTGCCCATGGCAAACTCGTGGGTACGGTCAAGGTCAACCCCACAGGCGGCATGCACCGTTACCGCATGTTCTCCGCACCGCTCAAGGGCGCACAGGGGCTCCACGACCTTGTCTTCGTCTTCCGCGGATCGGCCCAGCACGAACTGATCAACTGGGATTTCTGGGAATGTGAGTAAGAAATCGGGCCACACCGTTCGACCCGGAGCCCTACAGCCACACAGCAAAGTGTCACCTCAAACGCCTTTGGAGTGACACTTTGCTCATTTTAAAATACGTCCAAAATGCCCACGAAACTCACTGACCTGCGCCCCGCTCCATTCGCAGCGATTCTGGGAGGGGTTTCTGAGGCTTCTCCACCGCAGAAGAATCCCCAAACTGACCCAATCCACCCCTACTGCCACCACGGGCCGGTGATCGTCACGCTAAAATCTGTCGGTATCGCCATTCATACTGATTGGCAACGCGAATAAGCATGAACCGTAATGCGAATAAGCATGAATCGCAACGCTATTCGGCCATTATTTGGAGCAGATCAGGCCTATTCACCCTTTCTTTCTTCCAAAAACCAACTGTCTTCGTCGAAAAAACGACCTTCGCGGAAACGTGAAATCTGACGAAAACAGTGCTGAAAAATCGGGAAAAAGCCCATAATGACAACCTCATTCGCCCTTTTTTCAGTCACCAAGAGTAGTTTATTGCCCCGTTTTGCCATTTCAGAGATTGCAAAACAACCCTTCACTTTATTTTTTAGCGCCTTTTTTTGCTCCATTTTCTGAAATCAAAATGTCACGAAATCAGCGGAAAAACGAGCATTCGTAAAAAAACTGTGCGCTTAAAATTTGCACTCATTTCTTTTCCCTCTCCTATCTCATAGAAATAAGATATTTTTTTTGTAGTTTTGTAACCAAAACCAAATTTGCAGAAACTGGCTTCTCTCAGATCCATGTAATCTGCCACACAGACATAGAAATATGGATTTTACCGACCGACTTTATTTTCTGGATGGTGCTATGGGCACCATGATTCAGCAATATGGACTGACCGAAACCGACTTCCACGGCGGTCCCTTCACGAATATTGATAAGGAGCTCAGGGGAAACAACGAGTGCCTCAACCTCACACGTCCGGACATCATTCTCGATATTCACCGACAGTATATCGCTGCGGGAGCAGACATCATCACCACCAACACGTTCAGTGCCAACCGTATCTCGCAGGGCGAGTATGGCTGTGAGCGATGGGTGGCCGAGATGGCCTATCAGGGCGCACGTATTGCCCGCGAAGCCGCTCAAGGCACCCAGGTCCTCGTGGCCGGAAGTGTAGGACCCACCAATAAGTCGCTGTCGCTCGCACCTGATATCTCGCGTCCTGATGTCCGCGACTATTCGTTCGACGAGATGGTGGCTGCCTATGCCGAGCAGGTGGAAGCCCTGCTGCGGGGAGGAGCAGACCTGCTGCTGCTCGAAACCTGCTACGATGCCCTCAACACCAAGGCCGCCCTCCGTGCCATCGAAGAGATAAGTCCGGGATTTCCTGTCATCATATCGGCCACAGCCAGCGACCGCAGCGGCCGTACGCTGACGGGACAGACCATTCAGGCCTTCTACGCCGCGGTGAGCCACTACCCCATCAAGGCCTTCGGGCTCAACTGTTCGTTTGGAGCCGAAGATCTGGTAGCCTTCATTGAGGACGTGGCGAGCTACTGCAGCGTGCCCGTGGTGTGTTATCCCAATGCCGGATTGCCCAACGAGATGGGTGGATATGACGAAAGTCCGGAGCAGATGGCGGCTGCCATCAGGCAGATGGCCGAAAAGAAACTGGTCAACATCGTCGGCGGTTGTTGTGGCACTACGCCGCAGCACATACGCACGATGCGCGATACGCTCCTCGGCAGTTCCACATGCAGGGCAAGGGTTGTCCCTACGCCTGAGCCGCATCTCACCGTGAGCGGACTGGAACCCGTCATTCTGGATACTAAGACCAATAACTTTACCAATATCGGCGAACGCACCAACGTGGCCGGATCCAGAAAGTTTGCCCGGCTGATAGCCTCCGGCGACTATGAGACTGCCCTGCAGGTTGCCGCCGCACAGATAGAGAATGGCGCAAGCATCATCGACATCAATATGGACGATGCCATGCTCGACAGCCGCCAATGTATGGGCACCTTCCTGCGGTACATTGCCAATGACCCCGCCGTGGCTAAAGCAGCCCTGATGATCGACTCCTCACACTGGGAGACTATCGTGGAAGGACTGAAGAACGCACAGGGCAAATGTATCGTCAACTCCATCAGCCTGAAAGAGGGTACAGAAGCCTTCGTAGAGAAGGCAAGAGAGATAAGGCGCATGGGTGCCGCCGTGGTGGTGATGGCTTTCGACGAGAAAGGGCAGGCCACGACCTATGAACGTAAAATAGAAATCTGTCAGCGCGCCTATCAGCTGTTGACCGAGAAGGTAGGGTTGCCCCCCACCGACATCATCTTTGACTGTAACATACTCTCCATAGGAACTGGCATCGAGGAGCATGCCCGCTATGCCATCGATTTCATCAAGGCTGTAGGCTGGATCAAGCAGCATCTCCCGGGGGCTTATACGTCGGGGGGCGTGTCCAACCTGTCGTTTGCCTTCCGTGGCAACAACGTGGTACGCGAGGCGATGCACTCCGCTTTCCTATACCACGCCATAACCGCGGGGCTGGACATGGGCATCGTCAATCCCGGCATGCTGCAAATCTACGATGACATAGAACCCGAACTTCTGCGATGTGTCGAGGATGTTATCTTCGACAAGGATCCTGAAGCTACCGACCGCCTCATAGACAAGGCGCATCGTATCCTCGAAGCCAAAGACAGACAGGCAGATGGACAGACAGGGCAAGCCTCTGACAGCAGACAGCTGATGAGCCCCGAAGAACGGCTGCAGGAATGTCTTGTCA
>LAHS01005091.1_pt1 | contig 14288 bp, 11 predicted proteins | sample 329651 | NCBI WGS metagenome assembly LAHS01 (sample SAMN03275699, study PRJNA271635) | activated sludge metagenome | isolation source: sample C-1 Sludge from hydrolytic chamber (first chamber) of Anaerobic... | reverse complement strand
TGCCTATAAGTGCACACTTATATAATGTATACCTACGATTATTTAAATGATTCCGGCAACGGTGCCGTTACGCACATTTCTTTTCCTGTAACAGGGTGCGGAAATGTAAGCGACACTGCATGCAGCATAATTCTTTCGAACGGCTTGCCGCCGTATAATGTGTCTCCGAGAATCGGCAGACCTTGCGACGCCAGATGAACTCGTATCTGATGGGTGCGACCTGTAAGAGGGCGGCATTCAACATAGTAGACATGGACTGATGAGGCTGTGCCTGAAGTTTTTGCAGGAACACAATCTTTGTATCCTTCGCCGGTAATTGTAAAATCTGTTTTTGATTCAACCCCGCCGTTTGCTTCGCTCAGTTCGCCCCACTTGGCAGCTGCACTCTTTGCACTTATTCGCCCCATGAACATCGACACTGTAAAAGTTTTTCCCAATGAAACGTTATTCTTTTGCTGCGGCGATTTATTTTCTTTCACATCACTTTTCTGCCGGGAAGATTCCGGTGCGCACACTACTGCCTGGTACACTTTGCGCGCTGTATGTTTTTCAAACATATCGTGGCATGCAGCGTTCACAGCACGCGTTTTTGTAAAAAGAATTACGCCGCTTGTCTCGTGGTCAAGGCGGTGCATGATGCCAACATACGGCGGATTGCGCAGACCTGGATTTTTTCTTTGCAGATAGCGAATTACGGCAGCGTGAAGATTATCGCGGGAGCCTACCATGCCTGCTTCTGTCGGGAAAAACGCAGGCTTATTAACAACAATGATAGAATCATCTTCATATAAAACTGACTCATCGGTCACTTCAAATGCAATATCGTCCGCAGGCTTTTCATAAAATAGTTTTTCTTCATCAACTGCGCACGATATGCTGCTTCCGGTGCGCACATCAGCACCGGGAACTCTGCACTGAATATTATTAATCCGCACAGCGCCGGCAACAATGAGACGGCGGATCTTGCTGTTTGAAATTTCTTTTCCAACAAGAGCAGGAAGCTGTGTGCGCAGAAATTCATCAAGTCGCTCTTTTTTTTCTGCGTGCAGTGTATAGATTTTTGATGTCATATTATTTATCCAGACAGTAGTATGTTAATCCGACTCGCGCTACTTCCGTGCCATCGTCTGTTGTAATCCGCACTTCAAAAAACATAATTGTATTTCCATGCTTAACTTCATCCGCCGTCGCTGTGAGATATTCTGTATTGTGCGCAAGACGCATATAGCGTATGTCGCTCGACACAGTGACGACCTGTTTTCCGTAGCTCACTGCTGCGTTTGCACCCGCAGAATCTGCAAGCGCGAACATGCATCCGCCGTGAATCACTCCGTTCGGGTTCAGATGATCGGAACTAATTTTCATGCGAATCACTGAATGCCCTGGCTCTGCATCCATAAGCTCCATGCCGAGAAGATGGTTAAACCCTTTGTCAAAGAATTGTTTTTCTGTGTACTTGCAGCTTGTTATCATTTCTGGCCATCCTGTCATGTGTAAAAAATCTTGTTATTTCCATCTATTCCAGAACAAAATCTTATTAATTATGCTCTATAAATTTTACATTTTTGCATGATACATATTGTTTCTGTTCATCAAACGTCTGCTTTGTTTTTCCCTTTGCGCTGGAAATACAAACATTTTCAAACGAAATATTTGTATGAGGATGCCCTTCCGATGCTACATATGTGAGCACATCCTTTCCAACTCCATAAACAGAACAGTTTTTTATAGCGATGTCATGGAATACAGCCGGCGTCTCGGCAGCGCCATAGGGGCTGACTGTGCCTGCATCGCTGTATGCAGTTGTAAATACAAACGGCTGAATGCATTCTGCGATATCATTATTTCTGAAAAGCACATCACATGCCTCTCCGCCATTCGCTTCTGCGCTTTTAAATCGGAACGGTATATCGGTGTGCGAAAAAATATTGTCTTCTATTACTACATCTTTAATTCCGAGTGCTGTATGGCTTCCGAATGCAACGCCGCCGTGACCATGATGAATGTAGTTTCCAAAAATATGCACTGAAGAAACTCCCTGCTCGCCTGTCGAAAAGGCAGCCTTGCCTACTCCTGCGCTGAATACAATTGAGTCGTCTCCGGTATCAATGAAATTATTCCAGATGGCAACATTTTTTGTACAGATGATTCCGATGCCGTCACCATTATTTGAGTCATACGAAAATTCCTTTATTCCTGTAATCGATACGTCTGACGAATCCATAATATTAACAATATGGTTTGCTGGATTTTTAAAAGTAATGCCGCTTATAAAAAGCCCGCGCACATTACGAATCATAACAGTCGTATTGCGCACAGCATACGCATTTCTCAGATCTGCGTCTGATGCTGTGTCAAAATTCTTTTTAACAGAAGCTAGATATGACTCTGCACAAGACCGGGCGAGGATTCCGTCATCTTTTACCGCTCTAAAACTGGAATGAATAAAATGAGGAAGAGGTGTATTCTTGTCATCTCCGTATTCTTTGTACAACTGGACTGTATCTGAAACATGCATATCGGAGTCTTCATACTTCCATCCGTTTCCATTAACAGTCCCGTTTCCGCAGATACGTATATTTTCCGCGCCGTCTGCTGTAATAATGCCCCAGTAACGTGTATCAGTATAATATGGATACAGCAGAAAACCAAAGTCGTAGTCAGAAGCATAGGGAGATCCTGTCAACGTGCCGTCAATCCGCAACGTCATATTGCTCTTAAGATGAATCGTGCCGCAGACAAAATTTCCTTCGGGAACAACGACAATACCGCCTGAAGGACACGCATCAATTGCCTTTTGAATTGCAGATGTATTTTTTTTAATCAGTTCATGCTGTATATTCTGCGGCTGCGAAAAAAAATCATCACCGGAAGCTGCCGCACCGCAGGAAACAATGTTTACCACTGATGAATCTGAAACAGCAGGAAGAGTGCGCACTTCTATTTCATTAGAAGAAAAAATTTCTTTTCCGCTTTTGCTGACAGCAGCGACCCGGACTTTATATTCAGTGTCAGGCGCAAGGTTTTCTGCAGTGTAAAAACAGACTGATGTCTGAATCATGGTGATTCCCGTTTTCTTTTTTGTGTATGAATTATAGAAGGAATTTGCATAGGACGATGCGACTTTATTGAAACGCTGCGCATTTTGGCGGGCTGATTCAGGAAGCTTCTGCCCGTCTATGTAAAGCACATAATCATTTGCATCATCATTCTGAACGTTATTCCACACGAAAGAAATTGAATTGCTGTTCACGCCAAGAGAAGGAATTGAAAGGGATAAAACCAAACCTGCTATTAAAGGACTCATCATGGCGCCATCCTATCATAATTCTTTTAAAAATACTCCACTTTTTCCTGCCTTTTTGGTATATTCAAAATATAGAGTTTTTGGAGGATTACATGGAAAACGGACCGAAGACAATCAAGATTGCATTTTATGACACAAAATCGTATGACCGGGACTTTTTTACGAAAGCTTCTACGCTTCCGTTATTTGATAAGGTTCGCTTTTCATTTGATTTTTATGAAGGACATTTGACAGCAGCAACAGCAGGACTTGCAAAAGGTCACGATGCTGTCTGCATTTTCGTAAACGACCAGCTTACAAAAGAAGTTGCAGATATGCTCTACAATGACGGCATCCGCCTCGTAGCGCTCCGTTCCGCCGGCTACAACAATGTCGACCTCAAGGCTGTATTCAAACGGATTCACGTTGTTCGTGTTCCTGCATATTCTCCGCATGCAGTCGCAGAATACGCTGTCGCACTGATGCAGACGCTCAACCGCAAAATCAACCACGCATACAACAGAACGCGTGACGGCAACTTTATGCTCAACGGCCTTGTAGGAAATGAACTGTACGGAAAAACTGCCGGTGTTATCGGCACCGGTAAAATCGGAAAAATCGCAGCGCAGATTCTTTCCGGCTACGGCATGAAAGTGCTTCTCAATGATCCGTATCAGGACCGCGCCTTTGCAGACAAAATCGGCGCACAGTATGTGAACCTCGAAGAGCTGTTCCACAATTCAGACTACATCACGCTCCACTGCCCGCTTACGCCTGAGAACAGACATATCATAAATGACAAAAGCATTGCGCTCATGAAAAAAGAGGTGCTGATTGTAAACACAGGACGCGGCGCGCTCGTTGATACACAGTCATTGCTTTCTGCGCTTGTGGGCGGACGTGTCCGAGGCGCAGCGCTCGATGTGTACGAAGAGGAAGAGCAGTATTTCTTTGAGGACTGGTCACAGGCTCCGATTCAGGATGCAAACCTCGCGCGCCTCATCCAGCTTCCGAACGTCATTCTCACCGCACACCAGGCTTTCTTAACAAGCGATGCGCTCGATCAGATTGCGTCTGTTACTCTCGGAAACATTAAGGACTACGTCACTGAAAATAAATTCCAGAACGAAATATGCTATCAGTGCGCAGAACATGTTCATCCCGACCAGTGCAACAAGAATAAGACTGGCAGCTGCTGGCAGGGTGCAAAATAACGCGCAGGCTGTAATCAGCGCCTGACGAACGTCATTCTGCCGTCACGGGCAGGAGAAACTGTTTTCTTTGCTTCTATATAAGAACTCAGTATTTCACTGTCGGGAATATCGTATGTTCCGGCAACATGATAAGGGCATGGTGCTTCAAACGGCCATGCCCAGAGCGCAACAGTATACGTCTTTTGAGCATCAAGAGCAGTTCCGTCTGCAGCAGTAAGTTCTGTAACCCTGCTTCCTGCCGGCGCCCATGGTTTAAACTTCATCTTAAGTCCTGATGGAACAAAGTACACAGGGTATGACGTTTTTTCAAAAAGCTGATTTGTGCCTGCTGATTCAATGAACGGAGCAATTTCATTTCCTTTCATTTCGATAACCCACAGTTTCTTGTCATTTTCTACAGTGCTTTTTGGTCCGTTGGAAAGATACAGAATTTCTATGTCTTTATCAGTTATGTCTCCCTTGTATATGCATCCTTCAATTCCACGGCAATATGTTCCCGTAAGACAAAGCGCAATATCGGTATGAGCATACAAACGAAGTGCATCTGCTACGAGCATTCCTGTTTCCACGCGCGTAAAGTTTTCTTCCGCAGCTCCATACACTTTCCCAAGCTGCGTTCCTTTGGCAAGCGCATTGTCTCTCGCTTCATCGCACGCTGACATTACCTGCTCCGCAGTCTGCGTGCCGTTCAGATACTCTTTAAGTCCTTTCTGAAGCGCTTTTTCGGCAGGATTATTATTACCCTGAACCATGAGATTCAGTTCAAGAACGGCGTTTCCTTTTTTTAGAGTGTCTATTATTTCTTTATTGAACGGAGTCTCATCCATCACCGTATTCCGCACGTTTGATGCCATTGTTATTTTTCCGCCGGACAGTGCGCGCTGACCTTCCGGTGTGCTTATGTATGATATAACACGCAGCACCTGCTTAAGCTTCGCTTTATTTTCCGGGGAAGAAAGCTTCTTGTTAATTCCAATGTAGTAGTTCGCATACGACAGAACGTGATCATCGTCCTTCCCGTTGCCGCACCAGAACGGCATCATGCCGTAATTGTGTATCTGACTGTTATCCGTTATGTGAAATGTCCGCCCGTATATTTCAGCCATCTGGTTCTCGATGATCATCGCGCACGTGTGCTTGGAATACATCATGATACTTCTGTTGCCAGGCGCCAGATCAAAATCAGAGCTGCGGATGATACCATTCTTTTTCAAATCCTGATATTTTTCGAACGCAGGAAGAAGACGGCTGTTCATCTTCGCCGTTCCGTTCTGATACCGGGAAAGCCATTCGTAGCTGTCTATCCCTGCGAACACATCGTTAAAGCAGAACATGGTGAACATCAGCTGCGTCTGCCGCGCATAAAGACACGTAGGCTGAATTGCGCGAAGACCGGCATCATCTATTTTTCTGCAGAGCGCAATAAAACTGTCATAGGAGTGCGGTACTTTCCATCCGTTTTTTTCAAACAAAGTCTTGTCATACACAATCGCGTAAATATCTGAAAAACCCGGAAGATAAAAAACTTTCCCGCCGACTGCGCACGAAGCAAGCGCATTCTCGTTGTAAGAAGAGATAAGTTCGTTTCCTGAAAAATCATACAGCGTGTTTTCTGCAATATCATTTATTGTTGCAAGATGAGGCGAAAGAATTATATCTTCCGCATTTCCAGACAGCAGCGATTTACGGAGCTCATACTGTGTCTCCTTTGCGCAGTGCTGCACAAATACAAAATCTATAGCAGGAAATTCAGCTTCAAGCGCAGACTTCATATACGTATCCGCAATATTCGGTTCTGTTCGGACAGTAATTACACAGTCCTTATTTTTTGCAGTGCTGAATGCAATAATGTCATCGGCGGCTGTTTCCGTCTGCTTATGTATTCCGCAGGACGAACAGCACAGAAGAATGATTACAACAAACCAAATAACTTTAGCAGCGTCTTTTTTCATTTTCATTCCCGCCTTTTTTATGCCTTCTTCACATTCGTTCCAAGAAGCCTGCTCGTCACATCAAACAGTTCCATTGCACTGAGCGGCTTGCCCACATGAGCGTTCATTCCCGCCTTGCGCGCTTTTTCAACATCTTCCGCAAACACATTTGCTGTTAATGCAACAACAGGAATTGTTTTTGCATCAGGTTTGTCACTTTCACGCAGGGCCTTTACCGCTTCATATCCGTCCATGACAGGCATTTGTATGTCTGAATAAATAATATCATAATGAGGTGCATCGGCAGCAGAGAATTTTTTTATAAGGTCGCTTCCGTCAACAGCTTCGTCAAGCTTCATGCCCCACCCGCTCAGTATAGTACTCGCAATGCTTCTGTTTATTTCATTGTCTTCTGCTATAAGTCCGCGCTTTCCCTTAAAGCTGTTCTCATTGGCATTTTCAAAATTTGTTTTTTCAGTTTTCAGCTTTGACTGCACAGAAGAAGCACTGTCTATTTTGAAAAACAGCTCAACGGTAAAAACAGAGCCTTTGCCCAGTTCGCTTGTAACAGAAATACTGCCGCCCATAGCTTCGACAATTCTCTTCGTGATTGCGAGGCCAAGCCCCGTTCCTTCTGTATTGCGTACTGTTGCATTTTCAACACGAGTGAACGGTTCAAAAATCGACTTCAAATTTTCCTGTGCAATTCCTATGCCTGTATCTGATACGGACAAACGGTACGATGCCGACTCTGCGCTCAGCGAAGGAAGTTCTTCCATAGAAAAAGTAACAGTGCCATGTTCCGGCGTAAATTTGACAGCATTGTTAAGAATATTAATAAGAACCTGATTAAGTCTCAGTTCATCGCCGATAACATGATTATGAGTCATGTGAGTTTCACTTATGAATTTCTGGTTACGCACATCACACAAAGGCTGAATCATATCGCATACTGCGGAAAGTGAATTTGCCAGATTAAACGGCTCCTCTGCAAAAGAAAGACGCCCGCTCTCAATGCGGGACATGTCAAGTATGTCATTGATGAGACTCAGCAGATGATTAGACGATTCCTTAATAACGGCAAGATGTTCCATTGTTTTTTTACTGTCGTTTTCAGTGCAGCTCTTTTCTGCGAATTGAGTCATATTAACAATCGCATTCATCGGCGTGCGGATATCATGGCTCATGCTCGAAAGGAATTTCGTCTTTGCTCTGTTGGCGCTGTCCGCAAGTGCAAGCGCTCTCTTAAGCACATCTTCATGATGCTGAAGGACTGTTACATCCTGAATAATTCCTATGCAGTCAGAAGAACTTGTTTCTGTCGGATAAAACCGCAGAACAATATATTTGTCAGAATCAGCTGATGAGCATTTTATATACCCGCTCACAAAAGATGATTTGCCGTCCCACGACTCAAGCTCTTTGTTAATATCAGCAAGCAGTTGTATTTTTTTACCGTTCTGCGCACTGTCGTTAAAACAAAGACACTCTTTTTCTGTGTCGATTTGCAGATGATTGATTCCTAACAGCGCAGTTATGTTGGAAGAAACATACAGCGGTTCTGTACGCTTCCGTGAGAGAAGCATGTACACGTCGTTCGTCTCAAAAACAAGGATATCAAACAGATGAGACTGCTCGGATAGTTTTGCATTCAGTTTCTGCTCATTCTGCTGGTACACAATGATAAAAATAAAAAACACGGCAAGCATCAGAAAATTAAACAGAACCGCAATCAGTGCGATATATGAAGAATAATGCTTCATCGTTGCATTAACAATTTTCTCAGGGATAATATAAAAGATGTACCATGTTTCATTCATCGCCTTTACGGGCGTCATAACAACATATCTGATTTGGTTTTTCCGGGAAGCAGTTCTGTACAGATATATGTTTTCTCTGCCGCTTAAAAGCATTTCCTCTGCAGATACATTTTTTCCGTCGAGTGTTGCAAGATATCCGTCTGAAAAAAATGCCGCTATATTAAATACGATAGGAGTTATCTTATTAATCGATCTGCTGATGCATACGCCGTTCTTCCGCGTAAGATAGATTGAGCCTGAATCGTCAAACGAATTGACTTTCATATTGTTAATCAAAGAATCAAGATTATGAACTATGGAAATACATGCAATCCGCTTTCCGCGGATAAGAAGACGCGAATGAATGACAGCAGAAAATTCAACGGTTGTAGACGCTACGTGAAGAGCACATCCGTTTTTTACCGTTTCGTGTGCAAATTCGAGCGAGTATTTATGAGACTGAACAATTCCTGACTCGTCGATGCATACGCCGTCATAATTATAAACACAGAAGCTGTCGTTCTTCCAAATTTCTTTCTGTCTGCGCAAATAGACAAGCAGTTCATCCTCTGATGTAATTTCTCCACTGTTTATTTCCATGACGAGTGATGAAAGACACTGCGAGTTTGTCTGAAAAGTATTTTCTATATTTGTCTGAAGCTGATGGTTCAGCTCAACAAGGTGGCCTGCTCCCTCTGAAATCGTATTCCGCTCATATCTGAGAAGCAGCGTATAGAAAAGAGATGTTACAATCATAAGGACAAGCACAAGAAGCATAATCGTACTGATAAGCAAGCGAAAATTAAGATTCTTCTTTTGTCTGTCAATCTTGTTCATAACACTTTTTTAATGATAACATTGCTTACCGCACAGGTCAAACTTGTTTATCAAATCACATATATATAATAAAAAAACTGCTGTGTATTTTTCAAAGACAATCATTCATGCTATACTCATCAGGCAAAGAAGGTGCTATGTCTCAGAATATACATGAAGCAGCCGCACGCGCAAAACAACTTATCGACTCTGCAGACGCCATTATTGTTGGAGGCGGCGCAGGTCTTTCGACGTCTGCAGGAATGGTATACTCAGGCGAACGGTTTCAAAAAACATTCGACGACTTTATTGCAAAATATGGCTTCACCGACATGTACTCCGGCGGCTTCTATCCTTTTGAGACACTGGAAGAACACTGGGCTTACTGGAGCCGCTACATTTTTATTAACCGCTACATGGATGCGCCGAATCCCGATGTGTACCGCAATCTTCTTACGCTCGTTTCTAAAAAAGAATACTTTGTCCTCACAACAAACGTGGATCATCTTTTCCAGCGCTCTGGATTTGACAAGACGCATCTTTTTTATACGCAGGGCGACTACGGTTTATTCCAGTGCTCTGTGCCGTGCCACAAAATGACATACGACAACGAACTTGCAATTCAGCAGATGATGGCGCAGCAAAAAGACATGCGCATTCCTGCTGAACTTGTTCCGCACTGTCCGAAATGCGGAGAACCGATGTCGATGAATCTTCGCAGCGACGAAACTTTTGTTGAAGACAGCGGATGGAAGCGCGCATACGAACGATATGATTCATTTCTTGAGTCGCATAAAAATAAAAACGTTGTATTCCTCGAACTCGGCGTGGGCATGAATACACCGGCAATAATCAAGTATAATTTTCAGCGCATGACGTATGAATGGAAAAACGCTTCGTACATCTGCATCAATAAAGGCGAATGTGAATGCCCGAAGGAAATAGAATCGAAATCTGTATGCATCGACGGTGATATCGGCGATGTTCTTAAAATAATCATTTCGTGATACCATTACAGTTATAAATAGAAACAATATGCAAAGGTCTCAAAATATGACGATACAAGAAACAGTAGATGAACAAAAAAAGTTTTTCTCAGGCGGCAGCACTCGGTGCGTCGAATTCAGAAAAGAACAGCTGAAACGTTTATACAAGGCGGTTTCTTCCCATACTGATGATATTGCCCGCGCGCTTTTAAAAGATTTGTCCCGCGCAGAATTTGAAACGTATGCAACAGAAACAGGAAGCATTCTCTCTGAAATCAGATTTATGATAAGCCACGTTTCATCATGGTCAAAGCTGCGCCGTGTTCCTTCACCGCTTGTCCATTTTCCCGCCTCAAGCCGCGTATATGCAGATCCTTACGGAACAGTTCTCATCATGTCGCCGTGGAATTATCCGTTTATGCTTTCGCTTGAACCGCTTGTCGACGCTATTGCAGCCGGCAACACAGCAGTGCTCAAACCTTCAAGCCAGGCGCCTGCGTCTGCAGAACTCATAAGCCGCATAATCAGTGAAACATTTCCGCCCAGCTATGTGACATGCATACTCGGAGACCACGAAACAAATGACGAGCTTCTTTCGCAGCATTTTGATTTTATCTTTTTTACCGGAAGCGCTACTGTCGGTAAGCGCGTGATGAAAGCCGCAGCGGAAAATCTTACTCCCGTGTGCCTTGAGCTCGGCGGCAAAAATCCGTGCATTATCGACGAAACAGCAGACATTGCGCTGAGCGCTAAACGAATTGTGTGGGCCAAGTACATGAACGCAGGACAAACATGTGTTGCGCCTGACTATGTGCTGATTCACGAAAAAGTTCTGCAGCAGTTTACTGATGCAGTCCACAAAGAGATAGTAAAGCAGTACGGTAGCGATCCGCTTCATGATTCATCTCTTGCAAAAATTATTAATGAAAAGCATTTTAACCGGTTGTTGTCGCTCGCGCCCAACACGCAGTCTGACAAATCGCTGCTGAAGATTGCTCCGGCAGTCATCAATGCAGGAAGTATACAAGAAGCAGACACAAGCGATTTTATGAAAGACGAAATATTCGGACCGATTCTGCCTCTCTTTACCTACAGGTCGCTTACCGAAGTGATATCATTTGTTTCCCAGCGCGAAAAGCCGCTTGCACTGTATCTGTTCTCAACCGACAGGCACACAGAAAAATTATTAATTTCGACGCTCAGATTCGGAAGCGGCGCTGTCAATGATGCTGTTGTTCAACTCGCTACACCGTTTATTCCGTTTGGCGGCGTGGGAGAAAGCGGCATGGGATCATATCACGGAAAAGCAGGATTCGACACATTCACGCATTACAAGGGACTTCTTCATAAATCGAACATGATTGATATTTCGATCCGCTACCCGCCGTATGACGGCAAGCTTCCGCTGCTGAAAAGGTTTCTCCACTGATGATTCAGACACTTATTGCCGCAGTCCTTTCATTCATCGCAACAGAAATAGATGACTTCATCGTTGCAGTCATTCTGTTCGCACAGTACAGCGGAAAAAAACAGCGCGCTTCTCTTGTTGCCGGAAAATACATAGGTCTCGCCATTCTCGCCGGCGGAAGCGCATTCCTTGCTATTCTTCTTTCACGGCTCCCGCATGAATACATTGGATTTCTTGGTCTTGTGCCGCTTGCGCTCGGAATTAAAAGCTGCTTTGAAAAAGACGAAAGCGAATCAGCAGATAAAAATGATGATGAAGCAAATGCAAAAAATAAAAGCGCATTAAAAAAAGGCGCTGCTCTTATTCTGTTGTCTGTTTCAATCACAATAGGTTCAGGCGGAGACAACATCGGCGTCTATATTCCGCTGTTTGCCTCGCTCACCGCATTTGAAAAAACACTGACATTGTGCGTGTACTTTATCATGCAGGCTGTATGGTGTGCGCTTCAAATTCTTACAGCGAATATTTCTTCAGTAAAAATAATTATTTCGCGCACATCGAGAATACTTATTCCGATTGTTTTTATTATTTTAGGAATATGGATTCTCTACACGAACGGAACATGTGCGTGGATTCTCTCACGTCTCTAATTTATTCTAAACGGATGCACATACTTATTTGAGTGTGAATGCATATCTCACAGTTCCAGCCTGCGACACAAGTTTTTCCGTCTTGACGCCGAACACATCTTCTATTACACCCGCGCCCACTGCATCATACGGATTTCCCTCTGAAGCAACGACGCCGCTCTTCAGCACAATGAGATGATCCGCCGCCGCAATCGCCATGTTAAGATCATGGACGACCATGCATACAGTCTTTCCGTCTGCCGCAAGTTTTTTCACAGTGTCTACAAGCTCAAGCTGCTGCCGTATATCAAGGAATGTAAGAGGTTCATCAAGCATAAGTACAGGCGTGTCCTGTGCAAGCGCCATTGCGAGATACACTTTCTGTCTTTGTCCGCCGGAAAGCGTCTGCAGGTTGCGGTCGGCAAGTGTATCGATGTGCATTCTTTTCATCACCGTTTCTGCAATGTCATGGTCGAGCTTTGTATACCGGTGCGGAAATCCGGCATACGGAAATCTTCCGTGCAGAACAAGCCTCTCTACGATGACATCAGGAATCACACGGCTCTGCGGAACATACGCCACAGTCTGCGCACGCTCTGTAAGAGTGTACTCGCTGAGCATCTTATTGTTCACTTTTATCGATCCGCCCCACGGCGCAAGAAATCCGCACACTGATTTGAGAAGCGTGCTTTTACCGGAACCGTTTGGTCCTGCAAGCACTGTTACTTTTCCTTCAGGCATTGTGCACGACAAATTATTAAGAATCTGTATATCTTTTCCGTATCCGGCATTCAAATTAGTAATTTCAATCACGATCAGCTCTCCTTCTCCGTCCGCCTACAAGAAGCCAGATAAAGAACGGGCCTCCGATAAGCGACAGCAGGACTCCGACAGGAAGTTCATAAGGAGCGAATACAAGACGGGAAAGCAAATCACACAATGTTACAAGAACTGCACCCATAAGAGCGCTCACCGGCAGAAGATGGCGCATTTCGTTTCCGACAAATGCGCGGGCGCAATGCGGAACAATCAGTCCGACAAAACCGAGAAGTCCTGCAAAGCTCACGCCTGCACCGGCAAGAAGAGCCGCAAGAAGAAGCGCGATGAATCTGATTGTGCTCACCGGAAGTCCGAGTCCTGCGGAAGTTTCGTCGCCAAGCGCAAGAACATCAAGTTCATTGCGAAGAAAACAGGCAGCTAAAATAGCCGCAAGAATAACAATTGAAGCAGGAATAAGCACGTTCATCTGAACGCCGGAAAGACTGCCGATTCTAAATGATGTACGTCCGTATATCGTATCAGGAACGATGACTGTAATAGCATCAGTAACAGCTGCGAAAAAAGTGCTGAGCGCAACACCTGCAAGAAGAATTGTCGCGCGCGAGTCACCTGCTTTCCGTCCAAGCGCATAAACAAGAAGAAGTGTTACGAATGCGCCAAAAAAAGATGCAAGCGGCAGGATCTGCGGAACGTGCGGAAGAAATGCAGCGCACAAAATAACAGCAAGCCCTGCGCCTGCGTTCACGCCGATAATGTTCGGGCTTCCAAGCGGATTATGAAGCACACTTTGAATGAGAGCGCCGGAACACGCAAGTGCTGCGCCCGATGCAACAGCCGCGACAAGGCGAGGAAAACGCACAAGGCGGATAATCCGCGCGGCAGAAGAATCAGCATCTCCCTGAATCACACGCACTATGTCAGATACAGAAACATGAACTGCGCCGAGGCAGAGCGAAAGCACCGAAATAACAGCAAGAGCTGCAACTGTGCACAGAACAACAATAAGCGTCTTTCGTTTGCTTCTGTTGTTTATATGATTTTTATTTTGTTCAGCAGATACGACCATACTCAAAGTATACCAAAAACACCTGTTCTGTTGAATAAGACAGCTTATGATTTAAAAACAAACTTCGCCACAACAAACGCTGCAACCGCAAGCACACACATGCCGGCAGCAGCCTGCAGCGGATAAAATCCGAGTGTCTGGACCGGCAGCAGGAATGCCAGCAGAAGCGCTGCGCCAGCCGGAGCAAAATATGAATGAGCTGTTTCCATCATAAAAAGCAGAACGGCAAAAGCTATAACAGACGCAACCACAAAAAAAACAGAGAACGGCAATCCGCACCACACAAGCGCAGGAACAGCAAGCAGACGGCATGCGCTTCCTAATCCGGCGGCAAAAATCTTCATGATCGCTCCGCGGACACGCTGCTCAACAG
>LAHS01010679.1_pt1 | contig 14332 bp, 10 predicted proteins | sample 329651 | NCBI WGS metagenome assembly LAHS01 (sample SAMN03275699, study PRJNA271635) | activated sludge metagenome | isolation source: sample C-1 Sludge from hydrolytic chamber (first chamber) of Anaerobic... | reverse complement strand
GTCATCTGCGGTGCTGTCTTTGATGCATCTATTACCGTATGTCCAGTCTGCGGTGCAGGAGAAGAGAGTTTTGTACCTTATGAGGAAACAGCACCGACAGAAAATAAGAACTCACAGCTTGTCTATGTCATTCTTGGCGGCGGTGCAGCTGCTGTTTCAGCAGCAGAAGCAATCCGTCAGCGTGATACGACCGGCCGTATTGTCATGATCAGCAAAGAAAAAGATCTGCCGTACAACCGGCCGATGCTGACCAAAGCACTGCTGGCTGATTTCAGCAGTACGCAGGTGGCCATTCATCCATGGTCTTGGTTCGATGAGAACCATATTGAGTTCCTCAGCAGTTCACAGGTAGAAAAGCTGGATACAGCTGCGCAGACATGTGTACTGGCAGACGGCACAAGCTATCATTATGACAAATGCATCTATGCTTTAGGTGCATCCTGCTTCATCCCGCCGATTGAAGGTTCCAAGGATGAGAAGGTCAAGACCATCCGCACATTGGATGATGTTGCGCTGATTCAGAATCTGATCCGTGATAAGAAGAGAGCAGTTCTGATTGGCGGCGGCGTCCTTGGTCTGGAAGCTGCCTGGGAGCTGTCAAAGGCAGGCAAGGATGTGACTGTTCTTGAAGCAATGGACCGTCTGATGCCTCGTCAGCTTGATGAACAGGCATCCGCAATGGTCAAGGCATCTGCTGAAAAGCATGGTCTGCATATGTATACCGGTGTTAAGATCACAAAGATCACGGCCGAAGGTGATGAACGTATCGTCCATACAGAGACCGGTGATTATCCATGCGACTTAGTCATTGTTTCTGCTGGTGTCCGTGCAAATACAGTATTGGCAAAGGATGCAGGCATTGAATGTGACAGAGCAGTTGTCATCAACGCAAAGATGGAGACAAGTGCAGCCAATGTCTATGCATGCGGAGACTGTGCACAGTACAATGGCATCAACTATGCATTGTGGTCACAGGCACTTGAAGAAGGAAAGACAGCCGGAGCCAACGCTGCCGGCGATGCACTGGAATATGTACCAGAAGCACCAGCACTGACATTCTTCGGTCTGGATACACCGTTGTTCGCCGCTGGAGATCTTGGTGGAAATGCTGCACTGCAGTATAAGACACTGGAGATCAAGGATGGTTCTAGAGGAACTTACCGCAAGGCATATTTCCTCAACAGCCGTTTATGCGGTGTTGTCTTAGTTGGTGATCTGGCTAAGATGAGAGAGCTTGGTGCCGCTGTGAAGGATCACGCATCATTTGCGGATACAGCCGCATTGTTAGCTTGATCTGATCATCAAATTTGAATCATGAGCCTGTGCTGAATGCATGGGCTTTTTTATGGAGATCCGTAGTAGAATATTTCTATGACTGAACGGGACAGAAAATATTTATTCCTGATGGATATCAAGAACTACAGTGCTGGAGATGCTGTCTTCAGCCGTCCTTCCATGCGGGCCGTAATCGAAGCAGATCCAGACCATCTTTATCTTGTTTACAGCACAAAAAAGAAATTCTACAAGTTCCCTGGCGGCGGTGCAGAACAGGGAGAATCTGCGGTACAGACACTGGTCAGAGAAGTCAAGGAAGAGACAGGCCTGACTGTTGATCCAGATACGGTCAAAGAATTTGGCAGCGTCCTGCGGATACAGAAATCGACCAAGGATGCGGATACAGTCTTCCGTCAGGAGAATACATACTTTACATGCAGGCTGATTGACAATATCAAGGAAGAACAGCAGCTTGATGCCTATGAAGCGGAAGACGGGTTCACGCTGCGCATTGTTTCATACCAGGATGCCATCGCGGCAAACAGGCAGTGCAAGGGACTCAACGACATTGAATTATGCATGATTGAAAGAGATACCCGCGTGCTTGAGATATTAGACCATCAGGAACAGGTGCCAGGGCGAGAAATGGCAAAGTTCCTGATCAGAGAAGCAGAAAAAAAGAATCCAGGCAAATGGGTGCAGCACAGTTACCATACAGCAGAATGTGCACAGCAGATTGCTGAAGGCTGTACAGATATGGATCCTGAAAAGGCATATGTCCTCGGTCTGCTCCATGATATTGGCAGGCGGGAAGGCATCACGGGAATTGCACATGTCTATGACGGCTATCACTATTTGAAGGATCTTGGCTATGAAAGTGCAGCACGGATTGCACTGACACATTCCTTTGCCTTGAAAAGACTGGATGAGTATGTCGGAATAGGAGATCTGAATGCTTCGCAGATCCATGAGATGCAGGCTCTGCTCGAAAGCATCACATTTGATGACTATGACCGGCTGATCCAGCTGTGTGATAATGCGATGGCAACGGCTGAAAAGATCACTACCGTGGAAGAACGCATGAATGATGTGAAGCAGAGATATGGATTCTATCCACAGGAGAAGTGTGACAAGAATCTTGAACTGCGTGACTATTTCGAAGAGAAAATGAAAAGAAAGCCTTAGACATGTATGCATGCCCAAGGCTTTTTACTTTATGAATCTGAACGTGAGTAAGCATTCTTCATATGACAGGATGCTTCATAGAGTACTTTGCTCAAAGTGTTCTGTGTTTCTTCCTTCAGCATCGTTGCCATCTTCTCTGCTGCTTCATCATAGAGGGCAGTATTGGCAGGGTCATCCGTAATCTGTGCATCATAGGCATTGATCAGTTCCCAGGCTCTGGCGCCGACTCTCAGCTGATAGTTCTCAATCGCTGAGACACAGGATTTATAGTGTGCATCTGCAAGTGCACCCAGAATGCGTGCTGCCCAATAGCAGCTGTCTGTTGTCGGTACTTTACCTGTATCGGCCAGATATGCAGGAACTTTAGAAATGCTGCCGTAGAAAGGAATCATGCAGTTAAAGGCATTGGAGCCAAAGGCAATCCACTGCAGTGAACGGATGGCTTCCGGCTTATCAGGTCTGATCTGCACCAGTTCCAGGAAGTCTGTCCGATTGACTCCGATGGGACGGTATTTGCCCCGCTGTGAGCCATCACCGAAGGTTCCATACGGATCATATGGTGTTCCTTGATAATAAGAAGAAAGAAGGAACTTCATGTCTTCAACGGTAATTTTACGTTCTGGTACGCGGCACCATGGAATCTGATCAGACTCCGGTGTGCAGTCTGCACCTTCACCATCCCATCTGCATGCAGATGGATTCAGGAACCGCTCAATATACCATGCACGCGGTGTGTTGTATACGTGATCAGCTGTGCTGTGGCTGCCGAATGCATCACGCGGATTGAATTTTCCATCAAGGCTCAGATCAAGATGATTCTTCTGAATGAATTCCTTGAGGTCCGCTGAGCACATATGATCCTTTTGTCTGCCGAATGCATCTTTCAGATCAAAACTGTCTATGCCCAGCTGATTCGGCATAACGACATAGGCATCATCAGGAACACGCTTGGCAATCCAATGATGTCCGCCAATGGATTCCAGCCACCAGATCTCATCCGCATCATTGAATCCGATGCCGTTCATTTCATAAGTGCCATATTTTTCCAGAAGTGCACCAAGCCTCTGCGCACCTTCTTTTGCGGTATGGACATAAGGAAGAACCAGCGTTACCATATCTTCTTCACCGATGCCGCCGACAGTCTCTTTTCCATCTTTATGAGAGATAAGCAGAGGGTCAGCTCCTAAGACACGTTCATTCGATGTGATTGTCTCAGTTGCGGTCATGCCGACATTTGCTTCATTGACACCGCTGCCTGCCCAGATGCCTTCATCCGGGAGGACATTTGGGACAGAACTGTACCGCATCGGATGCTCGGGCAGTTCAATCTTGACGTGAGAGATCACTGATTCATACGTATTTGGAATCTCAGAAGATCCTATGACAGCCATCCTCTTTGGCATAAAGCTTCCTGCCGGGGAATCACTGTTGCGCGCAATCATTGTGGAACCGTCATACGACGCCTTCCTGCCTACTAATATTGTTGTACAAGCCATCATTCATACCTCCTATTGCTGTGTCCATTATAAGCTTTTCAAGGGGATGAGAAAACAAAGATGACTGACCTGCATACGATTGATATTTTTGATAGAATAAAAGACAGCCATGACCACAGAGGAGGATAAGGATATGGATCTAAATGAAATAAATCAGCGAATCGAGCATCTTCCTTCTACCATGCTGGAAGCAGAAGATGTTGAAAGTACTGTGCGGGAAGCTGATTTGATCCTGCATATGTATCAGGAAATGTCTTCTGAAGATCAAGAACGAGTTCGTATCAATAAAGTGACAGATCTGCTCAACGGCAACAATGAAAGTCTGGATATTTCACATATCAAGGAAAAGAACAGCCCGCTGAAAGGGAAGACGATTGGCTATCTAGGCTCTTCCATTACCGTTGGCATGAAGAGTGAAAACACAGCGTTTCCAGATTATATCGGCAGGCTGACAGGCAGTCATACTGTCAAGCAGGCAATATCCGGCGGCACATTGGCATGTAAGAAAAGTGATGCACAACATGACTATCGTGAAAAGATCAGCTACATCACACAGCTGATGGATCCTGCAGGTGTTCTGCAGAGAACAGAACATCTGGATCTGCTCGTCGTACAGCTGTCCACCAATGACGGCACAATGGAGATTGACTTAGGCAGCGTAAACAAAGAAAAGGACCTGGAGTCCTTTGATGTTTCGACATCTGCAGGTGCGATGGAATACATCATTGCATATGCGGAAAAGAAGTGGCACTGTCCTGTGATGTTCTACGTGAATCCGTATATCCATCCGGAAGAATATGAAATGCTTGAGAAGAAGAAACAGGAAGAGATCTATCAAGGGCTTGTGGTGAAGTATGAGAAGCTGATTGCTCTGCTCTATCAGATCCAGAAGAAATGGCAGATAGGAGTGATTGATCTTTGGAATGAAGCTTCCTTCCGCAGCATCAGTATGGAATTGAAGAGATATTATATGGCAGATATCATCCATCCGTATAAATCAGGATATCTGTTCTGGTACACTCCTTTGATCTGTCAAAAGATGGAAGAAATGATGACTGTATAGCCAAACGCTCTGCCTTTAAAAAATAAAGACAGAGCTTTTTGTTGCAAATATTGGAAATGCATTGCAAGCTGACTTCTTTGTGCTAATATTGTCTTACGACAGGACGTGACGAAAGCATGGCAAAGAACGAAGAACTGAAAAAAGAGAATGTCCAGGCAGTCCGCACTTACTTCTATCAAGGCGGGACTTGGACAAAGAACACGCTGTCAGAAAAGACTGGGCTTTCCTTAGCTGGTACGACAAATGTCCTGCAGGAACTGAAGGAAGCAGGTGAGATTGTCTACATCGGCGATGCAGCGTCGACCGGCGGACGGAAGTCGAAGGAATATGAGCTGAATGCGGATTTCTGCCATCTATCAGCAATCTACTGCTGCCGCAAGGCAGAACAGTATTATTATCAGCTGCAGATTTTCAACCTGCATCAGGAAGAACTTCAGAAAGTGACTGTATTCAGTGATGAAGGATCTCTGAATGATTTCCAGAAGACCCTGGCAATCGTAAAAAAAGATCCAAAGGTGAAGTTCCTGGCAGTTTCCATTCCAGGCGTGTGCCGCCATGGCAAAGTGGATGCCTGCGATTTTCCACTTCTTGCCCAGGTCGATCTAGGCAAGATCATCAGAAAAAAATGCGGTATTCCGTATGTCATTGAAAATGATGTCAATACAGCATGTGTCAGCTATGCTTCTCATGATCGGACGCTGAAGAATATTGCCTTGGTATATCAGCCAACCTGCGAATATATCGGATGCGGCCTTCTGGTCGATGGCAGGCTCTACAACGGGACCCATCATGAAGCTGGTGAAATGAAGCAGCTCGGTGAGCGGAAAATGCCGCCGCAGGAAGATCTGAAGCGCAGCATCCGTGCAGTTCATGCTGTGATGGATCCGCAGAAGATCATCTGGTGCAGTGAGATCGTGAAGGAGCTGGATGATCCGTTTCCAGATTTAGTACATTTAAATGAGATTGATTCTGAGATACAGAATGGTCTGTATCAGATAGGGATGCATCAGCTGCTGAAGCTGAGGAAAGAAGAGGAATAAGTTATGTTTGCAGATTATCATCTTCATTGTGAGTTCAGTGATGATTCAAAAGAACCAATGGAAAATCAGATTGAACAGGCCATCAGACTTGGCATGAATGAGATGTGCTTCACCGATCATGTTGACTACGGAATCAAGCGTGACTGGGATGACCCAAGAGGCATCCTTTACAGAGGCGGAGACGGCGTGAATGGCAGTGCAGATGACCGTGAGCCGATGGCCAACGTGGACTATCCAAAATACTTTGCCAAGCTTCATGAGATGAAAAAGAAATACGCCAGTCAGATCACTGTCAAAGAAGGACTGGAGTTCGGCATTCAGACGATTACCTTAAATGACTACAATGAACTATACAGCAGGTATGAAAAGGAACTGGACTTTACGCTGCTGTCCATGCATCAGGTAGACAATCTGGAGTTCTGGACGCATGATTTCATGCAGGGAAGGACCCAGAAGGAATATAACGAAAAGTACTATCAGGAAATCTATGATGTACAGAAGCAGTTCAAGCATTACGCATGTCTGGCACATCTGGATCTTTTAGTCCGCTATGATCCGGCGGGCATCTATCCTTTTGAAAATGTAAAAGATATGATCGCAGAGATCCTGAAGCAGGCAATCGCTGACGGCAAGGGCATTGAGATCAATACTTCTTCCTGGCATTACGGACTGCAGGATACACAGCCGAGCCGTGCCATCCTGAAACTATATAAGGACCTTGGCGGCAGGATTGTTACTGTTGGTTCAGATGCACATTCAACAAAATACCTGGGAGACCATATCAAGGATGCATATGCAATCTTGAAGGATGAGATCGGCATCAATGAGATCTGCACCTTTGATCATATGACGCCTGTATTCCATCGGTTATAGAAGAGAAGAAATGACTAATAAAAACTATCAAAGTACGATATATGCATGTTTTGCAGGATATATTATCCAGGCGGTCGTCAATAACTTTGTGCCGCTGCTGTTTCTGACGTTTCGTTCAGAATTCAATATTCCGCTTTCACAGATCACACTGCTGATTACATTCAACTTCGGCATCCAGCTTGTTGTTGATCTGGTCTCTGCTGCGTTTGTGGATAAGATTGGATACCGCAGATCAATGATCGGTGCTCATATTTGTGCAGCATGCGGACTGATTGCCTTGACCATCCTGCCGAATATCATGAGCAGTCCGTTTGTCGGCCTGCTGATCTCTGTTGTTCTCTATGCAGTCGGCGGCGGTCTTCTGGAAGTTCTGGTCAGTCCGATTGTGGAAGCATGTCCAACGGAAAACAAGGAAACCGCAATGAGCCTGCTGCATTCTTTCTACTGCTGGGGACAGGTCGGTGTTGTTCTGCTGTCAACGGCTTTCTTTTACTTCTTCGGCATCTCACACTGGCGCATTCTTGCGCTTCTCTGGTCGATTCTGCCGCTTGCCAACATGGTTGCATTCTTCAAGGTGCCGATTGCACCATTGCAGCCGGAAGGAGAGAAGGGCCTTGGTTTCAAGGAACTGATGAGCAATGGAATGTTCTGGGTGCTGATGGTCATGATGTTCAGTGCCGGTGCTTCTGAACAGTCTGTCAGCCAATGGGCAAGTGCTTTGGCTGAATCCGGCATGGGTGTTTCCAAGACAGTTGGCGATCTGCTGGGTCCGATGCTGTTTGCCGTTATGATGGGAACCTCACGTACGATCTTTGCCAAGCATGGACAGACATTGTCACTGCGCAATTTCATGAAATTCAGTATTGTTCTGTATGTCATCGGGATTCTGACTATTTCTTTTGTACCGATTCCGATGCTGAGCCTGCTGGGCTGCGGCATCTGCGGCTTTGCGGTAGGCATCTTCTGGCCAGGCACATTCAGTATTGGGTCTGCCAGCATCCGCAACGGCGGCACCATGATGTTTGCATTATTTGCCTTGGCAGGTGATATTGGCTGCAGCGGAGGACCGACTTTGACAGGTGCTGTTGCCTCCATGTTTGGTGACAACTTGAAGATTGGCATGCTGACAGGATTGATCTTTGTTGTCTTTATGGCCGTCGCACTGTATCTGGAAAAGAAAAAAGCAAGATAAAAAGAAATGCAGACTGATTCTCAGTCTGCAGATCTGATATTGATCCTGAAAGCTGCACTTTCGGGATTTTATTTTTTTGCATCAGGGAACAATGCATAGATCGTTTTTGTCAGCATGTCGACCAGCATCTTATGGTTCGTATCAGATTCCATATGGATCAAAGAACCGGCACCGGCAAACAGGTACATCAGCTTGATCCGATTCTCTTCTGTCGGCTCCAATCCTGCCTTGAGCACAGCTTTGTCACCGATTGCCTCTGAGAAGTAGCTGACCGCATTCCGATTCCAGTTGGCATTTGTCTTTGAAAGATATGGATCATCTTTAAAATGCAAATCCCGTTGTCTGGATTTGGTGATGAACATTTCTGCGAAACGGTGAGGATCACTCAATAGATATACAAAGAAGGGAATATTCTCTACCTTATCCTCCATATGTTCCCGCAGGGCTTCCTGATAAAGGGCATAGATGTCTGTGTAATGAAGATAAAACGTGCCTTTGTTGATTTCAGCCCGCTGTGCCAGTTCGGTCACACTGATCTTATCCAGCGGTTTTTCCTGCAGGAGTTCATTAAATGCTGTTAGGATTGCACGCTTTGTCTTCTTGATCCTGAGGTCCTGGGTATTCTTCGTCTTTTCAGTCATGTACCGTCTCCTTCGTAAAATAATCAACGTGTTGAACTGATTCGTCTAATAAACAACCGAATCATATTAGTTGAATATTGCATAATGAACGTTTGTTCATTAGCATAATAGCATCCGTCGAGATTATGTCAATTGACGGGAGATATTTATGGCAGTATTGTGCATAGGTCAGGAGAGTACATGAAAATAATATTGAGATACTTAAAAAAGAAAGACTGGCTGATGATATTAGTCAGTCTGGTGTTTATTGTCGTACAGGTTGCATTGGACCTGAAGATGCCGGACTACATGTCTGAGATCACCAGATACGTGCAGACGGAAGGAAGTGCAATGAGTGATGTGCTGACAGCAGGCGGCAAGATGCTGTTATGTGCTTTGGGAAGCATGGCTTCCTCAGTCATTGTCGGCTACTTTGTTGCCAGAGTTGCATCCGGCTTATCGATGCGGCTGAGAGATGCAGTATACAACAAGGTCCTCTCTTTCTCCATGGAAGAGATTGGACATTTCTCGACTGCAAGTTTAATTACCCGTTCCACCAATGATATTACACAGGTGCAGACGGTCATCGCCTTTGGCCTGGAGGCTGCGGTCAAGGCGCCGATCATGGCCGTCTGGGCAATCATGAAAATTGCCGGCAAGAGCTGGCAGTGGTCAGCCGCAACAGCTGTAGCAGTCGCTGTTCTGCTGGTCTTGATCATCACACTGTTCATCCTGGTCGTACCGAAGTTCACTAAGATCCAGGGCCTGACTGATAATCTGAACCGTGTCACCCGTGAGAACCTGAGCGGCATCCGTGTCGTCAGAGCATATAACGCGGAAGACTATCAGGAAAATAAATTTGATCATGCCAATGCAGATCTGACAAATACCAACCTGTTTACGCAGAGGGCAATGGCAGTGATGTCACCGGTGATGAGCTTAATCAGCGGCGGACTGACATTATCCATCTACTGGATCGGCATGTATCTGATCAATGCGGCATCCGGCATGGACAAGATCTCTCTCTTCTCTGACATGGTCGTCTTTTCTTCCTACGCAATGCAGGTCATCATGTCATTCATGATGCTGACGATTACCATCATGATCCTGCCTAGAGCACTGGTATCCGCAAAGCGCATCAACGAAGTGCTCAGCACGGAGAATCATATTCAGGATGGACACCATGACAGTACATCTTCAGAAAAAGGAACAATTGAATTCAAGAATGTTTCATTCCATTATCCAGATGCAGCTGACAACATCCTTGAGAATATCTCATTTACTGCCAAGCAGGGTGAGACAGTAGCTTTCATCGGCTCCACAGGTTCCGGCAAGTCAACGCTGATCAATCTGATTCCGCGCTTCTATGATGCCACTGACGGTGAAGTACTGGTCGATGGAAGAAATGTCAAAGACTATTCTCAAAAGGCGCTGCGCGACAAGATCGGCTATGCTCCGCAGAAAGCAGTTCTGTTCTCCGGTACAGTCGCTTCGAATGTTTCCTACAGTGATGCGAGTGATGTGACAGATAAAGAACGCCTGAAGCAGGCAATGGAAATTGCTCAGGCAGAAGAATTTGTGGAAGAAATGGATGGGAAGGAAGATGCTTCCATTTCCCAGGGCGGAACAAACGTATCCGGCGGACAGAAGCAGAGACTTTCCATTGCCCGTGCCATCTACAAGCATCCAGAGATCCTGATCTTTGATGATTCCTTCTCAGCCTTGGACTATCGTACAGACCGTACACTGCGCGGTGCACTGAAGAAAGAGGCAGCCGGAGTGACAAAACTGATTGTTGCCCAGCGGATTGGTACGATCAAGGACGCTGACAGGATCATTGTAGTTGATGACGGCCGCATCGCCGGTCAGGGAACACATAAAGAATTATTAGAGAACTGTGAAGTATACAAGGAAATTGCAGAATCACAGTTATCCAAGGAGGAACTGCTAAATGCCTGAAAAGGATTATGAGATTGGCGATGCCAACCGCAATAAGCATCAGAACCATGGACATGGTCCAGGCGCAATGATGCGCGGCGGTGAAAAGCCGGCTGACTTTGGTCAGGCAATGAAAGAGCTGTTCAATTATATTAAAAAATATTCTGCATGGATCATTCTGGCGATTGTTTTGGCGGCAGCAGGAACCGTATTAAATGTTATCGGTCCTTCCAAGCTGGCTGATATTACAGACTTGATCACCGCAGGCCTGCGGGCTTCCATTGATGTGGATGCCGTGGTAAAGATCTGTGTTACTTTAGCAGTCATGTATGCATGCGGATTCCTGTTCAGCATGCTGCAGGGACTGATCATGGCTTCTGTCACCCAGCGTGTCTCCAGGGGACTGCGCACCGAGATTTCTGAGAAGATCAACCGTCTGCCGCTTTCCTACTTCGACCATTCCCGCACCGGTGATATCCTTTCCCGAGTTACCAACGATGTAGATACAATCTCACAGACATTGAATCAGAGCTTAGGTACCCTGGTGGCATCCATTACCATGTTTATCGGCAGTATTATCATGATGTTCATTACCAACTGGATCATGGCATTGACTGGTATCGCTGCTACTCTGCTTGGCTTTGTCATCATGATGTTCATTGTAAAGAAGTCACAGAGATACTTTACCCGTCAGCAGAATCAGTTGGGCGCAATCAACGGCCACATTGAAGAAATCTATGCCGGTCATACAATTGTGAAAGTATTCAACGGGGAAGAAAAGTCACGCCGTGAATTTACCAAGATGAATGAAGCACTGTATGACAGTGCCTGGAAGTCACAGTTCATGTCGGGGATGATGCAGCCATTGATGGGCTTTGTTGGAAACCTTGGTTATGTTGCAGTATGTGTAGTCGGTGCTGTATTGACGATGAATGATATGGCAGCCTTCAGTGTAATTGTTGCGTTCATGCTGTATATCAGATTATTTACACAGCCTCTTTCTCAGCTTGCCCAGGCAGCGACCAGCTTACAGTCAGCCGCGGCCGCAAGTGAACGTGTCTTTGCCTTCTTAAAGGAAGAAGAGATGACAGGTGAAACAGGCGCAAAGGTCATCAAGGCATCCAGCTTTGACGGCGGTGTTGAGTTTGACCATGTCAAGTTCGGCTATGAAACAGGCAAGACTATTATTCATGACTTCTCTGCAACTGCGAAGAAGGGACAGAAGATAGCTATTGTCGGACCGACAGGTGCCGGCAAGACAACAATGGTCAATCTGCTGATGCGCTTCTATGATACCTGGAGCGGTGAGATTCGCATTGACGGGGTGCCGGTCAATCAGATGACCAGAGCGAGTGTCCACGACCATTTCTGCATGGTCCTGCAGGATACGTGGTTATTTGAAGGCACCATTAAAGAGAATATTATCTATTCGAAAAAGAATGTCACAGATGAGATGGTCGTGAATGCCTGCAAGGCAGTCGGACTGCATCACTTCATCAAGACCCTGCCGCAGGGATATGATACTGTGCTGGATGATAAGGCTAATCTGTCGGTAGGACAGAAGCAGCTGATCACCATTGCCAGAGCCATGGTGGAAGATGCCCCGATGCTGATCTTGGATGAAGCGACTTCATCCGTAGATACCAGAACAGAAGAACTGATCCAGAAGGCAATGGATCAGCTGATGGAAGGAAGAACTTCCTTTGTTATTGCACACCGTTTGTCAACCATCCGGAACGCTGACCTGATCCTGGTCATGAAAGACGGAGATATTGTTGAAAAGGGTACACATCAGCAGCTCCTGGATCAAAAGGGATTCTATGCGGATCTCTATAACAGTCAGTTTGAAATGGTATAAAGAAGACAGCAGATTGCTGTCTTTTTTATGTGAAACTTCATGCATATTTCATTCTTTCCCAAAAACGGTGTGCTAGAATGTCAGTAGATCAGAAATACTGTTTCAAGATCATTGTAAGGGGGATAAATGATTCGGCCGTTTTAAAACCACGGGTGTTTTTGTGTATATGCAGGAATGTTATTCTCGAAAGGAGTGATAAATATGATGGAAAAAGAAGAGATGCAGAGCACAATGTACAAAGTTTACTGCCGTTCATTTCAAACTGTGATGAAAGGAGCCAACAATCTGATGGGATACCGGATGCCGGAATATATTGAAGGCCCGGGTTCAATCAAACGCTTGGCAAAACTGGTGAAAGAAAAGGGTACAAGAGATGTCTTAGTGGTTACAGATGCCAATCTTTTGAAGATGGGTCTGCTAGATACCATGCTGGATTCTTTTAAAGAAGCTGGCTTGACCTATACCATCTTCTCAGATGTCGAAAAAAATCCAACAAGTGACAACGTAGAAGAGGGCTTCAAAGTATACAAGGAAAAGAACTGCAGCAGTCTGGTCGGATTCGGCGGCGGTGCTGCAATGGATTGCGCGAAGGCAATTGCGTCTAAGGCAGTTCATCCAAATATGACAGTTGCACAGCTGCAAGGCTTGTTAAAAGTCCATGCAAAGATTCCACCGTTCTTTGCTGTACCGACAACAGCTGGTACAGGTTCCGAGACAACAGTTGCGGCTGTCATCATTGATTCGAAGACACATCATAAAGCATCAATCAATGATCCAAGTATTCTGCCAAAGTATGCAGTACTGGATCCAGAATTGACGATGGGACTGCCGCCGTTTGTGACTGCGACAACAGGACTGGATGCGTTATGCCATGCAGTAGAGGCATATACCAACCATACATACAATACAGATCTGGAAGATTTCCTGGCGAAAGAAGCTGTCCGTTTGATCCATGACAATCTGTTAACGGCGTATCATGACGGCAAGAATCTGGAAGCCAGACAGAACATGCAGAAAGCAGCGTTCTATGCTGGACGTGCCTTTACCAGAGGCTGTGTAGGATATGTCCATGCAGTAGGACATACATTGGGCGGACTCTATGGTGTACCGCATGGTCTGGCAATGAGCATTATCCTGCCGCATGTCATGCGTCAGTATGGACATGCCGCATATAAACGGTTAGCAGATCTGGCGGATGTATGCGATATTGAAGGACCAACCAATGCAGTCAAGGCACAGAAGTTCATTGCCTGGATTGAAGATATCAAGAAAGAAATGGAAATTCCTGCTGGTGCCGATATGATCAAGGATGAAGATGTTCCGCAGATCATTACATGGGCAATGGCAGAGGCAAATCCGCTGTATCCATGCCCGCAGGTATGGGAAAAGGAAGACTTTGAAAAATTGATTGCGACAATTCGCAGCGCAAAGTAAGGAGAATACTATGTGGACACAGGAAAGTATTCATGAAGTAGTCGAACAGCAGAGATCTTTCTTTCAAAGCGGTAAGACATTAGATTTAGATTGGCGTATTGACCAGCTGATCCGCTTGAAGATTGCCGTCCAGACACATGAGAAGGAATTGGAACAGGCACTGCATGATGATCTTGGCAGAACAAATGCAGAAGGATATCTGACTGATATTGGGGTTGTTATTGTTGAGATTGATGAAGCTATCCATGGTTTGAAGAAATGGGCAAGACCAGAGACGCATCTGAGCGGACTAATCTGTTTCCCGAGTGTGATCACGAAGGTATACAAGATGCCGTATGGTGTTTCTTTGATCATCAGT